>JRHI01001234.1_pt1 | contig 22142 bp, 19 predicted proteins | sample 215371 | NCBI WGS metagenome assembly JRHI01 (sample SAMN02929681, study PRJNA255918) | sediment metagenome | biome: cave system; feature: Ice Cave; material: Sediment; isolation source: sediment from deep within a dark volcanic ice cave with no known source of... ...
ACGTGACTAACATGATGAGTGGGTGACACAGTTGTTCGGCTCGGACGACCACAAGGGTCCCAGCCCATCCCGCCACGCCGCCCCCGTCCCTACTGATCATATCGAGCAAAAAAGTGATATACATTCCGAGTGAGAAAGAGAAGGATGTTATTATGGCAGACACAACACGCCTTTATCAGTCTATTCATGCACAACCAGAGGCCGTACGGACCCTGCTCCAAGATTGGGATATGTCCACTCAGGCGGCGGAGCAGTTGGCGACGAAGAAACGTATCTTGCTTTCAGGCATAGGAACCAGTTATCATGCGGCCATTGTCGGTGAGTATCTTTTGCGCTGGGCTGGCGCAGATGCCTGGGCTATGCGCTCATTCGATTTTGTACATTATCCACGTCCATTGCATGCCGATGATGGCGTGATTGTCGTTAGCCATCGGGGAAGCAAGCTGCAAAGCATAACGGCGATAGAGCGTGCAAAGGATGTTCATGTATTCACAATGGGTGTAACGGGCAAAGCTTCCAAGATGCAAGGCATTGATCTCACCCTGGAAACGGTCGAGCAGGACCCATCTTCTACGCACTCCATCAGTTATATCGGTGCGCTCATACGGTTGGCACAAGTAGCCGTACAACTGGCAAAAGCTCTGCAAAGGGATGAACAGGCACAGCAACTAGAACAGGGTTTAACCCAACTACCAGCTTTGATGGAGAATATTCTGGCACGAGAGGAGAGTATTCGTACAATAGCGCAAGAAGCGGTAGCGCAACAACGGCGTCTCTATTTTGTGGGTGCAGGTCCTAATGCTGCCACTGCAATAGAGGGAGCATTAAAGGCGAAAGAGAGTGCATATGTCACAGCAGAAGGCTTCGAGTTGGAACAGGCTATGCACGGCCCACAAACCGCATTTGAGGTTGGGGACCTGATTATCCCTCTCAGTGTGAGGGGAGCAGCGCAGGCACGCATAGCCGATTTTCTCCTGGCACAGAGCGAAATCGGTACGAAGGTTTGGCTCATAGGTGCCGCACCCAGTACGGAGACTGAGGCTCTGTTACAGCGTCCAGGCTGGGCACGTTTCGCGTTGGCTGATAACGTCGTGTTACCAGAGGTGTTGACTCCTCTGCTTGCAGTGTTGCCTGTACAGTTACTGAGCGATTTTCTGGCAGCAGCACGTGGCACCAACGCCGACAGTTTCCGCTTAGAACACGAGCCCTATAAGCGAGCAGGCGCACGTTTCCGCATGTAATCTCTTATGGATTGGGAACAGTATTGGGAGCAACAGTAGTTAGTTAGGGCACCCGCAAGGGGAATGCCCCTACAGAGACACGAAACCGCCTACAACGCGCCGTCATCTTTGTAGGGGCATTCCCCTTGCGGGTGCCCTCTCTATCACTTCCACACCTTCTTTTTTCTCTACTCTTTGCCGGGGATGAGAAAGATGCCTATTTGAGCTTGTCGCATGATCGCTTCCAAGGCGGGATCAGTAACGGTTGTAGAAAGCGCACTTTCTACTTGTTGTCGATAGATAGGGTTGTCGGCGGGTGTCATAGGTGTATGAGAAGCAGTAGTATAGGGAGGTTGTGGTGTTATAGGAGTCATTGGGTTGTTGTATATTGGCTGAGTCTGGCTATTGTTTGCCATAGCAAACGATGTTCCTGCATATGTACCTGGTGCGGGTTGAGGGGAACCAAATGATCCAGGGGTACTTGGTTGCCATCCCGCCCATGCTGCTTGCATAGATGCGGCGGACGCAGGCGCGACGTTTCTTCGGCTTGCTAATGCTTGCGCTGTCATGCGTCGGTTATAGAACATCAAACCTGCAACAGAGCCTCCTGTGAGAAGAAGTAGTGCTGTTCCTGCAACAATAACAAGAGTCGTTGTTGAGCCGAACAGAGCGGGTTGACTCGATTGCGTGGTGGTTGGATGGGTGTTTGTGCTCGTGTTCTGTGTTGTAGTAGGAGCAACAGTCGCTCCCGCCGGTGGGGTCCCCGATGAAGTGGTAGCTCCATTGGATGGGGTCGGCGTTCCCGATGTCGGTCGTTGTGTCGGAGTGGGATGTGCCGTTGGCGGAACCTGTGCTGGCAATGGTGTATTCGTAGCAGTAGGAGCAGCCGGAGTTGTAGGAGCGGCCGTTGGCGTTGTTCCTACTGTAGGTTGTGGTTGTGGTGTAGCTGTTGGAACTGGAGTTGGGGTAGCTGTAGGTGTAGCTGTTGGAACTGGAGTTGGGGTAGCTGTAGGTGTAGGTGTAGGTGTAGGTGTAGCCGTAGCTGTAGGCGTATTTGTTGGCTTCGGTTTCACTACCGAAATGGTTGAAGTGTTTTTGGCTTCGCTTGCATGTGCATCTTTCAATGTTACTATTGCGCCAATGACCGAAAAGAGCAGTAATATAAAGCATATCGCAATGATGCACATTGCTCTATGCGTTAGACCCATGTTGAGCATTCCGTAGCGTTTTCCCCCACGCTGCCTACTCTGCTTCGTTGCGTTTGGGCTATTGTGTGTATTCACTTTTATGCCTCTAATGGACAGAGGATACCCATCTCTGCTAAACACTCTGCGTTACAACACGCTAGTATGACTAGATGTTGCACCTATTTCCCCCTGTATCAATCACTGTAGACGGAATGGTGCGAAGCGTCAAGCAAACGGCTAAAATGTACTATAGAAGAGATACTAAAGTCAGACTTCCAACAACTCGATAGCGACTTCGTAGGAGAGGCTGAGAGCTGAACCTGTAGAGAGAGGGACCTGTTGTATATGCAGATCGAGGACTACCTCTGCATATGAGTCGATATGTACAGCGATGGGTGTTGAGTTGAGAGGGTCGCTATACAGAACTGATATAGGAAGTGCGTAATGCATCACGGTAGTGCTGCCCTGTAATGCCCGTGGGGGTTCCATCATAGCGTACAAGGTCATTTTGCAGAGGACGATAATACTCCAGATGCGCCGCCCAGATCCCAGGTCTACGTAGGATTCGCCTCCATCAGCGCGGACAGTCGCTTTGCGAATACGGGGCTGTTTCATGTGATAAGAGCTTGGTTTGGCAATGCTTACCACGAGGCGTAGGTTTGCCTCAACAAGGCATTGTTGTGCTTCTTCATCGTCATAACCACAAGTGGGCACCATGATTATGTCCTTGTTCATATACAAAAGATCATTTTCAAATGTATGGGCTAAAGTGGAAAAAATTTCCAATCTCTGCGGATAATTCCTCACTTGCGCTCGTTTGCCCATGAACGAAGAGGGATAACTTCTCTTCGCTCATGGGCAAACGAGCGAAAACAAACATATACCACGTTCATTTACTCTAGAATACAGCTCGTGAGAACGCCTGTGAAGCGGCTGTTCTAGGGCGACTAAATGACAAATTTATGAAGTGAAGGTAATGGATATATGCAGATGGATAAATGGCCCATTAGTAAGAACGCTCAACAAGGCAACCCTGATGGCTATGCGAGTTTTTCTGTCTGGATCGACCCAGTAGTACAACAGCATATTTCTGCATCATATCTGACACAGGACAAACCGTTCCATAAAGGGCAGGAAGAGAACCCAAAAGTACCAAACCCTACCACGCCTATTCCAGCACGAGCCTCAGCAAATCCACCAGGTGTAGTCAAGGTACGTCCCAGATATCCTCGCTTGTATGCCCTACCAGAGGATAGCGACATCACGCGCATTCCTACAATGCCTCAACCACCTATGTGGCAATATGAGTCGCCGGACTATAACGTTGAAAGTAGCCTCTCTTCTCTCTCTCTCGTTGTGCCAGAGGTTGCATCCAAGCAGAGCGAAAGACGCTATGCAGTTTCCGATCTTCCGCTAGATGAGCTAGACACATTACCCCCGCCTCCACAACGGCCGAAAAAGCGCGTGTTACCTGCCGTCTTGTCGCGCAAGGCACCACATAAGGGCCCCATTCATGGTGTCCCCATCGTAGTACCCCCATTCATGGCGCCCTCCTCCGCGTCCTCACGAGATGTATCTGAGATTGATACGCATCCAGAGAAGCAACAAGAGGTACAAAGAGCTCCACAAGCGGCAGTTTCGAGAGCATCCAAGAGGATAGAAGTAGGGACCCCATTCATGGCGCCCGCTGCATCTCCGCTTCCCACTGCAAGGAACGTTTCGCTAGTGGCACACGAGAAAGCGGCTCCAAGCCTGTCTCATGTGCAGTCATCTGTGACAGTAGGGGCCCCGTTCATGGCGCCCCTCGCCAATTCATGGACAGTAGGACGCGGAGCCAATTCTGTCTACGCTAAGCGTATTGCGGGTAACGAAAGATTCGTAAGACGTAAGAGCATCCCAAGCCTGAATCCCGTAGACAAGATGCGGTGGTGGCTCCTTTATCCTGGACGGATCGAATTTTTGCTCTGGTTCGGTGGTGCCATTACGTTGATGAGTGTGACCTGCATATTTCTCTTCGTGACCATAGTCAGTTTCGGTTGGGTGAGTCCTGACTGGAGAACAAGCGGCACGGGTGGACCTTTTGCGCAGGCGACTACAGGTACAAATACCGATACGACCTCATCAGCATCTTGTGCTGGCAAAAAGCTCTGTGCGCCTGCTCAATCTCAACCTTCGCCACATCTTGCGCTTACGCTATTGACGAACAGTCTATTAGTTCCGGGTATGGAAATACGCATAGCGGGAAAAGACTTTACAGCGAACAAGCAGGTGAGCTGTACCCATGATAATGGAGCGCCGTGTTCTCTAGCATCCTGGCCTGCTGACGCATCTGGAGCGTTCGTTGCTCCAATTCAGATCGGATTCGATTGGAAACCTGGACCTCATGTGATTTACGCGTATGATACCGCAAGCAAGCGTTTTCAAGAGGTGACTATTGCTGTGGCTCCTGTGCCATTCGGCAAGAGTGCTGCTACACCCACTGTTACGGCATTACCTCCCGGCGTAACGCCAACAACTCCTATTGGCGGGCAAGGTCCACTTCCTACGCCGGTTGGCCGCTATCCTGTAACAGTCACTCCAGGCCCCTCACCAATTGTGACACCAACACAGAGTGTGCCGACCGCAACACCCACGCAGGGAAACAAGCCAACACCTACGCCGACCGTTAAGGTGAAACCATCGCCAACGGCGCGTGTCAGTCCCACTGTGGGTACAACAGCAACACCTACAAAGTCGCACGTGCTTCCATCGCAGATTACGTCACTCAAAGAAGGAAGCACTTACTCTTCTCTGCACCTGTCATCAAGTCTCTGGTTGTGGCTCGTGTTGATAGGCTACGCTCTCGCTATGCTTATGCTGGGTATTGCAGGAATTTTGCATCAACGCAGCCGTAGCCGTCTCTAAGAGGAAGCAGAAGCGGGCATCCCCTTGCGGGTGCCCGCTTTTTCTGATTTTGCCTCATCGCTATACTTGTACTAGTGGGTATATGTATTGTAGATAGAAAGAGATGTATCATTGGTACATCCTTCTGGAGGCTTCTTGCGTGGAAAAATATATGTGTAACCAATAGAGTCATATTTTTGATACCTTTGTGTCTTGCCTAAATAGCTTAGGCCCTCCATAATATTGTATAGCATTATGGTGCCTATTGATTACATACAATACATGTCAAAAAAAGACATTCATTCATTTAGATTAGGCAGGAGTAAAACATCTATGTATAGGCATCAGGAAATGAGGCCACAAATTCGTATAGGAATATCTCTTCGTATTGGCCTCGCGTTATTTTGTACTCTGGCAAGTATCGCACTCGCCTATGTGGTGCTCATTGGTCCACATCACTCGGTTCATGCCGCAACGGGAGTGAGCGAAATACCTTCCCAAGGAACGGACCCTTGGGGCATAAGCTTTGATAGCAACGGAAATGGGTGGATCGCTGAACCTGCGTGTGATCCTGGTCCTTATGAATGTAGTGGGGCACCAAACGGAACGCCTTCTATTGCGCAACTAGATCGTTCAACGTTTACTATCACTCACAAATTTTCTGTACCCCAAGGGTATTCCAGCCCATTTTTTACTGCTGAGGACGCGCAAGGGAATGTCTGGTTTAGCCAACCAGATAGCAATGCTATTGGTGAGTTTATTCCGAGATCGGCGTCATGGAAACAATGGCAGGTTCCCACTGCGAATGCCGCTCCCTTTGATCTTGCCTTCGATAACAGCGGTAATCTCTGGTTTACTGAGGTGTTGGCGAATAAAATCGGCGAATTTATTCCAAGCAACCAATCGTTTAACGAAACACCCACACCAACTGGTGGCAGTAGCCCATATGGTATCGTTGGACCGGACCCAACCACGGGTCAAATGTGGTTTACGGAGAACGCTATTCCTGTCGCCCAGATTGGTAGCTTTGTTCCGCCTGCCTCTGGCGCATTAAGTACGAGTAGCATCAAAGAGTATCTCACGAACTCTGGAAGCAGTTCGCCTACACCGCATTTAATTACCTATGATGCTTATGGAAATATTTGGTGGACGGAAGGTCCAGACCGTGATATTGGACAATTGGTTCTCAGCCAAGCTGTTTCTGGTACCAAGAATGGTGTAACCGAATATACCGTCCCCTATCCATCAAGTTGCCCTAGCGGTTGCGCGATGCATATTTCCGGTATTGGAGTCGATAGTTCTGGTACCGTGTGGTTTGATGATTCGTTGACAGCACGTATCGGCTCTTTTAACCCATCGACCAAAGCCTTCTCGATGTTGCCCTCCCTTGCAGGTAACGCTCATCCACATGATGGCCTTGCTGTTGATGGACAGAATAACGTTTATGTTTCCGAGGAATTCACAAATAAAATAGCGAAAGTGACAACCGGCGTTCTTCCCCCCTCACCTGGCCCAACAGGGACAGTTTCCACACCACCCCCCGCTCCTTCTGGACCAGTGAATAAAACTTGGTACTTTGCCGAAGGGCGTGTTGGCAGAGGCTTCCGCGAGTATCTGACCATCGATAATCCAACCACTGCTACATGTTCGGTCAATATCCAATACAATTACACGCCAGATGGAGGCAGCCCTGCTAATAAAACCGTTGTAGTATCGGTCAATCCAGCCATGCGCCTGACCGAATCAGTGAATAACGACTTGGGCTATCTTGACTCGTCATCTACCGCAGCTTCGCTAGCAACGGTGGTCAATGTAAATTCGTCCGTAACGCCAAACTGTGCAGGCGTGGTAGTAGAACGTCCGATGTACTTTGTCAACTTCCGTGGCATTGCTAGTGGCACTGATGTTCTCGGTTCAACGCACTTGAGCACCTCGTACTACTTCGCTGACGTTCCGACTGGCCCAAGTAACAACTCGTATCTGACCATTTTGAACCCCAATACGACCAGTGCCAGCGTCATGGTCACCTACTACTACGCAGGGAATGCCGTCGGTTCACAGAATACCACTGTGAACGCGAATGCACGGGGAACAATCGCTCCTGGAGCTATTAGCCTTCCGAATGCACATCTAGCGGCACTCGTCACCTCGAATCAGCCCATTATGGTGGAGCGCCCCACCTACTTTAGTGGTATATCGGTGAATGGCAGCAGTGTCTCTGGTGCCTATGATATTGTCGGTGTGTCAAGCCTCGCCAGTGACTGGCTCTTTGCGGAAGGTTACACCAGTTCAACAACACAAGAGAATCTGACGATAGCTAATATAGACCCGGCGAAAACGGCGGCATCTGTGACTATCACGCTCAAGTCGAAGACAGGTGCCACACATGCTACGACGATCTCAATTCCGGCTCTGACGCAGACCATTTGGAATGTAAATGCGAATAACAATTTTCCTAGCTTTTCGCCAGAGGTATCCATCGAAGTTGTTGCGAGTGGGGCTAAGATCGTGGTGCAACGTGAAATGTACTTCACGTATAAGCATACATTGCCGAATGGGCGTGTCACGCAGGCGAATGGGGGCACCGATGTGATCGGACAGCTTGGACCGGCTACACATAGTTCATATAGCTTTGCCGAAGGCTATAGTAACAACGGCTATAACGAGTGGCTGACCATCCAGAATCCGACGAATGCCGCCGAAACGATTACGCTGACTATGATGAATGGCCTTGGACAATCGAATGTGCAGGTCTTTACTGTCGGTGCAAATAGCCGTTATACGCAGGACATTTCCACCCTCGTGCAAAGCGCTGCAATATTCAATGCTGGCACCAATAGTGCCGCGAACTCGGTCTCAATGACCGTTCAATCAACTAGTGGGGCTGTCTTCGTGGTCGAGCGTCCGATGTATTGGAGCACGAATGGCGTGTCTCCGTTTGTAACGCAAGGTGGGAGTGATGTAATTGGGTATGTAGGCGGTTAATTTTTTCAATATCGCAAAGGTACAATCTATGGCAATCTCATCAAAAAAGTTTTTGCTAGCAGGAGTTGCACTGGTGACGGTCGTCACCAGTGCATTCCTTGCGTTCAGCACGGGTGCATTGCTGTCCCACAACTCGGCGCATGCCGCACAGAGTGTGAGCGCAACCGATGTCTACACTGCCGGCAGCGATCCCTGGGGAACTGCCTTTGATCGCAACGGTCTCGTGTGGGTCGCATTGCCCGGCTGTGATCCCTCTCCACAGTGCAGCAGTTCCACTCCTTCCGGAAAAATTGGTGTCTTTAATCCAGCCCATAACAGTTGGATACGCACCTATACTTTACCGGCGAACTATGCACAGCCGCTCTTCCTCGCCTTCGATCAGCACGGAAGGCTCTGGTTTCCCATGCCGATGAACAATTCGCTTGGCATGTTTGACCCGGCTAGCGGAACGTTCCAACAATGGACTGTCCCAACGGCTGGCTCTGGCCCTTGGGATGTAGCAGTTGACGCTCAGGGACGGGTCTGGTTTACGGAGCATTATAGCTATAAAATAGGGTATTTTGATCCGAACATCCAGACCTTTACGGAAATTTCGACGCCTTCCACTTCTAGCTTGCCTTATGGTATCACTGTCGATGCGGCTAACAATGTCTGGTTTACAGAAAATAACTCTGCCGTTGCGTTAATTGGCGAATATACAGCGCAAGGAAATCTACAAGAATATAAAATTCGTAATGGCTCGACAAATGGCCTGACACCACATCTGATTACTATTGACCCAAACGGCAACGTCTGGTGGTCCGAGGGATGGGTAGGCATGATCGGGAAATTACAGGTTGCCTCCGCAGTGCCGGGTACCAATAGTGGTGTCACAGAATACGCCTATCAGCACCCATGTAGCAATTGTGGCTCTCACACCTCTGGCATCAGCGCCGATAGTTACGGCAATATCTGGTTTGATGATTCTCTGCAAAGCATCTTTGGCTCGTTCCCTGATAGCGGCATTAGTACATTCAGCCTTTATAACACACCAAGTTCCAATAGTCATCCGCACGATGGCTTGCATGTCGATGCCCAGAATCGTATCTGGTTCGACGAAGAGTTTGCCAACAAGCTAGCCGTTGCGATACAATCAGGCGTTGGCAACCCATCACCAACGGCGGGCGTATCACCGTCACCATCAATTACCGCGACGGCTACCAATACTCCCACTGCTACGGCAACAGCTACCAATACGGCTACTGCGACGCCAATGCCAGGAGGGATTATCGGGCAAGACACTTTCCAACGGACCAATCAGTCTTTATGGGGCAAAGCATCAGACGGGCACACCTGGACAGGTGATGCAAATAGTGCCAGTGTCTTCTCCATCTCCGGCAATACGGGCCGTGTTGCCAGTGGTGGCACAAGCTATAGCGCCGTGCTAGGGCCAACTGTTACGAATGGCGAAGTGCTCTTCACTGGCTCTATCAGCAGTTTCAACAACACCAACTTTGGCGCTGTCGTGCGTTGGACCGATGGCAACAACTGGTATAAAGCCTATATCGATGGCACCAGTCTTGTGCTCCAGAAGAAAGTAAACGGCAATGCCATCATCCTCAAGTCCGTTGCTTTCCCCGCGCAATCTGGCACTGTCTACAGCATCCGCTTCAACGTCACAGGCACCACGCTCAGCGCGAAAGTTTGGGCTACCAGTGGTGTTGAGCCGAGTGGCTGGATGGCAACCACTACCGATAGCTCATTGCAATCTGGCTATTGTGGGTTACGTATACTCACACAAAATGGAGCCGTAGTCACGATTAGCACTTTTCAGGCAACAGGAGTATAAACGGTAGGGGCAGCAATTCATTGCGCCCGTTGCCGACATCGTACACGCCGAGGCGGGGGCGCAATGAATTGCTGCCCCATATGCATCAAGCTAAGTGAATTGATGGGATTATGTGGCCGTCTCCGTAGGGGCGGGGGCGGTCTTACAAGTATAGGTTTTTTGGAGAGGTGAGAGAGATACCTAGAGAGATGAGATCACTTGGCTCGCCCGTTCTGCCTGTTCCTTTTGCTCATGAAGCAAAAGCACAATGGGAAAGCTCAGTCATAGACAGTTGTATGATTTCTCTCTTACCYAAGCTCTACAGTCTACAAGAGCCTCTAAAGCGCGTCCAAAAAACCTATACTTGTAAGACCACCCATCCACCCCCCCTCTGTCCCCGACAGAAAGTATGTTCTAGGAAAAAAAGAGGGTGAGAGGGGAAAAAAGTGAAAGGCGTCCAAGAGACTCGTTGTACTGAAAAAGGTCTAATCCGACTCAGGAGAACGAGAATGGACGCATCGGACGTATTATTAGACACGTGGACCCAGCACGTCAAGCAAATTTGGGGGGAGTTGCACCTGTATCAGCAAGAAAGTTTGGCCGTGGCAATCCTGGGCATCGTGTTGGCAGGCAATGCGGTGATACAACGGGTCGCTGAAATCTTGCAGGAACGCTTGAGCCGATCGTGTAAGATGACCAGTTATGAACGACGTTTGCAGCGGCTGATCGACAATGATAAGCTAGTCGTCAAGCCAAATTGGGAAGAGTTTTTAGCCCACAGCTTGCCGTTGTGGGAGAAGCATGGCGCGACTCTGGTGCTTGACTGTACTGCTTACAACACGACCTTTACCAGTGTGTTTGTGGGGATTTTGGTGCAGAAACGGCTCTTACCCGTGGCATGGGAGATCATGCCGCAGAGCGAGACGTGGCAGGAAAGCCAGTGGGAGGTGGTGCAGCGACTCTTCACGCAGGTGGCAACCCATTTGAAGGCGAAACAGGTGACGCTTTTAGCAGATCGTGGCTTGACGTCGTTGAAGCTGATCCGGCTCTGCGAGCAGCAGGGCTGGCATTACATCTTGCGGATACAAAATGAAGAGCAGTGTCGGCGCAAATGGCGGCATGTGTATCGAGATTGGCAACGAGGGTGCGATTTCGTGCTGAAGAAGGGATCGGCGTGGTACGGCGAAGTGATGATGTGGAAAACGCATGCGTTTGCGTGTACGCTCCTCGGCATGTTGGGATCCAGAGTGCGAGGAAGCGTGGTTCCTGCTCTCGGATTTGTCGGCTTCGCCTCGACGTGTGAGCGTGTATGGGTTGCGGATGCGCGTGGAAGCGACGTTTCAAGATAGCAAGAGTCGTCGTTGGTGCATGGAAAGTAGTCAATTGCGCGACAAAGAGCATTTGGATCGGTGGCTCTTGGTGATCTTTGTGGCGTTTTGGTGGACGACGCACTTGGGAGCATCGTGCAAACATCATGGACATGCCAGGCAGTTTGATCACAGCGACCGCTACGACAAAAGCGTGTTGCGCTTAGGACAGTTGTGGCTCAAAGAACTGCTCAAACGCGCCAATCGCTCAGGAAGGCCGAAAACGCCCGTAGAAGTGGCTCGAATGGCAAATTGTTTACCATTTCATCGGACTCAACACGGGCTGCGCTTTTCGATTTCTTTACAATGAGTCTTGAGAATGGTAGAACATACTTTCTGTCGGGGACAGAGATCCACCCCCGCCCCTACGGGCACGAACGGCATTTCCTCCATAAAAAGCTCTTCATTATCTTTAGGTTGATGCCTATGGGGGCTACATTCATGGCGCCCGTCGTCGGCATGGTCAACATCGCCGACATGGACTACTGGGGCGACGGACGCGCTGAAGCTGGTCCCTACGACGTCGGGGCACGGCTTTGTTAGCTGGCAATGTTGACACTCTCTTTTACGGACAGGTACAATAAGATAACACTATGGAGTTTCTCCAACCTCCTACGTCCCACATTCATAAAGACGAGGCGACATAAACTATGAAGATGTTTGTCTGTATAAAACAGGTTCCCGACCCGAATACGACGGTGAGTAAGCTGGACCCGAACACAAAACGCTTGGTGCGTAGCGGTGTCTCGCTAGTCCTCGATCCGGGCGATGAAAGCACTATTTCTGCTGCTATTAAACTCCGTGACACTATTGGCAATAGCGAACTAACAGCCGTCAGTATGGGTCCCACTACCGCTCAAGAGGGCATGCGCCGCGCTTTAGCGATGGGCGCGGACAAAGCCATTCTTGTAACTGACCCTGCTCTGGCTGGCTCCGATGCACTCGCAACTGCTCGCGTGCTGGCAGCTGTCCTCAAGAAAGAAGGAGCTGATCTGATCTTTTGCTCTACCGAGAGTACCGACGGGTATACCGGCATGGTTCCCGGCGGTATCGCAGAGTTCTTGGATATTCCCCAACTCACCTTTGCACGCGAAGTCAAGCTAGAAGGCTCAAAGGCCGTTGTGAAGCGCGTAACTCCCACTGGCTATCGCACCGTTGAATGCCCACTGCCTGCCGTTATCACGATTGCGAGCGGCTCTTTTGAGGCTATTTACCCGACAATGAAGGGTATCATGAGTGCGAAGAAAAAACCATTTAGCCAGTTGACAGTGAAAGATCTGGGTCTTGCCCCTGAGCAGGTCGGTGAGGTTGGAGCACACGAGCGCGTTCTCGCCATCGGCAAGGCTGAAGCGCGTGCGGCTGGTCAGGTCATCAAAGACGACGGCACTTCCGCTGAGAAGATCGCTGATTTCTTGCAGCGTTATCAGTTACTATAAGTAGGAGGAGAAAATAAGTATGGCAAATACAATCTGGGTCCTGATCGAACTGGACAATGGCAAACCCGTGCGCTCCTCATTAGAGGTACTCGGCAAGGCGGCTAAACTCGGTCGCGCCGAAGCCGTGGTGCTCGGTGCCGCAGCCGCAGAGGTTGCTCCGACGTTGGGGCTATATGGTGCTGAAAAAGTCTACGTGCATGCTGATGCTGCCTACGATACCTATTTGACACTGCCAGCAGTCGAGACGCTCAGCAATCTCATCAAGCAACAACAACCGCGCTTGCTGCTCCTTCCCACGACCTATGACATACGTGACGTAGCAGCCCGCCTCAGCGCACGCAATAACATGGGCCTATTGACAGACGCGACCGACCTCGCGTTTGAGGGTAAGAGCCTCAATGTCACGATTCCTTGGGGCAGCGACACCATCGTTACTGCGACACACCCGCATGAGGGTACGGGCATCGTCTTGACCCGCCCGAAAGCCTTTGGTCTAGAACGCTACGAGGGGCGCACAGCAGAAATTGAGAATATCAACGTCTCTATCAGTGCCGAAGCGCAAACAATCAAAATCCTTGAAACTATTGAAGTCGCCAGCACCGGTCCTGCCCTAGAGGATGCACCAGTGATTGTCAGCGGTGGACGCGGCCTCGGCAAAGCCGAAAACTTTCATTTGGTGGAAGAGTTGGCAACAGTACTGGGCGGTGCTCCTGGTGCAACTCGTGCTATCGTCGATGCTGGTTGGCTTCCCTACAGCTATCAAGTGGGGCAGACTGGCAAAACCGTCAAACCAACGCTCTACGTTGCCGCAGGTATCAGTGGCGCCATTCAGCACCTCGCCGGTATGAAAGGTTCCAAGTATATCGTTGCCATCAACAAAGACGAGCACGCACCCATCTTCTCCGTCGCAGACTTCGGCGTAATTGGTGATGCTCTTAGCATCCTTCCTAAGTTAACGGAGGAAGTTAAGAAACGCAAATCATAAATTTTTTATATGTGTGAATGCACCTGACCGTCTGTAAGACGGTCAGGTGCATTCACACATATAAAAACCTACCATTGGAAATGGAGGGCAATTATGACACCCCCAGTCATCTCACCAACCGGGGGATGGTTTGGCACCGCACTATTTGTGCTACTCGTCCTGGCAGCACTCTACCTCTTCGGCATTCGCGCTGGCAAGCTCATTACGTTGCTTGCGAAGGCACGCCGCGAGGACCGCACTGACCATATCGACGACCGTATTGGCGAATTTTTTCTAGTAGTGCTTGGTCAGAGTGGCGTATTGCGTGACCCCATCCCAGGTATCGCACACTTTTTCACCTTCTGGGGCTTTATCATCATTCAATTTGGTCTCCTCAATCTGGCTTTGGGCGCATTTAATGGCTCTCTGCCTCTCTTGGGAGATAACCCTGTCTTCGCATCTTTACTGGACGCATTTGTCGTCTTCGTCCTTCTCGCACTCGTCCTCTTTGCCATTCGGCGCGGCGTTGTACGCCCCAAGCAACTGAGCAGCTTCTTACATGGACCATGGGATGGCTTTATCATACTGGGACTCATTCTGCTCGTCATCGTCACACTGACCCTTGTCGAAAGTTTTGAGTATGCCGCCAGCAATGGAGCTGCCCGGACACCACTTGGGGCTGTATTTGGTCCCTGGACTATCTCTTGGGGCACATATGCCAACACGATCTGGTATCGTACTTTCTGGTGGCTACACATCAGCACCGTGCTCTGCTTCTTGATCTATCTACCGCGCTCCAAGCACTTGCACTTGCTGGCAACACCCTTTAACGTCTTCTTCCGCAACTACAAATCCAGAGGGGCATTACCTCTGCTGGAAAATATTGAGGAACGTGACGATTATGGTGTCTCAAAGGCTGAGCAATTCACCTGGAAGCAGTTGCTTGATGGCTATGCCTGTACCGAGTGTGGACGCTGTAATACCGTCTGTCCCGCTAGCAACACGGGCAAGCCATTGTTCCCCAAGGAAATTATCCTGGGTGTCAAAGAGGCTCTTTTTGTTGAAAGCGACGCTATTCTTGGCGAGAACTCCATCTATCACAAACTTGGCGTCGCAGGTGTGAGAGCTGACAAGACACAAACCGAGATTGAGGCACATCATGAGCCTATGGTAGGTGGTATCATCACCAACGATGCACTCTGGGCTTGTACCACCTGCATGGCGTGCATGGAGATCTGCCCCGTCTCGATTGAGCATGTGCCCAAGATTGTCGATATGCGCCGTCACCTCGTGATGGAAGAGTCCGACTTCCCACAAGAAACCGTCTCGGTCCTAGAAAATATCGAGCGTAACGGCAACCCGTGGACCATTAACAACGATACACGTGCCGAGTGGGCTGCGGGCTTGGATGTACCGCTCATGTCCGAGAATCCTGATGCCGACGTGCTGTATTGGGTTGGTTGTATGGGTTCATTCGATGAGCGTAACAAGCGCGTTGCCACGTCGGTCGCAAAAGTGCTCAAGGCAGCGAAGGTCAACTTTGCTATTCTTGGTCCTGAAGAGTCCTGCACAGGTGATCCGGCGCGTCGCATCGGCAATGAATACCTCTGGCAGATGCAGGCGCAAAAGAACATTGAAACCCTCAATGGTTACGGCTTTCATAGTGCTGATGAGCATAATGGGCATGCTGCCATGAATGGGCATTCCGGCAGTAGTGCAGCCGCTACAAAGCATCGTACGATTCTTACAGCCTGCCCACACTGCTTCAACACCATCAAGAACGAGTATCCGCAACTTGGCGGTAACTACGAAGTGGTCCATCATACCGTCTTCATAGACTCACTTATGACCGACCACAAGCTGGAGTTACCCGAAGGTTTTGATCAGCGCAAGCTAACCTACCATGATCCCTGCTATATCGGGCGCTATAACGATGTGTACGATGAGCCACGTCGTATACTTACCGTACTTAATAGCAACGGCGTGACCGAGATGCGCCGTCATCGCAACAAAAGTTTCTGCTGTGGTGGTGGTGGTGGCCGTGCCTGGATGGAAGAGAAAATCGGGAAGCGCATCAATCAGACGCGTATCAACGAGGCATTGGAGACCGAGGCTGATGTCCTAGCTGCTGCCTGCCCCTTCTGCATCACGATGTTTGAGGATGGTGTGAAGGGTGTGGAGGCTGAGGAGAAGATCAAGGTCGAAGATATCTCAGAGATTATTGTCAAAGCGATGGAATCCAAGAAATAAATATATGTTCCTGTTATCGGGCTAGGCCCGATAACAGGAACATATATTTATTTCTTTTCTATTGCGCGAGATAATAAATGAAATCGAATTCGGAGCCGATGGGGTTTCCACGTGCATACAACTTCATCTGACCATGAGCCTCACGGTAGATGCCCGTTCCACCTGTGATAGCTAACCACGAATCTGCGCCACTATCATAGAATGGTCCCTCTACCGTCATCTGCCCACCGGAGAGGAAAACAGTCCAGTAGCATTCATAGACCTTGCCAACGACGGTACGGACACAGTTGCCATTATCGCTGCCTACCTGCTTTGTATCAGCAGTATTAAAGACAGGATTAGCAAAGACCAGTTGATTGCCCAGAGCATCGCCAGTGGTCTTGCCCACGTTGACCACCGTGTCAGTGATAGCGTGCTCAACCACATGCACAACATTGTCATTATTGGCATAGGCAGCAGAACTACGATTGGTCGCAACCAGGGCTACAGCAATCAAGGACAAGACTACAGCGATCAATGCGAGGACAGTAGCGGGGGTAAGGGTTTTACGCATAGCACACGTCTCCTTTGAGGTGTAAAGATGAAGAGCACGAAAAATAAACTCAACTCTTATAGATTCAAGTATATGGTTATAACATCCTCTTGTCAATGTGATACCTATGGATGTGTCAAACATTGCCAAACCGCATTTTTATGTATTATACTTGAGATCGATGAACAAGGTTCAATGATGAAGCGCTTGGTAATGATGCAAGAAATGTCCCCCTAGTAAGAGAGGAATTTACTGCATGAGTGAAGATGCGTCTCTACCTGTAGGACAACTACAGGCACGAACACGTTGGAACACACACGCGAGCGGTGCCGAATTTGATCGTAAAAAGACCACTTATTTGACTGAAAAAGCACGAGCGTTTATCGCTCAGCAGGCATTTTGCACAGTTACCGGGCTAGATGTACAGGGTGAATTAATTGGCTCACTCGTTATGAGTAACCCTGGTTTTGTACAAACCCCTAATGCGCACACCTGTTTGTTGCGGATTGATCATCACAATTGTACACCTCAACTTCTACAAGCTCTGTACGATGCCTATGTTACGGAACACACCTGTCATGTAGGGCTGTTCTTTATTTTCCATCCTACACGCGAACGTCTGTGTGTCCAGGGGAAGGCGGAACTGCTGTCAAGTACACCACGCACATCTGACCCTGCTCATCTACCAGAGATCACCTGGATACGCCTGACGGTACAGCAAGCATTCTTCCATTGCACAAAATATGTCAAAACCTCCATACAAGGGCTTACTGCCGCTGAGGACCTATCTCCTGAACAGCAATGGCACTTCAAAGCGGACAGAGGGGAAACATTTTCGACTTTATCCGAGGAGATGTATGCTTTCATTGCGAAGCAAGTAGTATGTTTTCTCTGTTCGGTAGACTGTGAAGGTCGGTGTGCAATCAACCATCGTGGTGGCTCTGCTGGTTTTCTGGCTGCATTCCCCCCTGATGCTCTTTCGCTAGGGGGAAAGATCCTGCTTCCAGATTATGCAGGTAATGGCGCATTTGAAGCCATTGGCAATATTTTAGAGACAGGCCAAGTGGCACTGGTGATACCAAACTATGTATCTCAAGTGGCGTTGTGTATATCTGGTCAAGCCAACGTTCTAGAGGTAAGCGAACTGACAGATGAACAAGCCAAGCAATGCATTGGTGCGGAACGCGTCGTAGCACTGTCAGTACAGCGGGTTGTGGTACAAAATGGGGATTGGTCTAACACCTTAGAGTATGAAAACAAGCGTGCTCAAGTCTGTTTTACGCCATTACAATTTGTTGACGCTTGTCCAGTGGACATAACACTTCAATAGCATTCAATAGTAGGGACGGGGGAGGATGGGCAGAGGGGTGGGGACCCTTGTGGTCGTCCGTCGTGGCTACCGGAGCCATTGTTCTCATAGTCCTGACTCACACGGACGACCACAAGGGTCCCCACCCCTCTGCCCATCCTCCCCCGTCCCTACTGTTTGCAAAAAATGACGCCCACTCCTCATTAAGGATAACTTTTTTTTCTGTGCTAGAATAGCAAAGAATGCTTGTTACTCCCAGTAGGATACCCCTGCTGTGTCGTCAAGAAAGATACTATGCTATGTCTACATCCTTCTTTATCGAACTCATTGTTATATTTGTCCTGGTTTTGGCAAATGGCTTCTTTTCTGCGTCGGAAATCGCTATTGTTTCTGCACGCCATAGCCGACTGCAACAAAAGATAGACGAGGGGAAAAAGAGTGCGCAGCAAGCACTTGATCTCGCCGAACACCCTGACCGCTTCCTAGCAACTGTACAGGTCGGTATTACCTTAATTAGCACCTTTACCGCCGCCTTTAGTGGCGCGAGTATTAGTACACCACTCGCTGTTCTATTTACACATATTCCCTTCTTTGCACCGTATGCAGACACCTTGGCGTTAGGTACCGTTGTTGTGCTGCTGACCTATGTCTCGCTTATCCTCGGTGAACTGGTACCCAAACGGCTCGCGCTCCAATTTTCTGAACGCATTGCTATGTCTGCCGCACCTACCATGGTCCGAATTGCGGCTATCGCTCGCCCCATCATAGTTCTACTGAATGCCTCGGTCAACGCGGTTTTATACCTCTTGCGCTTTCAGACAGCCTCAAGGACACCAATTACAGAGGAAGACATCGTGTATCTCGCCCGTGAAGGTATCGCCAGTGGCACCGTCGAAAAAGGCGAGGAGCAATTCATTGATCGCGTCTTCCGCTTCACAGACCGTCCCGTCAGTAGCATTCTCACACCCAGAACTGAGATAGTGGCAGTAGAGGTGGGAACATCATTCTCCACCCTTATCGATGCTTTTTTAGATTCTGGCTATAGCCGCCTTCCTCTCTATCAAGAATCGCTTGATAATATCGTGGGCATTCTCTACGCGAAAGACCTGCTACGTGTACGCGATGCCCAGGAAGACGTTGATCTCACGACGCTAGCACGCCCCCCCTTCTTCATCTCAGAATATCAACACGCTGACGATTTACTCGCTACCTTCCGCCGCGAGGGTGTACACTTGGGCATCGTGCTCGATGAATATAGCCAAGTCACAGGGCTTATCACCATGGAAGACATGTTAGAAGAACTGGTCGGCGAGATTCAGGATGAATATGATAAACCGGAAGATAACGCTTTCATTCGCCGTGGTGATGGTAGCTGGCTCGTCGATGGCATAGTTGCCTACGATACCGTCTGGTCCACTATCGGCATGGAGCCACCCCCCGGAGAAGATGAGGATCAAGAGCACGACTACCACACGCTCGCAGGACTTATCCTCTCCCATCTTGGCCACATCCCTAGCCCAGGCGACACCGTCACGATTGGAAACATTATGCTAGAGGTTGTAGATATGGATGGGAGGCGCATCGATAAGGTGTTGATTCGTCCTAAAAGCTCGTGAGGATGACACCTCCCATCCTTGACACACTCTTCGCGATTATGCTATGTTCAAGTCAAAGAGAGCAGTTTTGGAGAGAGAAATGACAGCTCCCACGACCTTTTGTAACGAGTGTGGCGCATCCAATCCACTACACGCGCACTTTGCTAATGACGAAGTGGCGCCCTTGCTTATGCTTTGTATCTATCGCCACTCCATAAAATTGTTGTGCCCATGTCCAGAGGCGTTGTGCTGAAACAGCAAAGATATCATCCGGTACACCCAGTGTACTCGACCAGATACGTTTTGTCACATATTCAACCTCCTGACGTGGCGTGACGACACTTTCCCAATCGACCAGTATTTGTTCTTGAGCTACTAGCCCCTTGCTCTTGAGCATATTTGAGACGCTCTGGCGCGAGGCTCCTGGGCGATTGATCTTTCCGCCCAGCGCGTGCAATATCTTGGGCCATTCCTCCTCTACTCTGCGCACATCGGATACAATATGCTCATCCCAACCCTGTAAAAATAGGCCACCTGGACGCAATACGCGCAGAATCTCCTCTATGGCTTGCTCCCAACCATCAACTAAGTGAAACACATGAACAGCAATCACGACATCAAATGACGCATTTTGAAAAGGGAGTTTCGTTACATCCGACATGACGAGCCGCATCGTTGCCCGCTTCGCACTATCGACAAAGCGATGTACTGTTGAAGGGCGTGCTGCATCTTCATCAGACAACGTACCCCAAGGCAACTGTTGTTCTGCCCAGTGGTCTGCTCTCAACTTGGCCTCCAGCAGCTCAACCATCTTCTCGGAAATATCTACACCGGTATAAGTATGGCCCAGTGAAGCCAGGGGATAGGCAATACGACCGGTACCAATACCAACTTCCAAGATTGTGGTCTCGGGGGTCGCGGCAGCTACTTTTTCAATGCCTAGAGTAATTTTCTGCACAACGCTCTCTGGGTAACCACGAGTAGCGTCATAGACAGGAGCAATGGGATCAAACGAGAGGGAAGCCATATGTCATTCCTTCATTCATTGTGCATTTAAGAGGGCACGTGCGATGACCAGCCGTTGGATCTGATTCGTTCCTTCATAAATTTGCGTAATCTTCGCATCACGCATCATGCGCTCAGCTGGATACTCACTCATGTAGCCATATCCACCGAGTACTTGGATCGCATCATTCGTCACTTCCATCGCAGTATCGGAGGCAAAGAGCTTCGCCATCGATGAGTACTTGCTGAAGTCTTTCTCGCCCCGATCAATCATCTCTGCGACGTTGTAGACTAGGAGACGTGCCGCTTCAGTCTTGGTTGCCATGTCCGCGAGCATAAATTGAATGCCTTGTTGCTCGGCAATGGGCTTGTCGAACTGTACACGCTGCTTAGCATAGGCAACGGCAAGGTCGAGTGCTCCTTGTGCTATACCAACAGCTTGCGCACCAATACCAGGGCGTGTGCGATCCAGCGTCATCATTGCAATCTTAAAACCATCACCTTCGCGCCCAAGCAGGTTTTCAGCCGGAACTTCGCAGTCTTCAAAGATCAGTTCAGCTGTCTGTGAACCTTTGATGCCCATCTTGTGCTCTATACATCCAGTGGAGAAGCCGGGAAAATCTTTCTGAACGATGAAAGCACTTATACCACGTGTGCCTATGTCAGGGTCGGTGATCGCCATGATGGAGTTCACCTGGGCAAGGCCACCGTTAGTGATAAAACGCTTTGAGCCATTCAGAATATACTTGTCGCCCTTACGCACAGCTCTGGTTCGCATCGCAGCTGCGTCAGAGCCGGAACTCGACTCGGTCAGGCCATAAGCAGAGAGCCATTCTCCGCTCGCCAGTTTTGGCAGGTACTTCCGTTTCTGTTCCTCCGTACCTGCTAGGAGAATTGGCATCGCTCCGAGTTGCTGCACTGCGAGCATCAGCCCCGTCGTCGCGCAGCAACGGGATAGCTCTTCAATTGCCATGACGATGGCTAGTTTACTCGCACCAATGCCGCCATACTCGACAGGAAAAGGCATTGCAAAAATATCCTGTTGCGCCAACAACTCTTTCATATCCCAGGGATATTCACTCGTGCGGTCAATCTCTGCTGCACGCGGAGCTACGCGCTCCTGTGCTAATTCACGAATTGCCTCTATCAGTCCCTGTTCGTCTTCAACGACATGAGACACAGCCATGGCTCTTTGCTCCTTTATTTGTTGCAGTGATGGATACATTTCCTTACATACGAGACTTGGATTCCCACTGAGATATTCCGCGACACGGGTCCCTTGCCCAAAGCTTGCTATTACTTTGTTTCTTCATCATTAGTAGCTAAAACTGCCAAAACTGCTTCTTTCATCGTAGTAGCTTTGCTCATACTTCCAATCAAACGAAGCAAAGCCGGTGCTGTCTTCACTATTTCAACTTGTTCTTTGGTAAGAGCATCGATTTCTGGAAACCGCTCATGAGCTATTTCCAGCACCGCTTCACGTAACCCTCGAAGTTCTCCTTCACGGATACCCTGCTCAATCCCTTGCTCAATCCCTTGCTCAATCCCTTGCTCAATCCCYTKCTCAAWMCSCTTCTNNCMAAWCKCYTCNTRCNCCMAYST
>JRHI01001271.1_pt1 | contig 22141 bp, 20 predicted proteins | sample 215371 | NCBI WGS metagenome assembly JRHI01 (sample SAMN02929681, study PRJNA255918) | sediment metagenome | biome: cave system; feature: Ice Cave; material: Sediment; isolation source: sediment from deep within a dark volcanic ice cave with no known source of... ...
CCTCACCCGAGTACCTCGCGGTACGCGGGCTCCGGTCCTCCGCGCCTCCTGGCCTGACCCGGCCAGCGCGGCGCATCACCACCGTCGCCCGACGGAGGCCACCTAGATGGTTCACTGGGACGAGCTCATCATCGTCTTCGCCCTCGGGCTGCTGGTTACCGGCATCGGCTTCGGGGCGTCGCGCTGGCGCCGGGCGGATCTCAACAACCTCGACGAGTGGGGCCTGGGCGGTCGCACCTTCGGGACCGTGGTCACCTGGTTCCTGCTGGGGGGCGACCTGTACACCGCCTACACCTTCGTGGCGGTTCCGGGGCTGGTGTTCGCGCAGGGCGCGTTCGGGCTCTTCGCGCTGCCCTACACGATCGTGGTCTACCCGCTGGTCTTCCTGACCATGCCCAAGCTCTGGCAGGTGTCGCGCAACAAGGGCTACGTGACCGGCTCCGACTACGTCAAGGACCGTTTCAACAGCCGCTTCCTGGCGCTGCTCATCGCCCTCACCGGCATCGTCGCCACCATGCCCTACATCGCGCTGCAGATCTTCGGCATCAAGGTGGTGCTGGCCAACATGGGCATCAGCCCGGAGGTGGCGCTGATCGTCGCCTTCGCGGTGCTGGCGCTCTTCACCTACGTCAGCGGGCTGCGGGCGCCGGCGCTGATCGCGCTGGTCAAGGACACGCTCATCTGGATCGTGGTGATCGTCGCCATCATCTACATCCCCTGGAAGCTGGGCGGCTTCGGCGCCATCTTCGACAAGGTGGAGGCGACGGCGGCCGCCGCCCCCAAGGGCAAGGCCAAGGTGGACGTCCTCCAGCCCGGGCTCTTCAACGGCTACGCCACCATCGCGCTGGGGTCGGCGCTGGCGCTCTTCCTCTATCCGCATGCGCTCACCGGCGTCTTCAGCGCCAACGGCCAGAAGGCCATCAAGCGCAACGCCAGCTTCCTGCCCGCCTACTCATTCCTGCTGGGAATGATCGGGCTGCTGGGCTTCATGGCCATCGCCGCCGGGGTCAAGCCGAGCGCCGACTTCGGCAACAACAGCGCCGTCCCCGACCTCTTCCAGTCCATGTTCCCGACCTGGTTCACCGGTGTGGCCTTCGCCGCCATCGCCATCGGGGCGCTGGTGCCGGCGTCGATCATGTCCATCGCGGCCGCCAACCTCTTCAGCCGCAACATCTGGCGCGAGTTCATCCGTCCCGCGACGACGCCGCGGCAGGAGGCGACGATCTCCAAAATTGCGTCGTTGGTGGTCAAGGTCGGCGCCGTGATCTTCATCCTGGCGATCCCGACCACCGACATCATCCAGTTCCAGACCGCGGGCGGTGTGTGGATGATCAACGCGCTGCCGGCGCTGGTCATCGCCCTCTACGTCAAGCGGCTCAACACCTGGGCGGTGATCGCCGGCTGGGCCGCGGGCATGGCGCTGGGCACCTACGCCCTGGTCAAGGAATCCTTCGCCGTCAGCCTCCACGACTTCGGCTTCGGCGGCCGGGTCTACATCGGATTCGCGGGGATCATCCTCAACCTCATCGTCACCTTCGCGGGCTCGCTGATCGCCGAGCTGGTGGGGCGGCGCTCGCAGACCCGCATCGCCGACTCCGACTACCTGCCCCAACCCGGCGACACCACCAGGACAGGCTCCGGGCCGCCGCTCACCCGGCCGGCCCCGGGCACGGCGGGCTGACCCGCACCGGGTGCCACCGCCGGAGTCGCTGAGCCTCGCCGACGCGCGCCGACTGGCCCTGGCAGCCCAGGGGCTGCTGGGGCCGGTGCCGCGCGCCGGTCGAGGCCCGGATCGGGTGCGCCACGCGTTGCGCCGGCTGCACGCCGTCCAGCTCGACACCATCTCGGTGCTGGCGCGCAGCCACGAACTGGTGGCATTCGCCCATGCCGGGGCGGTCGGGCGCGCCGCCGTCGAGACCGCCTACTGGGGTGGCGGCGCGGTCGAGTACTGGTCGCACGCGGCGTCGGTCATGCCGGTGGAGAACTGGCCCTGGTACGCCGCGCGCCGGCGGACCAACCGTGCCACCCGCGCCGCCGAGGCCACCCCCGAGACCCGGGTCGCGGAGCGCGAGGTTCTCGACCGGCTGCGTGACCTCGGCCCCATCACCTCGGCCGCGCTCGGCGGCGCGCGGGGGGGCGGTCCGTGGTGGGACTGGTCGCCGCTCAAGCGCGCCGCCGAGCGCCTCCTTGCCGCCGGCGACATCGTCTGCGTCAGCCGTCGCGGCTGGCGGCGCGTCTACGACCTTCCCGAGCGGGCACTGCCCGCCGCGGTGCTCGCCGTCGAGCCCGACGCTGCCGCCTGCGACCTCTGGATGCTGCGGACCGCAGCGGCATGTCTCGGCGCCGGCACCCTCGCCGACCTCGCCGACTACCTTCCGGCTGCCGCTGACGCGCGCGCGGGCGGCGCTCGACCCCGGCGGCCTCGCCGCCGGGCTGGTGCCGGTGACGGTGGAGGGCTGGTCGGTGCCGGCGTGGGCGGATCCAGCGGCCCTGGCCGCCCTCTCCGGCCCCCGCCCTCGCCCCCGCTCACTGCTGCTGTCCCCCTTCGACTCGCTGGTCTGGTACCGGCCACGGGCGCTGCGGCTCTTCGACTTCCACTACCGCATCTCGGTCTACACGCCGGAGGCGCAGCGCCCCGACGGCTACTTCGTGATGCCGCTGCTGGCCGGTGGGCGGCTGGCCGGCCGCGTCGACCCCAAGCGTGAGGGTCGGACGCTGCTGGCCCGGCGGCTCAGCGTCGAGCCCGGCGCCGTGGAGCCCCTGGCGGCGGCGCTGTGGGAGGCGGCCGCGTGGGTGGGCTGCGACACCGTCGCCGTCGGCGCGGTCCGGCCGTCCAAGCTCGACGGGCCGGTGCGTGAGGCGGTGGCGAGGCTGGGCTGAGCGGACCTCCGACCATCGACCGGTGCGGTCCACCGGGCAGGTGCAGTCATCATCGACGGCGTGGAGACGGAGGCCATCGGCGTCGAACAGACCGCCGAACGCGGCGTCATCGCCGCTGTCGGGGACGCTGTGCCCGCCCCGGAGGCGCAGCCCTCCACTCCGGCGGTGGCGCCCCCTCCGTTGCGCCGCTTCCCGCCGCCGGCGCTGGCCGTCCGCCCCTTCCGCTGGTACTGGATCTCGCAGTGGCCGGTGATGGTCGGCGTCTGGATGCAGATCGTGGCCCTGGGGTACTTCGTCTACCAGGTCACCGGCAGCAGCACGGCGGTGAGCATCGTCAGCGCTGCCAACGGCATCCCCGCCGTCGTCCTCTCCCTCTACGGCGGCGTGCTCGCCGACCGCGTCCCGCGGCGGCGCATCCTGCTGGCCACGCAGACGGCACTCGGTGTCAGCTCCCTGGCGCTGTCGGCCCTGGCCTTCAGCGGGCGCGCCAACCTGGCGGAGATCGTGGTCGTGGCCGTGGTCTTCGGCTCCGCCAACGCGCTCGATCTGCCCACCGCCCAGGCGCTCATCGCCGACCTGGTGGACCGGTCGCTGGTCTTCAACGCGGTGGCACTGGGGAGCGTGGCCATGAGCGCCTCGCGCATTGTCGGGCCGTCGCTGGCAGGCGTCCTGATCGCCACCGCCGGACCCGGCGTCTGCTTCCTCTGGCTGGCCGTCAGCTACCTCGGGCCCATCGCCGTCCTGCTGGCGGTGATCCCCGACGTGCCGCCGGTGAGCCGCAGGCGGGGCTCGGCGGCCGGGGACATGGTGGGCGCGGTGGTGGACGCGCTGCGCGACCCGCTGGTGCGCAGCCTGCTGATCTGCTCCTCGACACTGAGCTTCTTCGGGGTCAGCTACATGCCCTTCCTGCCGGTCTACGCGCGCACCGTGCTGCACGCCGACTCGCAGGTGCTGGGCCTGCTCTACAGCACCGGCGGCATCGGCGGCCTGGTGGCGGGACTGCTCATCGCCTCCCTGGCGCGCGGCTCGCAGCGGGTGCGGATGCTGCTCGCCGGCGGCGTCGTCTACGGCGTGGCACTGTTCACGCTCAGCCACAGCGGTACGCTGCTGCTGACGCTCCCGGCTCTGGTGGGCATCAGCTTCGGCTTTCTGGCCATGAACACGTCGATGCAGACGCTGCTCCAGACCGAGACCTCGCCCGAGCAGCGCGGCCGCCTCCTGGGCGTGTACGCGCTCGTCTTCGCCGGCCTCATGCCGCTGGGGACGCTCTTCTACGGCACCCTGGGCAGCGTCGTCCCGCTCTTCGACGCCATCGCCATCGGTGGGCTGCTGGTGGGCGTCAGCGCCGTCGTCGCCGCCACCCGGCCGGCGCTGCGACGGCTGTCCACGACCCCCGAGGACCGCTAGTCACCTGGCAGGTCGTCAGCCGCGCCCGACGCGGCCGGCGCGTCGCTCGTTGGGCAGCCAGAGCAGCGAGCGCTTCTGCTGAGCGAGCCGCAGCCGCAGCGGCGGGCCCACGGGCGCCACACCGCGCAGCGGCGAGGTGCGGCGGGCCTCGATGGCGGCGCGGAGGTCGGCGGCGGTCCGGCCAGGGAAGGTGGTGACCATGCGGCCCAGGTCGTGGCGGCCGAAGTGGCTGTCGCCGGCGCCCAGCGCCGCCCCCAGCCGCTCGGCGTTGTCGGCGTAGAAGCGGTCCAACCGGCGCAGTGCGCCGGCGTGGATGGGCGCGGTGTGGCGCAACTCGATGCCGTCGACGCGGCGCGTCTCCAGCAGCCGGCGCGCCCGACCCTCCTGGATGGAGGCGAAGTACGTCGGCATGAAGGGATGCGCCAGCACCGCCAGGCCGCCCTGGTCGTGGATGGCGTCGACGGTGTCCTCGATGCTCATGCCCATGCGGATGGGGCGCTCCAGGAAGAGCGCCACGATGTGCACCGAGGCGGGCAGGGCGGTGGTGACCTCCTCACCCCCGATGACATCGACACCCAGCGCCGCTCCGGCCTCGACGGCACGCCGGCAGGACGCCGTGGTGTCGTGGTCGGTGACGGCCAGCACGGAGAGCCCGATGGCTGCGGCCGCGGCCACCAGGTCCTCGGGGCTGACCACACCGTCGCTGGCCAGGGTGTGGGCGTGCACCTCGGCGGCGCCCAGCCCGGCGGCGAGGCGGAGCCGGGGGGCGGCGTGGTCGGCTCGCATCGCCGGCGATGGTGGCACGGCGGCGCCGGGCGAGGACGTGCCACTACCCTGGGACCGCACCAGCCGACCCGGCATCAGCCGAGTCGCGTGGAAGCAGCGCCGTCGTCCTTTCACACTGGTCACCGCATGGTCCTGCACATTCCGGGCGCGGATGAGGCCGAGCCGCCGCCACCCACCGCCCGCCACGGCAGCAGCGCGGCGGCAGCGGGCGAGGCGGTGCTCTCCCTCGCCGTCGACCTGCCCTGGGATGACTGGCTGGGCGCCGGCGCCTCCGACCGGGTGCGCGACGGCAGCCTGGGCGTGGTCCGCCACGGCTGGCCGGCCACGGCCGCTCGCGACATGCGCGCCGCCGCCACGCCGGCGGGCTTGCTGGCCGGCGATCCGGCCGACCGCGAGCGGCTCGGCGCCATCGCGCTCGCGGTGGCCGCGGCGCACCACCGCCCGGTGCGCATGCCTCACGCTCCCGGCACCGAGCCCCACGCCTGGTGGATCGAGGCCGAGCGCAGCCTGGTGTGGATGCCCTGGGTCGACGCCGGCGAGCCGCCGTACGGGCTCTCGCTGCTCGACCGCGGTGAGGCCGACGCCGTCACCGTCACCGCCCCCGACGCCTGCTGGACGGTCTTCCGCACCGACGTCCCCCGGCAGGGAGCCCGCGGCGGCTTCGCCACCCTGCCGGAGCGCTTCCGCACCGCCCTGGCGGAGGCCACCGGGGTGCCGCCTGAGGTGCTCGAGGAGCACGGCCGCTGGCGCCGGGAGGGCGACGACCTGGTCCTGCGCTGGCGGCTGGACGGGCGGGTGCGGACCGCCACCGTGGCGCTGAGGCGACGGCGCGAGGGAGAGTGAGCATCGGTTGAGAGGCTGCTGAGAATCGGCGCACAGGGCCTCCCGGGCGGCGAGCGGGCGGCCGGGGCGTTCCATACTCAGCCGCATGACCGACCCGGCACGGGTGCTCGTCGTCGACGACGAGCCCAGCATCACCGACTTCATCGCCCTGGGCCTGCGTCACGAGGGCTACGAGGTCCGCACCGCCCCCGACGGCCGCGCCGCCCTGCGGGTGGTGGACGAGTTCCATCCGCAGCTGGTCATCCTGGATCTGATGATGCCGCGCATGGACGGCTGGGAGCTGACCCGGGCGCTGTCGGGCGATGCGCGGCGTGGCCTGATCATCCTCAGCGCCCGTGACGAGACCGGCGACCGTGTCGCCGGGCTGGAACTGGGCGCCGACGACTACCTGGTCAAGCCCTTCGAGTTCGGCGAGCTGCTGGCCCGCGTCCGGGCCGTCCTGCGCCGTCGGCAGCCCGACCTCAACCGCGTCGTCCGCGCCGGCGAGGTCAGCATCGACACCGCCACCCGCGAGGTCCGGCTCGGCGACCGGCAGATCGAGCTCAGCGTCCGGGAGTTCGACCTGCTCCACTTCCTGGCCGTCAATGCCGACCAGGTGCTGCCCCGCCAGCGGCTGCTCGACGAGGTCTGGGGCTACAACTTCTTCGGCGACGAGAACAACGTCGAGGTCTACGTCCGCTACCTCCGCCAGAAGCTCGGCGACCTCGAGCATCGCCGCATCCAGACGGTGCGCGGCGTGGGCTACCGCCTGCGCAGCGAGCCCGCGCCGCTGGAGATCCCGGCGATCGACCCGGGCCGGTGACCGTGCCGCCGCCCCGTGGCCGCGGCGGCCGGGTGCGGCGGGTCCTGGGCTCGCTGCGGCTCCGGCTGACCCTCACCTTCGTCCTGCTGCTGGCCGGGGTGCTGGCCGCGCTCGGGACCTACCAGTACGTCGCCCTGCAGCGCAATCTCATCGGCACCCGCGTCGAGTCTCTCCGCGGCGACCTCGACGAGGGGGTGGCGCTGATGCGCCGGATCGCGGCGGCGCCGGTGCCGGGCACCCCGATCGGAGCCAAGGTCACCGAGCTGGACCGCGCCCGTGCCCTGCGCAACGCCGTCTGCGCCCAGGTCGACGACAAGTCGGTGACCGGGGGGACGCCGCCGGCGTTGCTGGCCGAGGCGCTGGCCTGCGCCATCTCCAAGTCCAGCGGACGCACCGTCACCGTGGTGGTCGACACCCGCACCCTCGACACCGTGGCCACGGCCGGGCGCCCGGCGGCGCTGATCCCGCGGCTGGACAGCGCTGCGCTCCAGCAGGCCGCCGGCGGCTCCCGCAGCAACGCGGTGGTGCTGCCCACCCAGGAGGGCGATCAGCTGGCCGTGGCCTTCCCCCTCGACCAGACCCTGGGGACGGCGACGCGCAGCCAGGGTGTGGTCCAGCTGGCCACCACCATGCAGCCGATCGACGAGGTGCTCGGCAGCGAGCGCCTGCACCTGGCCACCGGTGGCGCGGTGGTGCTGGTGCTGGCCGCCCTTGCCGGGCTCTGGCTCACCGGCCGGGCGCTGAAGCCGCTGCGCCGGCTCACCGAGACGGCGCGCGAGCTGGCCGGTGGCGACCTGCGCGCCCGCAGCCGGGTGGAGCCCCGCGACGACGAGGTGGGCGACCTGGCACACAGCTTCGACGACATGGCCGATCGCATCGAGGCAGCCTTCACCGCGCAGCAGCAGCAGGAGGCCCATGTGCGCCGCTTCATCGCCGACGCCAGCCACGAGCTGCGCACCCCGGTGACGGCGCTCAAGGGGTACATCGACGTTCTGCAGCGCGGCGTCAGCCGGGATCCCGAGGCCCTCGACGCGGCGCTCGGGGCCATGGCGCGGGAGGCGGAGCGGATGCGCGTGCTGGTGCTCGACCTGCTGACGCTGGCGCGGGTCGACGCCAGCCGCCGGGAGCCGCCGGAGCCGCTGGCGCTCGACGAGGTCATCGGCGGCGTCCTCGACGACGGCGTGCCGGGCATGCCCACCGACGTCCGGCGCGAGCTGGGCAGCGGCGCGCTGGTGCTGGCCGACCGGCAGTCGCTGAGCACCATGGCCCGCAATCTTCTGGTCAATGCCTGCAAATACGCGCCGGGCGCATCGCAGGTCTGGGCCACCTTCGGTGACGGCGGCCGGGCGGGGTTCCGGGTCACCGATCGCGGCCCGGGCATCCCCGAGGCCGACCTGCCGCACGTCTTCGAGCGCTTCTACCGCGGCGAGAAGACCCGCGCCCGCGAGGAGGGCGGCAGCGGGCTGGGGCTGTCCATCGTGCAGGGGCTGGCGCGCGCCCTCGGCGGCGACGTCGGCATCGCCTCCGAGGAGGGGCGGGGGACGACGGTGACCGTGTGGCTGCCGGTCCCCTCGACGGCGGCGACGCCACCGCTGCCGGCCTGACGCAGCGGGCACGGCGGGCACGCCGGCCCGGCCTCTCCGCACCGAGACGTGCGTGGGCGGTCCGCATGGGAGACAATTCCCTGTCGCAACTGGGGTAACCGGCATCCGGTGGGCGATGCCGCCTCGAGTTGCGCCGGTCCGGGGAGAGACGGTGCAGGGCTGGAGAGCCGGGAGCCGTGTGGCGGCGCTGTGCGTCCGCGTCCGCGGCGCCGTCGAGGCCTGGTGCGGCCGACCGGAGCGTCCGGCGGCGGCGGACCACGGCCGCACCCTGGTGACCTGCGGCGCGGTTCTGGCCGTCGGCGCCCTGGCGGTGGCGGCGCACACCCTGGGCGCCGTCGACGACCTGGCCGGCCTGCTGGTCATGGCCGCCGCCGTGGTCGTGCTCGCCGCCTCCAGCGTGACCATCGTCCCCGGGCTGACTGTCCCAGCGGCCGCCTCGACGCTGGTCAGCCTGGCCATCGCCCTCACCTTCGGCCCCGCGGGCGCCGTCGCCGCCGGTGTGGCCGAGGCCGCGGGTGCCCATCTGCGCCTGCGCACCACCGCGTGGCGCGTGGGCGCCGACGCGGCGGCGCTGACGCTCTGCAACCTGGGTGCCTGGGGGGCGTTCTCCCAGGTCGCCAGCCTCCCCGTCGATCACCGCCTGGCACTGTGCCTGGCGGGGCTCGGCGCCGGGCTGGCGCGGCTGTGCCTCGAGGCCCTGCTGGTGGGGACCCTGGTCGCCCTGGCCTCCGGGACCTCACCGGCCCCGAGGATTCGCCGGGGGCTGCGCGGATGGTGGGTCGCCGGGGTCGCGGCCTGGGGCGCGGTGCCGTTCCCGCCGCTCCACGACCGCTTCGGCACCCTGGGCCTGACCTGGCTGCTGGCCCCCATCCTGGGCGCGCAGGTCCTGCTCGTGGTCCTGGGCTCCCGGGCCCGGACGCACAGCGATCAGCGCTACGAGCTCATGGAGCTGCTCCAGGAGCAGTCCATCCGGGTCCAGGTTTCCCACGACGCCACCCTGGTGGCCCTCACCCGCGCCCTCGACGCCCGCGACCCCGAGACCGAGGGGCACTCCCGCCGCGTGGTCGAATACACGCGGGAGATCGCCCGCCTGCTGGGCATCACCGGCGACGACCTGACCACGCTGACGCACGGCGCCCTGCTCCACGACATCGGCAAGATCGGGGTCCCCGACGCCATCCTTCACAAGCCGGGCGCGCTGACCGTGGAGGAGTGGGAGATCATGCGCGGTCACCCGCAGGTGGGCGCCGCCATGGTCGCGGACATCGAGGTGCTCCAGCGGGCGCGGCTGATCATCCTGCACCACCATGAGCACTGGGACGGGCAGGGCTACCCCCTGGGCCTGCGCGGCACCCAGATCACCGACGGGGCGCGTGTCTTCGCGGTGGCCGACACCGTCGACGCCATGACCCAGGACCGGCCCTACCACCGCGGCGTGTCCATGGACCAGGCCCGCGAGCAGCTGTACGCATTCCGCGGCCTCCAGTTCGACCGCGACGCGGTCGACGCCTTCCTGGCGGTCCCCGAGCAGCGACTCCTGGCCATCCACGACCTGCGCATCGCCGTGGACGTCGACCTGCTGGCCGACCACGCCGGCCGGCGGGACCGGTATCTGACCGACGCCGGCCTGTCGGTGGCGCGGCGCCGGAGCGCCTGACCGGCCCGCTGCCCCGAGGGCGAAGTTCCGGGCGTGTGGCAGCACGCCCGGAACCGGGTAGTCGCCCGTGGCCTCAGGCGGAGGCCCGTTGACCTGGGGGGAGGCCGCAATCGGGCCCCGGGTCGCCGAAGCGTCACGCACGCACTTGCTAGGACGGATGGTCGCGGCGATCCTTGCGCTTTGGCTGGCGGCGGTTGGCCACCACCAGGCGAACGCACTCGGCGCCATCGCCCGGTCCCGCGGCGGAGCCCAGCGCCAGCACCGGAAAACCGTCCTCATCGCAGCTGCGCGGCACGTTGTCCTCGGGCTCCCCATGGTCGAGGAAGACCTCCAGCGCCTCGCCGCCGGCCATCCGGTCCAGCGCCACCCGCACCTTGACGTAGTTGAGCGGGCAGGCCACGCCGCGCAGGTCGAGGCTGCGCACCGGCACCACCACCGGGTTCTGTGCCGTCTCCTCGGAGCTCATACGTCGATCGGCGCCCCGAAGCGGTTGAGCGTGGTGAGGTTGCCCGCGGCCAGCAGCAGGCCGAACACGATCAGCACCGCCCCGGCCACCAGGTTGACCATCCGCAGGTGCTTGTTGAGGGCGCGGACCGCCCCCTGGGCGCGGTCGGCCAGGAGCGCCGCCAGCAGGAAGGGGATCGCCAGCCCGGCGGCGTAGACCAGCATCACCGGCAGCCCCCCGAAGTCGCGCTCGCCCGCCACGCTGAGGATCAGGCCCAGCTGCGGGCCGATGCACGGGCTCCAGCCGGCGGCGAAGGTCACGCCCAGCAGGAAGGCACCGAGCAGTCCCGCCGGCCGCGGCGGTCGGAGGCGGCGCGTGTCCCGCATCAACAGGCGGATGCGGAGCAGTCCGAGGGTCTGCAGGCCCAGCAGGGCGACGAAGACACCGGCGACCACCTCGACGGTGCGCCGATGGTGGACGAACAGAGTCACCCCCAGCGCGGCGAAGACGTAGAAGACCAGCACGAACACGGCGGTGAAGCCGGCCACGAAGGCGACGCCGTTGGCCACCAGCGGTGCCCGGTCGCCCGCGGCCCGCGGCACGGTTGGCACGGCGGCCCCGGGCCCGGGCGCCACCGAAGCCGCCGCCGGGTCCGCCGCCGGCGCCCCCGCCCGGCCGCCCAGATAGGCCAGGTAGGCGGGCAGCAGCGGCAGCACGCAGGGGGACAGAAAAGAGATCAGCCCGGCCGCGAAGGCCAGCGGATAGCTCAGATGGATGACGCTGTCGGCCAGCATGACGGCCTTCACCATAGCCGGGCACGGGGCTGCGCACCGCTCTGAGCGGCCGCGGCGGCACGCGCACTCGCAGTCAGCCTTCACAACATTTCACCTGGCCAGGGTCGACTCGGAGGGGCCGCATGGCCATGATCGAGAGACGCGCCGGTGACGACCCGGCCGCACCCTGGAGCTGCACCGTGGTGACCACAGCGGAGCAACGTCTCAGCGACCTCGGTCTCCGCCTGCCGGAGCCGACGTCACCGCTGGCCTCCTATGTGCCGGTCAGGATCGTCGGCGAGCTTCTCTACACCAGCGGGGTCCTGCCCACCTGGGAGGGCGAGCTGCGCTGGCGCGGCGTGGTCGGCGACGGCCTGAGCATCGCCGACGGCATCGAGGCGGCCCGGCTCTGCGCGCTCAACATCCTGGCCGTGGTCCGCAGGGAGGTGGGCAGCCTGGACCAGATCTCCCACGTCGTCCAGCTCAGCGGCTTCGTCCGCAGCGCCCCCGGCTTCGTCCAGCAGCCGCGGGTCCTCAACGGGGCCAGCGACCTGCTGGTCGAGGTGCTGGGCGAGCGCGGGCGCCACACCCGGGTGGCCCTGGGCGCGGCGGAGCTCCCGCTCGGCGCCGCCGTGGAGATCTCCGCCGTGCTGCGGCTGGTCGCCGCCCACGCCCTCAACGTCTGAGGGGGGCCGCCGGCGGGTTGGCGCCGCCGCCGACCATGGCGTCGATAGCCTCCTCGAGTTGCGCCAGGGTGCGCACCTCCGCCACCTGGGTGGCCACGGGGAGGTACTGCAGCATTCCGGAGTCACCGACGCCCCAGCTGAGGCGCGACTCGGGGTTGAGCCACACCAGCCGCCGGGCGCGCCGGCGGATCAGCTCCAGCAGGTCGGCCCGGGCCGGGGTGTAGTTGCCGCGGGCGTCGCCGCAGACGATCACGATGGTCCGCGAGCTGACCGCGTCCGGGTAGGTCTGCAGGAAGCGTTCGAAGCTGCGGCCGTAGTTGGTCGACGAGTACCAGGCCAGCCCCTCGGGCTGGAGGGCCTGCTCCAGCGCGGTCTCCAGCGAGGACTCGGCGAACTCGCGGGTCACCTCCAGGGCGTCGCCCACGAAGACGAAGCTGCGCACCCGGCTGAACCGGTCCTGCAGCCGATAGAGGAAGTGCAGGAGGAAGCGAACCGTGGACTGCATGGAGTTGCTGATGTCGCAGAGCGCCACCACCTGCGGCCGGCGCACCCGGCGCTGCTCCCAGCGCAGGTTGAAGGGGATGCCGCCGGTCTGCAGGTTGGCGCGCCAGGTGCGCTGCATGTCCAGCGCGCCGCGGTGCGCCCGCGCCCGGCGCAGCTCCGGGAGGGAGTCGAGCCGGCGGCCCAGCGCCTCGACCAGCCGTGTCATCTCGGCCACCTCGCCCACCGGGACCTGCCCCAGGTTGACGCGCCGGCGCTCCCGCCCGCGCCGCTCCTCGCGCCGGTCGGCCTCGACGCGCTGCAACTCCTCGCGGACGGTCCCGCGCACGGTGGCGCGGAGCCGGTCGAGCTCATCCCGCAGCCGCTCCCGCCAGGCGGCGGCGTCCTCGTCGCTGAAGCCGGCCTCGCGCAGCGCCTGGCCGAAGCGGTCGAGGGCGGCGTCGGCGCCGCCGCCGGCGCCCAGCGCCTCCAGGATGGAGCGGGTGGCCATGCCCTGCTGGAGCAGCGTCTCCAGCCCCCGCAGCGCCTCGGCGCCGGCGGCACGCACCATCAGGGCCAGCTCCAGATCCTGGCTGGCGAGGATGCGGTCGAGGAGCTCGGCCAGCTCGGCACCGAGGGCGTCAACGGCCGCCGGGGGGAGCGAGGAGAGGTCGGTGGCCGGCGGGGCCGGCGGCGGCGGCACCTGCGGCGGGTGGCTGCCGTAGGGGTTGAAGTGGAGGGGGAAGAGGCGCTCGAAGGCCTCGATGTCGAGATGGCGCTTGACCAGGGTGGTGCGGAGCGCCGAGCGGAACGCGGCCCGATCGGCGAGCCCGGTGGCACCGGCCGCCTCCAGGGCCTCGGCGACCTCGGGTGGCGAGACCCGAACCCCCGCGGCCCGCAGCGCGCCGACGAAGCGCAGGATCGGGGCCTCCACCCTGGTCTTCCCGCGCCCCGCTCAGTCGCCGAGCAGTGTGCCCAGGCTCTCCCGGGCCCGGCGCTGGTCGCCGTCGTACTTGAGGATCAGCGACAGGGTCTCGGCCATGGTCGCCCGGTCGAGGACATCGACGTTGAGCAGGAGCAGCGCCCGCGCCCAGTCGATGGACTCGCTGATGCTCGGCAGCTTGCGCAGCTGGAGGGTGCGCAGCCGGGCCATCACCGCCGCCACCTGGGCCGCCAGCGCCTCGTCGATGCCCGGGACGCGGCGGTGGATGATGGCCTTCTCGCGCGCCTCGTCGGGAAAGTCGAGGTGGAGGTGGAGGCAGCGGCGGCGCAGCGCGTCGCTCATCTCGCGGGCGGCGTTGCTGGTCAGCACCACCACCGGCCGGGTCACCGCGGTGATGGTGCCCAGCTCGGGGACGGTGACCTGGAAATCGGCCAGCACCTCGAGCAGGAAGGCCTCGAACTCGGCGTCCGCCTTGTCGATCTCATCGATGAGCAGGACCGCGGGCGCCGGGCTCTGGATGGCGCGCAGCAGCGGCCGCGCCAGCAGGAAGCGCTCGCTGAAGAAGACGTCGTCGGCGGCGGTGATGCGCTCCAGGGCCTCACCCAGGGTGGGGGCGTCGCCGACCATCTCGCTGAGCTTGTCGCGGAGCAACTGGGTGTAGAGCAGCTGCTTGGCGTACTCCCACTCGTAGAGCGCCTTGGCCTCGTCGAGCCCCTCGTAGCACTGCAGCCGGATCAGCTCGCGGTCGAGGGCGCGGGAGAGCGCCCGGGCGAGCTCGGTCTTGCCCACCCCCGCCGGCCCCTCGACCAGCAGCGGCTTCTCCATGCGGGCGGCGAGGTAGGTGACGGTGGCCGCCTCGGGGTCGATGAGGTAGTCGGCGGCGTCGAGGCGGGCGATGCAGTCGGCGACGGAGCTGAACTGGCCCTCGTGGCTCACGGAGGCCCGTCCACGTCCAGCCGGCGCTGCCGGCGGCGCAGCCCGAGCGCGGTGGCGCCGATCGCGGCCAGCACCTCGACGGCGAGGGGGAATGGCCAGTGGAAGATCGCCCCGACCAGCCGCGCCGGGCCCGACTGCTCGGGGGTCAGGGGCTCCATCACGATCGGCTTCGGGGTGGCGGCCGGGTGGGGCAGGGCCGCGGAGCTGACCGGGGCGGTGCCCTTCTCGCCGGTGACCGCCGCCGGGGGCGGGACGGTGTCGTCGATCTGGCTGTACAGGGCGGCGCCGCCCTGGGGTGGCACCACGGCGATCATCACCAGCGGCGGCTGGGCCGGCGCGACCGCGATCGACGAGACCGAGCGGCGGTCGGCGGGCAGCCCCCTGTCCGCGGGGACGAAGCTGCCGCCTCCGTCGGTGGAGCGGAGGATGGTGCCCCCGCTGCTCCCGCCGGCGTCGCTGCCCGCGTAGACGAGGTTGGGGTCCAGCTGGCTGAAGCCCACCGTGGTCACCGAGAGCTGCTCGGCGATCCCGCTGCTCGGGGTCCAGGTGGTGCCGCCGTCGATGCTGTGATAGGTGCCCTTGTTGGTGGCCACCACCAGGGGCCGGAACTGCGCCGACTGAGGCAGCGGCCCGGCGCCGAGCGAGGACACCGTCGCGGTCGCGGGGAGTCCCTGGGCGAGCGGCTCCCAGGCGGGGCCGGGTCCGGCGTTGCGGAAGAGGAAGCCGGTGCCCGGGCCGCCGTCGGTGCCGGCGACCAGGGTGAACTGCGGGGAGTTGGCGGCCACCGCGACCGCGCTCACGTCGAAGCCGTCGAGGCCGGCAGGGCGCCAGGTGGTGCCGTCGACGCTCACCGCCACGCCGTTGCTGGTGCCCACCGCCAGGCCGCCGAGCCCGAAGGCCACCGCGCGCACGTTGCGGTCGGGGAGGCCGGCGGAGACCTCGCGCCAGGAGGCGCCGCCGTCCTCGCTGCGCTGCACCCCGCCGCCGGCCAGCCCCGCGTAGGCGGTGTGCGCCGGGCGGACGTCGAAGCCGACCACCCAGACCCGGGCGCCGTGGACCGGGGTGGCCCTCCAGCTCTGGCCGCCGTCGGTGGTGCGGTAGATCCCCGCGTCGGTGGCGGCGAGCGCGGTGGCGGGCAGGGCGGGGTTGAAGGCGACCGACCAGATCCTCGCGCCACCCAGACCGGGGAGCACCCCCACCTTGCCCCAGTCGGCGGCCATCGCCGGTGACGTGGCCGCCACCAGGAGGGCGACGAGGGCGACGAGGCCGGCGGCGGCCGCCCGGCGGGCAGCGGTGATCACCGTGTCGAGGATAGCGGGTCGCCTCAGGGGATCAGCGGCCCGAGGACGATGGTGTGCTCGCGGTCGGGGCCCACCGAGACCCCCTCCACCGGCGCGCCGCTCACCTCGCCGAGACGGGTGATGTAGGCGCGTGCCGCGCCGGGCAGGTCCTCCAGGCGCCGGCAGTCGCGGGTCGGCGACAGCCATCCGGGCATCTCCTCGTACAACCCCTCGAGGTGCTTGAGGTGGGAGATGTTGGCCATGGGATGGTCCCAGGTCTCGCCCTTGCTGAGGTAGCCGGTGCAGATCCTGATCGGGTCGACGCCGTCGAGAACGTCGAGCTTGGTGACGAACATCGCGTCCACGCCGTTGGTATTGACCGCGTAGCGGGCCACCGCGGCGTCGAACCAGCCCACCCGCCGGGCCCGCCCGGTGACGGTGCCGAACTCCGCCCCGACCTCGCGGATGCGGTCACCGAGGCCGTCGTGGAGCTCGGTCGGGAAGGGGCCGTAGCCAACCCGGGTGGTGTACGCCTTGAAGACGCCGATCGTCTTCGAGATCCGCGAGGGGGGGATGCCGCTGCCGGTGCAGGCCCCGCCCGCGGTCGGCGCCGAGGAGGTGACGTACGGGTAGGTGCCGAGGTCGATGTCGAGCATCACCCCCTGGGCGCCCTCGAGCAGGATGCGGTCGCCGCGGGCGATGGCGCCCTGGACGATCGGGTAGATGTCGCGGATGTAGCGGTCGAGCAGCTCGCCGTACTGCATGTACTCGTCGAGGATCGCCTGCTCGTCGAAGGCGTCGACGCCGTACAGCCGGGTGAGCGCTTCGTTCTTGAGGCGGAGCACGAAGCGGAGCTTCTTCTCCATGAACTTCGGCTTCTGGAGGTCGCCGATGCGGAAGCCGATGCGCCGCACCTTGTCCTCGTAGCAGGGTCCGATGCCGCGATAGGTGGTGCCCAGCCGGTCGTCGCCGCGCTGCAGCTCACCCAGCTTGTCGAGCACGGGGTGATACGGCATCACCATGTGGGCGCGGTCGCTGAGCACCAGATTGTCAGTGCTGACGCCGCGGCCGCCGAGCTCGTCGAGCTCGGCGAGGAAGGCCCCGGGGTCGACCACCATGCCGTGGCCGATGACGCAGGTGACGCCGGGGTAGAGGATGCCGCTGGGGATGAGGCGGAAGCGGTACTCGACACCGTCGGCGTGGACGGTGTGGCCGGCATTGTTCCCACCCTGCGAGCGCACCACCATGTCGACGCTCTCGCCGAGCAGGTCGATGACCTTGCCCTTGCCCTCATCGCCCCACTGGCCGCCCACCAGGATGGTCACGCTCATGACGTCGGGCAAGCCTACAAGAGCGTGTCGTTGCCGACGCCCCCCAGGAGTGACGCCGGGGTGGGGCCGGCAGGCCGGGCCTGACCTCGCTGTATCGGCGCGCTGGCCCCCCGCATGAAACATGCTACGAAGGTCGATGTGAGCACCGCCGTCAGCCCGCCCCCGGCCGCGCCTTCGCCGGCGCGGTGGCGTGGCCCACGGTGGCTGCGCCGGCCCTCCTTTGGCAATCCGGCGCTGTGGTGGGCCGACGCCGCCACGCTCGCCGTCGCCATGGTGGCCATGGGCATCGCCCTGCTGGCGCCCCGGCTGCTGCCCGACACCGACCCCTTCGGCGTCGACCCCTACTCGCTGCGCCTGGCCGCGGTCACCCTCACCCTGCTGGCGGTGGCGGCGCTGGCGCCCTCGGCGCGGGCGGCCCTGCCGGTGCTGGTCGGCATCGCCGCGGTGGTGCTCCCATTCGTCCTCTGGACCGCGGTGCTCAACCTGCTGGCCGACACCGTCCACGCCAGCTTCGAGTACCGCCGCGGCGAGCTCCTCCGGGAGGTGGTCTATCTGGTCGCCACCCTGGCCGTCGCCGGCGCCGCCCTGCGGCTCGCCCGCCGCGCCCAGGAGCGGCCGCCGCGGCTGCGGCTGCTCAGCTTCCGGCCCACCGCCATGGCGGTGACGCTGCTGCTGGTGACCGGCATGGCGGTGGTCACGCTCGCCATCCCCGCCATGGTCCTGGGCCGCGTCGCCCTGCCGCTGGCCCAGCTCAGCGCCGACCTGCCCCTGCTGGGTCCGGCCTTCGCGCTCCAGGGCGCCGCCCAGGAGCTGGCCTTCCGCGGCGTCCTGCTGGGCACGCTGGAACGCCACATGCCGCCGTGGATGGCCAATACCGGGCAGGCGCTCTTCTTCGGCCTGGCCCACATCGCCATCCTCTACGAGGGCCCCTCGGTGAGCATCGTGCCGGTCACCATCGGCCTGGGACTGGCGCTGGGCTGGGTGACGCAGAAAACCGGATCGATCTGGCCGGCGGTGGTGACCCACGCGGTCATCGAGGTCGGGCAGGCCTACCTGGTGACCCCCGGGCTCTACGGCTACTGAACCATGAGAGTCCTCCGCGCCGCCGCCCTGGGACTGCTGGCCGCCGCCGCGCTGCTGACGGCGGTGGCACCGGTGGCGGCCGCGACGCCCTCGCCGGGTGCCACCGCGACCCCCAACCCCTACGCCGGCGAGCCCTGGTGGGTCCCCGTCGGGCTGCGCGGCACCTCGATCTCCGCGGTGTCGGTCTCGGGCGCCGACATCGAGGTGACGGCCGGCGGCAGGGATCTGGTCTCGTCGGACGGCGGCCGCACCTTCAGCGCGCCGCCTGCCGATCAGGGCGCCCTCGCCGGCCCGGTGGCGTCGGCCGACGTGCGCAGCGGCGGCGACGAGTGGCTGCTGCGCGGCGGTCGCGTCCTCCATGCCAGCGCCGGGGGGGCGCCGGCGCCGGACCCGGGCTCGCCCGACCTCGGCCCCGGGGCCCACCTGCTGGCCGCGCCGGTGGCCACTCCCGGAGTGGTGGTGGCCGTCGCCGACTCCGGCGTGGTCTGGCGGCGCCTGCCCGACGGGGGGTGGAACCGCAGCCTGCTGCTGCTGCCCCGCTCGCTGATCGGCGGCATCCCCGGCATCACCGATCTGGCCGGCTTCTCCACCGCGCCCCCGGGTTCGCAGGTGGCCACCATCTACATGGCCACCGACGGCTACAGCGTGCTGGCCACCGGCGACGCCGGCCGCAGCTGGATCCGCGACGGCCCGGGACTGCCGGACCGGGTGCGGGCGCTGGCCACCGCACCCTCGCTCCAGGCCGTGTTCGCCGCCACCGACGACGGCCTCTGGGTGCACCATCTGCGGCCGCAGCCCGCCATCCCCCACTACGCGGCCCCCGACCTCAGCGTGCGTCAGAGGGGCATCGCGGCCATCACCCTGGGCGCCTGCGGCCTCGGCGCTGCCGGCCTCTGGCTGGCCCTGCGCCGGCGGCCGGTTGGCTGATGTTGCACACTCCGGGGATCACCGCGTCGGACCACGCCACCTCCGCCGATCCGCTCGCCGGGGCCGTCTACCGCACCCCCTTCGCCGGGCTGCGCGTGCGGCTGCTGGCCGCGGTGCTGGACCTCGCCGTGGTGCTGCTGGCCGCCATCGCCGTCGACGCCGCCACCGGCATGTCACCCATGGGCCGGGGCTCGTTGGTGCTGGTGGCGGTCGTGATGGCCGTCTACCTTGCGGCCGGCTGGGGCTTCGGTGGCGCCAGCGCCGGCCAGCGGATCGTCGGCCTGCGCGTCGTCCGGGCGGCCGACGGTGGGCCGGTCTCACCGCTGATGGCGCTGGTGCGCGTCGCCGGCATCGCGCTGGCGGCGGCGCCGCTGCTCCTCGGCTTCATCTGGGTGGCACGGGACAGCCGCAACCAGGGCTGGCACGACAAGGTGGCCGGCACCGTCGTCATCCACGACCGATAGGAGGCCGGGATCACCTGGGCTCGGGACCGGCGCCAGGGTTCTGCTAGCGTCCCCGGCGATGAGCAACCGCCTCGCCACCGAATCCAGCCCCTACCTCCGTCAGCACGCCGACAACCCGGTGGACTGGTGGCCCTGGTGCGACGAGGCCTGGGCGACGGCGCGGCGGGAGAACAAGCCGGTGCTGCTCAGCATCGGCTACAGCGCCTGCCACTGGTGCCACGTCATGGCCCACGAGTGCTTCGAGGATCCCACCATCGCGGAGCACATGAACCGGCTCTTCGTCAACATCAAGGTGGATCGCGAGGAGCGGCCGGACGTCGACACCGTCTACATGACGGCGGTCCAGGCCATGACCGGCAGCGGCGGCTGGCCGATGACGGTGTTCTGCACTCCGGCGGCCGTCCCCTTCTTCGGCGGCACCTACTTCCCGCCCTTCGACCGCCGGGGGATGCGCGGGCTGCCCTACATCCTCGACGCCGCCTCGACGGCGTTTCACGAGAAGGCGGAGCAGGTGGAGAAGACCGGCCTGCAGTTGCGCGCCGCGCTGGCGCCGCCGCGGCTGCAGGGCGAGGGCGAGCCCGACGCCGAGCAGGTGGTGGCCGCGGTCGCCAAGCTGATCGAGGTCAGCGACAGCCGCTACGGCGGATTCGGCGCCGCCGCTCCCAAGTTCCCGCACCCCGCGGGGATCGACGTGCTGCTGCGACGGCACCGGGCCGTGGGCGACCACAAGGCTCTCGACGCCGCGCTCGTCACCCTCGATCGCATGGCCCGCGGTGGCATCCACGACCAGATCGCGGGCGGCTTCCACCGCTACAGCGTCGACGTCCAGTGGGCCGTCCCGCATTTCGAGAAAATGCTCTACGACAACGCCCAGCTGGCCCCGGTCTACCTGCACGCCTGGCAGCTGACCGGCGACGCGCGGTGGCGCGAGGTGGCCCGCTCCACGCTCGACTGGGCGCTCGACGAGATGCGTCTGGCGGGCGGCGGCTTCGCCTCCGCCACCGACGCCGACTCCGAGGGCGAGGAGGGGACCTTCTTCGTCTGGACCCCGGCCCAGCTGCGGGCGGCGCTCGGCGAGGAGGACGGCGCGCTGGCCTGCCGCCTCTTCGGCGTCAGTGATGCGGGCAACTTCGAGCACGGCACCACGGTGCTGTCGCTGCCGTTCCCCATCGAGCAGGTGGCGCGCGCCATGAGCCTGGCCACCGAGCAGCTCGAGGAGCGGCTCCGCGACATCAAGCAGCGCCTGCGCGCCGCGCGCGAGGCGCGGATCCACCCCTTCCGCGACGACAAGGTGGTGGCCTCGTGGAACGCGCTCCTCATCGGCGCTCTCGCCGAGGCCGGCTTCGCGCTCGACGAGCCCCGCTACACCGCCGCGGCGCACGCCGCCGCCACCCACATCTTCGACACCCTGATGGTCGACGGCACCCTGATGCGCAGCCACCTCGACGGCCGGCCCAGCGTGCCCGGGTTCCTCGAGGACTCGGCATACCTGGCCTCGGCGCTGCTGACGCTGCACGCCGCCACCGGCGAGGCCATCTGGTTCCGCCGCGCACGGGACCTGGTCGAGGACATGCTGGCGCGCTTCTTCGATCCCGTCGGCGGCTTCTACGACACCGCCGTCGACAGCGAGCCCCTCCTGGTCCGGCCCCGCACGATCGACGACTCGCCCATCCCCGCCGGCCAGTCGGCCGCCGCCGGAGTGCTGCTGCGGCTGGCGGCGCTCACCGGCGAGGAGCGCTGGCGCGAGCCCGCGCTGGTGGCCATCACCCCGCTCGCCCCCGCCGTCGAGAAGTCGCCGCTCGGCCTCGCCAACCTCACCTTTGCGCTGGAGATGGCCACCGGGGAGATGCGCGAGGTGGCCGTCGCCGGCCGGCCCGAGGCCGCCGACACGCGCCAGTTGCTGGCAGTGCTGCGCAGCTCCTGGGATCCGCTGCGGGTGATCGCCTGGGGTGAGGTCGACGGGGTCCCGCTGCTCGCCCAGCGGCCGACGGTCGACGGTCGGGCCGCCGCCTACGTGTGCCGCGGCCTGGTCTGCGACGCGCCCACCACCGACGTGGAGCAGCTTCGCAGCCTGCTGCGGTGACGGCCCGGCCGTGAGCCAGGAGCGCGCCGCCGCCGCCCGCATCGCCGCCATGGCGGCCGAGCTGGCGGACGCCGTGGCACGGCTCGAGCAGCCCGCCGTGGCCGTGGTGCTGGCCTCGCTCAGCCGCCCGAGCCTGGACGCCCTGCGCGTCATCCGTGCCGCGCCGGCGCCGGCAGGCGGTGCCCCTGCAGACCTCGCCGGGCTGGCGGCCTGGCTGCGCGCCAACGGTCAGGAGGCGTCGGGCGCCCTGATTGCGGAGCTGGCCGAGGCCGGGATCGGCCCGGCGGCGCTGGAGCCCCTGGCCGACGAGCTCGACGCCGACTCGCTGGGGCGCATCCTGGAATGGCTGCCGGCGCGGCTGCGGGCCGACCGTCTCCCCGGGCGGCTTCGCGCTGCCGCCGCCGAGCTCGCATCTCCGGAGTAGGTCGGATCTGTCCGGCGCCCGGCGCGGGCGTAAGGTGTCGGGCATGAGGCTGCTTCCGTGCGTGATCGCCACCGCCGCCCTGGCCACCGCGCTGGCCGCCTGCGGCAACTCATCGACCTCCTCCTCGCCGTCGGGCGCGCTCTCGGGGGTCAGCGCCCGGCAGGCCGTCGTGCAGGCTCTGCAGAAGGCGGGGACCAGCCCCTTGAAATACGACCTCGGCGGCACCGCCGGGGTCGACTCCAGTTCGCTCAAGAACGTGCCCGCGGATCTCGCCACCAGCATCACCGGGCTGATCGGCAGCGGCGGG
>JRHI01001272.1_pt1 | contig 22129 bp, 27 predicted proteins | sample 215371 | NCBI WGS metagenome assembly JRHI01 (sample SAMN02929681, study PRJNA255918) | sediment metagenome | biome: cave system; feature: Ice Cave; material: Sediment; isolation source: sediment from deep within a dark volcanic ice cave with no known source of... ...
GACGGATATGGCTCAGGTGGCTCTGGGCTATGTTTATCGTTTCAGTCAAGAACACGGCTATCGTTTCGATAAACAATGCCTGTTGTGGGATGAGCCGCAGGTGCGCACCCCTGAACGCTTCGAGCGGTGGAGTTGGATTGTCGCGATCGTCCATAATCTTCTGGTCCTGGCACGCCACGTCGTTGCAGCTGAGTTGCGTCCTTGGGAAACGAAGCATCGCGAACCGACGCCCCAACAGGTGCGACGAGGCATGAACAAATTGTTGCCACAATTGGGGACGCCAGCTCGTCCCCCACAACCACGCGGAAAATCGCCGGGGAGGTCGAAAGGGACGAAAATTGGCAAGGCAATGCGGTTTCCAGTCGTTCGCAAGACACCAAAACTGCCGCCATTGGTTCCTAAGTAAGCATGTTGCTTGCTTTTTCATCGTTTCAGGCTCATTTCACGGAACTTCTTGTTTAGTTCTGGTGGGTGACTGGGAGTCTAAACAAGAAGGCTTAATATCGCGGTGAATAATCTTATTAGTATGCGCAAACCGTAAAGCCTCTGAGACCTGTTTAATGTACTCAACAATGGTAGTTATAGGCACTGGCATGCCGAGCGGATGACGTTTGGCGAGAGTGCCACTAGGAGCAAAATCCATAATCAGATACGGAATATTATTGTTGTCAAAACCAAAGTCGATAATTCTTATAATATGTGGATGAGGTAAACGTGTAAGTGTCACTGCTTCTTGTTTAAATTGCTCTATGCCCTTTTCATCTAAGCGTGTATAGAGGACTTTAATAGCCGCTTTACTGCCCAGATGAATATGCTCTCCCAAGTAGACTTCTGCGAAGCCACCTTGACCTAGGCTCTGTGTGAGCTTATAGTTGCCCCACTGCTGCCCAATCAGACTTGTCATGTTCACCACCTTGCTAACAAGCACATTCTCGCTGCTAAGGATGTGCTACAAACGAGTATAAAAGAACAAGAAGGGATTTGTCAATACGTACTATATAGCTTCTGGCGTTACGACTATTCCCTACAGTTGGCAGAATATGTTATAATTCGCACATGGTAACATACAAATAGAAAGGCAAGGTTTCCTATGGCAACAATTGAAGAACGACTTGCACATCTTGAGTATGAACACGCCGCACTCAAAAACGACAATGCTGAACTCAAAAAAGCGATTGAATTGCATACCATTGCATTAGGTGCGTTGGTCAACAAGGCGACCTTGGAAAGGTTGAACGAGAAATACGATAAGATATTTGACGCCCTTATAAGCCACGACCAGCTCACAAATGAACGTCTCAGAGATATACAAACGCAAGTAATCGAACTGGACGGCAAAATCGTCGGGTTGCAAACAGAAATGCGTCAAGGCTTCGATGCTGTCAATGTTCGCTCGCAAGGGATCGAAACAGAAATGCGTCAAGGCTTCGATGCTGTCAATGCTCGCTCGCAAGGGATCGAAACAGAAATGCATCAAGGCTTCGATGCTGTCAATGCTCGCTTCGATCAGATCATGATCTTGCTTACTGCATTGGCCCATAAGCCTGAACAAGAAAAATAATATTGTCATGAGACACCTAATCACATACCAACTACATAGACCTGACAGAGTGCAGCACACACGCCGCGCCACGATTGAACGCTACCTCTTAGCCGCTGGGTAGCGATGCCACCTTTTGCCCCCAAACACACATGACCCTCCTTCATACAGTAGGAGGTCTCTACATACACGAACTCAACACGATGCAATATTCCGTCCGTTTTGACTGTTTACATAGATAACAGCCGCATATTAGTAGCATACACTATGCCCTTCATAAGGACATACTGTGCTACTAAGCGCACGGGATGAGAGGATGAGAGGAACTATCCACCATGGACCTAACGAACAAACTTGCCAGTTTGGCAAAACGCTACGAAGAACTCAATAACCTGATGGCTCAGCGAGAAGTGTTAGACGATATTGAACAATTGCAACGCTATGGGCGCGAGCATGCCGAGCTTGAAGAGGTCGTTAATCAATATTATGAACTGGTCAAAATAGACCAACACATTGCTGATGCCCAGGAAATGTACGACAGCGACGACCTGGAGATGCGCGACCTCGCCTACGAAGAGATGGAGAGCCTCAAAGCACAAAAAGAGCAACTGCTTGAGAGAGTTCGGGTCTCCTTGCTGCCCAAGGATATTATGGACGAGAAAAACGCCATTGTAACTATCCAGGGTGGCGCTGGTGGCGACGAAGCAGCCCTTTTTGCAGGCGAACTCTTCCGCATGTATACACGCTATGCCGACACGCGCCGTTGGAAGATCGAAGTGCTCGATGTCAACGACACTGGGCAGGGCGGCATTAAAGATATCACCTTCGTCGTCAAAGGCAAGGGAGCTTATAGCCGCATGAAATACGAAGGTGGCACCCACCGTGTGCAACGTGTGCCAGTCACCGAGGCTAATGGACGAATTCATACCTCAACCGCCAAAGTTATCGTCTTGCCAGAGGCCGATGATGATGTTGAGATCGATATCAAAGAAAGCGACCTGCGCGTCGATGTTTATCGCTCGACGGGACATGGCGGTCAGAGCGTCAATACAACGGACTCCGCCGTACGTATCACACACCTACCAACAGGATTAGTTGTGACCTGTCAGGATGAGAAATCGCAGCTCAAAAATAAGCTCAAGGCCATGACGGTGCTCCGAGCACGCCTATGGGACCTAGAAGAGGCACACCGCCAAGAAGAATTGCGCAAAACACGCCGTTCACAAGTGCAGACCGGTGATCGTAGCGAGAAGATTCGCACCTACAACTTCCCACAAGACCGCGTCACAGATCATCGTATCGGCCTGACACGCCACAATCTTCCTGGCGTCCTCAACGGCGAGTTAGATGAATTCATCGATAATTTAATCACCGTTGACCAAGCGGACAAGTTACAAAACTTCTTTGAAGAAGCAGTCCACTAAACATGTGATACAGGCTACACAAAAAAGGACGACATTTTCATGCCCTTGGCACAACCCCAATCAATACGTACCGTCTTCTTTGATGCAGGTTTCACACTGCTTGGGCCAGCACGCTCCATACCGGAAATTTGCCAGCAGGTATGCCAACAACTCGGATTACACGTGCATCTACATGAAGTTGAGCAACAGCTCTATGAGGCGGAAGACTACTTCTTTCGGCAAGCACGCGAGAATAGGCATACTTGGGCCAGCGAACAGGCTATTAGAGAGTTCTGGATAAGCTACTACATAATCCTGCTCCGTCCTTTTGTGGAAGAGCATGACGAACTCCGTCTCTACCAACTCGCTTCTGCCATTAATGATGAGTTTGGGAAGCATACCAGTTGGCAGGCATATCCTGATGTGCTTCCCACCCTCACAGCACTACGAGCGCATGGCTACACGCTCGGCGTCATCTCCGATTGGGGTATCGCGCTTGGGCCAATTCTGCATAACCTCAAACTAACTGAGTATTTTGACTGCTTACTAGTCTCGGCCCTCACTCGTCACTCCAAGCCATCCCCCATGTTATATGAGCTAGCGCTGCAGCGTGCCAATGCCATTCCTGATTATACCCTCCACATAGGAGACTCCTACGTCTTCGATGTCTTAGGGGCACGCTCAGTTGGCATCACACCAGTCCTGCTAGACAGAGGCCACCGCCTCAACGACAATAACATAGATTGTGATCTCGTCCATTCACTCTACGAACTGCTCGACCTCCTGGAAGTTCCAAGACCTTCTTGAAAGAAGAGGAGTATATCTGCACAACGACAGAAGCCACGGCTTCTGTCGTTGTGCAGATATACTCCTCTTCTTCACGCATTACCAAAGATGAGCGCAGCAACAAACACCAGCGCACCACCACCAACCACCTGCACTATCGACAACCACCAACTTGTACCAAAAAAGCGGTGACGAATCGCAGCAATAATGACTAATTCAAAAGCTACCACGATATAGGCAATAATCAGCGCAAGGTGGATATTAGGTACGAGGAAGGGCAATGTATGCAAAGCCCCACCAAAAAACGTCATCAGACCTGTAATAGCTCCTCGTATCACCGGGCTACCACGCCCCGTGAGCGCACCATCATCGGAGAGCGCCTCCGAAAAGGCCATGCTAATGCCTGCCCCTGTTGCCGAAGCCATACCCACCAGGAAGGTGGTTAATGGTTTATGCGTAACAAAGGCGGTAGCAAAGATGGGAGCAAGTGTCGAAACTGAGCCATCCATCAATCCTGCCAGCCCTGGTTGCACCACACGCAGCAGAAAATCCCGTGACGAGGAATCACCCAACATAATGGCCGACCACAAGTCTGCTAACTGCTCCTTTGTTGTTGACGGAACAGCCTCAGATGTCGTTTCAGCAGACGTTGGAATATGATTCTCTATAGCACTTGGGCCTGCTACCTTGCTATTCTGTTCTAAAGACATCTATATAGACTCCTTCCGATGAAATGTAATGTCGTAGGGGTCCTATTCATGGCGCCCGTTTTGGCGATGGTTTACGTTGGAGAAATTGATCACGGCCACGACGGACGCGCTCAAGCTGGTCCCTACGACAACGCTTGACAGGAAGCACAACGTCCATATAAAAGCACCTCGTGCGAACTCAATTCGATATCAACCGTTTTTGCAACGGCCCGTAGGTTGTCCTGCGACAAGGAGATTTCAGCAGGTATATCAAGAAGTTTTCCACATTCCGTACAGATAGCGTGGTCATGACGATCAACCCGTCCATCATAGCGACTACTATCTTCATTATGTCCAAGTTCCTTGACATATCCCTGTTCCACAAGACGATGCAAAATGCGGTAAATGCTCGCCAATCCGATATGAGGACGAAGCGTCTTCACCGTCTCATATATCTCTAAAGCCGTTGGATGATTATGCGTACTGCGCACCACATCCAGCACAGCTTGTGCATTTGTATTCAATGTTTCTTTCATACTATTAGGCCACCCTAATAATGAGAATTATTCTCACTTTTCCTCTATGTAGTATGTCTCATAGGAGGGGTATTTGTCAACTTATTGCTATTACGCTGAAGAAAAGAAAATCGTAGCATTCTGTAGAAAGAAATCAGTAATCCAGACGGACACGATCTCCGTACACTGAACAAACGCAGACTATGGTCAAAATACGTCAATAGCCGCCAGAGAAGAGAGGAGCAAAGCACATGACCCGCATCTACACCACCATCCACATTCCCAGGCCAGTTGAGACCGTCTTCAACTATGTCACCACACCAGGAAACTGGCCCCAGTGGCATCCTTCATCGCTGGCCGTGACCGGAGCTACTGATCACTCCCTTGAGGTTGGAGAAAAAGTCACCGAGGAATTCCTCGTCGCAGGAAGACAGGGCAAACCCATGTGGACCGTCACAGAACGTGAATTTCCTCATCGCTGGGTCATTGACGGTATCATAGAGAGAAGTAGCAGTGGTGGTGTCGTTACCTATACAGCGACGCCAAGTGGAGATGGTACCCTCTTTGAACGCGAATTTGTCTATTCACGCCCCAGCCTTCTTTTTATCATTCTGGACATCCTGATCATTCGCCACCGCGTCAAAGCCGAGTCAACCCTGGCATTGCAGCAACTGAAAAAGGCATTGCAGCAACAAACTAGCATTTCATAAGAGACAAAGTGCCTATGCTGGGCTATACATGGCCCAGCATAGGCACTTTGTCCTTTGTTATTTGTCACTTAACACCAAGCACACATACACCAGCAATTGGCCTCATCGGCTTAAACTCCAACCGAACTTGCTGAAAGTCAGCAACTGACAGTAATTTCACTAGATCAGCGCCGATCTCTTTCACCTCGCCCTCTGTCTTGGCCCAGACAGGCTGAAGGATGAGCGCAATAACGCCGTTAGGTTTGAGCACACGCCGCATTTCCTTCACTCCTGCTAGCCTATCAGGCCAGATTTGCACAGAATTGGCGGAGAGGGCCTTATCAAATGACGCATCCACAAATGGAAGAGCCAGAGCAGAGCCTTGCCATATCTCTACCTGTCCAGCATATATTGCTTGAGCATTGCGCTTAGAAGCCTGCTGTACCATCAGTGGTGACATATCAATTCCAGCAATGAATCCCTTTTGTGCTTTAACAGTCAGCGCCTGAAGAAGTGCGTCTGGGCCAGAGCCGACCTCTAGAATGCGATCATCGTCCTTTATATTGAGTAGCGAGATTGTCCACTCATTCCGTCGTACAGTTGCGTGTGCCATAATCAGCCCACCCAGATGCCCCATAGGTCCTCTAGGATGAGCAAACGCCGCATCGAGTAGATTGTTCATGTGATTTTTATCCTCCTCATCATGTACTATCTTTTTTACGCTTCGCCTTCTACTAAGTTACCTATCCCCCATAAATAAAAATGGCTTGGAACCGCCTGTAGGCGGTTCCAAGCCATTTTTTACTACCCAATGTGAAGCGCCATAGGCGCTGAGGAGTCAAGAAATAATGCTCGTTAGCAACATTATGACCCCAGAATACGTTCAAATGCTGACACGAAGACACTTGCCTCCTCTGGCGTTAACCATTGCGCAAAATACCTAAAGATGCCTTGAGCATAAATGGGCCATGCTTGCCGTAAAGCAGCAACACCTTGCTCAGTAATCACCGCATATGCGCCACGGCGATCTGTTCCACTACGATCTCTTGTCAACAGTCCTTCTGCCTCTAAGCGATCTACCAAGCGCGTTAACCCGCTTCGGCTCAGGACGACGCGCTGCGCCAACTCATGCATGCGCAACCGCCACTCAGGAGCCTCATACAACTCAATGAGCACATCATATGTTGAAAGCGGTGGGCGCTGAGCAGCAACAAGGTCATGGTCAATGCGATCAACTACTGTTGCATGCGCTTTAAGAAAAGCACGCCAAGCCGCTAAATGTACATCTGAGAGAACTTCTTTTTCCATATTCCAAAGTATAACATAAAGTTGTTGCTGTTACAACCATTGACAATACAACTTCTTTATGGTATATTCTTCTATATAGTTGTATGTGCAACTATACGCAAAGCAACGATATATGAGAAAGGATATTACCATGAAAGTTCCGCTGTGTGCTATTACTGATATTCCCGAAGAGGGAGTGAAAACTATTGAGTTCTTTGGCCGTCCAGTGCTTGTCTACAGAGTCGATGGAAAGCCTCGTGCTATCGCTAATGTGTGCCTTCACCTCGGTGGGCCACTCACATTAGAGGGAAACACATTTGTCTGCGGCTGGCATGGCGCCCAATTTTCCTGCGCTGATGGGCGCCGTCTCTCCGGCCCAGCTCGCCAGGATGCACGCCTCATGACCCTACCGACCCGCATCGAGGATGGCATGCTGACCTATGTCTATGGAGAATAAGCTCAGATCCACTTCATATCAGCATCGCGCATTTTACCTCAAGTACGAACACCCTGGTCAGAGGAGCGAGTGGTCCCAGGGTATTCCATACCAGAAGGCACTTTTCGCGCCAATGGCTAGATCAGTCCCTTTGTGAGTCGCTTCAAGATGATGCTCCGTAGATGAGTGACCTCATGGACATCGCTCCATTGCTGGGGGCAACAGCGCACAATCTCGGCAGGTTGGAGTCCACAGTGATACAGCAGGTAGGCCAGCCGACGCTCACGCTCGTTCGAGAGAAGTGCTTGTAGCCGGTCCCAGACCTCGCTTTTGTCGGAGTGGTCTTGCCCATCTGGCCAGGAGCAGTCTCGAGCCCCTGGCCGCCTGGAGCACCGCAGCGTCTCCAGGATGGCCCCATTCAGACTCGCACGTAGGTACACCAACACCTCGGAGAGCGTCTCGCAGGCCACCTGCTTCTGGACAACGCCCCGCTGCAACTGCTCAAGGGCCAATGCGACGAAGTGTCGTTCGCTGTGCACGCAACAGGCAGCCTGGCTACCTGGATGGGCATGGAACCAGGTCAGGACGGTCTCTTCCAGGCTCTGTTGGAACACAGCCCAGGCCTCCAAATCGCCGTGTGTGCTCACACGGTGCAATAACTCCAAGCGAGAGACCTCACATGTCTCGCCGACATTCTGCCTCATGTTGCTGCTCCTTTAATTCGCCACCTTGGAAGTCAAGGGCGAGCTGCTTGGACTTTGCTCCATCGTTATTGGCCCAGATGTCGAGCAGAGCAGAGCAACCACCTTGATGTCCTTTGTCAGTTAATTTTCATGTCAAAGCACAACAAGACAACGAAACTAGAACGATACTGGTAGTGCCTCTAATCCACGAAGGACGAACGTGCCACGCCAACGAAGTTGATCTGGTGCAATACTCAGACGCACATTGGGCATTCGCTGGACCAGCGTGCTTATGGCGATTTGCCCTTCAAGCCGGGCTAGTGAAGCACCAAGACAGTAATGCGCACCGTGGCCGAATGCCAAATGTTTGTTGTTCTCGCGGGTTATATCCAGTGAATCAGGATTGTCAAAATAGTTTGCGTCACGATTTGCCGACCCTATCACTGCCATGACCAGTTCACCACGTGGAATGGTTGTTTCCGCAATCGTGACATCTTCACGAGCATATCGTTCGGTTGCCATTTCAAGCGGACACACAAAGCGCACCAGTTCTTCAATCGCCGTCTTGATGACCGCTGGCTCATTATGCAGCTTTGCCAACTGGTCTGGATGTTCCAACAGCGCTAACGACCCGCCGCCAATCAGGTTCACAGTTGTTTCGTGACCCGCGATCAGCAGAAGAAAGATCATTGCCAAAACTTCATCTCCACTCAGTTGATCGCTGCCATCTTTGGCCTGGACCAGTGCCGTGACCAGATCGTCTTTGGGATGTGCACGCCGCTCTTTGATGAACTTCTTCAAGTATCACATAAAGCTCATGATGGAGGGAATGAGCACAAAGTAATTCATGTTTGTCGCCGCCGAAAGCAATGTCTTCGTCCAGCGGCGAAACTTATGATTATCTTCGGCAGGTACCCCCAAAATGCGCCCAATCATCGTGAGCGGCAGTGGCAGTGCGAAATCAGCAATTAAGTCCATGCTGCCGTTTGGCTCTGCTCTATCCAGTAATTCATTGGTCAATGCCTGTATCTGGTCGCGCATCTGCTCGATCAGGCGCGGTGTAAATGCCTTGTGGACGAGTGCTGGCAGTCTTGTATGGTCTGAACTGTCCAGGTCAAGCATATTGTACTCAAGCGGATTGAACATGGGCGGCACCCAGGGCAACTTTTTCAATTGCTCAGGTGTCATAGCATGGCGGGGGTCCTTTGCAAAACGTTCGTCTTTCAAGACATTGAGTACATCGTCATAGCGTGTAATTAGCCACGCACGCTGCTTGGTAGGTAGCTTCACTGGGAAAACAGGTGCTTCGACGCGTAGTTGTGCGTAAAACGGAAACGGATTTGCTTTGAACGTTGCGTCGGTAACGTCAACTGGCACTATTGATTTCACGGGTGTGGTTCCTGTGACAGTGTGTTTCTTCGTCATGGTTTCTCACTCCATATGCTTCTGAAACTGTCTTCTTCCGACCATCATTTCCTTGCGGCCCACTGAATCGCTTGCAGAGCCGCTGCATAGTCTGGCTCACTTAACTGATCAGCGACATACTCAGCGTAGAGAATCCTGTCGTTGCGGTCAATCACAAAGACGGCCCGTTGGAAGAGACGCCATTCCTTGAGCCACACACCATAATCCTGCCCGAACTGCTCACTCCGCTGAGCAGAGAGCGCTTGGGAGTTGTCAGGGAATAATACTTGTAAAGTGAGGGAATCTATTGTAGACTCTGGGAATGAAAAAAGAAGAAGAGATCAAGCAGCGATACGAGCGACTCGCAGGAGAACTGAATGAACGGACACGGAGGCTCTTCGCGGCCAACGAAGCCATGGAACTGGGCTGGGGAGGGGTTGGCATGGTGGCGCGAGCGACGGGGCTCTCGCGGCAGGTCATCACCGACGGGATGCAGGAACTGCGGGAGGGGCAGCGAGCGGGAGAGGGACGGATCCGAAGGATGGGAGGCGGGCGCAAGAGCAACGTGAGCAAGGATCCCAGCTTGAGCGAAGACCTGGAACGATTGGTGGACCCGGTGACGCGGGGGGACCCGGAGTCGCCCCTGCGGTGGACGAGCAAGAGCGTGCGCAAGCTGGCCAAGGAACTGCAGCACATGGGACATCGGGTGTCGCATGAGTTGGTGAGCGAATTGCTCCACGAGCTGGGCTACAGCCTGCAGGTCAGCCGCAAGACGCGCGAGGGCGGCGAGCACCCCGATCGCGATGGGCAGTTCGAGCACCTCAATGCGCAAGCCGCCGCGTTCGTGGCAGCAGGCGAGCCGGCGGTGTCAGTGGACGCGAAGAAGAAGGAACTGGTGGGCGATTTTAAGAATGCTGGGCGGGAATGGCACCCACAGGGCGAAGCTGAGCAGGTGCGCGTGTATGACTTCCCCATCAAGGGCCTGGGTCGGGCCACGCCCTATGGGGTGTACGACTTGACACGCAACACAGGCTGGGTGAACGTGGGCATTGACCACGATACCGCGGCCTTTGCCGTGCAGAGCATCCGAAGCTGGTGGAACGAGGTTGGTCGGACGCAGTATCCTCAGGCCAAGTGCCTCTTGATCAGCGCGGATGGGGGAGGCAGTAACGGCTCGCGGGTACGCTTGTGGAAATGGGAACTGCAGCAGTTGGCCGATGAAACGGGTCTCTCCATCACGGTCTGTCACTTGCCACCGGGCACCAGCAAATGGAACAAGATCGAGCATCGCCTCTTTGCCTGGATCAGCCAGAACTGGCGCGGCAAACCGCTGGTCAGCTACGCGGTCATCCTCCAGTTGCTTGCTGCTACCACGACTGAGGCCGGACTGACCGTGCAGTGCCAACTCGACACGACGAGCTATCCCACTGGACGCAAGGTGTCGGATGCACAGATGGCCACGCTCTGCATCCAACCAGACGCTTTCCACGGCGAATGGAACTACACCATCTCGCCTCGCGACATCTCAATTACTAACGTTATTTCTTGACGGCTCCAAAGGCTAACAAACGTTTGTTAGCCTTTGTAGGAAACAAAAAGGAGCATGTCATGTCTGAACATACAGAAATTACTTCGACTATTCGCGTACGCCTAAGTGCTAGCGATGCACATTATGGTGGACAACTCGTGAATGGCGCCCATATGTTATCGCTCTTTGGGGATGTCGCTACGGAATTGGCGATTTTGTGCGATGGAGATGAGGGGCTGTTAGTAGGATACGAGAAGATCGAGTTTCTTGCGCCGCTTTATGCAGGAGACTTTGTCGAGGCTACTGGACGGATTACACACATTGGGCGCACCTCACGACGCATGGAGTTTGAAGCACACAAAGTCATTACTGCACGTCGTGACATTAGCGACTCGGCAGCCGACGTGCTAGAAACCCCTATTATTATAGGACGTGCCATAGGGACAACTGTTGTAAAAAAGGAGCAGCAGCGTAAGACGAAAAGTGCTTAACGATTACGCTGAAGGCGGTAAAGGATACACTGCGATACTACTAAACGAGGCAGTGACGCCGGGAGATGTGCCCCCATTTGCGACAAACAAAGCAATCTGCCCATGAGTATAGTCAGCGTCGGTGAGCGAATTGACGACGCTACCGTTAATTATCACCTCTAGTTGATCTCCTCTCATCATGAGTGTAAACGTATTTGATTGCCCATTAGGATGAAGCAAGGGGCTATATTGTGGACCAACAAGATAGGTGATTTGCTGCGTATTTGTCACATCTAGCGACTCTTTGCTAATCGCATAGGTGTTATTGCCGAAGACCTCAACACGATAATCATGGTCAAGATTACTGTCTCCACGGAGATAGACACCTACGCTATCATGGTCATCGGCACTTACCAGAGAAAACGTCGTTGTGAGTGAGAAGTCGCTAAAGGTTTGATTCGTAGGTAAGCTTTCGGTCAACACTTTGTGATTAGTATCTGACAATGTTAGCGAGCTGCCACTAACTATGCGAATATAGCCAGGCACATTTCCTGTATACCACCCTTTCGTATTGTCGATAAACGTATCCGAAAACAACGGCTGTGGAGTGAATGAAGGAGATACGATACCAGTAGGAGACAGTTTAGGTTTTGTAGGATGCGTAGCTACATTCGTGTTCATCGCACCATACCGGAGTATGACAAAAAAGACAGCACTTCCTAGAATAAGTACACACAAAAGTGCAGTACTTACTATCAACAGGAGTTTTGGTTGTTTGCTGACCACCTTATTCTCTTGTATCATGAAACTGCATCTCTCTCCTGCTCTCGACCTTACGTTGGTAACTGATTGGGAGTGGGATAGATTTGGACACTGTCATAAGAGACGTCCACGCCACTCGATGTGTCACCATTAGCAGCAAAGAGATAGATCGAACCATTCGTATAGCTAGAATCGGTCACTGTCTTGAGCACCGTTTGCCCACTCATAACAATGATAGTTGATCCCTTCATGATCACTGTCAGCGTATTTTGCCGTCCCGCTGGTAGTAGTGAGGGGGTATTGGTGGGATCGACCAAGTATACTATTTTAGCTCCGCTCGCTTTGGTTGAGTCGGGAGATTCTTTCTCAATATCATAGGCCCCATCGCTATAGACATCAACATAATACCCTTGATGATTATTGCGTGATGCACGCAAGAAGAAGCCTGCACTATCATTCTTATCGCCTTTATTGAGTGTAAACGTTGCGGTCACACGAAAGTCATTATATGCATCTGTCGTAGGAAGCTGCTCAAAGAGAATCCTATGGTTTTTATCAGTCATATTGAGAGTACTATTTCCGATAGTAGCACTAAATCCCGTACCACTAGCAACATCCCAGTTTTTGCTATTATCAGCGAACGTGTCAGAAAATAACGGCTGCTGTGTAGGAGTGATCGTCGGAGTGGCTACCCCTGTAGTTGTAGTAGCATCGTGTATTTTAGGCAGCACCAGCAAGCCACTCCCAATTAAGAGTAAGAGTAGCAGGCCACCCCCAATCAGTAAAAGTGGGTTGGATCCTTTCCGTTGTTGGGGAACTTGTGGAATAGGAGCGTAGCCCACTCCAGGTAGCGGTGCAGCATTGTTATACATTCCTTGATTATAAGGTTGCTGGACTTGTCCTTGCAAATAGGGCTGTGGCTGTGCCCCATAAGGCTGTTGGACTTGTATCGGTGCATAAGGTACTTGAGGTTGTGATCCTCCATAGGGATATCCAGCATTCGGTATGGGAGGAGTCGGCGGATACGCAGCAGCTCCTGCACCATACGATGTATTGGCATAGGGATTGTTGCCAACAGGCTGCTGTGGCATATAAGGGTTGGGGGGAAACGGCTGCTGATTGGGTAAACTTTCAACAGGAAGGGCATTGTATGTACCACAATTGCCACAATAAACTTGTCCTGGGGCTAATTGCGTTCTACACTGCTGACAAAAACGGCTTGGCATGCTCACAATAGAATCCTCTTTCGTGTATCTCTAGGTAGTAAGTAATCCTTGCATCATAAGTTGGCTGTAAATATCAACCACTTGCTGTACACTCAATCGTCCGTCGGGACGAAACCACGTGGCGACCTCAGTACACATGGCGATGATAGCATAGGACGAGACTTTGATATCAGTGCGACGAAAAACGCCACGCTCCATACCATCTCTTAATAGAGTTTGCAGGAGAGATTCATATCTGTCACGTAGCGACAACATATATGAACGTCCCTCACCTTCGAGTGCTCGAATCTCGGTATCGATAATAAAAAATTCATCTTTATAGGTTGTATGCAGGCGAATGTGGCTAGCAATAGCCGCGTATAAACGTTTTTGCGGCTCATCATATTGGATGAGAATATGTTCCAATGCCATATTGAGACGTTGCATCGAAGTTTCCATAATCTCGATAAGTAAAGCCTGCTTATTTGGATAATGATGATAAATACTAGCTGCTTGAATACCTGCTATACGCGCAATATCTCGCAGTGGAGCAGCGTGATATCCGTATTCTGCAAATAGCTGCACAGCAGCTGCGAGGATATTTTCACGCATAGAGCGGCCTTCATGCTGCATAATTTCTTCCCCTTCACTAGGATACTGAACATTGTAACAGAAAAAGGGCTTGCCTAGAAGTCTTTTGGTATCATTTTCCTTTCTGTTGCGCCTTTGGCACCGTTCAGGTACAATAGAGCGCACCAAGAGAAAATGTTCTAATATGTGAACAGAAGCGAGATAGAGATAGTGAAGTAGGATTATTGTTACGTGGAGAAGTTAACTCAAGCCCTCAAACAGTATTTTGGGTATGACACCTTTCTGGCGGGGCAACGTCAGATTATTGAGCAGGTAGTAGCTGGGCATGACGCTTTTGTGCTCATGCCAACGGGTGCTGGTAAGTCACTGATATACCAGCTTTCCGGGCTCCTCATGCCCGGATTAGCTATTATCGTCTCTCCATTGATTGCGCTGATGCAGGACCAAGTGGATAGGCTACACGCCAATGGTATTGCAGCCACCTATATCAACAGTTCACTCAATGTTAGTGAACGGTCACGGCGCGAACAAGATACTCTGCATGGTAGGCTCAAGTTGTTGTACGTCGCACCGGAGCGACTAATGGCACCCTCTTTTCTGTCTTTGCTCGATCAGGTACAGAACAACACTGGCCTTTCGTTCATCGCTGTCGATGAGGCTCATTGTGTCAGTGAATGGGGGCACGATTTTCGCCCTGAGTATCGGCAATTAGGCCAGTTACGCAAGCGCTATCTCCATGTCCCTATGGTGGCACTCACGGCGACGGCAACTGAACGCGTACGTGACGACATCCTCACGCAGCTGCACTTGCGAGACCCTTACATTCACGTTGCCAGCTTTGATCGTCCTAATCTCACCTACGAAGTACGTCCTAAGAGTAGCGGCTCATCCTATAGAGAACTCTTGTATATCCTACAAAAACAGCCCGATGCGGCAACGATTATTTACTGCCAAAGCCGCAAGAGCGTTGACGAACTCAGCGAGTATCTGAGGCGCGATGGTATCAACGTTCTTCCCTATCATGCTGGCTTGACAAACGAACAGCGCCATGAGAATCAGACACGTTTTATGCGTGATGATGTTTCGGTGCTGGTAGCAACGATTGCCTTTGGTCTCGGTATCGCTAAACCCGATGTACGTGCGGTGATTCACTATGATCTTCCACGCAGCCTCGAGGGCTATTACCAGGAATCTGGGCGTGCTGGCCGAGACGGCTTACCCGCAAGCTGCGTGCTCTTTTTCAACTATGGCGACCGTGTGAAGGTCGCGTATATGATTGCGCAGAAAACAAGCGAACAGGAACAAATGATTGCTTATCAACAATTACAGCAAGTGATGACCTATTGTGATAACTCCACCTGTAGACGACGTACCTTGCTCGCTTACTTTGGCGAGACATACACCCAAGAGAACTGTAGTAATTGTGATACGTGTCTGCGACCAATGGTGGTTGAGGATCGAACTATTGATGCTCAAAAATTCCTGTCATGCGTCGGAAGGACGCAACAACGTTTTGGTATGCGCCATATCATCGACGTCTTGCGGGGTGCCAATACGCAAAAGATTCGTGATTACGGCCACGATCAACTCTCCACCTATGGAATCGGAAAAGAGCAGAGTGTTGATGACTGGTCACACTTGGCGCGTGCCTTGTTGCAACAGGGTTTGATAAGCGAAGATACCACTGAGAGATACTCTATACTCAAATTGAATGCACTGTCACGCGAGGTGCTACGCAAACAACGCACGGTTGAGATCGAGGTTCCTGTCAAGGTAACGCCGACACGTCAACAGGAAAAGACACCTGCTAGGATACCCACTCGGATACCCACAGCAGTATCCCTCGATCCAGAGTCCGACGGGTTATTCCATCATTTGCGTGCATTACGAAAGCAGATTGCAGACGAGATGGGTCTTCCACCATACGTGATCTTTCCAGATGCAAGCTTGCACGCAATGTCTTTGCAGCGCCCACAAAACCAATCTCAGTTTGCTCATATTCCGGGGGTCGGGAACCTGAAATTAGAGGCATACTTCACCCCATTCACTACAGCCATACGTGAGTATTGTGAGCAACACCAACTTGCTATGGCATCGGAGTCCGAACAGGAACGCAACACCTCTACCCATTCACAATCCAGTGCATCGTCGGCGGGGCAATCAACCTATCATGTGACGCTCGATCTGTATACAGCTGGCAAAACTGTAGAAGAAATTGCCAATGAACGGAACGTCAAAACAACGACCATCGAAGGACATCTCGCGGAGCTTATCGAAGCAGGTGAACTCGTTGATGTGGAGCGGCTTATTCGACCAGAGCGTTATCAGGTGATCGAGGCAGCACTACGGCAAAGTGGAGGTGATGTACTGAAACCTGTCAAAGAAGCATTAGGGGACGCCTACTCCTATAGTGAAATTCGCATCGTCCGTGCGCTCATGCGCCGTGAGCAGTTGTAATGATGGGAAACAAGATGTCACGAACATATTCCAGGCCAAAGCACTCAACGCCGACACGAATGAGTGCGAGCCGAATGGTTGCAGGTCCAGGTGCTGGGGTCGCGAGAGCGCTTGCCATGCTGCTCATCGGTTGACGGCAGGAATAGTTCGAAGGGAGGTGGTACTCCGCGGCAAGCCAAAATGAGCTTTGCGCGTACGACCAGTCGCTCGTAGTTGTAGTCCTGGTGGGCTACCTCGCCCAAAAGACCCAGGCGGCGTTCCATCTCGTGTGTGCAGGCGGTATTCAGATCAAAGAGGTCTTGTTCGCTATTCATGTCACCGTTCCTCTTCAGAGCCGTATCGTCGTGGTCACAATTCCCAGAGTCTGGCGCGGTTGACGATACGGCTATACGCGCTAAAAGGCCACCCTCCAATTCCTTGTTGCGAGGAGTAGAGCGAAAGACCTCTACAGGCGCAAGGAAACGGGGGAAGATGGGTAAAATGAGTCAAGTTCCTTTATTTCTCATCAACTCGGAACTCTCCCCTCCCTCTTGACTCTGTAGTATGGTACAGGGTGTATAGTATTTCTGAAGGAGAGACAGCGATGGAGACCCTTTCAATTGGACAAGTGGCCCGCAGAGCTGGAGTTGGTGTGGAAACCGTTCGCTTCTATGAGCGCGAGGGCTTGCTCGAAGAACCGCCGCGTCGTGCTTCTGGCTATCGTCAGTACTCAGAACACGTGGTGAAGCGCATCCACTTTATTAAACGCGCACAACGGCTTGGCTTCTCACTCAAAGAGATCACGGAGCTGCTGCTGTTGCGTGTTGATGGACAGACGTCCTGTGAAGAGGTGAAACAACACACAGAGGCGAAAATCGCTGAGGTGGAGCGAAAAGTGATCTCCTTACAACGCATGCGACAAGCCTTGCTCCAGGTGGCCGCGCTGTGTACAGGAGAAGGACCAGCAAGCGCCTGTCCTATGCTTGATGCGCTCGACCAGCAAGAAACGTGTGATCAGATTGCAGATCAAGAGGAATGAGCAACGAGGGCGGTGTTCGAGGCGCGGACCTGCTCTCACGATGCATGATCCGGTGGAGGTACCCCTATGATACAACGACGACTCAGGACGCGTGAAGGCGGGAGTGTGCTTGCTGCCCTCCTTGCGCTCTTTACGACATTCTGCTGTTTAGGATTTCCGGCCTTGGTCGGATTCCTTTCTGCCCTGGGGGCAGGGTTCTTGCTCAATGACCGCTATCTGGAGCCATTGCTTGCGGCATCACTGCTCCTGACAGTGTTGATGGCCGGACTGCATCTGCGGCGACATCATCAGCCAGAAGCTTTTCTCCTCTCCCTGGTGGCAGCTGGGAGTGCTTTCTTCGCCATCTATGGCGTCGGATTGCTTCCCCATACTTCTGGTGGCGATCACATGGCCGATGGCATGGCACCTCTCCCCACCTGGAGTCCGTACTTGGCCTATGGAGCAATTCTTGTCCTGCTCTTCGCGCAAGTTTGGGACCTCTGGCTCTTCCGCCGATGCATACGGAGGGCTACGCCTGCTCCTCCCGACGCTCCTCCCGTCTTCGCAGAAACACGAAAGGAAGGTGTCTGATGCGTCGAAGAAGAAGGAGGCAGATGGAGCCTATTCCACCCGTGTACCAGTGGAAATTGATCCACACGTGCAGGAGCCGTCTGCATTGCCAAACGACCTACCTACTAGAAGGAGAGAACACGGATGTCCATCCAAGAACATGCTGATCTGGTCATTGTAGGCAGTGGCTCGACTGCCTTTGGCGCAGCCCTGCACGCCGCCGAACTGGGCAAGACCGTCGTCATGACCGAATATCGCACGGTCGGAGGGACCTGCGCGAACCGAGGCTGCCTCCCTTCCAAGAATCTTATCGAGGCTGCCCGGTTGGTTTATGATGTCGCTCACCCGCGTTATCCAGGTCTGTCTCCAGTCCATATGTCGGTCCATTGGACGGATCTGGTGGCTCAGAAGGATGAGATCATCCAGGATTACCGCGCCCACAAGTATGAGAGCCTGCTCGATCATCCCGAGAGCATCCAGGGCGTCTCTGGGCAAGCTCGGCTGGTGTCTTCCCACGAGGTTGAAGTGATCACCCCTGATGGCATACGCACTCTTGTGGGTGACCAGATCCTGATCGCGACGGGTTCAAGGCCCTCTCTTCCAGCAGTGCCGGGCCTCTCCGAGGTACCATACCTCACCAGTGACCTGCTCAGTAGCCCGGATGATCCGTGGAAAACCGAGCTACGCGAACAACCTCGTTCCCTCCTCATTTTAGGAGGGGGCTCCATCGCCCTCGAACTGGGGCAGATGTTTGCACGCTTTGGGACAGAAGTGACACTCGTCACACGAGGAAGCAGCATTCTCTCCGGTTACGAGCCGGAAATCGCCGAGGCTCTCACCAAGATATTACAGGAGGAAGGGCTGCGCATTGTCACTGGAGCGCAGATATATAGTGTGGAACGTGCAGAAGGGGGAATTGCCCTCTCGGTGAAGCAGCATGGTAGCCAGTACACATTCACCGCTGAAAAGCTTTTGATCGCTACCGGGCGACGCCCCAACACCGAGGCGCTCAGCCTGGAGCGAGCGGGCGTGGAAATAGACGCGCATGGCGCAGTGCGTGTGGACCGCAGCTTGCGCACCAACGTGCCCCATATCTGGGCTGCCGGCGACGTGATCGGACGGGAAACCGAGAGCCAGATGGCGACGCCCGTAGGCGCGCATGACGGCAAGATTGCCGCCCACAACGCTCTCTCAGGAGAAATGCTGCGTGAGGTCAATCATAGCGTGATCCCGCGCGTGATCTTTACTGATCCCCAGGTTGCGGTAGTGGGCTTGACCGATGAGGAAGCGGTGGCCGCCGGAATAGCCTGCAAGTGTAACACCATCCCGCTCTCCGTCGTACCACGAGCTGGGGCCATCCGCGATACGCGTGGCGTGATCAAGATGGTGCTGGACGATGCGACTCGCCGGGTTGTCGGCGTCTCTATGCTCGGCATCAATGCCTCCGAAGTGATCCACGAAGCAGCAATGGCTCTGCGTTTTGGGGCGACCACCGACGATTTCATTGATCTGATCCACGTCTACCCGACGATGGCTGAGGCCCTCAAGCTCGTCGCCCTCTCGTTTACGAAGGATGTCACCCGGCTCAGCTGCTGTGCGAGCTAAGCTGGGCTGGATGCGGGAAACTCCCGCGAACCGTGGAAGGAAAAGACCGTGAGAAACACCTATGCACTTGACGTACTTGCACGGCAAGTGGCAGCACAGCTCGATTGTACGCAGGATGTTGCCTGCCGAGAGATCATGCAGGCGATGGCTGAAAGCGGACAACCCCTTGCACCAGCTTCTCTGGCCGCACGTTTACAGATGAGCCAAGAGAACCTCATGGCACATCTGGCCCGCGTCCCGGATACCGAGTTTGACGCGCTAGGCAATATCGTCGGCTGGGGAATCACGCTCTTGCCTACCCAGCATCACTTTCTCCTGAAAGAACGCCCTCTGTTTACCTGGTGTGCCTTTGATACGGTGCTGTTTCCACCCTTGCTCCACGTTGAAGCACACATCCAATCGGTCTGCGAGGCATCCGGGCTGCCCATTACCTTTATCGCCACCCCGCAAGGTATTACGGACCTGCTCCCCATAACGAGTGTCTTATCACTCATCGAGCCTTCCGCTCGGTGTGACTGTGTGCGTGGAACCTTTTGTCAGCAGTCCCTGTTTTTCCAGACCGAAGAGGCTGCCGGGCCCTGGATGGCGTCGCACCCCGAAGCAATGCTGCTCTCGATCAAGGAAGCTGCTGCTCTCGGACAGATAACAGCCTCGATGTGGCCATATGCACCCACCACTGAACAAGGAAACAGCACCGCCCTCCTCTGAAGCTGCGCCAAGGCTGAGAGATGCCTTCTCGATTGAGTACGGAATTGCAGTTGAAAGAACATACTGATGTCGTCTCCGCCTCGCGCTCCTGCGAACTGTCCATATTTGTATGGTCACGAACAAAAGCTATGGAACTCTTGCGTGATCGTTCTGTTTCTACGGTAGCATAGCCATATTAACTATGCTTTATGGATATGTTAACACGCTGTTAAATCCTTTAAGATAGATGAATCAATTTGTTTTGTTTCAAATGAAAGCAAGAAAAAGCGAGAAATGCGTGTGTCAGAGTCTTGCTCTTTCTTTTTCTTGGTGTACATGCTATACTCGAAGAGAACTGAATCTAATTTTTTTGATACAATCATTTTGGGAGCATTGCAAGGAGATACCTTACTCAGTGACGCAACTACCTGATTTTCTTAAAGCACTGGCACACGAAATGCATTGGAAGATTCTGATAGCGCTCTCACGTTCTGATCGCAATGTGTCCGAACTGTGCCGTTTTCTGGCGCAACTGCAGAATGTGGTGTCCTATCACTTGCGCAAATTGCGTGAGCAGCGTGTGGTCTCCGAACGCCGCAGTTCTGCGGACAGCCGCGATTTCTACTACACACCACCACTCAACAGCCCCTGGGACTCTGTGCAGATGAGCGCTCAGGCGTGGACCATGCAACAACGGTCTACTTCCAATGCGCATCCCATTTCCGCAGAGATTCAATGAGGAGAAAGGCATCATGTCTGCGCTCTTTGCACTCGTTGCGACGTTCTTGACGTCGTTTCTGCCCATCCTCAACAAACGTCTCCTCCGCGATGCGCGTCCAGCCCTTGTCGCTTGGAGCATCAACGCAGCTTCCCTGCCTATTCTGGCTGTGGGAACGGTGTTGTTGACACAATGTTCGTTCACGGCTCACTCTTGCCGCGTTCAGTTTCCACAGATTGATACGATCTTTGTGATCGCTCTCTTGGCTTCCGTTGTACTCAATTGGGCAGCGACACTCCTCTCGACGAGAGCATTGGAGAGAGCCGATGCCTCCCTGGTTGGTCCACTCTTGACATTCAACCCGGCCTTCACACTGGTTGTTGCTTGGTTCTTGCTCGGCGAGGTTCCCGGCGTACACCAAACCATTGGTGTGATCGTGGTGCTGTTAGGGGCCTATTTGCTGGAGGTGGAGGAAGTTCGAACAGGTTTCTTTGCCCCAATGAAGGTGCTCTTCCGCCGAAAGGGAGCGCTTCTGGCGATTGGTGCCTCCGCACTCTGGGGAACTACCACTGTGCTGGAAAAGCTCTCGATTGACCATATGTCTCCGTCCAGTGGTCCAGTGGTGGCACTGTTTGGGACGTTCCTCATAGTGGTGTTGCTCACCCCTGGAGCCTTTCGAGGCCCGAAAGAGGTTTCTCCGGCACAGCAAAGCGGGTGGAAAGGGCTACGTGCCCATCCACGTGCTATCGTACTTGCGGTGCTCATCGCAGGCATTGCTCCACTCTTTGGCTTCACCGCGATTGCTCTTGGCCTCGTTGGGTATGTCACGACTCTTTTCAAACTGAGTGCAGTGTTGACCATCCTCTGGGCACGATGGTTTCTTGGTGAAGGCCAAATCAGAAGCCGACTCCTCGGCGCAAGTGTGATGATTGTTGGTAGCATTCTTGTTGCTATGTAGTGGCTCTCTGATGTTGAGAGACTGTTCCTCTGATCTCGCACGCACTTTTGCCCCAATGTCAAACGTTCTCATGAGAGAAAGGGTGCCCGTCATTTTTTTGCGAGGAAGGGTTTGCGCCATGGGTGGGAGGCAGAGGGGCGAGTCGGGCC
>JRHI01001273.1_pt1 | contig 22129 bp, 20 predicted proteins | sample 215371 | NCBI WGS metagenome assembly JRHI01 (sample SAMN02929681, study PRJNA255918) | sediment metagenome | biome: cave system; feature: Ice Cave; material: Sediment; isolation source: sediment from deep within a dark volcanic ice cave with no known source of... ...
GGCCTAGCTCGTGAACCCAAGGCTTGACAAGACCCTATGGGATCTAGTCCAGCCCGGCCGATCAGCCCTGGCGGGTGGGGCCGGCCCGCTCCGGGCTGATCTTCAGGATCACCCGCTGCTCGCGCTCCATGGCGGCGCGGTAGTCGTCCCAGTCGGGGTGCTCGCCGAAGCTGGTGCGGTAGTAGTCGACCAGCGGCTCCATCGCCTCGGGCAGGGAGACGACCCGGGCGGGTCCCTCGACCACGGCCCAGGCGCCGAAGAAGCCGTCGTTCAGCACGCAGACCGAGGCGCGACCGGTGCGGCGCACGTGGTGGGTCTTCATCGCGGTCTCGCGGGTGCTCACCACCAGGTCGCCGGCGGCGTCGACGCCGACCACGATCGGAGACATCGCCACCCCGCCGTCGGCCCGCTCGGTGGCGAGCACTGCGCGGTGATTGGAGCGGATGAAGTCCCTGGCCTCGTCGATGGTCATGGATCTCTCCTCAGTGTCCGGGACGACCACACGATACCGGTCGGGACTCGACCCGTAGGGATCGCCTACCCTTGGATGTCGTGGTTCCAGATACGGCAGCGCTGCGACGGACGCGGGGTGGCGAGTCCGACCCCGAGCAGGCGGGGCGCTGGCGCGAGGGTCTCGGGGTCCGCCCCGAGCTCATCCTCGCGGCCGCGACCGAGCTCTTCCGGGAGAGCGGCTACCACGGGGTGGGTGTCGACGACATCGGCCGGGCCGCGGGGATCACCGGTCCGGCGGTGTACCGCCACTTCCCCAGCAAGGTGGCCATCCTCATCGCCGTCTTCGACCGCATCACCGAGCGGCTGCTCGAGGGCGGCGAGGTCCAGCTGGCGCGAGGCCACTCGCCACGGGGACGGCTGGAGCGGCTGGTCGGGTTCCATGTCGACTTCGTCCTCAACGAGCGCGCCCTCATGGCCGTGTACGCACGGGAGGACGACAGCCTCCCCATGGCCGACCGCCGCCGGCTGCGGCGCCGCCAGCGCCTCTACCTCGAGCACTGGGTCGAGACCCTGGTCCGGCTGCGTCCCGAGCTCAGCGACGAGGCCGCCCGGGCCGCGGTGCGCAGCGTGCTGGGGATGCTCAACGCGGTCGCCCACTACGACACCGTGCTCGAGCGCGACGAGCTGGCGGCGCTTCTGGAGCGGATGGCGATCGCCTCGCTGCTCGCCGCCGCACGCGGACCACGTGGGCAGGCCCCCGACCGCTAGCCTGTCGGGCGTGAACCGCGGCTCACCCCCGACCGCCCCCTCCGGAGCGGTGCTCCGCAGCCACGTCGATCCCCGCGCTCCCGACTTCGTCGCCAACCGCGAGGCCATGCTCGGCCGCCTCGCGGAGATCGATGCGCTGCTCGCCCAGGCACGTCTCGGCGGGGGCGCGCGCTACGTCGAGCGCCACCACGCCCGCGGCCGGCTGCTCGCCCGGGAGCGCCTCGAGCTGCTCTGCGACCCCGACGCCCCCCTCCTCGAGCTCTCGCCGCTCGCCGCCAACGGCACCGAATACGAGGTCGGCGCCGCGGTGGTGACCGCGATCGGCGTGGTCAGCGACACCGAGTGTGTGGTCATCGCCCACGATCCCACCGTCCGCGGTGGGGCCGCCAACCCCTACACCCTGCAGAAGACGCTGCGCGCCCTCGACATCGCCACCCAGAACCGGCTGCCGGTGGTGAACGTCGTCGAGTCCGGTGGCGCCGACCTGCCCCGGCAGTCGGAGATCTTCGTCCCCGGCGGCCGCATCTTCCGCGACCTCACCCGGCTCAGCGCGGCCGGCATCCCCACGGTGGCGCTGGTGTTCGGCAACTCGACCGCCGGGGGCGCCTACGTGCCCGGCACCTGCGACTACGCGGTGATGGTGCGGCAGCGGGCCAAGGTGTTCCTCGGCGGCCCTCCGCTGGTCAAGGTGGCCACCGGCGAGGACGCCGACGACGAGGAGCTCGGCGGCGCCGAGATGCACTCACGCACCAGTGGCCTCAGCGACCAGCTCGCCGCCGACGAGTACGACTGCCTGCGGCTGGGACGCGAGATCGTCGCCCACCTGCGCTGGCGCAAGCTCGGGCCCGGCCCCACCGAGCCCGCCGACCCGCCCCGGTACGACACCGAGGAGCTGCTCGGCATCCCCTCCGCCGACCATCGCATCCCCTTCGACGCCCGCGAGGTGATCGCCCGGATCGTCGACGGCTCGCGCTTCGACGAGTTCAAGCCGCTGTACGGCAGCACGCTGGTCACGGGGTGGGCGTCGGTGCACGGCTTCCCGGTCGCCATCCTCGCCAACAACGGCGTGCTCTTCTCGGAGGAATCTGAAAAGGCAGCGCAGTTCATCCAGCTGAGCAACCGCATCGACAGACCGCTGCTGTTCCTGCAGAACACCTCCGGGTACATGGTGGGGAAGGCCTACGAGCAGGGCGGGATCATCAAGGACGGCTCGAAGATGATCAACGCCGTCGCCAACAGCACCGTGCCGGCGATCACGGTGATGATCGGCGGCTCGTTCGGGGCCGGCAACTACGGGATGTGCGGCCGGGCCTACGAGCCCCGCTTCCTCTTCACCTGGCCCAACCACCGGATCGCGGTGATGGGGCCGCAGCAGCTCGCTGGGGTGCTGAGCATCGTCGCCCGCGCCGCCGCCGAGGGCCGCGGCCAGGTGTACGACGAGGCCGCCGACGCGATGATGCGCAAGGCGGTCGAGGGGCAGATCGAGCGCGAGTCACTGGCGCTCTTCGCCACCGCGCGGCTCTGGGACGACGGCATCATCGACCCCCGCGACACCCGCACCTCGCTCGGCATCGCGCTCTCCGCGTGCCACTCCAACGAGGTTCGCGGGGCCCGCACCTACGGCGTCTTCCGGATGTGAGCGGGATCGAGCGGCTGCTTGTCGCCAATCGCGGCGAGATCGCACGGCGGGTGATGCGCACCTGCCGGGAGATGGGCATCGCCACCGTGGCGGTGTTCTCCGACCCCGACTCCGGTGCCCCCTTCGTGGCCGAGGCGGACGAGGCGGTGCGGCTGCCCGGCGCCTCGGCGGCGGAGACCTACCTGCGCGGCGACGCCATCGTCGAGGCGGCGCTGCGCACCGGCGCGGACGCGGTGCACCCGGGATACGGCTTCCTCTCCGAGAACGCCGGCTTCGCCCGCGACTGCACCGCCGCCGGGATCACCTTCGTCGGACCGCCCGCGGACGTGATCGCCGCGATGGGCTCGAAGCTCGAGGCCCGCCGGCTCATGGCCGGCGCCGGGGTACCGGTGCTGCCGGGGGTGGCGGTCGGCGACGCCACCGGCGCCGGGGAGCTGGCCCGGCTCGCCGCGGAGGTGGGCCTTCCCCTGCTGGTCAAGGCCAGCGCCGGCGGCGGCGGGCGGGGGATGCGGCGGGTGCGCGACATCGCCGAGCTGGAGGCGGCGGTGGCCTCGGCGCGGCGCGAGGCGGCGGCGGCGTTCGGCGACGGCACCGTGTTCCTCGAGCGCTGGGTGGAGGCGCCGCGGCACGTCGAGATCCAGCTGCTCGCCGACACCCACGGCACCACCGTCCACCTCTTCGAGCGCGAGTGCTCGATCCAGCGGCGGCACCAGAAGATCGTCGAGGAGTCGCCGAGCGTCGCCGTCGACGAGGCGCTGCGGGAGCGGATCGGCGCGGCCGCGGTCACCGCGGGGCGGGCGATCGGCTACGTCGGCGCCGGCACCGTGGAGTTCCTGCTCGGCCCCGGCGGCGAGCACTGGTTCCTCGAGGTCAACACCCGCATCCAGGTCGAGCACCCGGTGACCGAGTGCATCACCGGCCTCGACCTGGTCCGCCTCCAGCTGCTCGTCGCCCAGGGCGAGCCGCTGCCCCCCGAGGCGCTGGCGCCGCGGCGGCACGGCCACGCAATCGAGGCGCGCCTCTACGCCGAGGACGCCGAGCGCGACTTCGCGCCCTGCAACGGCACCCTCCACCGCTTCGAGGTGCCGGCGCCGCCCGGGGTGCGCGTCGACAGCGGCGTCGAGGACGGCTCGGTGGTCTCCACCCACTACGATCCGATGCTCGCCAAGGTGGTGGCCCACGCCCCCTCCCGCACTCAGGCGGCGCGGCTGCTGGCGGCGGCTCTGGCGGGGGCGCGGCTCCACGGGGTGACCACCAACCGGGACCTGCTGGTGCGCGTCCTCCGCCACCCCGAGTTCCTCGCCGGCGCCACCGACACCGGCTTCCTCGAGCGCCACCCGCCGGCCCAGCTCGGGGCGCCGCTCGTCGACGGGGGCGCGGAGCGGCTGGCGGCGGCGGTGGCGGCGCTCGCCGGCCGGGCCCGGCGCAGCGCCGGCCGCCGGGTGCTCGGCACCCTGCCCCCGGGCTGGCGCAACAACCCGTCGCAGCTGGAGTGGGTCGAGCTCGAGGGCCGCCACGGGCGCCACCGGGTGGGCTACCGCGAGGGCCGCGACGGGCTGCGCCTCGAGGTGGACGGCGTCACCCTCGACGCAGCCGCCGTCGAGGTCGCCGAGGACGCGGTGGTGCTCGAGGTCGGCGGCGTGCGCGGCCGCCACACCGTCCTCCTCGCCGGCGACGTCCACCACGTCCACGGCCCCGCCGGGGCGGTGGCGCTGCGCGAGCTGCCCCGCCTCCCCGTCGCCGAGGTCGCCGAGGCCCCCGGCTCGCTCCGCGCGCCGATGCCGGGGATGGTGCTCCGCGTCGAGGTCGCCCCCGGGGACGGCGTGGTCGCGGGCAGCGTGGTGGCGGTGCTGGAGGCGATGAAGATGGAGCACGCGGTGCTCGCCGGCGCCGCCGGGCGGGTCGCCGCGGTGCTGGTGCGGCCCGGACAGCAGGTCGAGGCCGGTACGGTGATCGCGGTGCTGGAGGAGGGGTGAGGTGAGCGCCGACGTCTGGGCCGGGGAGGAGCACCGGCTGCTGCGCGAGACCGTGCGCGACTTCACCGCGCGCGAGATCGTGCCGTCCCTGGCCACATGGGAGCGCCAGGGCGAGCTGCCCCGTTCGCTGAGCGAGCGCGCCGGTGCGCTGGGGCTGCTCGGCGCCGGCTGGCCCGAGGAGGCGGGCGGCTCCGGCGGTGACATCACCCACGCCTCGGTGGTCGCCGAGGAGGTGATCCAGAGCGGCGGTTCCGGAGGGGTGTGCGCCGGTCTCTTCACCCACGGCATCGCGATCCCGCACATCCTCGCCGCCGGTGACGCCGCGCAGATCGAGCGCTGGGTGCGGCCCACCCTGGAGGGGCGGCTGATCGGCGCCCTCGCCGTCACCGAGCCCGACGCCGGCTCGGACGTCGCCTCGCTGCGCACCCGCGCGGTGCGCGACGGCGACCACTACGTGGTGAACGGCGCCAAGGCGTTCATCACCTCGGGAGCGCGCGCCGACTTCGTGACCACCGCGGTCCGCACCGGCGGCGAGGGCCACGGCGGGGTGTCGCTGCTGGTCGTCGAGCGGGGCACCCCCGGGTTCACGGTGGGCCGGCGCCTCGAGAAGATGGGGTGGTGGTGCTCCGACACCGCCGAGCTGGCCTTCGCCGACGTGCGGGTGCCGGTCGCCAACCTGGTCGGCGAGGAGGGCACCGGCTTCCTCCAGATCATGCGCAACTTCCAGTCCGAGCGCATCGGCATCGCGGTCCAGGCGTACGCCACCGCGCAGCGCTGCCTCGACCTGGCGGTCGCCTGGGCGGGCTCCCGCCAGGCCTTCGGACGCCCGCTGATGGCACGGCAGGTGATCCGCCACAAGCTCACCGAGATGGCGCGGCAGACCGACGTCGCCCGCGAGTACACCCGCGCGGTGATGGCGCGGATGCGGCTTGGCGAGGACTGCGTGCGGCAGGTGTCGATGGCCAAGAACACCGCGGTGATGGCCTGCCACCACGTCGTCGACGAGGCGGTGCAGATCCACGGCGGGATGGGCTACATGCGCGAGACCGAGGTCGAGCGCCACTACCGCGACAGCCGCATCCTCGGCATCGGCGGCGGCACCAACGAGATCATGAACGAGATCATCGCCAGGACCATGGGCCTGTGACAGGAGGACTCGGTTGAACGTCGCCGACTACCAGCACCTGCTCTTCGAGCGCCGGGCCAACGGCGTGCTGCTGATCACCATCAACCGCCCCGACCGGCTGAACGCCACCGACGAGGTGCTCCACAGCGAGCTCTGCAGGGTCTGGCCGGACGTCTCCGACGACCCGGAGACCCGGGTGGCGGTGATCACCGGCGCCGGCCGCGCCTTCAGCGCCGGCGGCGACCTCGCGATGGTGCAGTCCCAGGTGGGCAACTTCCGCAAGGTCGCGGCGATCATGGAGGAGGCCCGGTCGATCGTCTACAACATCATCGACTGCGAGAAGCCGGTGATCTCGGCGATCAACGGGGTCGCGGTGGGCGCCGGCCTCGCGGTCGCGCTGATGGCGGACATCAGCATCATGGCCGAGGAGGCGCGCATCACCGACGGCCACATCCGCCTCGGTGTGGGCGCGGGCGATCACGCCGCGATCATCTGGCCGCTGCTCTGCGGCATGGCCAAGGCGAAGTACTACCTGCTCACCGCCGACTTCGTCGACGGGCGCGAGGCCGAGCGCATCGGCCTGGTGAGCCGCTGCGTCCCCGGCGACCGGCTGCTCGCCACCGCGCTCGAGGTCGCCGAGAAGCTCGCCACCGGCCCCCAGCTCGCGATCCGCTGGACGAAGCGCGCGCTGAACAACTGGCTCCGCCAGGCCGGCCCCATCTTCGATGCCTCGCTGGCGCTCGAGATGCTGAACTTCTTCGACGAGGACGTCGCCGAGGGCGCGACCGCGATCCTGGAGAAGCGCCCACCGAGGTTCCCCTCCGCGACCTGACCGAAGGCTCCGCTAGAACGAGCGCCAGCGGCTCCCGTCCCAGGTCCAGGTGCCACTGAGGACGCCGGTCCACTGCGGGGTGGCGCGGTGGCCTCCGGTGACGACGACGGTCCCGTGCACCGGGTCGACCGCGATCCCGGCCGCCTCCCAGGTGGGCACCCGGCCGGCGGCCGGGCCCCGCGTCCATACGGTGCCGTCCCAGGTCCAGGTTCCCCCGCCCTGGTCGACGGCGACCAGGCCGCGGGTGCCGTCGGTGGCGACCACCAGTGCCGGAACCAGCGCCGGGTCGGCCAGGGGGGCGGCGTCCCAGTCGGACCCGTTCCAGGTGAACTGGATCCCGCCGGGCTCGCCCGGGCCGCCCGGGAGGACGAGGGTGAGCCGCCGGGTGACCGGGTCCCAGGCCGGAGGGGTGCCGCGATATCGCTGCCTCTTCCCCTGGTGGACGGTCCAGCCGGCGCCGTCCCAGGTCCAGGTGGTGTCGTTGCCGAACTGGGTGGCGCCGACCATCACCAGCTGGGCGTGGACCGGGTCGTACGCCATGAACCCCTCGGTGCTGCCGGTCAGCAGCCAGATTTGGGGCGTGGTCGCGGGATGGCGCTCGGTCCAGGTGTGGCCGTCCCAGGTCCAGGTGTCGAAGTTCATGGAGCCCGGGGCGCTGCCGCCGAAGAGCACCACCTGGTGGTGGGCCGGGTCCCAGCCCATCGCGCTGCCGGAGCGTGGGGAGGGGCTCGAGGGTGGGCGGAGCAGCTTCCAGCCGCCGCCGTTCCACGACCAGGTGTCGCCGTGGGCGTGATCACCCGCGTCGGTGCCGCCGAAGAGGAGCACGGTGCCGGTGTTGCCGTCCCAGGCCATCCCCGGCGCCAGGCGGCCGCCGAGGACCGGGGCGGGCGGCGACGGGACCGCGGTCGGCGCCGGGGTGGGTGCGACGGTGGGCGGGGGTGCGGGCCACGGGGTCTCGGTGGCGGCCGGCGAGGGCGTCGGCGGGAGCAGGGTCGCGCTCGGCGAGAAGCTCGGGGCCGGGGTCGCGGCAGCATGGCTGACGGCGGCGCGGGAGCCGCCGTGGGGACGGAGATTCGCCGCCGCTCCGGCACCTCCCACCACCAGGGCGAGGGCGGCGGCGGCGCCGAGCGGGGCCAGCCGGTGGCGGCGGAGCCGGGCCGTCCAGCCGGCGCGGCGGCCGGGGGCGGGGGCGGGGGCGGTCAGATCGCCACCTGACGGGGCGCCGGGGCGGGCAGGGCGAGGTGATGGCCCTGGCCGATCGTGATCCCGAGCTCGAGGAGCTCGCGGGCCACCTGCGGGGTCTCCACCCCCTCGGCGATCAGGGTGGCGCCGCTGTCGCGGGCGAAGGCCTGGGCGGCGCGGATGGCGGCGCGGGATCCCGGGCGCGTGGCGGTGGTGCTGAGGCTGCGTGCGACCTTGATGAACTCGGGGTCGAGCGCGGCCAGCACCTCGAGGGTGGAGTGGCCGTCGCCGACGTCGTCGGCGGCAAAGCGCACCCCGTGCTCGCGGTAGGCGCCGGCGATCAGCTGGAGACGCTCGAGGTCGGGAATCGTCTCCTGCTCGGTGAGCTCGAGCACCACGTCCCGCGGCGACCGGCCCGCCCAGCGCAGCAGCAGCAGCAGCTGGTCGACCTCGTGGACCGGGTCGAGGAAGGCGGCGGCGCTGACGTTGAGGAAGAGGGTGGCGCCGGCGGGCAGCCCCCGGGCCTCGCGCACGGCGGCGCGGCGGCAGAGCCAGTCGAGGTCGCGGATGCGGCCGAGGCGGCGGGCGGCGTCGAAGAGGCCGGAGACGCTCGTCTGGGGGCCGGTCCCGGTGGGGCGGGCGAGCGCCTCGTACCCCAGCACGGTTCCGTCCCGGAGGTCGACGATCGGCTGATACACGATGTCGACGGTGCCACGCTCGAAGACCTCGGTGAGCAGCGCGGCGTCCCGGGACGCCCCCGGGTGGGCCCCCCAGGCCCCCTCGGCGTCGCGGGCCTCGGTGCCCTCGACCCGGTCGCGGCCGGAGCGCTTGGCCCGGTAGAGGACCTCGTCCGCGGCCCGCCAGGTCGCCGAGGGGTCGGCGCCGGCGGGGGCGGCCGCCCAGCCCACGCTGATGCGGGCCCGGCCCTGGAGCACCGTGACCGAGTGCATCGCGGTGCGCATCCGCTCGGCGACGGCGGCGGCCTCCTCCCCGGCGGCGCCGGCGAGGACGACGGCGAACTCGTCGCCGCCGACGCGGGCGACCACGTCCCAGCTGCGCACCAGCGCACGGAGGGTCATGGCGACCGCCTGGAGGACGACGTCGCCGGCCTCGTGCCCGTACTGGTCGTTGATCGGCTTGAGCCCGTCGACGTCGATGGCGAGGATGGCGAAGCGCTGCCGGGGGATGACGCCCAGCACCTTCTCGAACTCGCGGCGGTTCTTCAGCCCGGTGAGCCGGTCGGTGGTGGCCATCTCGGCGAGGCGGTCGGCGCTCTCGTGGAGCGCCAGCTCGGCGCGCTTGCGGGCCATGAACTGGCCCAGCTGGCGGCCGATGTCGACGAGCACGTCGAGGATCTCCTCCTCCGCGGGCCGGGGCCGGCGGGAGAAGACCTCGATCACCCCGGTGCAGAGGCCGTCGATCACGATGGGGACGGCGAGCGCGCCGCGCAGCCCCAGGGCGGAGATGGTCCGACCCCGGGCGACCGCGTCCACCTGGGCGATGTCGGCCACGGTCTCGGGGACGCCGCCCTCCCACACCCGGCCGGGAAGGCCCTGGCCAGGGCGCACCCGGAGGGCGTCGGACTCGGCGGTGAAGTCGGTGACGTCCAGGTCGGGGCTGTGCCAGCCCTGGGCCCGGATCAGCACCTCGTCGCGGGGGTGGTGAACCCAGAGGTTCCCGACCTGGCAGTCGAGCGCCTCGCCGACCAGGGCGAGGACCCTGGGTGCCGCCTCCTCCACCGACTCGGCGACGCTGAGGGTGCGCGCCACCGAGTACTGGAGCTGGCGCAGCGTCTCCCGGCGGCGGCTGGTGAGGGCGAGGGAGGCGACGCTCGCGAGCCCGTCGAGCAGGCGGAGCTCGGTGGCCTCGAAGGGGCGGCGCGAGCGCAGCCCGAGGGTGAGCGCGCCCACCACGGTGGCGCCGCGAAGCACCGGGGCGTAGGCGCCACGGCGGATGCCGAGGTTCCGGATCACGTCCCCGACGGCGGGTCCGAGGTCGGTGAGCTCACGGGTCACGGTGCGGCGGTCGCCGATCAGCGCGATCAGCGCCGGGTGCTCGGCGAGGGGGAACGACATCCCCACCTGCACCAGGTGGAGGGGATCGTGCTCGGCGACGATGCGGGCCTGGTCGCCCTCGAACTCGACCAGGGTGCAGCGGGTCTCGGCCCGCCCCGAGACCGCCATCAGCGCGGCGTTGGCGAGCTCGGGGATGGTGGCGAGGACGCTGCCGGGGTCGGCGGTGCCGCCCATCGCCCGGGTCGCCGCGTAGAGCGCCGAGGTCTCCATGGCGCGCTCGCGCTCGGCGCGCACCGAGGCGCGGTAGAGCCCGAGCTGGCCGACCAGGAGGACCAGTGCCGGGGAGAGGACGAGCAGGTTCTGCGCGTACCACATCGGCTCGAAGCGGGCGGCGGCGAGCGGCGCCGTGACCTCCTGGAGGAGCAGCAGGGTGAGGGCTCCACCGATGCTCGGGGCGACCCGCCGGTCGCCGCGGAAGCCGAGCACGACCAGGATGACCGCGGCGACGTTGGGCACCAGGGCGACCAGGCTGAGCACCCGGCTGAACACGGTGAACCCGTTCCTGGAGACCGTCGGCGGCAGCACCGGGGCGAGCAGGACGCCGAGAGCGGTGAGCACCAGCCCGGTGGCGAGGCCGAGCCCGATGGCGACGAGGATGGCGCGGCGGCGGCGGCGCAGCCGGCCACCGCGGTACACCAGCGCCGCGGTGAGCAGCGCCGGGGTGCCGATGACGATCTCGTTGACGAGCATCGACGCGGTCTGGAGACCCACCCCGGGGATCCCCCCGGGGACGACGCCGGGGAAGGTCAGCGCCCGCGGGATGCTCAGGGTGGCGAGCGCCACCGCGACCACCGCGGTCGCCAGCGACCGGCCGTGGAGGCGGCAACCGGCGTCGAGGAGGGCGAGGGCGGCCACCACCGCGTAGGTCGCGGCCATCAGGAAGGTGAGGGCGGGGATGAACCAGCCGAGCGGCACCGCTCTGTCGGGAAGCGCCAGGGCGGCGAGGAGCAGGGCCAGCCCGAGCAGGGCGCTGCCACCGATCCACGCCGTGAAGCCGCCCCACTGCGCGTCGGGCGGCTCGATCGAGTCCATCGGTGCGACGGAGGCGAGCGTCGCCGCACCCTTCCCGTGGTCTGGCACGGATGGGAGTGTGCGTTCCGGGCGGCCGCGCCACCGTGACGCCCCTGCAACCACGCCGTGAAGGCTAGGATCCCCGCCATGACGCCACTCGGAGCCGTCGTCCGTGGAGCGGTCGCCGGCGCCGCCGGCACCGTCGCCATGGACGCCTTCTGGTACGCCCGCCACCGCCTCTCCGGCGGCACCCAGGATCCACTGACCTGGGAGTTCGGCGGCCCCAGCGGCTGGGAGAGCGTCTCCGCCCCCGCCCAGGTCGGGCGCCGGCTGGTCGGGGGCCTGACCCAGCGTCCCCTCGACGCCCGCTGGGCGCGCCTCACCAACAACGTGATGCACTGGGGCTACGGGATCGGCTGGGGCGCCGTCCTCGGCGTGGTGGGTGGCTCGCTGCGCCGGCTGCGCCCGGTCCACGGGCCGCTGCTCGGGCTCACCGTGTGGGGGAGCGGCTACGTGGTGCTGCCGGCGCTCGGCCTCTACAAGCCGGTCTGGCAGTACGGCGTCGGCGAGCTCGCCCCCGACCTGGCCGCGCACCAGATGTACGGCACGACCGCGGTGGGCGCCTTCGCCGTGCTCCGGCACATCGGCGACGGCTGACCGGGCGGCATGATCGAGACCTCCCCCGCCATCCCACCGCGTCCGTACCGGTCGGCCGCCCAGCAGGCGAGGCTGGTGATGCTCGCGCTGCTCGTCCTCGTGGTCGTGGAGATCGCCGCTGTGATCGCCGACGTGGGCCGGGCCGGGATCACCGGCCGCCTGCTCCGGGCCGAGACGGTGAGCGACAGCGAGATCAGCTCGAGCGACAGCTTCGTGCACGTGACCGCGGTGCTCGAGATCGCCCTCATGCTGGCCTGCGCCGGGCTCTTCCTGACCTGGCTGTACCGCGTGGTCGGCAACGGCCCCGCCCTCGGCGGCGGCGAGCTCCGCTACTCCCCGGGCTGGGCGGTGGGCTGGTGGTTCGTCCCCGTCGCCAACCTGGTGCGGCCGTTCCAGGTGGTCGCCGAGGCATGGATGGTGTCGGCGCGCGACCCCGACGCGAGCCTCGGGCTGCTCCTCCCGGCCTGGTGGGGGCTCTTCATCCTCGGCAACGTGGTGAGTCGCTTCCTGGTGGTCAGGTCGGGTGGCGCCGACGACCTCACCGTGCTGCACAACGGCGCGATCATCGACGCGGTCGCCTCGGTGGTCCTCATCGCCGCCGCCCTCCTGTGCGTGGTGATGGTGCGGCGGCTCACCGAGCGCCAGGAGCGCAAGCACCACGCCCTCTCGGCCACGCCGGCGTCCGCCGGAGGCGCGGCCTGATCGGGGGTCACGGCTCGGTGCGGGTCCGGTGCGGGTTCGTCACCCCGACGCGACCGCATTCGACGGGCGACACGGGGATCGTGTGTCCACCCCCTGATCAACCCTCCCGGAGCACGCTCATGGACCAGATCACCCCTCTCGACAGCCCCGCCGCCCTCACCGACGACGAGACCGCGCCCCTCCTCGAGGCCGCCCTCCCCGAGATCGCCGCCGCCATCCGCAGGCTCGCCGCCACCCTCGACGCCCACTCCGACGAGATCGCCCGCCTGGTGGCCGTCGCCGCCTAGGACGCCCCACCCCCCGGAGCGCGCGGGGCGTGCTCCGGGGGGGGCGGCCGGCGAGCAGCTCGCCGAGCCGCCGGTGGAGGCCGGTGAGGCCGGGCATCGCGGACTCCAGCTCGGCGGGGGGCGTCGCCGCCAGCGCCACCATGGTGGCGTCGGCCAGGGCCGCCAGCCCGGACCGCACCGCCGGCGGGTCGGTGGCGGGGTCGAGCTGGGCCGCCATCAGCCGCGCCGCCTCGTCGGCCGCCCGGCCGGAGAGCCCCTCGGTGTGGATGCGCTCCCAGAGCAGGCGCTGCAGCGGCGCGTTCTGCTGCAGGCGCATGAGCGCGCGGGCGTGCTTCTCGGTGAGCTCGCCGGACCGGATGTCCTCGCGGATGGGCTCGGGGAGGCGGGTGACGTTCAGCAGGTTGTGGATGTGCTGGCGGGTGATGCCGACCACCTCGCCGACCTGCTGCCAGGAGCGAAGGTTGAGACCGACGCGCAGTCGCGTCAGCGCGTGCGCGCGGTCGACGGCATTGAGCTCCTCACGCTGGATGTTCTCGATCAGCGCCTCGACGTATGCACGCTCGTCGTCGGCGTCGACGACGATCGCCGGGATCTCGTGCAGTCCCGCGCCCCGCGCGGCTCTCCAGCGCCGCTCGCCGGCGACGATCTCGTAGCTCCCCTCGCCACTGCGGCGCACCCGGATCGGCTGCAGCACGCCGTGCAGGGACACGCTCTGGGTCAGCTCCTCGAGCCCGCGCGGGTCGATCCGGCGACGGGGCTGGTCGGCGCGCGGATGAATGCGCTGCACCGGGATTCGTTGCAGTTCGAACCGTTCGGAGCGCGCGACAACTTGGCCAGACAGGGACCGCTCGTCGTCGACCACAGTCCTCACCGTTCTCTGACGCACAGATCGCCCGCCGATCCTACGCCCTGCCGTGCCAATGCGACATCCGCTTCTGAGTCGGGAAGATGCCGTCGTTCATCTGCGCGCAGGCCGTGGAGTTGTGGCCCCCGCCGCCAGTTGCGTGGGTGCGGCGGGGGCCGCGGAGGGATGAATCGTTCATGGTGTCCATCTGCGCCCGCAGTCGCCGGCGCCGCCATATGACGAACCGGCACCGCAGAAACCTGCGCGGGTGGACAGCAGTCTGTCCACCCGCCGCTGGATTGTCGCGAAAGCACGTCGAATGCGCTAGCCTGTCGCCCCACCGACGGCAGAGGGAAGGAGGGAGAGGGACAGGTGCTGACGCCGACACCTCCGCCTCCACGCGGTACTCGGCGGATGCGCCTCGACGGCGAGACCCGGATCGCCGCCCTGCGCCGGCTCCTGGGCGAGCTCGCCGCCAGCTTCCGCCCCGGCTCGGTGGCCAGCGCCGAGGAGATGGCCCGGGGCGGGGCGCTGCTCTACGGGCCGGGCGCGCTCCTCGTCGCGGTCGCCGCCCTCCTCCCCCATCCCGGCGCCGACCTCAGGGTGCTGGCCCTGACCGCGCTCACCGCAGCGGGCGTGGCCGGGGGCCTCTGGTTCCGCGGTGACCGGCTGCCGCGGTCCGTCTATCCGGCCCTGACCGCGCTGGGCACGCTGCTGATCAGCGTCGCCGTGCACTTCGGTGGGACCGACGGGCCCGCCTTCGCGTTCCTCTACGTCTGGGCCGCCCTCTACGCCTTCTACTTCTTCTTCGCCGGGCAGATCCTGCTGCAGATCGTGCTTCTGAGCGTCGCCTTCATCCTCGTCGGCACCGCTCCGGACCGGCCCCTCGGCAGCATCATGGTGATCGCCACCGTGTGCGTCGCCGGGGTGCTGATCCGCGGCGCCGTCGACCGGCTGCGCCAGCGTGAGCGGAGCTTCCGGTTCCTCTTCGAGACCAACCCGCAGCCGATGTGGGTGTACGCCGCCGACGACCACCGCTTCCTCGCCGCCAACGACGCCGCGGTCGCGCAGTACGGGTACGGCCGGGACGAGCTCGCCGGGATGCGGCTCTCCGACATCGCACCGACGCGGCGGGCGATGAACCCGGTCGCGGGGGGTGCCGCACCTCCCGCCGGAAGCCACCGCGAGGTGCACCGGCTGAAGGACGGCCGCTCGATCGAGACCCAGGTGTTCGTCGAGCACGTCTGGTTCGAGCAGCGCCCCGCCCTGCTCGCGCTGTGCATCAACGTCACCGAGCAGACCGCCCTGGAGCGGGAGCTGCGGCACCGCGCCTTCCACGACCCGCTGACCAAGCTCGCCAACCGGGCGCTGCTCCGCGACCGGCTCGCCCACGCCCTCGCCCGCCGCCGCCGTGAGCCCGCGCCGCTCGGCGTCGTGGTCATCGACCTCGACAACTTCAAGGCGGTCAACGACACCCTCGGTCACGGCGCCGGCGACGAGCTGCTCATCGCCGTCGCCGACCGGCTCGGGACCCTGGTACGTCCCGGGGACACGGTGGCGCACATCGGCGGTGACGAGTTCGCGATGCTCGTCGACGGCGCCGGCACCGAGGAGCTGACCGCCGTCGCCGAGCGCATCCTCGAGGCCTTCCGCACCCCGTTCATCGCGGGTGGCTCGGAGGTCCCGGTGAGCGCCAGCGTGGGCGGTGCCATCTCGACCATCGGCCGCTCCGTCGACGAGCTGCTCCGCGACGCCGACCTGGCGATGTACTCGGCGAAGACGGCAGGGAAGAACCGCTTCGAGGTGTTCGCGGCGGCGCGCCACGGCGGCCAGCTGCGCCGGCTCGAGCGGACCGCGGACCTCCGCCGCGCCGCCGAGAACGACGAGCTCTTCCTCGAGTACCAGCCGGTGATCTCGCTGTCGACCGGCGCGGTGGCGAGCATCGAGGCGCTGGTCCGCTGGCGCCATCCCCGCCTGGGTGTGATCGCCCCGGCCGACTTCATCCCCCTCGCCGAGGAGACCGGGCTGATGGTGCCGATCGGCAGCTGGGTGCTACGGGCGGCCTGCGAGCAGATGCGCCGGTGGGAGGACACGCTCCCGAGGCGCTCACACTTCCCCATGGCGGTCAACGTCTCGCCACAGCAGCTGCGGGAGAGCCAGTTCGTCGACGAGGTCGGGAACGTGCTCCGCGAGTCCCACCTGCAGCCCTCCCGGCTGACCATCGAGGTCACCGAGAGCGCGATGGTCCACGACCTGGTGACCGTCCGGGAACGGCTGGAGCGGCTGCGCGCATCGGGGGTGCGGGTGGCGCTCGACGACTTCGGCTCCGGCTACTCGTCGCTGGGTTACCTGCGCGGGCTGCCCCTCGACCTGGTGAAGATCGACCGCGTCTTCGTCGGCGACCTCGACCTCGACCCCGAGACGCCCTCGCTCATCGCCTCGATCGTGCGGCTGCTCCAGGCCCTCGACCTCGACATCGTCGCCGAGGGGGTCGAGACCTCGGCGCAGCTCGAGCACGTCCGCGCCCTCGGGGTCGACTGGGTGCAGGGATTCCTGCTGTCGCCGCCCGCCGACGCCGACACGGTGATGGAGCGCCTCCGCGGCGACATGTGGCGCCCCCACCCGGTGCGGATCTAAGTCTAAGGGTGCGTCGCTCGGGGCCTCGGGCCCGTGAGTCGCTGTAGGGACGCGGGGGCGGCACGCCCTCGATCCCGGCTTCCAGGGGCTGAGAGCGTTCCCCCCGCCGGCCCCGAAGGGTCTCTCGGCCCATGCGAGCCGTGATCTGCGGCCGACCCGGCCGACAGGGGCGCGCGGTCACGAGCCAGGCTCCACTCAGGAGCGAGCTCGCAGCACCTGGGTGAGGCGGCGGTGGAGGTCGGAGAGCGCGGGGGCGGCGGCCTGCAGCTCCGCGGGCGCGGCGGTCACCAGGATGGCGAGGATCTCGGTGGCGAGCGACACCAGGTCGCTCGGCGGGGGCGGCGACGGCGGCCGCGCCGGCCGTGCCGGGGCCGGTGACGCCGTGCGTGCCGGCAGGCCGGGGGTTGCTGCCATCGTCCGCGCGCGCTCCTCGGCGGCGCGGCCGGAGAGCGTCCGGGCGTGGATCTCCTCCCACAGCCGCCGCTGCACCTCGGGCTGGTCGCGCAGCCGGAGCAGGGCGCGTGCGTGCTTCTCGGTGAGGTCGCCGGCACGGATGTCGTCGCGCATCACCTCGGGGAGGCGGGTGACGTTGAGGATGTTGTACACGTGCTGACGGGTGATCCCGACCAGGTCGGCCACCTGCTGCCACGAGCCGAGGTCGAGGGCGACCCGCAGGCGCTTCAGGGCGTGGGCGCGGTCGACCGCGTTCAGCTCCTCGCGCTGGATGTTCTCCACCAGCGCCTCGACGTAGGCGCGATCGTCGTCGGCCTCGACGACGATCGCCGGGATCTCGTGCAGCCCCGCTCTCCGCGCCGCCCGCCAGCGCCGCTCCCCGGCGATGATCTCGTAGACGTCGCCGCGCTGCCGCACCCGGATGGGCTGGAGCACACCGTGATGGCGGACGCTGTCGGTGAGCTCCTCCAACCCGCGCGCGTCGATGTGGTGACGCGGCTGGTCGGGGCGTGGCCGCACCCGGTCGAGCGGGATGCGTCGCAGGTCGGGGCGCACCGGCCGGCCGGTGAGGTCGCGCTCTCCTCCCTGCCCGGGGGGGTCGTCCGGTGTGGTCACCGGTACCAGGGCAGGCTGTCGTCGAAGGTCACCGGCCGGGGGACGGCGCACCGAGCGCAGCCGGTGAGCTTCACCACGCCTGCGAGCACCAGCACCACACCGGCGACCGTCCCGGCGCCGCCGGTGAGGACCACGGCGACGGCTGCGACCAGGACTGCGCCGAGCGCGGTGCGCAGGCGCGCGAGGCCGATCGCCTCATGCATGACGAGTCTCCCACGATGCATCGGAGATCCCTTCCCGACAAACGGCGCGCCGGACATCGGCGTCACCGGAGCACGCCCAGTCTATGCGAGGACTGCGCACGCCACGTGCACCGCACGTGCACTGGTACGAGACTGCCAGTTGCGGCCAATGACCGGCGCTACTGGCGAGCTCCGCCGGGATCGGACCGGGGCAGCGGCTCGCTCAGCGCGTACACGCCGGCGTGGAGCGACATCACCAGCGCGAGCGCCCGGCCCTGCGCGCTGGGACGGCCACCCTCCGCATCGGTGAGCTCCGCGCCCAGCTCCTCGACCAGCGCCTCGACCCCGGCCCCGCTCTGCACCACGAACAGCCGGGCGCGGCGCGAGACCAGGGCCCGCCACTCCGGGCGGTTGAAGCTCGTGGTCAGGCGCAGGAGCACGTCGGCGTCGGTGCGCAGCCGCCTCGCCAGCCGCGCCGCGCGGATGGCGTCCTCCTCCACCGCGAGCGCACCGAGGCGCTCGACGATGTCGTCGGAGAGCGTCCGGCACCGCCGGTAGCAGCGACGGCGCCGCGCTTCCGCCATGGTGCGCGCGGTGGCACGCACCTGTTCGGTCGTGGTGCAGGCGATCGGCCCGGTCACGCGGACGCCACCGAGCGGGGGATGAGCAGCAGGCTGAGGCCCGCCGCCGACGCGGTGGTCACCGCCGCGAGCGCGAGCGCCGCCGCCGCGGACCACTGCACCAGGGGGCCGGCGATCGCCGAGCCCACCGGCAGGCCGAGGTAGTTGAGCGACATCGACACCGCGAAGGCGCGCGACTGCACGGTGGCGTCGGTGCAGCGCTGGCGCAGGGAGAAGAGGCTCACGTCGAGCGGACCCGTGGACAGGCCGATGATCACCATGCCGGTCAGGGCCTGGGCGAGGGTGTCGGCGCCGGCCAGCACCGCCAGGCCCAGCGCCGAGGTGCCGATGGCGGCGGCGAGCATGGTGCGCTCCCGACCCACCGTGCTCGCCGATCCCGACACCACCCCGGAGACGACGCCGGCGAGGCCGAGGACGGCGAAGAGCGCACCGATCACCTCGGGGCCGGCGTGGAGGCGGTGCGCCGCGAGCGCGGGGAGCGCCACCACCAGCACCCCGGGGCCGAGGTTGCGGAGCGAGACGCTCACCGCCAGGCCGCGCAGGGTGGGGTGACGGACCACGTAGCGCAGCCCGTCCAGCACCCTCCCCGCCAGGGCACCGGGCTCCGCCCGCTCGCGGCGCGGGTCGGCGACGCCGCCGACGGTGAGCGCCGCCGCCGCGTACAGCGCCCCGGTGACCACGATCGCGAGGGCGGGGCCGCCGGCGGCGATCAGCACCCCGCCCAGCGGCGGGCCGACCAGGCTCGCCAGCACGTACCCGCCGCTGTCGAGGGCGTTGGCCTTGTCCCACAGCCGGCTGGGCACCACCGCGGGCAGCATCGCCCGGGTGCCGGTGTCGCTGAGCGGGGCGGTGAGCGAGGAGACCGCGAGCGCGAGCAGCAGCATCCAGGGCTCGAGCCGCCCCGCCCAGGTGAGGCCGGCGATGGTGAGCAGCGCCGCCGAGGCGGTGACGTGGTCGATGCGGATGAGGCGGACTCGCGGGTAGCGGTCGAGGAGCGCTCCGGCGAGGGGGCTGACCAGCAGACCGGGCGCGATGCTCAGGCAGACCGCGAGGCCGGCGAGCCCGGGCGACCGGTACTGCTGGAGGGTGAGGAGAACGACGGTGACCTGGCCCATGCTGATCGCGACGCGAGCGCAGAGCGCGGCGACGGCGAGCGGCGCAAAGCCCTCGAGAAGGAGAAGCTGGCGGTAGCTCGGCGCCGGTCTGCGCTCGACCAGGGTCCGCGTGGTCATCGGCGGGTCAGAACACCTCGCCGCCGTGGACGCTGAGGATGGCCAGCGGGCGCATGCCCCCCGGCGTGGCCACGTCGACCTCCTCCCCGCCGGCGCGTCCCAGCAGCGCCCTGCCACCGGCGACGCCACCGAGATCCGCCCCTCGAGCGGGTTCGCGTCGGCGGGGACGACGAGGGTGTACCGGTGCTCCCCCTCCGCGTCGCGACAGAGGACCGTCGAGCCCAGCCCGACCGCCACCACTGTGCCGCCAACCCCTCCAGCCACTGCTCGCTCCACCATGCCGCACCTCCTCTCAATGGGTCGCGGTCGCATCGAAGCGCGGGCGGGCGGGGTTGTACAAGGTTCGACAAACACCCGACGATTTGTACGATGTCCGTCGAACGGCGAACCGCTCAGGCGCCGTTCGACGCCTCGCGCGGACTGCCGAGAAGGTCGACGGCGGCGGGAAGGCGCTTGCACATCTGCAGCTGCGCCACCTCGCGGTCGCGGGCGATGACGCTGATGCCGGAGGCGAACTCGTCGTCGTAGCTGCATCCCAGCCAGCGGCCGAGCATGTAGGCGCCCGAGGTGTGCAGGGTGAGGTAGACGACGCCCTTCGAGCGCACGTTGGCCTCGCGGGGCACGTACATCCCGAGGATGTGCCGGTTGTCGTAGACCCGGCAGTGGGCCCGCCAGAGGAAGGAGCCGAGGGGGTTCTCCGGGGCCCGGCTGTGGTTCTCGATGCTGAGGTTGAGCCCCTGCTGCTGGACGGTGACCGACTCGCTGTCGATGCTGAGCCGGCTTTCCGCGGTGGTCTCCCAGAGCGCGTACCAGGTGCCCGCCAGGCTCACCGTGCCGTGCTCCTCGACCGGCGCCTCGACCTCCTCGCCGAGCCCGCCGGCGAGCAGGGCGTCGCCGCCGAGGCCGGCCGCGCGCGGGTCGTGCCGGCGGCTGCGGCGCTGCTCCCGGACCGCCGCCAGGTAGGCGCCCTGGAGCGCGGCGCCGCCCCCGGGGAACTCCGCCTCGATCCTCGGCAGGAAGGCTCGACCGGGGAGGAGGGCGCCCCGCTCCAGGTTGGCGAGGTGCGGACGCGAGTAGGAGATCCGCCGTGCCAGCTCCTCCTGGCTCAGACCCTGGCGGAGCCGGAACTGGCGCAGCGCGGCGCCGAAGCCGGCGGCGTCGGGCGGGTGCGGGGCGGCTCGGTTGCCGGTCACCGTCGCTCCTGCCGGGCGCTCACCGCGAGGCGTGTCAGGGCGTCGAGCCCGCCGAGCAGCTCGGCCGCCTCGGGGGCCGCCAGCACGTCCTCGAGCCGCAGGTAGGTCGCCTCCCAGAGCGGGAGCGCGCGGGTCAGGGCAGCGTGCCCCGCCGGGGTCAGCGCCACCAGCCGGCTGCGGCGGTCGCCCCCCGCGGCGAGGATCACCAGGCGGCGGCGCTGGAGCACGGCGAGGTTGCGGCTGAGGGTGGTGGGGTCGGTCACGACCTCGTCGGCGAGGTCGCACACCCGCACCGATCCGAGCAGCCGCAGCGCCACGAGCAGGGTGAACTGGGTGGCGTGGAGCCCCACAGCGCGGAGGGCGTCGTCGAAGAGCTGGGTGACCGAGCGCGAGGCCTTGCGCAGCGCGAAGCACGGACAGGCGTCCGCCACCGTCTGGCACGCCGCGGCGGGTGCGCGCTCGTCACTCCCCATGGCATGTATATACATGAAGCCGCGCGGCCCGGGCCAGCGACGATCGCAGGTGGTGAGTTCCTGCCAATCACGGCGGTTTATCAGCACCTCGGCGCGCCATGGTGCGCTGGTGTCGAGGGTGGCCGACATGCACGCCAGCTACGACCTCGGCGACCCGGTCGAGCTGATGCCGGTCGGCTACGGTCGCCGCAGCCAGTGGACGTCGATCGCGCACGGACGGCTGCACGCCTGGGGCCGCAGGCCCTGGCTCGGACTGCGCTGGAAGGGGCTCTACCTCAACACCTGACGCCGCGTGGTGTCAAACGGGTTGACGCGGCGCCGCCTCCACCCGATGGTGCGACAGGCCCATCAGCCGCTCCAGCCGCCAGCCGCTGCCCACCGGATCGCTCACCTCCGCCTCCGGCAGCACCGTGTACGAGTTGCGCGTGCCGGTGCGCGTCCTGGTGATGTAGCCGGCATCCACGAGGTCGCCGATGATGCGCGACGCCGTCCTCTCACTCACGCCGGCGACGGCGGCGAGCCGGTTCACGCTCAGCCCGTCCGTCGAGGCGATGCAGAGGAGGATGAGGCCGTGAGTGCTGATCAGCTCGGGCACGTGGCATCGGTCGGCCATGGGAATGCAGGGACCTTACACCCTTCTGGCACAAAGGGAAAGTGCACGTCGCGGAAGGCGGGTGACAGTCCACACTCTGCGTGCGCGACGTGTGCGTGGAGCGGAACGTCAGCAGTCGCGGTGGAGCACGCCGGAGCGCACCGCCAGCTCACGCAGGTCCGGGATCGCGGCTGCGCGATGACCGCGCCGCAGCATCGCGGCGATCATCGCACGCACGTGCGGCCGGTTGTGCGTCAGCTCCGGCGCCACCCGCTCGGCGTGGAGCAGACGGTGCAGCGCGGCCTCGTCCTGGTGCTTCGCCTCGTAACCGCGGGCGACGTCAAGGTGCACCTGGGCGCGGCGCCCGCAGGCGTCGAGGGGAAGCCCCGAGGTGTCGACCTGGTGGCCCAGCCGGATCACCTCGGTGGCGTCGCCCAGCTCGGCCGCGGCGCTCACCCCGTGGATGGCGACGTTGGTGGGCCCGAAGAAGCCGTCGTCGCGCCGCACCCGCCCCGTAGGAACGGCATCGTCGACTGGCCCCACCTGGGCAGAGTTATTT
>JRHI01001274.1_pt1 | contig 22126 bp, 15 predicted proteins | sample 215371 | NCBI WGS metagenome assembly JRHI01 (sample SAMN02929681, study PRJNA255918) | sediment metagenome | biome: cave system; feature: Ice Cave; material: Sediment; isolation source: sediment from deep within a dark volcanic ice cave with no known source of... ...
AGCCGAGCGATTGCCGCTCGCCTAAAGGCTTCGCGCTACGCGGCGCCATTCGCTTCACGCGACGGGGCGCCATTCGCCTTCGCGCTACTGACGCCCCATCTTATCGGCAATCGCCTGCGCCAGGGCGAGCGCGCGGCGGCCGGCCTCGCCCGTCACGATCGGCGCGCGGCGCGACGCGACGGCGTCGACAAAGTCGGCCAGCTCCCGCTTCAGCGGCTCTTCGCTGACGACGTCGATCTCTCCCCCGTCAATCGACGGCGCCGGTCCGCTCCCCTTCCGCAGCCGGTAGACCTCCACTTTCTGCGTCGCGTAGTCGATCGACACATAGGCCGACGGCTGAAAGAACCGGATCTTCCGCACGCGATCGCGGCTGATGCGGCTCGCCGTGAGGTTGACGATGCAGCCGTTCGCGAAACGGAGGCGGGCATTGCAGATGTCCACCCGGCTGGTCACGACCGGTACGCCGACCGCCTCCAGCGATTCCACATCCGAGCTCACCAGCGACAGCACGACGTCGATGTCGTGGATCATCAGATCGAACACGACATCGATGTCGAGGCTGCGTTCCGGGAACGTGCCCAGCCGGTGGACCTCGATGAAACGGGGATCGGTGATGAGCGGCCGCGCCGCCGACAGCGCCGGGTTGAATCGCTCGGTCTGTCCAACCGCGAGCACGACGCCGGCGCTGCCCGCCGCGTCGATCATCTGGTCGGCCTCGTCCAGCGACCGCGCCATCGGCTTTTCCACGAGCACCGGTACGCCAGCCTCGAGAAACGGCAGCGCGATGTCTCGATGCAGCTCGGTCGGCACCGCCACCGTCACCGCGTCCACCAGACCGACGATCTCCCGGTGATCGAACGCGGCCCGCGTGCCATTCGCAGCCGCGATTTCGGACGCCCGTTCGCGATTGGTGTCGACCACCGCCACCAGCTCCGCGCCAGGCAGCGCCGACAGAATCCGCGCGTGATGCTTTCCCAGATGCCCGACGCCGATGACCGCCATGCGCAGCGGAGGGTTCACGTCGTCCTTGGTCCTTGGCCTGGTGTTCCTGGTCCTTCGTTGGGTTTCGCTCGGCCCTTGGTCCTTCGTCCGTGGTCCGCGACGCGCGTGCGGCGCACCGAAAACCCTTGGACCATGGAGGGACCCAGGACCATGAACCACGCACTAAGGACCAGCACGGCGCCCCACAATCGTGATGCCCGCTTCGTCGGCGGCCTTGACGATGGCGTCGCCGTCGATCATCAGCGTTTTCCCGGCGTCGACCGACAGCGTCGTGGCGCCCACGGCCCGCATCGCCTCGATGGTCGAGACCCCCACGACCGGCACGTCGAAGCGCATGTCCTGATTCGGCTTTGCGACTTTGACGATGCGGACGCCCTGTCCGGCCAGCTGCCCGGCCCGCGCGATCAACGCATCCGTGCCTTCCATCGCCTCCACGGCGACGACGGCCGCCGTCTTGACGGCGATGGTTTGACCGACGTCGAGGCCCGCGATGGCATCGGCAATGGGGTAGCCGAACGCGAGATCGTTCCGCTCGTCATCGTCGGGCGCGCGTCGCGTCAGCACGCCGTCCCGAGCCAGCAGCGGCTCGAGGAAGACCGTCGAGCTCAGCAGTTCGATCCCCTTGTGGCGCATCGCATCGGCGATGCCGCCAATCAGGCCGTCGGTGCTTTTCGTCTTCAGCCCCATCAGCACGCCCAGCAACGTCGCGTCGGCGCTGCCCATGACGGCGAACAGCTTGGCGTGCTTCACCTGCCCCGCCATCACCGCTTGCGTGACGCCGGCGTCCCTGAACAGTGTGAGTAGCGTGCCGAGCTGACCGAGCGAGATCCAATGGAAGGCCGCGGCGGGCGGACGAGCGGCCAGCTCGGCCAGTTCGGGAAACGTCTCGTCCTCGAGCCCGACGACGGTCACCTCGTGCCCGGCGCCGCGAGCCGCCTCGAGGACGAGAAAGGGGAACCGGCCGTTTCCCGCTATCAGGCCTAGATGCATCGCGGTCCTTGGTTCGCGCGTGGTCGCCGGCCCCGCCACCAAGGACGAAGGAGCAAGAACGGACCAAGAACCAGGCACCGAGGACTCACGCCCATTACTCGTCCGCGACGACTTCCTCGGCGCGGCGCGACACGCGGCGCAGAATGACGCCGCGCTGCGACGTGCGAATGAAGTCGATCAAGTACTGCACTTCCGGGCACGCGAGCGAGCTGTCCTGCTCGATCTGCTGGAGCGCGCGCGTCGCGTTCAGCTTCGACTGGAGCAAATACCGGAACGAGCGCTTCAGCTTGGCAATCACGTCGGGCGTGAAGCCGCGCCGCACCAGGCCGACCGTGTTCGCGCCGTAAATGCGCGCGGGACGGCTGCCGACGGTGCGCGCGAACGGCAGCGCGTCCTTGGTGACAACGGAGTAGCCGCCGATGAACGCGTGGCGGCCAACGCGGCAGAACTGGTGGACGCCCGAGCCCGCGCTGATGTTCACGTAGTCTTCCACGGTGACGTGGCCGCCGAGCGTCGCCATGTTGCCGAAGATCGTGTGGTCGCCGACGTGGCAGTCGTGCGCCACGTGGACGTAGGCCATGAACACGTTGCGGTCGCCGATCTGCGTGATGCCGCCGCCGCCCTCGGTGCCGCGGTGGACCGTGACGAACTCGCGGAAGATGTTCCGGCGGCCCACCGTGAGCCGCGTGTCCTCGCCGTGGAACTTCAGATCCTGCGGGATCTGGCCGATAGAGGCGAACGGATACACCTCGCAGTCGTCGCCGAGCTCCGTGCGGCCGTCGATCACCGCCGACGCGCCGATCCGGCAGTTCGCCCCGATCCGCACCTGCGCGCCGACGATGGCGTGCGCGCCGATCGTCGTGCCGCGGCCGAGCTGCGCGCCCGGGTGCACGATCGCCGACGGGTGAATCTCGGTCTCGTCGGGCACCAGACCGAGCAGCAGCTCGGCTTCCGCGACGACCTGGTCGCCGACAATCGCCGCAGCCTGCGCGCGCGCGAGCGTCGTCCGCCGCCGGCCGAGCGTGACCTCCAGCCGCAGGCGATCGCCGGGAAAGACCTGGCGCCGGAACTTCGCGTCGTTGACGCCGCGCAGGTAGACGCGTGCGTTCGGCGGCGCCTCCTCGCGGTACAACAGCAGCATCGCCGCCACCTGCGACAGCGACTCCAGCATCATGACGCCCGGCAGCACCGGCGCGCCGGGAAAATGCCCCTGGAAGAATTCCTCGTTGACCGTGACGTTCTTGACCGCCACCAGACGCCGCCCGTGGTCGTGCTCCGTAATCGCGTCCACGAGGAAGGACGGCTGCCGGTAGCAGAGGCGGTCCAAGAGGATCGGGATGTTAAGCACGGTCAGACAATGCTCATTGCAACGTGCGAAATGCTAATTGGATTAGCAATTTGCATTCTGCAATTTGCATCTTCGAGGTCGTTATTTCGCGGTGGCCGGTTTCGCCGTCCCGTCCAGCCGTTTGATGACGTCGGCTGTGAGGTCGAGGCCGGGCGACGCCCAAGCGATGCCGGACTCCGAGGCGTTGAACACGAGCTCCAGCCCCTTCTCCTTGGCGATCTGGTCGACGATCGGCGAGAGCTTCTTGACGAACTCACCCTGCACTTCCTGCTGCAGCTCATTGATCTCGGCCTGGGCGTCCTGCTGGAAGCGTTCGGCGTCCTTCGTCTGCTTCTCGATTTCCTTCTCGAGCTGCACACGAGCCGTCTCGTTCATCACACTGCCGCTCGTCTGCAGCTTTTGCTGGTTGCCCTGCAGCAGCTTCGCCTTGTCGGCGTTCTCTTTCTGCTTCTTTTCGATGAGGGCGTTCACGCGGCCGACCGAGGCCCTGCCGTCGGCCGAATTCTGGAACACGGCGACCGGGTTGAAGAAGGCGATTTTGGCGCCTGCCGGGAACGGCGCGGCCGGCTGCACGGGCACCGGCGCGGGCGCCGGCTGCGCAGGCGGCTGGGCGGGCGCGGCGGCCGGCCTCGGGGCGGCCGGCTTGGGAGCGGCCGGCGTCTGCGCGAACACCGGCGCGGCGCTCAGCGCAATCAGGGACAGGGCGAGCGACGCGGCAATAGCAGAACCTCTCATTACGCTGAATCCTTTCGAATGTCGGAAGCCGTTGATTCTACACCAGATCGGGAACTATTCACCACGGGGGACGCCGACGATGCGGAGGTCGGTGAGGCGTTTCACGTCGCTAGAACGTCGATCCGACCGCAAAGCGGAACTGGAACGCCTTCTGCGGGAGCAGCGTGTTGTCGCGGACCCCGCCCCGCTGCGGGTTGTACGCGAAGATCAGCCGGAACGGCACGTTGAGCACCGGCATGAAAAACCGCACTTCGAGCCCGGTGGACGTCTTGAAATCCTTGAGGTGGAAGCTGGTGCCGGGCACGACGGTGGTGGCAATCGAGCCGCCGTCGGGCACGAAGGGCGGCGGCCCCTGGAGCACCGGGCCGGGCTGCACCTGCCCCGCGTCGTAGAACGCGATGAGCCGGACCGGCCCCGCGATCGTGAACTGCTCCTCGAGGTTGAACAGCAGGCTCTTGTTGCCGCCGAGGACGAGACCGGTCGTCGGATCCTGCGGCCCCACCGTCCGGATGTCGAAGCCGCGGATGCTGTACTCGCCGCCCAGGAACAGTTTCTGGAAGATCGGCAGTTCGCGCGAGCCGGAGAACGCGTGGATGTACTCGCCCTGGGCCCGCATGCCGAGCGTCAACCGGTTGGTCTCCTTGATGAACCAGACCCCCTCGACCATCGGCTTGTAGAAGTTGGTGTTGCCGCCGAGCCCGGCGAGGTCGATCGAGGTGGTCAACCGCTTCCCGTTTGTCGGGAAGATTGGCTGGTCGACCGTGTTGTACACGTACGACGGAACGATCTTGCTGATGATCCGCTCGCCGCCCTGGCCGAGCAGCAGCGAATCGCGCAGGAAGGGGTTGCGCGCCAGCACCTCGGGCGTCTGGTAGACGTCGGCGATCTCGGTGACCCGCACGTGCTCGTAGCTGTAGTTGACGAACATCCGCGAGAAGCCGCTCATCGGGAAGCCCATCGTCACGACGGCGCCAGAGGACTTCTGGGTGAACTGGCCGATGTAGCGGACGTCGGCCTTGAAGATGTTCGCGCCGCCCGTGATGTTGCGGTCGAAGAGGAACGGCTCGCTGAAGGCCAGCGAGTAGTTCTGCGCGCGCGAGCCGGCCGACATCGACAGCGTGAGGCTCTCGCCGCGGCCCAGGAAGTTCGCCGTCTGGAACGAGAGCTGGCCGAAGAACCCCTCGAACTCCGACACGCCGGCGCCGAAGGTGAGCTGGTTGCGGTTCTGCTCCTCGAGCTTCAGCTTCACGTCGACTTTGTTGGTCTCGTTCGGCGTCTTCTGGACGTCGACGTCCTTGCCCCCTTCGAGCGCCTTGAAGTACCCGAGCTGGTTCAGCCGCTTCACGCTGTACTTCAGCGCTTCGGTGTTGAAGATGCCGTCTTCCACGAGGCGCATTTCGCGGCGGATCACGTTGTCGCGCGTCGTCGTATTGCCGACAAAGGTGATGCGGTTCACGAAGAACTGCTGCCCTTCCTGCATCCGCATCGTCACGTCGACGACGGGCACGGCGTCCTTCGCTTTGGGCGCCTCGGGCGCCTTCAGGGCGTCGGGCGCTTCGGGCTCGTTCGGGTTCGGATCGTCGCGGAACTTGTAATCCGGAAAGCCGGTGAACTCGAAGTAGCCGCCGGTGCCGTACACCTCGCGCGCTTTTTCGAGCCCCTTGCGGATCCGCTTCTCGCCGTAGTACTCGCCCGGCACCATCTTGAAGAGCGGCTTCAGGTAGTCCGTCTTCACCACGGTGTTGCCCGCGACGTCGAAGGCGCCCACCTTGTAGCGGGGCCCCTCGGTGATGGGAACCTTCAACTCGACCCAGCGCGTCTTCTTGTCGCTCGAGTCGGCCACTTCCTTGAGCTCAGGCACGCCGACGTTCGCCCGCAGGTAGCCGTGATCGCGGTAGTAGGCGACGACCTTCTCCGCGTCCTCGTCGAACTTCTGCTCCTGATACGTGCCCTTGTCGCCGATGAGCGAGAGAAACCAGGTCGGAAAATGGATGAAGTCGGTGAAGGGCCCGCGCTCCTTGTTCTCTTTCAGCTGCCGCTTCAGCACGGCACTGCTGATCGCCTTGTTGCCGACGAACTCGATCTTGCGGATCTTGACCTTCGGCCCTTCGTCCATGTTGAACGTGATGTGGACCAGCTTCGGGCCGCCGGGAATTTCCTTGATGTCGTGCGTGACGGTGGCGAACTGGAAGCCCTTCTCGCGCAGCATGTCGCGGACGATCCCCTCGACCTTGCGGACGAGACCCGGATCGATGAACGAGTCGAGGCGCATCTGCGCGTTGGCCTCCTTCAGCTTCTCGTCGATCTTCGAGGTCTCGATCTTCTTCGAGCCGACGTAGTCGACGATCTTGACGCGCTGCCGCTCCTCCATGTTGTAGGTGACGATCTTGCCGATCGTGCCGTTGGGGAATTTGTAGTCGCTGACGTCGATCCACAGGTTGTCGAGGAAGTTCGTGTTCCACAGGCGGTGGAAGTCGTCCTGGATCGTCTTCTCGCTCGTGTCGTCGTAGGTCACCCACTGGCCCTGGGATGGCACGCTGGCTTTCTGCTGGATGTAATAGAGATAGGTCTGCGGCTCGATGACCGACGCGTTGCCCTGGGCCTCGAAGCAGGGCGCGATGAACAGCACGACCGGGGCCGATCCGGCGGGCGGCTGGGCGCGCGGGGCGATCTGCTGGCCGCAGACGCTGGCCGGGGGCAGGGCCTGGGCCGCCGGCTGCTCCTGCGCGGCCACGGGCGCCGCCATGAGCGCCAGGGCCGCCGCGGCGAGCGGACGCAACGAAATGGACATTGTCGTTATTTTAGACCGAGGACCGGACCGTTCGGCCGGGATCGGGTAATCGGGTAATCGGGTAATCGGGCAGATGTTCACGCGAGCTTGCGGCCCGCTTCGAGCTCGCCGGCCGGCCGGTACGACAGCTGGCCGGCATCGAGGTAGACCTCGATCTCGCCGCCGTGCAGATGGCCGCGGATGAGCTCCTCGGAGAGCGGATCTTCGACATAGCGCTGAATCGCGCGCCGCAGCGGACGCGCGCCGTACGAGCGGTCCTTGCAGGTGATTTCGATAATCCAGTCCACGACCTCCGGCGTCAGCGAGATGCTGAGCTTCCGGTCCACGAGGTTTTCGTTCAGCTGCGTGACCAGCAGCCCCATGATCTTGCGCAGATCCTCGTCTCCGAGCGCCTCGAACACGATGATCTCGTCGATGCGGTTGATGAACTCGGGGTTGAACGTCCGCTTCACTTCGCCGAGCACCATGTCGTTGACGCTTTTGTCGATCGTGAGCGTGTCGGAGGATTGGAACCCCATCGAGCTCTTCTTCTGGATGAAGCGGGCGCCGATGTTCGACGTCATGATGATGATCGTGTTCTTGAAGTTGACGCGGTTGCCCAGGCCGTCGGTGAGATGGCCGTCCTCGAACACCTGCAGCAGGATGTTGAAGATGTCGGGATGCGCCTTCTCGACCTCGTCGAGCAGCACGACGGAGTACGGGTTCCGCTTCACCTTCTCGGTGAGCTGGCCGCCCTCTTCGTGGCCGACGTATCCGGGCGGCGAGCCGATCAGCTTCGACACCGAGTGCTTCTCCATGTACTCGGACATGTCGAAGCGGATGAGCGCGTGGTCGCTGCCGAAGAGGAAGTTCGCCAGGGCGCGCGCCAGCTCGGTCTTGCCGACGCCGGTCGGCCCGAGGAACACGAAACTGCCGACCGGCCGCGCGGGGTTCTTCAGCCCGGCGCGCGAGCGGCGGATCGCCCGCGAGATCGCCGAGATCGCTTTTTCCTGGCTGATGACACGCCGGTGCAGCTCGCCTTCCATGCGGAGCAGCTTGTCGCTCTCGTCCTGGTTGATGGACGCCATCGGCACACCGGTCCACTTGGACACCACGTCGTCGATCTCCGCCTTGCCGACGATCACCTTGCGGGCCGATGACTTGACGTCGAACTTCTCGCGGACGAACTGCAGGTTCTCGCGCGCCGTCACTTCCTGCTCGCGGTAGAACTGCGCCTTCTCGAAGTCCTTCTGGCTGACCGCGCTCTCCATCTGCTCGACGGCGACGCGGATGCTCTTGTTGATTTCGCCGAACTCCTCGCTGTAGCCCGCCTCGCGCAGCTTCGCGCGCGCGCCGGCTTCGTCCACCAGATCGATCGCCTTGTCCGGCAGGAAGCGGTCGGTGATGTAGCGGTTCGACTGGTAGACCGCGGCCTCGATCGCCTCGTGTGTGTACTCCACGTGGTGGAAGCTCTCGTAGCGATCTTTGACGCCGAGCAGGATCTCGATCGTCTCGCGCTCGCCCGGCGGGTCGACCTTGATCGCCTGGAAGCGCCGCTCGAGCGAGCGGTCCTTCTCGATGTACTTCCGGTACTCGGCCGGCGTCGTGGCGCCGATGCAGCGGATCTCGCCGCGCGAGAGCGCCGGTTTCAGGATGTTCGCCGCGTCGAGCGACCCTTCGGCCGACCCCGCGCCGACCAGCGTGTGCAGCTCGTCGATGAAGACGATGATGTTCGGGTTGTCGGTCAGCTCCTTCATGATCGCCTTCAGGCGCTCTTCGAACTGACCGCGGTACTTCGTGCCGGCAACGATCAACGAGATGTCGAGCGCCAGGATCCGTTTGTCCGCCAGAAAGTGCGGCACGTCGCCGTAGACGATCTTCTGCGCCAATCCTTCGACGATGGCGGTCTTCCCGACCCCTGGCTCGCCGATGAGCACGGCGTTGTTCTTGGTCCGGCGGCACAGCACCTGCTGGACGCGCTCGACCTCGTGCTCGCGCCCGACCAGCGGATCGAGCTGGTTCTTCATCGCCGACTCGGTCAGGTCGCGGCTGAACTCGGCCAGCAGCGGCGTCTCCTTCACCCGCGTCAGCGTCGTCTTCTCGTTGAGCAGCTGAACGATGTCTTCCCGGACGGTGTTCAGGCGCATCCCTTTTTCCATCAGGATGGACGCCGCCACCGAGCGTTCTTCGCGGAGGATCCCGAGCAGCAGGTGTTCGGTGCCGATGTAGTTGTGCAGCAGACGGTCGGCCTCTTCGGCCGCGAACTGCAGCACCCGCTTGGTTTCCGCGCTGAACGGGATCTCCACCGACGTGGACACCTTCTCGCGGAACACCGTGCGCCCTTCGATTTCCTTGCGGATATTCTCGAGCGACAGGTGCGAGCGCGCGAAAATCCGGCTCGTCAGCCCCTTGCCTTCGCGAATCAGCCCGAGCAGGAGATGCTCGGTCTCAATCGAAATGCTGCCGAGTTGGCTCGCTTCGTAGCGAGCGAAGAAGAGAACTCGTCGGGCCCGTTCGGTATACCGTTCGAACATCCGGGGTACCTACGTGAAAACAAATGGTGTTGGGGTCATGAAGAAGATGACCACATTATACGGCATCGACGCGCCCAAGCCCACCCTCTTGTGCGTTAAGTGGCTGTGATCCTTAGGGTTCTCGACCCATGTTGTTGGACGCACGGTTCGCGGTCAGCGGTTCGTGCGTCCGGCCGCCTGGAGCTTGGGGTCTCGACTGCCGCGTCCGGACGTGACCAAGTGAGCTGCTCGAACCGCGCGGTCCAGGCCGGAGCGCGTTGCAGGTTTGTGCAGCACGAGCCTTCAGGCGAGCGTCGCTCGCTCGGCTGAAGCCTCGCGCTACGGCGTTGTGCAAACAGCTCCAACCCAGGCGATCACAGGCGAGTGCTGAAGTCACCCAGCTGCGCGGCTGGGCGGCAGCCGCGCAGCGTCTGACCCAGCGTCTTTCGGCATGGTCGCGGCCGAAGGGACAGTGCGTCGCGGATCTGCACGCGGATCCGCCACCGGCGCGCAGCGGTTGGCAGGTTACGCAGTCCGGTCTCATACAACAATGTCAGATGATTTTCGCAGACTACATTAATGTCATTTAAATGACGTAGGGCAGCTTCTGGATGTCCCGTGAACGCTCCTTCCGGATGCTCGCCATGCGGACTTCAACGAAATTGTCGCACTTCGAAGTCGTCAAGACATAAGTGTAGCGCGGAGTTCGCCGCATCAAACGCCTGCAACTCCAGCGCGGTGAGCAGATACCTTCCAAAGTGGCCACGACCCAATAGGGAACGCACCTTGCTGTGGTCGAGCGTAGCCCGTCGATGTTTCATGTCGTGTCGGGGGCGCGTCTCATGACGAGGAGACCCGTAGCCCTTGGCCTGTTCGTCCAACAGCGCTCATGTCCCTGCCCTTACTGAAGCGAGCGACGGAAGACGGCGTGACGTTCGTGCTCACGCCAAAACCGCGTGCGTCAGCGACGATACTTGGCGTTGTGCCGTCCCCGGCGCCAGCGCGCATGCCGCGTCGCGCTCCGGAACCCGGAGAGCAGTACCGGTTCCACGTCGACATGGGCAAGTGCATCGGCTGCAAATGCTGCGTGGTCGCGTGCAACGAGCAGAACGGCAATCCGGCGGCGATCAACTGGCGGCGCGTCGGCGAAGTCGAAGGCGGCTGGTATCCGCAGACCGCGCGCTCGTACCTCTCCATGGGGTGCAACCACTGCGTCGAGCCGACGTGCCTGAGCGGCTGTCCCGTTGACGCGTACACGAAGGATCCCGCGACGGGAATCGTCCTCCACAGCGCCGATGCGTGCATCGGCTGCCAGTACTGCACCTGGAACTGCTCCTACGGCGTGCCGCAGTACAACCCGGAGCGCGGCGTGGTCGGCAAATGCGACATGTGCCACAGCCGCCTCGGACTCGGGCAGGCTCCGGCGTGCGTGTCCGCGTGCCCCACCGGCGCGATTCAAGTGGAGATCGTCAAGATCGACACCTGGCGCGCCGCCGTCGCCGCAGTCGTCCCGGCGGCGGGGTTGCCGGTGGACGACCAGAGCATCTCCACCACGCGGATTACGCTGCCGCAGAACCTCCCCGTGAACTCGCGCCCTGTCGATCTCGTTCGTCTGACGACCGGCGATCCGCATTGGCCCCTCATCGTGATGACCGTCTTGACGCAACTGTCGGTCGGCGCGTTCGCCACGATCTGGTGCCTGCAACTCCTCGGGGCCTCGACACGTCTCGGGGCTGCGGCATTGACGTCGCTGCTTGTCGGCGCGCTGGCGCTGACGGCGTCCACGCTCCACCTCGGGCGTCCGGCCTATGCGTACCGCGCCCTGAAGATGTGGAAGCGCTCCTGGCTGAGCCGGGAAGTGCTCTTGTTCACGGCGTTCTCCGGCGTCGCCAGTGTGTATGCCGTGGTGCTGTGGACCGGCCTGCCTGGAGGGGCGGCCCTCGGCGCGGTCACCGCGGCACTTGGAATGGGCGGTGTGGTCGCGAGCGCCTATATCTACCGCGTGCCGTCGCGGCCCGCCTGGAACACACCGTTCACGCTCGTGCAGTTCACGCTGACGGCGGCGACGCTCGGACCGCTGTTCGCCGCGGCGATCGGTGTCGGCAGCCCACGCTGGCTGGCGGTGGTCGCCGCCACGATGGCCGGCGCCATGCTCGTGATTCTGGCGCTGCGCTTCTTCCGTCTGAGCGCCTCCGATGGCGTCGAACTGCAGGCGACGGCGAGGCTGCTGTCGACGACCCTCGCCCCGCGCCTCGTCACGCGGGGTGTCTTGCTCGCGCTCGGCGCGATCGCCCTGCCACTCTTCACCGGTCATCCGGCGGCGCTGTGGGTCGCCTTCGCGCTGGCGCTCGGCGGTGAGGTGCTGGGCCGGTATCTCTTCTTCGTGAGCGCTGTGCCGAAACACATGGCGGCGCCCTACCTCGGCAGCGAGGCCGCGTGAGCGTGAAGCGCGCGCTCGGACTCGATACGCGGGCCGAGCGATATACCTACGCCGTCGATCCGGTGATGGGCTACACCGCGAGCCGCAAGATCCCGGATCGGTGGGTCAAGACGACCTGTGGGTACTGCTCGGTGGGCTGCGGCATGTTCCTCGGCGTGAAAAACGGGCGTGCGGTCAGCGTCCGCGGCAATCCGGATCATCCGGTCAACGCGGGTGCCCTTTGCCCGAAAGGTCTCTCCGAACACGAAACGCTGGACGATTCGACTCGCGCGCGCTATCCGCTGCTTCGCCGCGACGGCCGGCTGCGACGCGTGAGCTGGGCCGAAGCCATCCAGACGATGGCCACGACGTTTCTGGGCGTGCGGGAGGCGTACGGCCCCAACGCCGTCGGCGTCGTCAGCACCGGGCAGCTGGTCACGGAGGAGTTCTACACCCTCGGCAAGCTCGTGCAGCTCGGCCTGGGCACGCCGAACTACGACGGGAACACGACGCTGTGCATGTCCACGGCGGTCGCCGGCTACAAGCGGTCGTTCGGCAGCGACGGCCCGCCCGGCGCGTACGAGGACTTGGAGCGCGCCGACGTGATCCTGCTGATTGGCGCGAACATCGCCGACAACCATCCGATCTTGTGCCAGCGGCTGGAGGCCAATCCTGCCAGAACGCTGATCGTCGCCGACCCGCGCGTCACGAAAACCGCGATGCTGGCGGACCTGCACCTGCCGGTGAAGCCGCGGTCCGACCTCGCGCTGATCAACGGCTTGATCCACATCCTGATCGAGAACGATCTGATCGATCGCGAGTACATCGCCGCGCACACGACCGGCTTCGACGCGTTGTGCGAGTCGGTGCGTGAGTACACTCCCGCGCGCGTCTCCGACATCACCGGCCTCTCGGTGGAGGTCCTGTACCGGACGGCCTCGCTCTACGGGAACGCCCGGGCCGCCTTCATCGGCTGGACCATGGGCGTCAATCACAGCACGAAGGGGACGGAGACGGTCAACGCGATCAACAACCTCGCGCTCATCACCGGCAACATCGGTCGATCGGGTGCCGCGCCGTTCTCGATCACCGGCCAGTGCAACGCGATGGGCACGCGCGAGGCCGGTTTCGCCTCGTCGATGCCGGGTTACCGCAAATTCGAGAGCGCCGAAGACCGTGACGCGCTTGCGGCCATCTGGGGTGTGGCCGCCGACCGGATGCCGATCGCCCGCGGTCTGGCCTATCCCGACATCATCGAAGCGGCGCTCGACAGACGAATCCGGGCGCTCTGGATCATTGCCACCAATCCGATCGTGTCGTTCCCCAACCTCGGCGTCCTGCGGCAAGCCCTCGAAACGCTCGACTTCCTCGTCGTCCAGGACGGGTTCCATCCGACGCCGACCTCCGAGCTCGCGCACCTCGTGCTCCCGGCGGCGATCTGGGGAGAGAAGGACGGCACGTACACGAACTCCGAACGTCGCGTCAGCAAGGTCAACCGCGCGGTGGATCCCCCCGGCGAAGCCCGCGCCGACTTCGATATCTTTCTCGATCTCGCCGCGGCGCTCGGGTGTGCCGACGAGCTCTTCCCGGGCTGGACGAAACCGGAGCACGCGTTCGAGGAATGGAAGCGCGTCTCCGCGGGCCGTCTCTGTGACTACTCGGGCATGACCTACGACACGATCGAGGCCGTCGGCGGCATTCAGTGGCCCTACCCGGCGGGTGCCACCGACGCGGCCGGCACGCGGCGGCTGTACACCGACGGCCGCTTTCAGACCGACGACGGGAAGGCGCGGCTGATTCCGGTGAAGTGGGAACCGTTCCCCGAGCAGCCGACCGAGCGCTTCCCGATGGTGCTCAACACGGGCCGGACGGTCGAGCACTGGCACACACGCACGAAAACCGGCCGCGTGCCTATCCTCGAGCACTTCTCGTCGGGGCCCTGGGTCGAGATGAATCCGCGTGACGCTCGCGCGCTGCGGCTGAAATCGTCCGATCGCGTGGACGTCGTGTCGCGGCGCGGCCGCATCAGGAATCTCGACCTGCGCATCACCGAGACCATCGGCCCGGGGCAGGTGTTCCTGCCGTTCCACTGGGCGGAGTTCAACGCCAATCAGGTGACGCAAAGCGCGTTCGATCCGATTTCTCGCGAGCCCAACTACAAACAGTGCGCCGTGCGCGTGGAGCGAGCAGGATGAAGCAACTCGTGGTCGTGGGGAATGGCATGGCGGGCATGGCCTGCATCGAGCAGATCCTCAAGCATGCTCCGCGGTTCGAGATCACGGTGTTCGGCGACGAAACGCACGTCAATTACAACCGCATCCTGCTCTCTTCGGTGCTGGCGGGCGAAAAAGCGTCGGACGAGATCACGCTGCACACGCGCGAGTGGTATCGGAACAACGGGATTCGCCTGCGCGTTGGCACGCGGATCACCGACGTCGATCCGGTCATGAACGTGGTGACGGCCGAGGACGGCACCGTGACGTCGTTCGACACGCTCCTGCTCGCGACCGGCAGCTCGGCGTTCATGCCGCCGATTGAAGGCCTCGACAAGGACGGCGTTTTCGCGTTCCGCACGCTCGACGACACGCGCGCGCTGCTCGAGCGCGCCGGGCCCGGCGTGAAGGCGGTCGTCATCGGCGGCGGCCTGCTCGGGCTCGAGGCCGCCCGGGGACTGCAGGTGCAGGGCTGCGATGTCTCCGTCGTGCACCTGATGGACTCGCTGATGGAGCGACAGCTCGATGCGACGGCCAGCTACTACCTGAAAACCAGGATGGAAGCCCTTGGCATGCAGGTGCTCCTGGGCCGGAGCACCAAAAAGATCGTCGGTGACAGCAGAGTCGAGGGGGTGACCTTCGCCGACGGCAGCCGCATCGACGCGGACCTCGTGGTCGTGGCCGCGGGCATCCGTCCGAACGTGGAGCTGGGACGCAAGGCCGGATTGCACGTCAACCGCGGCATCGTCGTGAACGATCACATGGAGACGTCGCGTCCCGACATCTTCGCCGTGGGCGAGTGCGTGGAGCACAACGGGATCTGCTACGGCCTCGTCGCGCCGCTGATCGAGCAGGGAAAAGTGCTGGCGGCGACCATCGCCGGGAACAAGGGGGCCGTCTACGCCGGGACCGTGCAGGCGGCCAAACTCAAGATCGTCGGCATCGACGTGTTCTCCGCCGGCACCTGGGCCGATGCCGCGGACGCCGAGGCCGTCCGCTACGACGATCCGGCGCTGGGCGTCTACAAAAAGCTCGTGCTCCGCAACGGCAAGCTGGCGGGGGTGATCCTCGTCGGCGATACGTCCGACAGTCACCGCTACATGGACTGGCTGCGTGCGGACGTCGATCTGTCGGCGCAGCGGCGTCACCTGCTGTTTCCGCCACCGACCTCGGATTCCGGGCTCGACATCGCCCAGATGGCGGAGAGCGCCACGATCTGCGGCTGCGTCGGCGTCACCAAGGGCGCGATCATCGAGGCGATTCACGAGAAAGGCGTCAACACCCTCTCGCAGCTCAAGGAAGCGACGCGTGCCAGCACCGGGTGCGGAAGCTGCACCGGATTGTGCCAGGACCTGCTCAGGGCGGTCGCGCCAGAGTTCGAAGATGAAGTCAAGAAGGTGATCTGCGCGTGCGTGCCGTTCGCCGAGGACAACCTCCGGGAAATCCTGCGCAGCCAGCGTCTCAAAGGCGTGCAGGAGGTGCTGGACATCTATGGCAACGGCGTCGGGTGCGAGGTCTGCAAGCCGGCCCTCAGCTACATGCTGGACATGATCTGGTGCGGCGACCACGACGAGGACCGCTCGGCCCGATTCATCAACGATCGCGTCCACGCGAACATCCAGAAGGACGGCACGTTCTCGGTCGTCCCGCGCATCCGAGGCGGCGTCACCACGCCAGACGAGCTGCGGCGCATCGCCGATGTGGCGGACAAGTATCACGTGCCCATGGTGAAAATTACCGGCAGCCAGCGCATCGACCTGCTCGGCATCAGGAAGGAAGACTTGCCCAGCGTGTGGGCGGATCTCGGCATGCCGTCCGGCCAGGCATACACCAAGGGCGTTCGCATGGTGAAAACGTGCGTCGGGACCGAGTTCTGCCGCTTCGGCGTGCAGGACTCCACGAGCGCGGGCATCGAGATGGAGCGGCGCTTCGAAAACCTGTTCACACCACACAAGGTCAAGATGGCGAGCGTCGGCTGCCCGCGCAACTGCGCCGAGGCGACGGTGAAGGACATCGGTCTGGTCGGTCAGGAAGGCAGCTGGCAGGTCGTGGTCGGCGGCGCCGCCGGCAAGTCGGTACGAAAGGCGGATCTGCTGATCACCGTCGAGACGACGGAAGCCGCGCTGGAGGCGGCGGAGCTCTTCTTCCAGTACTACCGCGAGCAGGCAAACTACCTGGAGCGGACCTACACCTTTGTCGAACGCCTCGGGATCGACAAGGTCCGCAAGGACACGGTGTACGCACTCGAGACGGTTCGGCATGGCCTGCTCGACCGGCTGAAGAAGTCGAAGGCGCTGTCGCACGATGCCTGGCAGGAAGGCCAGGCGCCGCTGCATCCGACACAGTTCATTCCGATACAGGCCATCGAGAAGGTGCACGCATGAGCAACGGGCGCTGGATTCACATGACGGCGTGCGAGAACATCCCGCCACGGGAGGGTCGTGCGGTGAAGGTCAACGATCGCGAGATTGCCATCTTCAATCTCGGCGACCGCTTCCTCGCGGTCGACAACCGCTGCCCGCACCAGGGCGGTCCTTTGTGCGATGGCATCGTGGCTGGCAACACCGTGATATGTCCGCTCCATGCGTGGAAGGTGGGGCTGGAGACCGGCGCCGTCGAACGCCCGGGCGGTGTAGCCGCGTGCGTCATCACGTACGCGACGCGCGTCGAAGCCGGCGTCGTCCTGATCGAACTGCCGGCGGTCGTGACGACCGACGAAGGACGAGCCGCATGACGACACGGAACGGATTCCTGAAAGCCGGCCACCTCCCGACGCTGGTGGCCGCGTTGCTGTACTTCGACGTCAGCTTCATGGTGTGGGTGCTGCTGGGTCCGCTCGCGCCGTTCGTTCGCGAGCAACTCGGACTCACCGCGACGCAGCAGGGGCTGCTCGTGGCCGTCCCCCTGCTCGGCGGCGCCCTGTTCCGGCCGGTGCTCGGCATTCTCGGCGACCGAATCGGCGGACGACGGGCAGGGCTCCTGGCGATGGGCCTGACCGTCGTCCCGCTCGTCATTGGCTGGAGGTTCGCCCATTCCATCGCACATTTTTACGTCCTCGGCTTCCTGCTGGGCATCGCCGGCGCGAGCTTCGCCGTGGCGCTGCCGCTCGCAAGCGGCTGGTATCCGCCGGAGTATCAAGGACTGGCGATGGGCATCGCGGGCGCGGGAAACTCCGGCTCGCTGATCGCCACACTGGCGGCGCCGCGGCTGGCGGAGCGGTTCGGCTGGGCGACCGCCTTCGGCGTGATGATTCTGCCCGTGCTGATCGTGTTCGTGCTGTTTGCCGCGATGGCGCAGGACAGCCCGCGTCGCCGGGTCCGGTTGACCTGGCGCGACTACATGGCCGTCGTGAAGGAGCGGGACACCATCTGGTTTTCGTTCCTGTACAGTTTGACCTTCGGCGGATTCGTCGGCTTCACCAGCTTTCTGACCACCTTCTTCCGCGATCAGTATCACGTGTCTCGAGTCGCTGCCGGCGATTTCACCACGATCGTCGTCGTAGCCGGGAGCCTGCTGCGCCCGGTCGGCGGTTGGCTGTCGGACCGGGTGGGCGGCTATCGCCTGCTGCTGCTGGTCCTCGTGGCCGTCTCATGCTGCCTCTTCGCCGCCGCCACGCTGCCGGCGCTCCCCCTCGTGGTGGCCGTGTTCTTCGTGGCCGTCGGCCTCCTGGGGATGGGCAACGGCGCCGTGTTCCAGCTCGTGCCGCAGCGTTTCGGAAACCGGATGGGGCTCGTAACCGGAATCGTGGGTGCGGCTGGCGGGCTGGGTGGGTTCTTCCTGCCGTCAGTGCTCGGAGCCACAAAAGACGTCACCGGTAACTACAGCATGGGGCTGACGTTGTTGGCCGCCGCGTTCCTGCTGGGAACCCTCGCGCTGCTCGAACTGGGCGCGCGCTGGAGCGTGCGCTGGCAGCCGCACGCCGTGAAGCAAGCGGGCATCTTCTGCTATCGGGGTCTTGTCAGGGGAATCCTCGGCGAAGAAACGGCCTGAGAGCGCTCGCGTGGCTTCACCAGATGGCATCAGTTGAGGGATGATGTGGCCCGACGCCGACAAGCCCCGTGACCCCAAGCTTCGACCGACGCTGCGTGCTGTCGCTCGAGAGCCGCCGCGCGACGGAGGTCGCCGCCCTCATCTCCACCTACGGCGGCCGACCGCTCGTGGCGCCGGCGATCCGCGAAGTGCCGCTGGAGTCGAACACCGAGGCGTTGGCTTTTGCCGCCACCCTGATCGGCGGCGGGTTCGATGTCACCATCTTCCTGACGGGCGTGGGTACGCGCATGCTGGTCCGCGCGATCGAAGGCACGTACCCGCGGCATACGTTCACTGCGGCGCTTGCGCGCACGAAGGTCGTGGCCCGTGGACCGAAGCCGCTGGCGGTCCTTCGCGAGCTGGGAGTGCCGGTCTGGCTGACCGCACCGGAGCCCAACACCTGGCGCGAGCTGTTGGCCGCCATCGACGCGAGGGCGGACGAACGACCGCTGCGCGGCGCGCGTGTCGCGGTACAGGAGTACGGCGTTTCCAATACCGAATTGCTGGACGCGCTCGGAAGCCGTGGCGCGCAGGTCACGCGCGTGTCGGTCTACCGATGGGCGCTGCCCGAGGATCTGGAGCCGCTGAAGAGCGCCGTCACGGCGATCACCCGCAGTGAGGTGGACGTCATCGTGTTCACGACGGGCGTGCAGGTCATACACCTGTGGCAGATCGCCGAGGAGATGCGCCTCGAGGCGGAGCTCCGGCTCCGACTCGCGCGGGCGGTCATCGCCTCCATCGGTCCGACGACCTCCGAGGAACTGCGACGCCACGGCCTTTCGCCGGATCTCGAAGCATCGCATCCGAAGATCGGTTTTCTGGTGAGAGAAGCGGCGGAGCAATCCGAAGGCGTGCTCCGCGCGAAGCGGGCGGACTGAGTCTAGATACGCTCCATCACCATCATCGGCCTCTTTTGAGCTCGGCCGCGCCGCCGGCCGTGAGCGCCCGTTCGAGCGCCGGCAGGCTCGCCTCCGTGGGGTTCTCCACGCCGACCAGGATCTTGCCGTCGGTGACGGCGGGGTCGTAGAGCGCGGGACCTTTTCGCATGAGCCGGGCCGTGACGATCAGCGCGCCCACCGTCGCGAGGATCGCACCGAGCATCGTCATCTCGAACATGACGATCAGGTTCGGCCACCAGGCGACGATCGGCATGTTGCCGGTCTGCAGCGGCCAGGCGAGCTCGGTCATGCGCGTCAGCCAGGTGCTGAAGCACAGGCCGGCGAATCCGCCGGCGCTCGCGATGTACCACATCCAGGTGGACTTGTTCTCGTCGAAGAAGTGCTGGTCCTCGATCGGCTCGCCGCTGACGATCGTGATCGCGTCAGGCGACAGACCGGCCGCACGCAGGCCGTTGACGGCGCGCTGCGCCGAATCGCCGTCCGGATACAAGGCGTAGACAGCGCTCATGCGTGCGTCTCCCCCAGCGCGTGTTCGCGCGTCGCAGCCGGGAACAGTTCGGGCGACGGATGGTCGCCCGCCTTCATCTCCCAGATCGAGATGATCGGCACGAACTTCGAGAACAGCACGTACAGCAGCGTCATCGCGGCGAACGTCGAGATCGTGATCATGATCTCGACCGGCCGTGGACGATACGTGCCCCACGAGTACGGCAGGTACTTGTGCCCCAGCGAGGGGACGACGATCAGAAAGCGCTCGAGCCACATGCCGACGAGCACGCCGCACGACGCGATGACGCAACCGGTGATGGTCCGGAGCTTCTTGATCGAGAGAATCGTGACCGGTATGACGAAGTTGACCACGACCATCGTCCAGTAGAGCGGCGCGAACGATCCTTTCTGCGTCGCACGCAGGACGGCGATCTCGGCCGATTCGTTGCCGTACCAGACCGTCAGCCGCTCGGCGAACACGAAATAGCCCCAGAGCAGGCTCATCATCAGCAGCAGCTTGCCGAGATTCTGGAAGTGGACCGGGTGGAGGTACTCCTCGATGTGAAGGAATTTCCGCAGCGCCGCCATCGCGATGATGAGCCCGGCAATGCCGCTGAAGATCGCGCCCGCCACGAAATACGGGCCGAACATCGTCGAGTGCCACATCGGCACCGGCGCCATCGAGAAGTCGAACGAGACAATCGTATGAACCGACACGGCGACCGGGATGATCGCGATCGCCATGATCGACATCGCCGACTCGAGGCGGTGCCACTGCTTCGGCGTCCCCTGCCAGCCGAGCGCGAGCGCGCCGTAAATCTTGTGGCGCCTGCCGGTGGTGCGATCGCGGACGAGCGCGAAGTCGGGAATCATCGGCAGCACCAGGAACAGCACGCTGCCGGTCAGATACGTGGTGATCGCGAAGAAGTCCCACACGAGCGGCGACCGGAAGTTCGGCCAGATCAGCCGGCTGCTCGGGTACGGCATCAGCCAGAAGAAGAGCCACGGCCGGCCGAGGTGGATGATCGGGAAGAGCGCGCCAATCATCAGCGCAAACGCGGTGATGACCTCGGCGCAGCGCGTCACGGGGCGCCGCCACCCGGCGTTCACCAGCCGCAGAATCGCGGAGATGAGCGTGCCGGCGTGGCTGATGCCGATCCAGAACACGAAGTTCGTGATGTAGAAGGCCCAGAAGATCGGGTTGTTGATCCCGGTCACACCGAAGCCGTTGAACATCTGGTAGGCCCACGTGCCGAGGCCCATGAGGACGATGCCGCCGAGGAAGGCGACGAGCACGTAGAATCGCCACGTCGTCTGCAGCAGTGGCCGCAGGAGATCGTCGCTGAGCTTGCGCGCGGAGGCTTCGCTCATACTTGCGTCTGGCGTTCGAGATAGGTGACTTTGGGGAGCGTGCCGAGATCCTCGAGCAGCTTGCCGCCGCGCGGCGATCGCGACAGCCGCGAGACCTCGCTCTCGGGATCGTTGAGGTCGCCGAACACGAGCGCGCGCGCCGAGCACGACTGCACGCAGGCCGGCTTCACGTCGCCGTCCTTCATCTCGCGCTTTTCGGCTTTGGCGTCGATCTGCGCGGCGCTGATCCGCTGCACGCAGAAGGTGCATTTCTCCATCACGCCGACCTCACGGACCGACACGTCCGGGTTCAGCTGGAGATGGAGCGGCTTGGGCCACTGCGGGTTGAAGAACTCGAAGAAGCGCACGTTGTACGGGCACGCGTTGGCGCAGTAGCGCGTGCCGATGCAGCGGTTGTACACCTGCGCGTTCAGCCCTTCCGCGGTGTGATGGCTCGCGTACGTCGGGCACACGGGCTCGCACGGCGCCGCGTCGCACTGCTGGCACATGACCGGCCGGAATTTCAGGCGCACGTCGGGAAAGTCGCCCTCCCAGTACCGCTCGACGCGGAGCCAGTGCATCGCGCGCCCGCGGGCGGCCTGTTCGGGGCCCACCGTCGGGATGTTGTTCTCGGCGTGGCACGCCGTCACGCACGCGCCACATCCCGTGCAGCGATCCAGGTCGACGGCCATGCCCCAGCGATGTGACATCAGCGTGTCTCGTGTCCAGGCTCTCCAACACAGAGGGCACGGGGGACACAGAGGTTAAAACCCGTTTTGATCAGGGTTTTTCCTCCGTGTCCATTGTGTCCTTTGTGTTGGGGCGCCTTCATCGCGTTTCGTGCTCGTGCGGATGTTCCCGCATCTCGCCGGCAAACATGATCAGCCGGCCGTCGCCCTCGCCGACGCGCGCGATTTTCACGCGCGTCGCGGCCCAGGCCAGCGCACCGGTCTCGGGTTCGGTCGCCGGCGCGAGGATCGCGATCGGGTTCACGCCGCGATTGCTCGCGTAGCGGGTGAACGTCTCGTGTCCCTGTCCGACCGGCATCGCGACGACGTCGGGCGCGAGGCCAGGAAAAATCATGACCGGCGCCCGCACGGTGCCCTGCGACGAGGTGACGTCGACGAGATCGCCCTGCGCGAGCTGCAGCCGCTCGGCCGTCTGCGGATTGATCTCCACCCAGCTGCTCCACATCGCCGAGGTCAGCGGATCGGGCATCTCCTGCAGCCACGGCAAGTGGGCGCTCGAGCCGTCGCCGAACTGCAGCGACGCATAGGGCAGGAAGTGGAAGGGATAGGCCGCCGCGTCGCCGTCAAACCGCGGCTCGGAGTACCTCATTGCGGATTGCGGATTGCGGATTGCGGATTGG
>JRHI01001275.1_pt1 | contig 22126 bp, 25 predicted proteins | sample 215371 | NCBI WGS metagenome assembly JRHI01 (sample SAMN02929681, study PRJNA255918) | sediment metagenome | biome: cave system; feature: Ice Cave; material: Sediment; isolation source: sediment from deep within a dark volcanic ice cave with no known source of... ...
AGATCGAGAAGCTCCTCGCGCCCCTCGACGAGCGGGAGCGTCAGATCCTCGCGTTGCGTTTCGGTCTCGACCGGGGCGAGCCCCGCACCCTCGAAGAGGTCGGCGAGTACTTCAACCTCACCCGGGAACGGATCCGTCAGATCGAGGCCCGGGCGATGTCGAAGCTGCGGCACCCGTCGGCCGACACCGGCGCCCGCGACCTCCTCGCGGTCTGAGAACCCCGGCGGCGACCCGCCGCCGCTCCCAGCTGCGGAGACCTCTCGTCGTCAGCCTCGGCACACCGCGCGCCATCACTCGCGGATTCGTCGCGGCGCGTCGCCGCGGTCGCGGAGGTGGCAGGAATCGAACCCACCGGACRGGGATCACCCGTCCCACTCGTTTTGAAGACGAGGGGGGCCACCAGACCCCGTTCACCTCCGGTGCGGTTGTATCAGGCCGGGACCGGAGCCGGCGGCAACGCCGGACGCGACCGCCGCTCCCGGATCCGCCACCAGACGCCGACGAGGGCACCGAACGTGAACCCGCCGACGTGGGCGCCCCAGGCGATCCCCGCATCCGAGAGCACATACTGGAACTGCAGCACGAACCAGATGGCGAGCAGCCATCCGGCGGTCACCTTCCGGAACAGCATGGGGCCGAAGAAGATCATCGACTTGATGCGAGCCTTCGGGTAACAGACCAGGTACGCGCCCATGACCGCGGCGATCGCCCCCGACGCTCCGATGATCGGGACCGTCGAGTTCGGGTCGATCGCGACGTGCGACGCGGTGGCGACGGCGCCACCGACGAGATACAGCAACAAGAACCGCCGCCAGCCCTTGCGGTCCTCGATGTTGTTGCCGAACACCCAGAGGAACAGCATGTTGCCGAACAGGTGCGGGATGCTGGCGTGCATGAACATGGTGACCAGCGCCGCGAGGTAGACGTTCTTGCCCGGCGAATGGGCCCGCCCGCCGGCGTCGGTGCAGGCGCTGGTGTCACCGTCGTCGAAGGTCCGACGGAACTCGGCCTCGGTCAGCGGCCGGCCCTGGACGAGCTCGCACGGGATCCCCGCATTGTCGACCACGAATCGGAGGTCCTGGGCGTTGACGCTCTCGGCGATCCCGTTCCACCCGAAGTTGATGTCGCGTCCCGGCTGCACCGCGAAGTACACGACGATGCAGGCGGTGATCAACGCCAGCGTGCACCACGGGATGTGACGGACCGGGTTCTCGTCTGCCATCGGGATCATGTCGAAGCTCCGGTCGGACCCGGGTTCGTGTAGCCGGTCCATTGGCGGCCGTCCCACCATCGCAGCGCCGTCGGCTCCCACGGGTCGGGATGCCAGACGAGGAACAGAGCAACGGTGAGTATGCCTGCTAGTGCAAGCGCAACGAAGCGTGTAACACGGCGTCCCTTGGAGGCTGGAGCTACTACCGAAACATTTCCTTGTGTTGGATTTGCAGGAATGGGAGTACCAGGAACAATAGGCAAAGATGTAAGCGGATTGACACTTTGGGGGAAGCTAGTAATGATCTGCTGCGGATGTGTCTGTTGTTGCCAGGTGGAAGAACCTGGAGTTGGTTTGGGCACAGACTGCTGAGGCATGCCTGTTTGTGGTGATGGCAGTGGTCCCAAGTCCCGTGGCCCTCCTACGTATGCTTTTCGAGCTATAAGATAACAAAATAAAGTGGTGTTTGTCAATAGGATGGGAATGTTGGGTGTGCAAAGAGACAATGATTATTCAAAATAGAGATGACCGAGTTTGAATAGAGCGCGTCAATCTCACCTCATAGTTGCTCCCATTCCTGCAAAGAAATATCCGCTTCTTCAAGAATGCGTTTGAGCAACGTGATGCTGATATCACCCTGATGAGGATTTGGAAGACGTACCTTGAGGCGACCGCGCTGCATATACTCATGTTTGCCACCGGCATAAGGGCCAGTAAAATCAAGTTGGCGCAAGAAGCTAATCAAATCTTTGCGCTTGATCGGTCGAATTTTCGGCATTAAACTGGTTTCCCTACTTCTAACGTCATCCCATCGACGACTGGCAAAGGAGTGTGATCGGCGATATTGAGTAGTATCCACCCTTCCAAAACTTCACGCAATTCCTTGCGGCACTCCTGTTCCGTCGGTTGGTTTGCCCAGACACCCTTGAAGCCAGGAATCCGCCCAAAGTACGTTCCATCTTCAATACGCTCATAATGTGCGTGTTGCATCGCTTTATCCATATATTCATTGAACATAATCTGGTCCATTCTTTCTTACTCAGAGAAGTAACGTGAAAGCTATAACACAAGGTAGGCTAAGACTTGCGCCTACCAGAAATAAGCAGGAGAAGAATATAAGGTGGGCAAAGGATTATGAACTGTAGTGACAGTGGCGGGGGTCGAACCCGCAGCCTTTCGCTTCGGAGACGAACACTCTATCCATTGAGCTACACTGTCGTCAAGAACAGTATAACAGGTAAATAAACTGATGACAAGAGGCTGATTTCAACTTTTGATTTGAAATCAGCCTCTTTTGACATGTGTCTAGGACCGCGCTATACTGACTATAAACGTTTAATGATGTGTTGAGATTGATACATTTGCTTGTTGGTGGATGTAGTCAAAGGAGAGGAGAACTTGTTCAATGACACGTGCTGTTCTTGATAGAGAGTTATTGGACCTGAACAATCAAATTATACATCTGGGCGAGCTGGTGATTACGGCGCTTGAGCAGGCGCTCTCTGCATTTGAGCGGAAGGATCAGGCGACGTGTGGGCTGGTTATCGCTTCAGATAACTTTATTGATGAAGTGCGTACAGACGTGGAGAAGCGTGCTTTTCGTCTTTTGACATTGCAACAGCCATTGGGTGGGCGTGATCTACGTTATCTCACTGCATGTATCTCGATTGTGAGCGATCTGGAGCGAGCGGGAGATGGCGCTGCTGGCATTGCACAGATGCTGCTGCGTATGGCGCCCTTGTATGGCGATGCGATGTTGAATGTGCATATCGAGCCAGTTCTTGACGAGCAAAAGCGACACCAAGTAGTGCCGACAGAAGCAGCCGTCGGCAATGATTTACTGGCTCTGGGTGAGGAGGCTTTACGTGTTTTGCGTGCCACGATGAAGGCGTTTGCTGATCATGATGTGCAGGAGGCGCGTTTTATCTGGCAAGAAGATGATGTCGTTGACGTGCGCTATCATCAACTGCGTCATGATCTGATGAGTATGCTACAAGGTATTCACGCGATTCCCGCCCTACAGCAGGATTCTCTCGTGTTGCAGCGCCTCACTTATTTGCTCTGGATGGCACACAAATTAGAGCGTATTGGCGATCATTGCACGAACGTCTGCGAACGCATTGCCTTTATCGAGGAAGGCGATGCTAGGATCACGCCGCAAGAACGCCCTTAGTATATTTTGTTGGAGAGAGTAACATATGGTTGCAGTATCTATCATGATTGAGGGGCAAGATGGCCTCACGTGGCCCATTTGGAAACGGCTCGTGGCAGAGGTCGAGCAACTCGGTTTCGTGGGCCTCTTCCGCTCAGATCACTTCACGAACGCACAACCACCGGATAAAGCCTCGCTGGAGATGATTGTGTCGCTCTCGTATCTGGCCGCTGCCACACAACGTATTCACTTTGGCCCCATGGTGGCTCCTCTCTCGTTCCGGCACCCTATGTTGTTAGCACGTCAGGCTACGGCGCTCGACGATTTGAGCAATGGGCGCATGACCCTGGGTCTGGGGGCCGGATGGCAAGAACGAGAACATACCCTCTTTGGCTATGAGCTAGGAAGCGTTGCGACGCGCATGGCTCGCCTGGAAGAAGGGCTTGAGGTCATCACACGCTTACTACGCGAAGATGAGCCAATCACATATGAGGGACACTTTTTTCAATTGCGTGGTGCGACCTTGTTGCCTCGACCCCAACGTCCGGGTGGTCCACGTATCCTGATAGGTGGCAATGGTCAGAAGCGTACGCTTCCGCTTGTGGCGCGGTATGCCGACATTTGGAATGGCGTCTTTCTCGCTGCCGCTGAATTCAAAGAACGTACTGTTGCTCTGGATGGATTGTTACACGCAGCTGGCAGAACACATGATGCGGTGAAACGTACCATGATGACAGGACTATTCTTTGGACGCGACGCGGCAGAACTTGAGCGACGGCTCTCCTGGCGGCACAAGCAACCGGAATTCGCTGGCAAATCACTTGAAGCTGTTGCAGAAATGCTCATGACCTCTGGTCGAGCTATTGCTGGAACGCCAGACATGGTGGTTGAGCAGATCAAAACTTATGATCAAGCGGGTGTGGAAGAATTGATGTTGCAATGGTTCGACACGGATGATAGTGATGGGTTACAGACTTTTGCTGGGAGTGTACTGCCAAAGGTATAGCATTAAAGATTGTTGTAAGCTTCGTGAGTTCCTATCCAATACCATCGGATAACGCCATCTTCATACCAGCCCATGGCAAGATAAACTCTGCCAATACGAACGGATAGATCGGGTCTTGTGGATCAATCTGTTTGAAATGCAGGGACGGATGATAAGGATTGGCGCGGAAAATCTTATACGCTTCGATAGCGTCTTGTTGTATGTGCAAAGGAAGCCGAGCAAAGAGCTTGTGAAACTGCTTTGTGCGTCTACTTTTCATGGGCAGTCGAAACCGCCAATTTCAGTTTCTCCTGCCTTATCCTCTTCTAAGGCTTGTCTTCCAAGTTCACGCAAGCGTGCTCGTACGCGAGGCTTGCCCACAATTGCATTCCACTCCTGCTCTTCGATTTCTTCTAAGATGTGCGCGGCTAGTACGTCCTGTGCGTCCGTGGGTAGCCGTTGCATCGCTTCGATTGCATGTTGTAGTTGCTCGGTCATAGCACCAACTGCCTTTCTCTATAATACCTTTGACATAAGTATACCCTAAGAGGGTGCCATCTGTTTCCCCCTTCTTTCGGTTTAATGCCCCCCATTGATATTGAGGCCAACGACTCCCAGAATAATTAGTCCAATTGAGATGATCTTGATAGCGGTGGTTGGCTCTTTGAACCATAAAATCCCCACAATTGTTACGAGGGCCGTACCTAGCCCTGACCAGATGGCATAGGCGATACTAACATCAATCTTTTTGAGGGTGAGTGACAAAAGGTAAAAACTCGTGCCGTAAAAGACAACGACGAGTGCCGAGGGAACGAATTTGGTGAAGCCTTCTGAGAGCTTCAAGCTAGTGGTACCGGAGACTTCAAAGAGGATGGTGAGCAGTAGGTAAAACCATTGCATGATGGGTAATACTCCTTTGGTAATTGAAGACAGGACATTGCTACGCTCGTCCTGGGCACAATGAATTATGCCCGTACTGTGTGCAAACGTGGATTTTCCCTATTACCTTCGTATTTGCACGCGGTACGGGCGCAATTCATTGCGCCCTCTTATTTATTATACCCCATCATGCAGAAACCTCAACACTAGCTCGCTGAACGCCTTTGGCGCGGCGAGCATGGGCCGATGCCCGCAATTGGGGAAGGTGGCGAATTGTGCGTGTGGCAGAGCGGCTTGCAGTGCATAACCTAGCGATAGGGGCAGCAGGACATCGCGCTCACCCCAGATGATGAGTGTTGGTTGGGTGATGGAGGCTAATTCGGCGCGAAAATCGCTGCGTACCATTTCTTGCGCGGCCTGCCAGAACAGACGCGGACGTGGGCGTAAGACATCACGTACTAATTCTAATGGATAATTGCCATTGCCAAGCTGAAAAAACGAATGGAAGGATCTGCGCACAAGGAGGGGTAGCGTTGCTTCGAGAGGTATACCAGCAGCGCTCACCAGGATCAGGCGCTGCACTAATTCGGGGGCGGAGGCTGCGAGATGAATGGCGATGGCACCGCCCATAGATTGCCCCATCAACACAATAGGCGGAAATTGCATTGCACGCAGCCATGTTGCTAGCAAAGGAGCCATCTCACGTAATTGCCATTGCCCGTTGTAGGTACTGTGTCCATGACCAGGAAGATCAACCAGAAACACGTGATAGTGTTGTGCAAGATAGGGGAGTACCCGTTGCCAGAGATAGCCAGAAACGCCGTAGCCATGTACAAGGACCAGTGGCGTGCCCTGTCCCGCGCTCCGATAGTGAAGATGCTGACCGGAAATGGAATAGGTATGAAACGTTTCTTGGAATGTCTGGATTTTCGTGTGTATAAGTGTCATGGGCGTATTGTATCACGAAAAAGAAAAATGCTATGAAGATTTTCTCTATTTGTGTGAGATGTGTCTCTACCATTACGTAGTATCTTGTAGCGCTGGCCAGATATGTAAGGAACTCTGTAATATCGATAGCAGCGTCCGCGAACGTTACTTGGAGGAGCTTTGCTAACTCCTACCAACGGATGGTTTCCCACTTAGGGGTTTTCCGGTCATAAGTTGACGAGATGAAGGGCTGTGACATGCGTAAACAAGACGCTTATTCCTATCCAGTAGGCCAACTTATTGGCGGAAGAGCACTTAGGTGGAGTAAACCAGTGTCTTAAAAAATCGTTTTTTATTTTCTTCGAGGAGGACATGATGCTCAAAAGACCTAATGTTAGGTTTTCGATGGTCGCCTTTTCCCTCTTCTCGGTGCTGATGCTCTTGCTCAGCGCCTGTGGTGCTGCTGGAACACCTACCACTCCTACGGGAAGTGGTAGCACAGCTGTGAAAGGCGGCGTCTGGGTCGATGATATCCCTAACGAGCCAGACTCACTGCTTCCAAATGGTGGTTCGCAGACGTTTTCAACTGTCGTAGATGAGTCAATCTATCTGCCCCTGTTCGTTGGCGATTACAAAGGCGAAATCACCCCTGGAGCCGCAACGGTCGTCCCAACACTGGCAAACGGCGGCATTAGTGCTGATCTCAAGACCTTCACATTCCATATGAAACCAGGCCTGAAATGGTCTGATGGTCAGCCCTATAATGCAGATGATGTCGCCTTCACCATTAATCTTTGGAACAATCCCAAGTTTGGTGCTGCGAATACCCTTGGCTACAATTTGGTGACTTCAACGGATGTATCTGCGGATAAGCTTTCTATTACCTTCCATCTCAAGCAAGCCTTTGCGCCATTCGTCGCTTCGTGGACCGATGGAGCGAATGCACCAATGCCGAAACACCATTTCGCAAGTGTGGACCCTGCATCAATTCTGAAGTCTTCAGATAACCTGAATCCGCAGATTGCGAGCGGCCCTTTCAAGATGAGTGAGAGTAAACCGGGCGACCATTACACCGTTGTGCGCAATCCAAACTACTACCTTGCCTCTCAGGGTCTCCCTTACTTGGATAAGATTGTCTACAACGTCATTGCTGACGAGAATACGATCTTCAAAAACCTCCAGGCAGGCGCGATCACCTCTTCGTGGTTCCTTGATGTTAGTAAAACGAACCAATACAAGGCACTCACCAACTACAAGCTGTACGTCAATCCCAATGCTTCGAACTATGAGGTGATGATCTTTAACCTCAAGAATCCTGCTGAGAAAGATGTCAATGTGCGTAAGGCGATGGCAATGGCAATTGACCACAACGCGCTGATCAAAACGGCACGCCTGGGCGAGGCGGTACCACTCTGTACCGATCATGGTCAGTCGTTGCACCCCGGCTATCAAGCGGATGCCCCTTGTCCCAAGTTTGATCCTGCTGCTGCCAATACGCTGTTGGATCAAAGTGGTTGGGTCAAAGGTGCAGATGGAGTCCGCACGAAGGGTGGGCTGAGGTTGGAGTTCCATTATGCAACCACGACTGGCAAACCCTGGCGTGAAGCTGACGAGCTGATCCTGCAATCCAACTTCAAGGATATTGGTATCAAGCTCGACATCCAGAACTATCCTGCGAGTACCTTCTTCGGCAAATTTATGCCCAACGGAAAACATGATCTGGCTGAGTTCGAGAATTCCTACGTGTATGATTCCGATGATGCTTCAGTGCTTGCTACCAGCCAGCAGGGCACAAATGGACAGAACTGGAGCTTCTATAGCAATCCGCAAATGGATGCTCTGCTGAATCAGGAAGAGGCTACTGCTGATCCAACTGCTCGCCAACATATCTTCAACCAGATTCACCAACTTGAGTTGACCGAGTTCCCATTTGTCATTCTGTACAGCCCATTGGATCTTGCCGTAGCAAAGACGACGGCACATAACTATGGCCCTGGCCCAGAAGGCGCCTCAGAGACCATTGGCGTGCAGAATTGGTGGTGTGAGGGCGGCAAGTGCTAAGTAGCAATGAGAGCGCTATATAGGATGTTGTTCTCTTGTTATAATGTAGCCATGTAAAAAGTGCCTCCAGTGAAATGATGTTATGCTCATGAAACTGGAGGCACTTTTTTATGCAAGTGCAAAATTTGCTTAGCAAAGTCTTTTGACATGGGTGAAAATATGCTACACTATGTGAAATGTTATTCCCTATTCACATCGTCTTCTTAACTAATGGAGGCATTCTATGGGAAGATATCTCATTCGACGCTTGTTACAAGCAATTCCCTTGCTCATCCTCGTTTCTATTTTCATGTTTTTGTTAATCCATGCATTACCAGGTGGGCCAGAGCAGGTTATCTTCAATCCTCACCTCTCTCCGGCTGGGAGAGCAGCTTTGCGTGCCAGATTTGGCCTTGATGATCCTTTGCTTATTCAGTACTTAAAGTGGCTCAGGAATATATTGATTGGTGACTTTGGCAACTCTTTTGCCACAAACCAACCAGTGTCAGGGATATTGGCAGTACGTTTTCCGGCGACACTCGAATTGTTTGCTCTGGCTCTTGTGCTAGCCTTAGTGTTCGCTATTCTTCTGGGCGTCATTTCGGCGATTCGTCAAAATTCAATCACCGATTATACATTGACGACAGTCTCTTACTTTGGTATAGCAATGCCCGTGTTTCTCCTGGGCATCTTTTTACAGGACATTTTCGCGGTGCAATTGCATTGGTTGCCTGTTTCCGGTACAAGTACGGCTGGCTTTGTCTTCGACCCCTTCAATACGTTCTTAGACGGCTTCGTGCATTTGATCCTTCCTGTGCTTACGCTGGCGATTCTGTTCATTGCGGGATGGAGTCGCTACATGCGCTCTAGTATGATCGACGTGGTGAAACAGGATTATATTCGCACTGCTCGTGCGAAAGGCGTGAGTACAAGTTCAATTCTTGCACGCCATGCGTTACGCAATGCCGTTATTCCGTTAATTACTGTTGTTGCCATCGATTTTGGTTCTGTAGCCGGTGGGGCAGTCATTACAGAGACCATCTTTGGCTGGCCGGGCATGGGTACTCTCTTCTTCGGCGCTCTTGATAGTCGCGATTATCCTGTCCTGTTGTCTGTGTTGATTCTCAGCGCGATCTTCGTCATTACGTTCAACCTGATAGCGGACGTTCTCTATGCTGTCATGGACCCGCGTATTCGCTACTCATAAAGTGTATTGATTGTGCAACATGTTTGTGTCTCGATAGGGAAGGAGACATCCTGTGGACATATCTCAGCAAGTCAACGCAACGCCTCAGCTAGATCTAGATGAGCCATTCATGGAACTGACTCCGGCGCTGGTACAAAAGCGCCGTAGCCAGGGACGTATCATTTTCGACCGCTTTATACGCAATAAGGCCGCAGTTGGCGGCGCGGCATTCTTGATCCTGCTTGTGCTCTTCTGTTTTTTAGGCCCTCTGGTGACAGGTCATAACACTCCTGATGCTTTGCACGTAAATGATGCTACGCAGCCTCCATCGTTAGCCTATCCATTTGGTACTGACAATGTAGGAAGAGATCAATTCGCCCGTGCTATGTTTGGTGGGCAAGTCTCTCTATTGGTGGGCCTTGCTTCGATGATTATTGCCATCATCTTTGGTATTGGTATTGGAGCATTTGCAGGATTCTATGGTGGGATCGTTGATAACCTTCTCATGCGCTTCACTGATATTGTGTTGTCAGTACCACTTTACCTGTTGCTCTTTGTGCTCTCCGCCTCGTTTAGTGATGGGTCACCGGGAAGTGTCATCTTTCTAATTGCTATCTTTGGTTGGACCTCTGCCGCTCGCTTGGTGCGCGGAGAGTTTCTGGCGATGAAAGAACGCGAATACGTCCTCGCCGCACGTACGATAGGGGCTGGTAACTTACGCATTATGTTCAGGCATATTTTGCCTAATTCGGCTGGACCGATCATCGTCAATGCAACACTGCTTATTGGCGCGAATATCATTCTTGAGTCGGTCTTGAGTTTCTTTGGATTTGGCTTGCATCCACCCTCTGCTAGTTGGGGCAACATGGTAGCGGATGGTCAGAACCTGTTTGACACCGCTCCTTGGCTTGTGTTCACTCCAGGCTTGCTCATCTTCTTTACTGTGTTGAGCTTCAATCTCGTAGGTGATGGCCTACGCGATGCCCTTGATCCGTATATGACGGAACGTTAATGAAAGAAACGATAGCAGAATAAGGAGCTACAACATTGAGCGAGTATCTGCTTGAAGTGCAGGACCTCAAGACCTACTTCAGAATGAAGGGTGGTCGTGTACGGGCGGTAGACGGAGTAAACTTTGCGGTCAAACCCGGCGAGAAGCTTGCTATCGTGGGTGAGAGCGGCTGTGGCAAAAGTGTGACCGCTCTTTCGATTATGCGGCTTGTGGCCCAGCCAGCTGGAGAATATGCAGGGGGCAGTATCTTTTTTGAGGATAAGGATCTGCTAGCGTTGCCAGAAAGTTCTATGCGCCACATACGTGGTGGTCAGATAGGCATGATCTTTCAGGACCCAATGACTTGTCTTAACCCGACTATGACTGTTGGAAAACAGATAGCTGAAGGTCTGAAAATCCATTTGAAAATGAGTGACGATGAGTCACGCAAACGAGCAATAAGCTTGCTTGAACAGGTTGGTATCCCCGATGTAGCGAATCGCATCAATTCTTTTCCTCACCAATTTAGTGGTGGTATGCGCCAGCGTGTTATGATTGCTATTGCGCTTGCCTGCAATCCCAAATTACTGATCGCTGACGAACCAACCACTGCGTTAGATGTGACGGTGCAAGCACAAATACTAGAGCTTATTAGTGGCATCTGTAAAGAGTTTGGAACGGCCTTGATTCTCATTACACACGATCTTGGCGTAGTAGCAGGCATGACGGACCGTGTTGCAGTGATGTATGCGGGTAAGGTGGTGGAAGAAGCTCCTACTGAAGAGCTATTTGCTAACCCACGTCATCCATACACACTCGGTCTGCTGCATTCTGTGCCGCGCTTGGATGAGAAACGAACCTCGGAGCTACCGACGATTGAAGGTGCGCCACCTGACTTGTTAAATCCTCCTACTGGCTGTCCCTTCATGCCACGTTGTTTCTACTCACATAATGCTTGTCGTGAGATGCCGCTGCTTGATGCGATTCCAGGTAATCTGGCTCATCGCAAAGCCTGCTGGTTTGATGTGACCGACCCGCAAGAGCTAGCGCGTGCCGAGCGGAGACGTTTAGCTAGGGTACAGGCGCAACTTGCGAAAATTGAACAAGCTGCTAGCAGTGCAGTATCGAGTTCATCATAAGGAAGTAAAGAGAAGATGGTAGATACAGCAGTAGCTACTGATACGATATTGGATGTGCGTGATCTGAAGATGTATTTTCCCCTTACCCAGGGCATCATCTTCCAGCGCACAATCGGCTATGTGCGAGCGGTAGATGGTATCAGTTTTAGCATCCAGCGTGGGCAAACACTCGGCCTTGTGGGTGAGAGTGGATCAGGGAAAACAACTATTGGCCGCACGCTCATTCGCCTCTATAAGCCGACAGAGGGCCAGATCCTTTTCAATGGCAATGACTTGGTGAAGATGCAAGGAGAACAACTGCGCCAGATACGCCGCCAAACGCAAATGGTCTTTCAGGACCCTTTTGCCTCGCTCAATCCACGCTTCACTATCGGGTCGTTGATTGCCGAACCCATGCATATCTATAATCTAGGATCGGGTCAGGAGATTCGAGAACGTACGGCAGAACTACTGAGTGTAGTAGGTCTACGTGCTGAGTATATTGATCGCTATCCCCATGAATTTAGTGGCGGGCAACGTCAGCGTATCGCCGTTGCGCGAGCATTGTCCATCAATCCTGAACTGGTGATTGCCGACGAGCCGGTGTCGGCATTAGATGTGTCGGTACGTGCCCAGGTATTGAATCTGTTGCAACGCTTGCAACAACAGTTCAATCTGACGTACTTGTTTGTTTCGCATGATTTGAGTGTTGTACGTCACGTCGCCGACCGCATCGCAGTGATGTATTTGGGGCGTATCGTCGAACTGTCTGATCGTGACGAATTGTATGCGGCCCCTAAACACCCCTATACCAAGGCGTTGCTCTCCGCCATACCGATTCCGGACCCCAAAATTGAGCGTAAACGGCAACGTATCATTCTCTCAGGCGACTTACCCAGTCCAATCAACCTCCCCAGTGGTTGCCGTTTCCATACGCGTTGCCCCATGGCGCAGTCCATCTGCCGCGAGGTTGACCCTGCCTTCGAGTTGAAGGAAGGGAACGAACACTATGCTGCGTGCCACTTCGCTGAGAAGGTGACACCACCAGTAGCATAAAAAAATAGGTGGTCGTCCGCCGTTGCCAAATTGTGATCGTCCGTTCGTCGTGTTGGAGTACGGATGGACGGCCACAATTTGGCAACGGCTGGGTGGGAACAGTCTGCAAAAAATGAACCGCACCCATGGTGCTTTTGCATCTAGACAGCCTCACATTACACTATAGATAACACAGTGAAGTGAGGAATGTTAGAGTATGCCGGGACCGTGGGATGACCTGATGAAGCGTTTGTTTCGCGCCAAGCCAGAACATTTTATCAAATGGCTTTTAGCGCGAGCACAGTTCAAAGAGCACCTCTCAGCAGAAGTGAACGTGCTACTATATATGGATGGCCTATTTCTGGTTGAAGAAGAGGGCAAAGCGATGCTCGTGGCAGTCGAGTGTCAGATCAAAGCAGACCCACACATGCGTGAGCGTTTGCAAGAATATAACCTGTTTGCCAGTCGGCAAAACAACTACACACCTGTCTGTTCGTATGTGATCTATTTACGCAAAAATATCAATATCGCACCATCCCCGCTGATTCGTACCTTGCCGAATAGCAAACAAAACCATCGTTTCGATTTTGAAGAGATTGAGCTAGTAGATGTGCCAGCAGAGCAGTTGTTGCAATCAGGACTTTCAGGGATGTTTCCATTGTCGCTGCTAGCAAAGGGTGGCACCGAGCCAGAAGTGGTTGATAGGGTCATCGAGACGTTGGCGAATGAGGGGGAACGAGACCTATTAGCACTTGCCTATACCATAGGTGGTTTAGTTTTTGATACCGCATCTGCCAAAGAATGGTACAGAAGGAGGTTTGCTATGTTTGAAGATTTGATTCGTGACAATTAGATCTATCAAGAAATTGTTCAAGAAGGCTTTGACAAAGGCGTCGAAAAAGGTATTGAGCAGGGACGTGTACAGGGCGTCGAGCAGGGACGTGTACAGGGCATCGAGCAAGGAGAACTGTTGGCATTGCGTGAGACAGTTCTGGATATTGCCCATGAGCGTTTTCCGGAGATTGAAGCGCTCAGTAAGAGGCAGATTGAAGCTATTAAGACGCCGACAGTGTTACGCCGTTTGATTGTGAATATGAGTAAAGCTAGTGACCTTGTCGAGGCTGGGACGTTGGTGTTGGCACTTCGTGATAGCGACACCAAAGAGTAACGCTCTCACTTGTTGCAACGCTATGCTATTCCATGCGTACAAACTATGTATTGATAAAAGAGAAAGAAGCCTGTTTTGATGGATATGCGACGCTCGTGGGGGCAATTGTCTTTGTTTCTACTTGCGCTGGTGGGCGTTGCCATCTCAATCTACCTAACCGCCGTACACTACGAAAATGTGCCTTTAGTGTGCTCTACACGCGGCTTGTTTAATTGTGAGTTGGTGCTCTCTAGCCAATTTTCGGTTGTGCCAGGTACAATCATCCCTGTTTCTGTGCCTGGGCTACTCTGGTTTTTGACTTTTGCGGTGCTCTCCTTGCTTGGGTGGCGTGTCTGGCCGCAGCGACGCAGCGTGCTCATTGTGGAGTGTATTCTGGCGGTCTCTGGCCTCCTCACGATTCTGTATCTTGTGTATGTCGAGATTGTGCGCCTGCATACGTTTTGTGCGTGGTGTACTGCTCTCCATGTGACCATCCTCACTATGCTCATCATCACCGTTGTGCAACTGCAACAAGCGCAGGAAGACGTGGAGGATGAGGTAGAGGAAGAGAAGAAACCAACGGTCACGGTACCACGAGATTAATTGCTCGGCCAAATTTGCACTGTCTTGTCATTGCTACCAGAAGCGATGAGCATCCCATCAGGCGACCAAGCGATAGCGCTCACTTCATTGTGATGTCCACGATAGGTAGAGAGTGTTTTGCCGCTCTTTGACTCCCAAATGCATATCGTTGTATCTTTCCCACCGGAAGCGATATGTGTGCCATCGGGCGACCACGCAAGTGCATCCACTTCACCACTGTGGTCACGATGTGTTGCGATAATCTGTCCCTGTGTTATGTCCCACACACGAATAATCTCACGATCAGCAAAAGCAATATGTGTTTTGTTAGCAGACCATGCAACTGCATTGACAATGCCGGTATGGATGCTAAAGCTATGTCGCTCTTTTCCTGTGTAAGCATCCCAGATGCGAACTGTGCCGTTTCGACTCATGGACAGAATACGATTCCCATCATATGACCAAGCTACAGAACGTATCCATCCTTGATGGCCGGAACAGACAAGGGCTGTTTTATTAGCATTGATGTCCCAAATATGGATAGTTTTATCCCAAGAACCAGAAGCAATACGTGTACCATCGGGCGACCATGCCACTGACGATACATACTCGGTATGCCCCTTATACGTGTAGTGATGTGTTCCATTGGTAGTTTCCCAGACTTGCACCGTTTCATCTGCACGCGCTGACGCGATCAATGTATTATCGGGCGACCAAGCAAGGTCTGTAATCCAATTTGTGTGTCCACTGTAGATCAAGCGTGGACTATTGCTGGTAGGACGCCGGATGTGGACCTTATCATCTCCGCCACCAGAGGCAATATATTTGCCATCAGTAGACCAGCTTAATGTATCAACGACGCTAGCATGCCTTTGATAGGTGAAGATCGATGTATTAGGGGTTGGTGGTACAGGGGGCACGTTATGCGATGTATCTTGTCTTCTATCAGGCTCTCTTTTCTCTAATGATTTTTTATATGCTTGCTCCAATGTGTGAGCAAACTCTGAGACACTTGCAAAGCGGAGGTGTGGTTCTTTCTCCAGTGCTCTGAATACGACCTGCTGTACTTCTGGTGAAAGTGTTGGTATTTTTTCGATGAGTGAAGATGGACTCACTCCAATATGCTGGTACATCAACTGCACAAAATCCCCCCTAAAGGGCGGCACACCACTGAGCCACTCGTACACAACAATGGCGAGCGCATATTGATCGCTGGGGAAGATAGCTTTGCTTTTAAATTGCTCTGGTGCCATATATTGTAGTGTGCCGCCTACTTTTTCACTTTTGCGCGAGTAGGTACTATGTGCCTCAACAGCGACTCCGAAATCGCTTAACAGTATCTCATCATCGGCTCCAATCAGCATATTTTCTGGCTTAATATCACAATGAACATGTCGGTGCAACGTGTGCGTTGTGGAAACTGCCATGTATTAAATGACACGCAGCAAAACTTCTGCACGAACTGTCAAAGGGCTTTATATACCGAATGCCCAAACTGTAGTCAGCGTGTGCTTTCCGATGCCATTCATTGTGGCAATTGTGGATTTGCTGTGGGGGACCGTCTCTGGATCGAGACGAGCCTGGAGCAATGCCAAGAGCTTCTGAGTAAGAATAATTTGCGAGAGGCGCAGAAAATTCTGACGCGGGTTGAAGGTGTGTGGCGGCCACAACGCCCAGACGCGTTAGTACAAAAGATCGAAGCGTGTAAAGCATTGGCACAGCGCGTCAAACAGGAGCTAAAACAGAAGGAGAATCATCTCGCACAACTGATTGACAAACGCTTGTTATACGAAGCACGCCAATACTTGCAGAGTAACGATGCGGATATTGCTAATAGTGAAATGCAGCGTCAGCTCATAGAGACTGGACTATCTCATGCGCAGGAGGCATTACGGTGAGCACGTACGGTGGGTATAAGCCAGGATGAGAGGCGCGAACATTGTATACAGGCATTGCAATTGTGCGCAGATTTTAAAGAGGCACGTGCGTTATTGCAAACGCTGCCACCAGCCCCCCCCTGATAGGTTACAAGCACGTGTTCAGATGATATTGTTAGCTTGTCCTGGACTCCTTCGCCCACACCTAATGCCATGTATGTTATCATACGAAAAGAGCAATCTCAACCTACGGCCTTGCGTGATGGAGAAGAAATAGCACGCATCTCAGGGCGCATGTATGATGATAAGCAGCCACCTATTGGTAGTCCCCTGTATTATGGCGTGTTCGCAGTGTGTGAAGAGGTCCCTTCTACACAAGGTGCATTACTGACAACGCCCATTTTGTTAGTTCGTGATGTTACGCAGGAGGGAGCGACGATTAGCAATAATCGTATTGATCTCTTCTGGCGCCTGCCAGCACATGTACATTCAGTGGTAGTGGTGCGAAAGGAGCAAACGCCGCCAACATCTCTACGTGATGGTATACAGATTCCTGTCTCAGATGCCAAGCGAAGTAGTGTGATTGATCGTAATGTACAAAACGAGTGCCTCTATTACTATGGTATCTACTGTCAATTCAAGGATGCACATGGACAATTGGTCTCTTCACAGGGAAAGATCATTTCTGCCAAGCCAGAGACGCCGCCGACCCCGATTAGCGATTTGTACATCAGTGGTGCGAGAACAGCCCAAGGGCATGAAATCACGCTTCGCTGGCAGCCTCCTAAAAAGGGTATGGGTGTGATTCTGAAATCGGAGCGGCCACTCGCCTTAAAAGAAGGAAGTGTGTTACCTGAGAGCCATCTCAGAACGTTGGGGCAACTCTTAGAAGATCAACCTGACAGTGTGATCGATGTATGGAAAAAGCATGGTATAGCCTACTATGTGCCTATTGTGCTCTTCCAACGTATGGCGTACATCGGGGTCGAGCAGCGTTATGTAGCGGTAGAGGATGTGAGCAATCTTACACGGCGTGTTTTCAACACATGTATTCACCTCACCTGGACTTGGCCGCAAAATTGTCAGGAAGTGCAGATCACTGTCGTGACAGCAGAGCCTTCTTCTGTCCCCGTTGATGCAACTGTACCTTCGTCGCTACAGAATAGTGGCGCGGCCAGCATGGTACGTTTAGGGCTTGCCGAGTATAACCGGGCGGGTGGACACTATGAGGTGAATGGCATTATCGATCATACCTATCATATCATTGTTGCGGCGCTCATCAAACAGGGCAATGAGTTGATAGTTGCCCCCGGACAAAGCGTCAGTGCCACGCTGATGAATATGCTAGAAGTCAGCTATTATGTCAAAAACCCTAGCACGTTCCGTAAGAAGCGTATCTTGCATATTCATCCACTCAATTCTGGTTATCTGCCCCCTCTTCGTCTGGTGTGTAAGCAGAACGTGCTTCCTTTCAACAAGAATGATGGTGAAATTATAGCGAGTTGGGGAATGCAACAGGTTACTGCGAGCAAAGAACTGGAATTAGAATTACCTCTCAAGGCCTATCCACCAAATACTGTATGTAAGCTCTTTTTAGAAGAGAGTATGCACTACGATTTTGTGAAGGTGAATTTACCCATTGAAACAAAGCTGAGGATACAGTGATGCAATTATTTACGAAGCCAAAAATTACCTGCCCATTCTGTTTCAACTCTTTTCAACCCCAGGAAATGGTGTTTCGCTACGAGTGGTATAACTGCGGTGGACGTGCCGTCGATGCTCTTTATGCCAAGGAACAGGGAAAACCAGAAGTGTTGATGGGCCATGTCATTGTTCCGCCCAAGGCACCACGCCGCCTCGGTTTGGCAACAGATGTGTTGCGTGTTGCCGAATGTGATATCTGTCATAAAGAGAGTCGTGCTCACCTCTGTCCTAAGTGTCATTATCGCTTTCCACCAGGTGTCGGCCTTAATGATCAGCGCATGATTGCTATTATTGGAGGACGTACGACGGGGAAGACAAACTACATTGCGACACTCATCAAGCGTATGGAAGATATTGGTACGAACTTCAAGCTGAATGTGCTGAAAGCCGACGATGATACAATCACACGTTGGGAACGTGATTTTTATACTCCCTCTTTTTACGCAACAAGGCTGTAGAGATTACGCGCTCTGCAACAATCGAGTCTAAAGTGAAAGCTCCTCTGATATTCCGTTTTACGTTTATGGGTGGAACATTCAAAAGAGCATTAAATATTAGCTTCTTCGATACTGCCGGTGAGGATATGGAGTCGCTAAGTAGAATGGACACCCAAACCCGTTATATCTGTGAGGCTGATGCGATCATTTTCTTGCTTGACTCTTTACAAATTAACGACGTTCGTGATAAGTTGCAACGTATCAATCGCAATGTTTTTTTGCCGGATGTTGATTCTAATGTATCGCCTGAAAATATTGTGAGCCGCCTGATCAACCTTTATACATCGTATAAAGGTCTCAATGGTACGCAACCAATCAATGTGCCAATTGCTTTTACACTGTCAAAAGCAGATGCCCTGCGCCCATTAATTGTGGATAATCCAAGCTCTGCGCTCCATAGGCCTGGCATCCATTATGGACATGTTGATAGGTTAGATATACAGTCCATGAGCACGGAAATAGCAAACTACCTCAAAGAGTGGATCAACCCCAATTTCTGCAACGTGATTGGAGACCGCTTCCCAATCTCCAAATATTTTGGAGTCTCTTCTCTTGGCAGCCAACCCGCTCCTGATGGTTCGCTTTCTGGACCTGTGGCACCATTTCGTGTCGAAGACCCTCTGCTGTGGATATTCTATCAGTTGAAACTTATTGAAGGGTGGTAAGCTATGGAGGCATTGCAGCACTACTATACCTCGTACGTCAATAAAGAAAATGGCAGTGGGGGTTTTCAGACGAAGGGGATATCGCCCGGCGTTTCTAGTGATATACAAACGACGATTATTAGGCTTATTTCTTATCGTGTGCCTCCCTCGTTAGAGGAAAAACCACTTGCTACGCATCCTGTTGCCTTACGTTATTATTATAAAGATACAAAAGAGGCGATTCTGCTCTGTAGCCAATCGAGTGGAAAAGATGAATATGGGCGTTCTGGGAATTTCTTTGCTCATTCGCTCATTGTGAAGCCAGAGCTTTTCAAGCAAGTTCCTCCTATTCTTTTCTGGGGTAGTAGTTTCTGGCGTGGGCGTGATGTGGATGCTCCTGATCCTTTCAATAATGGTTTGCCAATGCTCTCCTCTCTAGAGGATAAATATACTCTGGATGCCGATGGTATCTGGGATTTTCTCAAGACCCCGAAACGTCGTGAACTACTGGGGAAGTTGCTCTGTGCAGTGGTTCATAGCCATAAGACGCATCGCCGCATAGTGATTTTGGATACGACAAAAAACGTCGTGTGGTGGATTGCGGCAGTCAGTATGTTTCTACCCGCAGAATATCGTCCATTGTTGACTTTTGCTACCTATCACCATGATCCTTCGCAGGCTCAGTTTACGATTATTGGTACCACGAGGGACTCTGCATTTCGTGCTTCTGCTGAAGACCGTATCTCGTATTTTGTGCTTGATGTGCAAGGAGATGAGCTTGGCGATGTCGAGCCATCACCATATGCAGAACTGGTAATGCGCTCCCTCAGCCCCGATTTATATGAGACGCAGCTGTTACCTGTCTTTACTGATTATACACGTCGTTTTCCTATGCCAAAGTGTATTGATGAGCAGCTTGATCAGATTGTGATCTATACGAATGTCTTGAGACGTGGCACTATCTCGTCTTTTACTACGGAGGAGATTGCGGCTATTCATACCGCGCTAAAAGGCTTTGAAGAGCTATTTAAAAAATCAGAGGACCAGCAGGAAGATATTGATGAGCTCAGCAAGCTTACTGATATTCTCTGGGCCGTTTATGATGTGCGCTTTGATGCTACTGTGCGTGCAGAATATGAGTTTGCCAAGGATTTATATGATAAGCATGGAGAACCTAGCTCTGATCTGGTCATACGGGAGTTGATGACGGAGACGAGACGCTTGCTCACGCAAAAGAGTGGAGAGCAGGAGGCGCATCATCATATTGAAAAGATACGCAGCAAGTACGAAGGAATTTTCAAGGATACCATCAATCACCCTAAATATCTCAAGCAGATGGCTCTGCTTGAGAAAGCAAATGACGAGCAATTAGTATTCTTCTGGTCTGATGTTGGAAAGTACCTGGACCCTGGTGATCATTGTAAAGATTTGTTGCATATCAGCTTGCGTACTGTCGGTACGACGATGCAGGAATTACGTAATCAAGATGGCGATAAGCTCATCAGCACGATGTGGGATGCGATGCAGGGACATGAGCAGGAGTGGCTGCGCGTTGCTGCTGAGAAAAGTAATATCAAGCTACCAGATGACGCAATAGAGCATTTTTATTATTACGCTTTGTGCTAGTTGGTGACAGGGAAGGAGAACGGTAGTACACTTCCGTTTGTAAACAACACAGACCCTGAGGAGCGTACTACAGATGCTTGACAAAGCTAGCGTTCTCACCAGCATTTTTACCATAGTCGATGACACCATGAAAGGATCAGCCGTGATCCAGCACGCCTTGAACCGGCCTGGTCCAGCCCCACGCCTCTCGGACAGTGAGTTGGTTCCCATCGCCCTCTACCAGGAAGTGATTGGTGAACCCAGAGAGGATCACTTCTTGCGCCTGCATCAATCCAGTCTGCAGACGTTCTTCCCAGGACTCAATGAACGCAGTCGGTATACTCGCAGAAAGCGTGACCTCTGGTCGGTGCTTCTGGCCGTCCGGGTGAGCTTGCAGATCGTGCTGGATGCGCGGCAGCTGGAAGAGACGGCAGTGATTGACTCGGCCTCTGTGCCCTGTGTTGGCTACAAACGGGCCAAACACGCCAGTGACTGTGTTGGGACGGCTGACTATGGGGGGTGTAGCAGCAAGGCGATCCGCGTATTTCGGACTGAAACTGCACAGCGTCGTCAGCTTCACAGGTGTGGTCATGGGGTTTCTGCTCACCGGAGCAAGTCGCTACGAGAACCAGCCAGTCGTGGAACTGCTGGACGCGTTTTCGCACCACCTCACGCGTCTGCTAGGGGACGGAGCATACAATGACGCTGCACTCCAGATCTTCCTTGAGCAGTATCGCTCTGTGGAGTTGCTTGCTCCCACCAAGGTGAACCAACCGCCCGTCCGTTCCAAGCAGGCTCAACAACAGCTCAATCGCTTGCGGCTCATCTGTGAAACGGTCAATGCGCAGTGGCCACGAGCAATTGCATTTGTCCCGCGCACTACGCACAAAGTACCTGGGGAGTGATGACGAGAATTGCTGCCAAGGTGACTGCTCATCGTGTGGGCATGATGGTGAACAAGCTGTTGGGAAGGTCCCGGTTACGATTGGCTGACTTGGTTGTCTAGCTCTTCAGTGAGGGGGGAACTAGCACAAAGCGTTTATATACTTATGATTATGCTAAATGCTTGCTTTAAGGTTATAATAGGACTATAGACGCTAGCGCAAGACACATGAAAAGTCTTAACTGAAATGGGGTACGAATGCAAGCACAAAGGCGTTATTCGAGAGCACCTATAACTGAAGCAATTATAGATATCAGAGTTACTTTGCCACAGGGATTTTCTGTAGATAAGATTGCAGAAATCCATCCATATATTACTGATAATTTCCCCACAATAGAGCCTTTTTATAAAGGTGTCGGATCAATTACTTACCAGCCAAGTTCACCCATTAAAGTAGATACTTTAGAGCGCCAGAATGGTTTTTGGTTCAGAAGTGAAGATAATCTGCAAACTTTCCAGGCAACTCTTGAGGGTTTCACGTTCAACCGCCTTGCTCCGTATAAATCTTGGGAAGAGTTTAGTGGCTATCAGGAGTGAAATTTTGCCAACTCTTAATGATGTACTCACCGTTCGCTTAAATTTTTGGGCGTAAAATGAATTGTGT
>JRHI01001276.1_pt1 | contig 22122 bp, 22 predicted proteins | sample 215371 | NCBI WGS metagenome assembly JRHI01 (sample SAMN02929681, study PRJNA255918) | sediment metagenome | biome: cave system; feature: Ice Cave; material: Sediment; isolation source: sediment from deep within a dark volcanic ice cave with no known source of... ...
GGAAAAGAGCTAGTATTACGTACAGTAAACGCACGCTAACTTTATCATACTTTGTGTTCTCTGCCAATCTCTCTGGCCCATTTCTTGTTCGATCGCAAGAGAAATGTGGAGAAGTATGTGTACAAATGTTCTAAATTGCATGTATTCCACTTTTGTGTTATTTAGGAGTAGCAATCAGGAAGACAACAGAATGCATTTGATCTACTTCCATGCTGAAACAAAGAAATCCTTGACATGTGTCCCTAAACCCGGCAAAACCTTTGAGGGAAGCATGACTTTTCCCTGGAAAACGCCTTGCGAATGATAGTCACCTATTTCAAGTGCCAATATCTCGACAGTTCTGGCATCAGGATCGGCAATCCAATATTCGGGGACACCCGCACGAGCATAGGCTTCTAGCTTCTTATATCGATCATGCGTTGCGCTTCCAGGTGAGACAACCTCGACAACTAGATCGGGAGCACCAACGATATGATGTTCCTTCAATTTATCCCGACTCTCTTTCAGCAAGACGACCACATCCGGTTGGAACACCACATTAGGAGCTAGTTCGACATCAATAGGAGCAATGAACACTCCCCCTAAGTCGGACGAGGTAACGTAGGCGTACAAGTAGCGGTAAAACGCACCGACGATCTCTTGATGAGACCAGCTAGGAGCAGGTGCCATGTACAAAACTCCATTCACAATTTCATACCGGTGGCCGTCATCTGGAAGGGCTGCATAGTCCCTGTAGGTCCAACGTCCCTGGCTGGGGCCTGGAACCCAATCGGCACGAGTGACCATAGGAATTCTGCCCGATGTCGTTGTCATAATCAGCCCTGCCTTTCAAAAAAGAGGACACACAATGCTTACATACATGATACGATAAAAAGGGGTAAACTACTAGAGATTCGACCTCAGAACGAGATGGCATCACCTGACATTGAAATAAAACTCTAGCATATTCAGAGAATATTCCAATATCAGGTTAAAACTGATGCGGCTTCACTCGTCCCAATAGCCAGTACCAAACGTTTCAGTAGAACTACCCTTATTATCCATGCGCAGAGGTGAATGCTTTTCGTGAGACTTCTTCAGGTGATCTATAGTCAGAGAAGCGTACTTGTTCGTCATCGCTAAGGTACGATGCCCCATCTGTCGCTGCACATCCAACGGGCTGCGGCCATTGGCTAACTGCGTCGTCGTCATGTAGCGTCTACAGTTGTGAGCAGACACTCGCTTCCCATCTATCCCCGTCCGTCTCTTGAGGCGACGGAAGAGCGAGGCAACGCCCCAATATCCAAATGGCTTGCCATCATCACCGAGGAAAACCGCCTCTTCTTTATGAGCAGACGTGATATCGGCCTGTTTAGCCAGCAATGGGCGATGTTTCGTCAAGTACTCATGCAAAGGCTTGAAGCCATCGCGCGATACCGGCACCTGCTGCCACCTGTTTCCCTTCCGATGCACTAGCAATACCCGCATATTACGATCTATATCACCCAGACGCAGGCCTACCAATTCGTTCAAGCGTATACCTGTATCGATGAATAGAGACACGATGGCATGATTGCGAGCAGTCAACGCCTTATAGTCACACTATTGGGCAGAGCAGCGGCACCTAAAGGCTTCTACACAGCCACAAAAGCCATGAAGGGGTTGAATATACCAAAATCGACCTTTTACGACATGGTAGAAAGAGGGCAAATTAAGAAGATCATTCCCCCAAACAGAAGCGATGGCTTTTATCTTAAGGTTGACATAGACAGGATGGCAAAAGCACAAGAACTCTTCTTGCTCCAATACGCCACCGAGCCGCCAGTCTTCGAGAAAGCCGAAGAGGAAGACATTAAAGGCCTCTACGATGTGTGCCTTAGCTTATGGGGAACGAGAGGAACTCACCGCTATGATCTGCGACTAGCCAGATTCAAAAAGAACCCTGATATCTTCTATGTCCTGAAATATGCTGTCGTAACGTCGCCCGGTTGGTTAGATGGGCTATTTGAGCCAATCCACAGGCGTAAAGAAGTGGGCGACAAGGGATTCGAACCCCTGACCTACTGCGTGTAAAGCAGCCGCTCTAACCAGCTGAGCTAGTCGCCCTTACAGAAGATAAATCAGGCACCCACAGGGTGCCTCTTCTATGTATTTCAGGTGCCCCCGAGTGGATTCGAACCACCACGCCCTTTCGAGCACAGGCCCTCAACCTGCCGCGTATACCATTCCGCCACGAGGGCAAAGTCATAACGGATTACGAGTGCAATTCTATCTCAATCCTTGCTACTTGTCAATCCCTTTTTTCCATGGCTTAAAGCCGAAAAGCAGTGCAGGCCGTCTTTGTCCGCACTGCTTTCTAGCCCCTAACCTTTAACCTTTAACCTTTAACCTCTAATAACTGATAAAACTGACCCCTGGTCCCGGTGAGAACTCTACGTCTGTTACGTCCCAGTAATATGTACCCCAATTCATGTTGCTGGCAATGACGTGGCCATTGGGCAGCACTCTTTCGACGATTGCCACATGCCCTAAACTATACGCTCCTTGTACCCACGGCTGCAGATCGAGGATATCCCCAACTGACGGTCTACTTGAGACGCGCCAGTGGAAATCGTGAGCGCGCTGTATCCACGCCCAGGCATCCGCATTGTTCGTCCACGGCACATAGACACCATGCAATGTGTGGAAACGCTGGTTTGCATACCATGTGCATTGCCCATAAGGGAAATAGTTGCCGGTGCCTTTGCTCGCCGGAGGACTACCACTACGATGACCAGGAATACAAATAGTTTGATCGACATAGATCGTATTGGGGTTGGAGATGTGGTTGTGGGAGGCGAGACGTTGCCAGGTGGTTTTGTAGTGATGCGCTATCCCTCCTAATGTATCCCCACTTACTACAGTGTAGGTATGATCGCCGTTAGAGCAAGAGTATTTGGCAAATGCTCCCAGCAGGTGCATACCCATCAAGTTACCAAGAAAAAGCGCTCCAAGCACCACTACTACGCTGATGTGACCGACTAAAATACTTGCCATCCGGTGTTGCTGAAAATACTGCCAGATTTGTTGATGTTTGCTCATAGGCACGTTAGCCTCTCTTCTGCAATACAAATACAACGAGCACACAAAAATATTTTGTCCTCAATCAAATAAATACATACAGGTGTGCGAATTAGTGCAACAAGAGCCTGGAGTGGTATGAATCGATGGAGAGGATAGGAAGAATGGGCTATTACAGGTCATTAACGCGCAGTGCCTATGACATGAGGAATACTCCTAGAAATCCCTTTAGTCAACGCCAACTTAACGGTCATAGTACAGAATGCGCCCACAGTTTGTGCATGTTTGCAGTTCCGGGCTGGTACGGACACGCTGTAACTCACTGGGAGTCAAAATAACCCTGCACCATTGGCAGGAATTTTGTTCAACTTTCGAGACGGCTCTTCCCTGTTTGGTGCGCCGCATCGCGTCATATCGATTAAGGATATCCGGCTCGATAGTACTGCTCATTTGTGCTCGTTTGCTCTGTAATTCTTGTTTGCGCAATTCTAATTGATCGCGGCGTACAATCAATGACGCGCTTTCCTCGCCCCAGGCTCTCTCTTCCTGCTCAAGCGACTCAGCTTTACGACGAGCTATCTCTTGCAGCGACTCCGCCGCATCCATTATCTCCAGCGCCATATCCTCCTGGCGATTCTGCTGCGCTAGTAGGCGCTGTACTTCCTGCTGGAGGGTATAGAGTTCCTTTGGATTTTGTACCGCTCCGCCATAGAGGCGTTGTTCTTGCATTTTGAGACGATTGTCCAATTCTTCCAGCGCCCACTCTGCCTCTTTCTGAGCCTGGAGACCTGAGCGCAACTGTTGTTGGGTTATGTTATGTTCCGCGCGCAACTTCTGTAAATTGGAACTTCCCTGGAGAGATTTTGCTACGGCTTGCTGTTCGGCTACAAGGCGTTCTAGTTCGAGGTCGAGTTGTTGCAACTGAAAAAGTGCGGCAGCGATTTGTGTCGTGCTCATCAGCAGGCAAATCTCCTTACGATCCAACGACATGGTGTTTGATGAGGTCAGGTTAGGTATTTATTGTACCCCGCTGTTGACCTCAAAGCAAGGGATCAACCCATTAACCCGTTAACCCATCAACCGATGGACCCATGAGTCTCCAGTGTATGCGATTGTTACCAGGGTCTGTGAATTAGTGTAGAAAGACCTCTATTTATGCCCTTTGCAGGAAGCAGGCAAACTCCACCTGTCTCTATCTTGAGCACGAACGGGACTAAAATGTACGGGTGGGGCTTGCCTCCCCCCTGATAATTCACAGGCCTTGCGCTTGCCTCCCCCCTGATAATTCACAGGCCTTGCGATTGTCACCACTCTTTTTGACGGGAAATCATCTTTTGTTTACAATGTACACGATACTGGTAAGAAATCTTCCCTATTACAAGGGAATTGAACATGCTTATAAAGTGCTAACAAGGAGTAAATAAAGATGCAAGTTCTCCGCTGGCAAGAAACAACAGCACCACAAGAACAGGATTTACACAGGCGTATGCAGCGCGATGGACTGACGCCCCACAAGTGGTCAAACGGCCCTGGCGAGAGCTACGCTGTGCATAGCCATACGTATGAGAAGGTGCTCTACTGCGTGCGAGGTTCGATCCGTTTTGTGCTCCAGGACCTGGTTGCTACTACGGGAGATACGGATAAAGTCGATCTCGCTCCTGGCGATTGCATGGTCCTTCCGGCAGGCATACGACACAGCGCGCGTGTTGGCTCCCAGGGTGTAACCTGTTTGGAGGCGGCGCGCTAAGCTAACGACAAGGGGCAAAGAGGCGAAGATGCCTGGTTAACCCCATGTGATATACTCATGATAGTGTTGTAGGCCGCAATAGTGCAGCGTTGCCTGAAGAAGAATAGGAGTAGATAGACGCATGGGACGACTAGAGGGGCGTGTCGCCTTTGTCACCGGCGCGGGTAGAGGCATTGGGGCCGCGACGGCTCTCCGTATGGCGGAAGAGGGCGCTTGCGTTGTACTAGCTGACATAGATACAGAGGGCTGCCAACAAGTATCGGCGGAGTTGAATCGCCTCGGCTCTGAAAGTCTCGCACTAGCCTGTAATGTGACAGACAACGCCATGGTACAGGACGCTATGGCACAGACCGTGAGTCGCTTTGGGCAACTGGACATACTCGTCAACAATGCTGGTGTCATACGTGACAATATGCTCTTCAGAATGTCCGAGGACGATTGGGAAACCGTCATGAACGTCCATCTCAAGGGAGCGTTTCTCTGTAGTCGCGCCGCGCAGAAATACATGGTGGAGCAGAAGTATGGGCGCATTGTCTCGCTCTCCTCGACTTCTGCCCTTGGCAATCGCGGCCAGGCGAATTACTCCGCGGCCAAAGCTGGCTTGCAAGGCTTTACGCGCACATTATCGATTGAACTTGGTCAATTTGGTATCACGGTGAATGCCGTCGCTCCAGGCTTTATTGACACCGAAATGACCCGTACCACTGCGCGTCGTCAGGGCGTTGATCCCGAGCAACGCATCGCCGAGGCTTCAAAGATCATTCCGGTGCGTCGCGTTGGACAACCACGAGATGTCGCCAACGTTATCTGTTTCCTCTGTTCGGATGAGGCTAGTTTTGTCAGCGGTCAGGTTATTTATGTAGCAGGCGGACCGCGCGGCTAAGGAACGTTACATGCAATCAGCAGAACGCCGGCAGGCGATCATTGTGCTTGATTTTGGCTCCCAATACAGTCGGCTGATCACCCGTCGCGTGCGTGAATGCCACGTCTACAGCGAAATTGTGCCTGCGACTACCACATTAGCACAGCTCCGGCAAAATGCACATCTTGACATCAAGGGTTTTATCCTTTCAGGTGGTCCATCAAGTGTGTATGACGAGCAGGCTCCTCTTTGCGATCCGGCTATTCTGCAAAGCGGCCTCCCTGTGTTAGGCATCTGCTATGGTATGCAGTTATTGGCTCAGCAGCTAGGCGGTCATGTCGCCAAATTTAGCGGACAGCGGGAGTATGGTCCGGCCACTATTGAAGTGCTAGCCGATGCTGTGAATGATAGGCAAACCTTTCGCATCTTTGAAGGTATCGCTATCTCTCCCACCCAGACTGACCCCTTAGAGCAATCAGTCTCCACAGCGCCGTTGCGCCTGCCCGTGTGGATGAGCCATGGCGATAGTGTAGAAGCTCTGCCTAATGGGTTTGTCGTAATCGCCAGTACCGAGAGTACTCCCGTGGCAGCCATTGCCAGTCCGCAGGGACTGGTGGGATTACAATTCCATCCCGAAGTGACTCACACCCCACAGGGCAAGCAGATCATCCGCAACTTCCTCTACCGCATCTGTGGCTGCAAACCCGGCTGGACTGCCAGTTCTGTGATAGAAGAAGCTATCGGACAAATCAGGCAGCAAGTAGGTCAAGAGCGGGTCATCTGTGGGCTTTCGGGCGGCGTAGATTCAGCCGTGGCGGCACTGCTTGTTCACGAGGCCATTGGCAGCCAGTTGACCTGTGTCTTCGTCGATACCGGTTGCTTGCGTACAGGTGAACGAGAGCAAGTCATCGATACATTCAGCGTTCACCTGCACATTCCGCTTGTCGTGGTCGACGCGCGCAAACGCTTCCTGACCCGTCTGGCCAATGTCATCGACCCGGAACAGAAACGCAGGATTATCGGCACAGAGTTCATTCGCGTTTTCGAGGAAGAGGCCCTCCGCCTGGAGGAGGAGAAAGGACCCATCACCTTCCTGGCACAGGGCACGCTCTACCCTGATGTGATCGAGAGTACCAGTCACGACACAGCGTCCACTGCGACACGCATCAAGACGCATCACAACGTCGGTGGCTTGCCTGAAGATATGTCCCTCAAACTGGTTGAACCCCTGCGCATGCTCTTCAAAGACGAGGTACGCGAGCTAGGCCTGGCTCTCGGCCTACCGGAAGAATGGGTGTGGCGCCATCCCTTCCCTGGTCCTGGGCTGGCCATCCGCATCATCGGAGCAGTTGACGAGAAACGACTGGCAACGCTGCGCGCCGCCGACACTATCGTCATCGAAGAGATCCGCCGCGCCGGTATGTACCGCGAACTGGGGCAGGCCTTTGCCGTGCTGACGCCGCTGCAGAGTGTCGGCGTGATGGGTGATGGTCGCACCTACGCCAACGTCGTTGCAGTGCGTGCCGTCACCTCCGGCGACTTTATGACGGCAGACTGGGCGCGTATCTCACCGGACGTCCTGGGCCGCATCTCCAACCGCATCGTCAACGAGGTGCCAGGTGTCAATCGCGTCGTCTACGACATCACCTCCAAGCCACCCGCCACCATCGAGTGGGAATAGCGCTATGATCGAGTTCAAGATACTGGCCCGAGGTCTCTATCGGCCCGATCAAGTAGCTATAACTTATGATCCATCCCTACGAATGCCCACTACACCAGCAATCCAGCAATGGGTGGATACCCTCTGGCAGCAGAAACTGGCAAGTGCGCAACAGCAAGGCTACCCCCTTTACGACTCACAATTATTTCGTTTTGTTCATGCAGAGACATGGCACGAAGGGCAAGTGGAGGAGGGGGACAGGGTAGGGGCAAGCCCTACCCGTACATTTTATGACGGGGAACATCCAACGTTGTATAGCTCTGGCCCAGTGCCGCAGTCGCCATCACCCGGGATTGGGGATGCCCCCTTGCAATCGGGATATCCGTCCTTGCGGTCGCCCTCGGATAGGGATAGATTACACCTCGTCTTAGGTGATACCAGCTATAAAGCATATACAACGACACGCGTACCTGAATTCGCTCAGGGACGCAGCCGCCAGGAATTAAGCAATGCGCTTGCCGTCTGCTCCGTCATCGAGACAAGCGATGGCTACATCCTGTATGAGCGACGACGCAAGGTAGCTGTCTACGTCGGTCGTTACCACGTCATCGGCGGCTTCTTTGAACGCGACCTTGATACAACGATGACAACGACAACAAGTGCGACAACCGCGACAAGTGCAACAAGTGCGACAAATCCAGATCCCTTTGCAGCCGTACGCCGCGAAATACGCGAAGAAACAGGTATCCAGGCCGCCGATATCGCAGAACAATACTGCCTCGGCGTCGTCTACGACCTGCCAACGCCCCATGCCGAAGCATGCTTCCTCACACGACTCTGCATTCCCCTGAACGAGGTGCATCAGAGAGTGCCCGAAGACGACGAAATCCAGCAGTTGCTCTCACTCTACGTGACGGAAGAAAGCCTGCGCGACTTTATCCTGACCAACCACGGCAACATCTCAGCGACAGGCGAGCCTAATTTGTTGCTGTATGGCGCGGTGAAGTTTGGGGCGGGATGGTTTGAGGAGATGATGGCACGGTTGGTAGCTACTACATAGTGTGGTTATAGTGTCGCTCACACTATAAACTCCCCGCCATTCAAAATACCCTGCGGGTCCCACCGTTGCTTCAACCTCCGCATCAAATCTATTGCCGGTGGCTGATAGCCCCACCTATTTATAACCCCCTGCCAATCCCCTGGCATATCCATCACTACGGCGTACCCATCCATCTCGATAGCCGGTCGGCGTATCTTCTCCAACCAGGCACGAGCCTCTTCCACGGCATCTACCTTGGTAGCGACCGCGTATACTAAGCCACTACTCATATCCGCCAGGAATGCTCCCTTATTCAGTACAGCGGCCTGATCATTGATGTATGCCGCGACATCTTTCGCGGCTACTCCTGCCCGCACCTGCAATTTTCCCGTGGAGCCAGCCAGCAACGCGGCCCAAATCTCTGTCCCAGCAAGCCCCTCAACCTCTATGGGTTCGGGAGCCCCCATTGTTCCCACCGTTCGCAATACCTTGCGTACCTGGTCGAGTTCGGCTTGCACATCTTCCGCTACGCCTTCCGCGCTATAGACCAGCATAGAGGGGCTTGCAGGACCTTGCGACTCGCGCGGTAAAGCACAATCCTTGCACAATAGAACCGCGGAAGCTACCAGCGCCAGGGGAAGAAGTTTTCTTGCCCATGCCAGCCCATATCTGTAATCAGCAACTGGAATCAGCAGCGTACGCTGTGTGCGCGGCTGCACCACGAGTTTGAGCGTCACATCGGTAATCAATCCCAGGGTGCCGTGCGAGCCAACGAAGACTTTGACAAGGTCGAACCCCGCCACGTTTTTAATCACGGGTCGTCCCACGCGAAGCACGCGCCCATCGGCCAGCGCGACCGTGGCGCAGAGCACGAGGTCACGTATTGAACCATAACGCATGCGCAGTGGTGCATTCACATTGGTGGCGATCAGTCCGCCAATAGTGGCTCCCGGCCATGGAGTAGCCAGCGGAACCTGCTTCTGCTCAGGAGCCAGGAAAGCCTGAATTTCTGCCAGGGTCGTACCCGTGCCAACCGTTACATATAAATCGTCAGCCGCGTAGGTCTTTATCCCCTTTAATTGAGTAGTGCTCAAAACAAGCGAAAGAGTATCTCCCCGTTCTTGCAAGGTTTCAGCACAGCCGCGTATACGTACATCCCGCCTAGCCTCCGTCGCTGACAGAAGTATGGTAGCAGCTTCCTCCGCTGTTGTGGGTGAGAGGGTATCCCCTCGTCCCGTTGTGGCTTGTCTCGTCGGGCCTTGTCCCGTAGGGACGCTTGCGTCGCCCTCGTCCCGGAAGGGTGAGAGAGCATTCACTGCCATGTTACTACTTTGGGCGACCCAAGGGTCCCCTCCCTTCTCCACACCATCATCTCTTACCTGGCTGCCTCGTCTCTGGTGGGCTTGGGCGACCCAAGGGTCCCCTCCCTTCTCTTCTCCGCTCCCGCCCCTACGGGTATCTTCGTTAGGGAGGTGGGCTTGCGCTGTTCGCGCGGGAAAGACTTTTCCTGGATTAAGCAGGTTCTGAGGATCGAAGACTTCTTTTATATCCCACATCGCTGCGAGTTCAGCTTCATTAAACATCAACGGCATGTACTGTCTCTTCTCGATACCGACGCCGTGTTCGCCGCTGAGGCTCCCTCCCTTGCTGACTGCTAGTTCGACCATTTCGCGCCCGGCGCTGTGGACGCGCTCAACCAGATCTCTGTCCTCGGGATCAGGGATCATGATTAGTGGATGGAGATTGCCATCACCGGCGTGGAAGACGTAGCCTACGCGCAGCCCATATTTTTCGCAGACCTTGTTCACTTCAAACAAGGTCTCAGTCAGGAGGCTGCGCGGGACAGTGATATCTACGGTATAGTAGGCTGGAGCCAGGCGGGTGATCGCGCCAGCGGCGCTCTTGCGCGCAAACCAGATCTGGGTGCGCTCTTCGGGGCTGCTCGCTACGCGCAGGTCACGAGCTCCGTGCGCCAGTAAGATGCGAGACACTTCGGCTATTTGTTGATCCAGGCTGGCGGCGTAGCCATCTACATCGATAATCAGGATAGCCTGCGCCTCGGTTGGCAGCCCGGCATGGGCAAATGGTTCGACGATCTGGATGATCTTCTGGTCCATCATCTCCATTGTCGCTGGCACAAGGCCGACCGCAATGATGGCGGAGACGCCCATGCCCGCTTGTTCGACCGAGTCAAACACGGCCAGCAAGGTCTTGATGGCTGGCGGGTTGCGCACTAGCCGCACAGTAATAGAGGTCATGAGTGCTAGCATTCCCTCGCTGCCGGTGAGCAAGCCACAGAGGTCGTACGCGGGATAATCCAGGGCGCGGCCTCCGACCCGCACGTTGCGACCGTCAGCCAGAACCACATCCATGCCAATCACATAGTTGGAGGTGACGCCATATTTGAAGCAGTGCGGGCCACCAGAGTTCTCCGCCACGTTACCACCAATGGTCGAGGCCCGCTGGCTTGCCGGGTCCGGCGGAAAATACAGCCCCTTCATTTTGACCTGTTCGTCCAGCGCCAAATTAATCACAGCAGGCTCGACAACAGCACTGCGACCGTGCTCATCAACCTCGAGAATACGCTTCATGTGAGAGAATTCGACGATAATACCACCCCGCTCGGCAACAGCGCCGCCCGAGAGTCCCGTACCAGCGCCACGCGCAATCAGAGGAACAGCGTGCTCCACGGCCCAGCGAACGACGTGTACAAGTTCCTCGGTCGAGCGGGGCAATACAACCCCTTCCGGTACTCCACGATCCATCCCCGCATCAACCTCATAACTGACGAGCGAGGCGCGGTCAGTAAATACCTGTCCCCTTGGCAACAGGGTTTTCAGTGACCGTAGTTCATGTTCTTTCAAAATGAGAGACCTCCCAGCTACAGCCTGTGTCCTTAAATCGCCCTACCTCCCGTAATCTCCAACACGTGGCCCGAAACATAATTCGCGAGCGGCGATGCCAAAAATAGCATTGGACCAGCCGCCTCTTCCGGCGTTCCTGGCCGCCCTAGCGGAATCAGGAGGGGAGCCATCTGGCGCGCCTGGTCGGGTACCCCTAAAGCGATCTCTTCGCCATCGCGCTGCACCTTTTCAGCATGCTCCTTTGGCGCCGTCAGGCGCGTCTCGATGAAGCCATAGCAGACGCAATTGACCTGTACGTTATAGCGACCCCACTCTTTTGCCAGGGTCTTCGTCAGACCCGTGATACCCGCTTTTGCCGTGGAGTAGTTCACCTGTCCCGCGTTACCATAGACGCCTGAGACGGAGGAAACATTGACCACTTTGCGCGGATTGGCACGTCCATGAGCGGCCTGTTCCTTTTTAGCGGCATCGCGGATAAAGTGTGACGCCTCGCGCAAAATACGGAAAGGGGCCGTCGTATGCACGTCAATCATCGCGTACCACTGCTTATCGGTCATATTTTGAATCACGCCGTCCCAGGTGTACCCCGCGTTATTGACGATGATATCGATACCACTATAGGCATCGAGCGTTGCTTTGATTAACTGGGTAGGGAAGGCAGGATCAGTGACATCGCCCGCCACAACGACTACTTTACCGCCCGCGTTTTTAATCGCGCTGGCGGTCTCTTCCGCGGGATTGGGATCGAGGTCGCTGACGACGACCATGGCGCCCTCCGCCGCGAACATCCTCGCTGCCGCCGATCCGATGCCGCGTCCAGCGCCAGTTAAAATAGCTACTTTGCCATCAAGCATACCCATATTTGACACATCTCCATAGGACGGCCAGGGCCGTCCCTACATTTATCACACCCGACTATTTTAGCTACGTCGAGGCAGCGCCGCCACAAATGTGCCGCTGACCTTTACATCGCCATCTTGATCGGCAGCCTGCACTTTTCCGGCAATACGTCCCTCGCCATCGACCTCGTATTTTTCGGTGATCGTGCCCGTACAGGTAATAACATGGTCGAGGCGCGTCATGCCCTTGAAGCGCACGACAAATTTGCGCAGCGTCGTCGGCCCAACGTAATCACTTAACATCTGCCCCACAAAACCCATAATCAGCATACCGTGGGAAATAATACCGCCGGTACCAATCATTTCACCAAACTTTGGATCGGTGTGCAATGGGTTAAAGTCCCCCGAAGCACCCGCGTACCGCACGAGCTGTATATGTGCAAGAGCCGGTTTCACCAGCTTTTGTATAGCATCGCCAACCTGCACATCTTCATAATACAACCTCGTTGGAGCCTGAGCATTCGTCGTCATTAGCATTCTCCCCTCTCATAAAATGTATGGGTAGGACTTGCTCCCATAAGCGCGAACTGAAGCAGCAGAACCTGAAACACTGAAACACTTGAAACACTGAAACACCCTCTTCACCCTCTAGAAACCTCGCTACCATCCCCAAAAATATCCGTACCCTCTTCACCTTCGCCATCCTTGCCCTCTACGAAACCTTCAATCATTTCCCACCTCACGAAAACGAACACAGGCGCGGCCTTGCCCTGGTGTGTCGGAAACAGCCTATTCCCGCACAACAATCATTTCACGCGCATTCAGCACAGGTTGGCCGTGCTGGTTGGTGTAGCGTGTCTCAATCGTCAAAATATCCATCGAGGAACCGCCCTGTCGTCCCTGGCGCGTTTTTCCGTCAACCAGCGTCATGACACCTGTGAGGGTATCTCCCGGGTTGATCGGAGTAAGATATTCGTACTCCTCCTCGCCATGCAGAATACGCATCACATTTATACCAAGACTGACGAGTTGTCCTCCCATTTTTGTATTGCCCCAAAATGTAAACATCGTGGGAGCCGTTGGGAAGAGCGGCACATCGGCGTACCCAGCCGCCTGGGCGGCTTCACGGCTCTGATAGATAGGATTGTCATCGCCAATGGCGAGGGCCAATTCGCGAATCTTGCCCCGTTCGACCTCAATTGTGAACGGAGGAAAACTCTGCCCGATCTTGCTTTTGTCAAACATGCAAATACCCCGTGTTTCTTATTGGCGTGGCTTGTTCAATATGCAAAGGGATGCTATTCCCTTCGACGCTATGCCTGATGTAAGAACAGTATCTGGCGTAAATGACGGGATTGTCAAGGGAAGAAAAAACTCTACATTCAACTAAGCTTGACAGTAATCTAGCAACATCGTACTCTACGTACTAACTGAAGCATCACTTAAGATTGTCTATACACCTTCGTCAACAATTTCATAGGGGGTATCTATGGGCATGACTACCGATGGCCTGTCGCACTGGCAGGCCGAGACTTCTGGCGAACCACTGCTTGAAGTAACTATTGGTGAGCTTTTAGACCAACGCGCGGATGAACTTGCTACAAAAGAGGCTGTTGTTTACTCCTGCTACCCCGAATTCGGCGGCGCGCTCGATATTCGCTGGACCTACCAGGAGTATCGTGAACGCGCCAACCAGGTCGCGCGAGGCTTGATGGTGCTTGGCTTGAACAAAGGCGATCATATCGCCATCTGGGCAGCCAACCTCCCTGAATGGCTCCTCATTTATATGGCAGCAGCCAAGGCTGGCCTGGTGCTTGTCACCATCAATCCCGTCCTACGCGCCCAGGAAGTGGAGTATGTACTGAAGCAAGGCGATGTCTCCGCGCTCTTCTTTATGGCGCGCGTCCGCGACCACGATTGCCTGGCGACGATGCGCTCTCTGGGCACTCCTGGGACAAAGAATGGCGAAGTCAGCAGTGAGCGCCTCCCTATGCTGCGCTATATGAGCCTGGTAGGTGCTCCTCCCACGGGCATTTTAGAGCAGGAAGGCTGGCGACCAACCCTCTTTCGCGAGATGGTTGCCGAGGGCGCGCAGGTAAGCGAGGAAGCCCTGCGCGAGCGTCAAGCTTCGGTGAAACCGCTGGACCCCGCGATGATTCAGTACACATCCGGCACTACCGGTTTCCCAAAGGGCGCAATCCTCAGTCACCATGGCATCGTCAATATTGGCATGGTCTTTTCGGAACAGTGGGGGTCGCGCCAGGATGATCATGGCTGCACGGCCATGCCTTTCTTCCACGTGGGAGGATGCGTGCTGGCCGTCCTCGCTTCGATCTATGCAGGATCAACCCTCCATCCCTTGATCGCCTTCGATCCGCTAAAAACCTTACAAGTCCTTAGCACCGAACGCTGTACCACGTTTGGCGGCGTTCCCACCATGTTGCTGGCGATCTTACAACATCCTGATTTCAGCAAGTATGACCTCTCCTCATTAAGGACCGTTGTCAGTGGCGGCTCGCCTGTACCCATCTATGTGATGGAACAGGTGAAAGAGCGTATGGGAGCAGATGTCGCGATAGTCTTTGGCCAGACCGAATCGCACGCGGCCATTACGTTGACGCTCAAAGATGATTCATTTGAATTGAAATCCTCGACGGTGGGTGTGCCTTTCCCCCATACCGAGGTCAAAATCATTAATCCGACCACCGATAAGACCGTCCCTTGTGGTGAGCGCGGCGAACTATGCTGTAGAGGCTTCCTCGTCATGCGCGGCTACTACAAGATGCCGGAAAAGACCGCGGAGACAATTGATAGCGAGGGCTGGTTACACACGGGTGATTTAGCCACTATGAATACCCTTGGCTATATCAACATCGTTGGACGCCTCAAAGAGATGATCATTCGCGGTGGTGAAAACATCTTTCCCCGAGAGGTTGAAGAGTTCCTTATTCGCCATCCCAAAGTTGCCGATGTGCAGGTACTCGGCGTGCCTGATAAGTTTTTCGTCGAGGAACTATTAGCCGTGGTACTCCCACAAGAGGAAGTAGAACTTACTGAAGAAGAGCTGCGCGCATTCTGTAAAGGCCAGATCAGCCATCAGAAGATCCCGCGCTACTTCCAGTTCGTCAAAGCCTTTCCCATGACTGCCAGTGGGAAAGTTCAAAAGTTCGTCCTGCGCGAGAACGCCATTAAAGAATTGGGCCTGGAACAGGAGAAACAGACCAGCACGGCATACCCCGGGCAGCGCTCTTGAGCATTCGTAGGAGGGATGGACTACATTGTATCTCTGCATACTCTCAATCGTTCTACATACAGAGAAGCAAGGGGTGGCAAACAAATGATGAACAACAACGTAGGGGCGCCATTGATTGGTGCCCGCGTGCCGGGAGCGACACGCTACGCGGGCACCAATCAATGGCGCCCCTACCGCATTTCATTTTTCAGGTTCATTATTGCGCCCTGCCTCTTATTCCTCTTTAGTGGATGTTCATTAACGCCCGATAACTCTAAAGGAACGTATCTCGTACCCATTCCAACAGCTACCCTCACGGCATCTCATCCAATCAGCCTCTCTCCCCTTCCCACATCTGCACCCCTTTCCAGTAGCGAACTGGCCATGAGAATCATGCAGGGCATGAGTCTCGATCAAAAGCTGGGGCAGATGGTCATCGTCGAGTTCTACGGTGCGACTGTCAATGGGGATCTCACGCAGATGCTGCAAGGCAACCAGGTCAGCGGTGTATTAATCGAGAACAAGAACGGCAACGCCCAGTCGCGCAGCCAGCTCGTTTCGCTGAACCAGGCAATGCAGAAGCAGGCGCCTGTCCCACTCTTCATCACCACCGACTTCGAAGGCGGACTCGTCAACGAGCTGCGGCAGATTACGGGAGAACGCACCTCGGAGCAGACGATGGGCGCGTCAGGAAACCCCACTGTAGCCTACAACGCCGGTCATAGCGCGGCTGCCGACCTGACGAATTTAGGGTTGAACGTGAATTTTATGCCTATTGTCGATGTGTTGACCAATCCCAACAATCCTGGTCTACCGATGCGCACCTTTGGCTCTGACCCGACGCTGGTCACAAATATGGGTCGCGCCTATCTCAAAGGTTTAACTGATGGCGGTGTAATCGGCTGCCTCAAGCACTTTCCGGGTCTCGGCAGTGCCAACCTCGATCCACATCTCGCATTGCCTACGATGAACCGCAGCCTTGCCACTTTAAATGCCGTGGACCTCGTACCCTATCGCACGATGATCAACGAAGGTATCGTACCGATGGTAATGGTGACACACATTCTCAACCCGCAGCTTGATCCCAAGCTGCCGACCTCGCTCTCGCCCAATGTCGTCACCGGCTTATTGCGCAAGCAGCTCAATTTCAAGGGAGTGATTATCAGCGATACCCTTTGGATGGGCGGTATCAGCAACACCTATAGCCTTGCGCAAGCCGCGGTCCAGGCGGTCCAGGCGGGCACAGACCTGTTGTTGGGTCCGCGCGGCCTGGCCGATACACAACATATGATCTTCGGGCTACACCAGGCAGTGGTCAATGGACAAATTTCCCAGGGGCAGATCGATGCATCCGTCACACGCATCCTGGAGATGAAACTTCATTATAAGATCATTCCGCGTGATAAAGCGCTACAACTGGCGAGAAATGCGGTGAATGTTGGTTCGCAAGGGAATATAAGGTGCCAGTGTAATGCGGGCGTGGGGGACGTGGATGTGAGGAAAATAGCCAACAGATATTGACAACCCCCCCATTATTCTTGTACTCTATAATTGTTGAGAAAATTGTTAGTATAAATTCTGGCTTAGCCAGTTAGTTCACGAGGAGGTGCACAATATGAGAAAGCACGCCTATTCATCAATTGTGCTTGTATGCACCTTGTCTACCCAGCTGATGAGAGGGGTAATGAGCAAAAACTGCCTGGCCAGAAGCCTGGTATTATAAGAAAAGACCTTCCTGGCATTCACCTCCTGGCAGTATATGACTCCTTCCTTCCCTCCATGCATGGTAGACAGACACAAGTCGAATACAGCGAAACCATGTTTTTTATTCTCCTGGAGGGAAAACATTGATTAACGACCCGGAAACACTTACCGGAGTGATTCTCAACGGCGCACATGGCATTTATGACGTCCATACTGATGATGGCATCTTGCGCTGTACTCTGCGTGGCAAACTCAAAAAGGCCTTTGCGCAGGCTCAATCCGCAAAATCAGCAGGGAAAGTTCGTCCACGCCACGACCAGGTGCTGCTCACGACATCCCGCACTGAACGCATGGAGCGACGTGACTCGAGCGAGTCGCCGTTGCCCACGCGGCTATCCGTTGGCGATTACGTCAAATTGCGCCGACTTGACGCTACAACAGGGATGATCGAGGAGATTTTACCGCGTCAAACTGCGCTCACACGCATGGACGCAGGTTCAAAAGCGAAAAAAGTTATCCAGCAAACGATGCTTGCCAATCTCGACCAGGTAGTGCTGGTCTTTGCTACGGCCCAACCTGTGCCACATTTCGGCATGCTTGATCGTTACCTGACCATCTGCGCATCAGCAGAAATTCATCCAATCATCTGCCTGAATAAGGTAGACTTGCCACACGAAGAGAGGATAGGGAAAGAGGCTGCATTGTATAGTCGTCTTGGCTATACAGTGATCTGGACAAGCACCCATACTGGAGAGGGCATTGACCATTTGCGTTCCTTGCTCAAAGACCATACATCGCTCTTTACGGGTTCTTCAGGGGTCGGCAAGTCCTCGCTGGTCAATACTATCGAATCCGGCATGGCGATTCGCACCGGCCTTGTCAGTGATGTCACAGGTAAGGGCAAGCATACGACGACAGGTTCGCAACTCTATCCCTTATCCGGGGGAGGCTGGTTGGCGGACTCAGCAGGTATCCGCGCTCTGGCCGCATGGAATATCCCTCCCGAGGAACTCGCCTCCTGTTTTGTCGAGTTTCGTCCATACCTTGGCGAGTGTCTCTACTCAGACTGTTTACACGTTGATGAAGAGGGCTGCGCCATTCGCCAGGCCGTTGACGACGGTGTTATCAACAATCGGCGCTACACGAGCTATGTGCGTATCGTTTCTGGTGAAGAGCGGTAAATAGCAAGTCAAGTAGAAAGTCCCTGGCAGCCAGGGACTTTCTACTTGATCATAGTAACTCTATCAGAAAATAAATCACCTTGTTCCACCTGTCTTTTGGCCTGTACTCTCTGCTTAGCATCGGTATGGCCGGCATTCTGAAAATATTCAATGAGATAGTTCTCCATTGAGGAAGGCCAAACTGTTTTCTCTTGTTTCAATGTTCCTTTTAATAACTCAAGCTCAGCGGTTGCTCTTTTTATGAGTGCCTGCTTATCAACAAGATCAAATAGGGAGACCAGATTAATGCGCTGGAGAAGCTTCTTCGTAACTGGGCGCTTTGCGTCCAGGAAGATCATCGATTCTATAAGTTTAAGACATACCAGGTCATTGAGTAAACTAGCCAGAAAAGCAGTTTCCTTTGCAGTGTAGCAGGGAATGAAGTAACACGTATCATCGAGCATAACAGGGCGTCCATTTATAGGCCCGATTGCTCTAAATCTTGGTGACTTGTAAAAACCGGAAATACCTATTTTATAAGGTGCGAAAGAGTATTCTCCCACACCAAAGATAGCAAACGAGGGTCTTGCAATATAAATGGATGATTTTCGTTGCTCAAATATGTTTATGTGCGTTGTAAGGTAATTCCATAGTAATAGATAAGTTCCATAACTGAAGCTGCATCATGTTTTAATCCTTGACGCCATGTTACCGGACAAACCCCATCAGTAGATGCGACTAATCTATAAGCCTTCATATCTGCCACTAATCGCTTCTCAACAATGCCAGTAATAAAATCAGGCTCCGTAGCGCATAAGTCCTGGTAAACAGCAGCTTCATACCGCGGTTCGCCAGTACCTATTTCCACGCAGAATAAACATGCTTCAACTGCAGCGCCGAACCACTTTTTAGCATTGATCATATAGATAGATGCGTGCGTAATAGGTAAATGAGCATCAAAGGCGAACTGTAAGATGTTCCGCGCTACAGAGATTTTACAAAGAAGTGCAATAGTCGGCAGCTCAGAAGCAAGTTCTTTAATGAGTTTTAGCCAAATATATTCAGCGATATCAAAGTTTGATCCACCTGTACGTGCATTTATAAATAACCTCTATGTCCATTAACAGCTTACATCCTACTGTAACTACATATACCTGTCAACGGACATATGTGGGAAATTACAGGGTTACATTGTATAATTGCCCTACTGAACAAGTAATTAGTGTATTTTCCCGAAAACCTCTGGACGGTACGCCGTACAGAAAGCCAGTCACTGAGGAGCTTTGCTTACTTTAGTACCTCTGTTAACCCCAACATCACTTCTTTGTCCTGCTCTTCCAGCACGGTGCGGGGATCGAGCAGCAGGGTGTCACGCAGGATTCGGGTAATAAGCGGAGTACTTCTCAGGCGGAGCTGCTTTGCTATTTCGTCCAGCGATTGGGAGACCTGCGCGGCATCGATTGCTAGTAAGGTCGTGGGCAGCATCTCCCCCGGCAGAGAGCCGCCGCCAATGGTCGACTCTCCGCGTTGCGTACGCGCGGCAATACCCTGTGCGCGCAACGTCGTAGCCCAGCGCGTAGCCCGCGCGGCAATGCTCTCAGGTCGTGCCGCTATCATACGCCAGATGGGAATATGCGATGCGGCCTCATCTCGTTGATAATGCCGCAGTGTGGCTTCCAGTGCAGCCAGCGTCATCTTGTCAATACGCATCGCACGCATCAAGGGATGTTTAGCGATTCGTGCCAGTACCTCAGCCTTTCCTAACAGAATACCCGCCTGTGGACCACCCAGCAACTTATCTCCTGAGAAGCAGACCACGTCGGCTCCTGCTGCCAGGCTCTCCTGTGGCATAGGTTCGTGGGTCAGTCCGTACTGGGAGCTGTCAAGCAAACAACCGCTGCCGAGATCGTCCATGACAGGCAGGTTATGTCGATGAGCAAGCTCAGCCAGTGCTGCTGTAGGAGTGGACTCGGTGAAACCGCTGATCAAGAAATTGCTCGGGTGGACCGTCAAAAGGAGTGCGGTGCGTTCACTGAGTGCTGCCTCGTAATCACCGACGCGTGTGCGATTGGTCGTGCCAACTTCTACCAGCTGGCAACCACTCTGGCGCATAATATCAGGGACCCGGAAACCTCCACCAATCTCTACCAGTTGCCCACGCGAGATAATCACCTCGCCTCCCATCGCCAGCGTACTAAGTGCTAAGAGCACCGCCGCAGCATTGTTGTTGGTGACAAGGGCAGCGTCTGCTCCCGTCAACTCGCATAACAGAGCAGCCACGTGTGTATGGCGCGATCCACGCCTGCCCGCCTCTACATCGTATTCCAGGTTGGAATAGCCACCAGCTATCTCTTGCACTGCCATTAAGGCCTCTTGCGAAAGAGGGGAGCGCCCGAGGTTAGTATTGATGATGACGCCCGTGGCATTGATAACCGATTGCAGGTGAGGATGCATTACCTGCTGGAGGATTTGTTTCGCTGCGACAAGGAGTTGTTCAGAAGAGGGGCATGTTGAGCCATCAAGGATATCCTGGCGGGCCTGAGCAAGCGCTGCACGTATGGCGCGTAGCGTCATGCTACGAGAGTAGTGTGCAATTAGCCCTGAGCCACCAACGGATTGTAGGAGTTCATCGATGGAGGGCAAGAGTCGCAGTTGGTTCTGATCTATGGTCATGAGCCACCTACCTACCTACGTATCAATGCAGGGCGTAATACAAAGTAATCGCCAGGCTGTTGGCAACTTTGCCCATGATCGCGCGCAGGTCGGGGTCATTGAGCTTGCAGATCGCATACTGATCGGCCAGCAGGGAGCGCAATACGGGGTACATCAGCTCAGTTTTCACCAGGCTATCGGTATCTAGCAGAGGGTAATCTCGTTTTAACAGGAGGTGATGATACGGACGGAGCTTACCGCGATAGGAAGTTAATGCGACAACGTTTACTGCGCCAGCATGGCGACAAAATGGATCGCCTGAGACGACAAGCGCGGGATGCCAGTCAAGGATTCGCTTCTCTTCAATACCCGGAGGCAGTGTCGGGTAGCCAAAATTCACCCAATACACCATACCGAACTGCACAGGCGTTTGATACGTCAATACATCCGGTGTAAGTTCTGGTGGATGAGGCATTGTTCAACTACATATCTTCTACTACGGATAAACGCTACGGACGTGCAAAAGCTACTGATGGGGTGTAGACAGAAGTTTCGCTGTCCTCGAGCTGAGCATGGAAGCAAGCACAGGTGTGTGACCAGGAGCGTACAACTAGATTTACACGCTCTTCACGTTCATCCTGACTCTCTTCCTGAAGGGCAACAGCTATGATATCCATTTCGCGCTGGTACTGCTCTGCAAGTAAGGAAGAACGACCGAAGTCACAATTTGCTACCATAAAGAATACCTCTTTTATTCCAATGTTCAAGTCGTTGTACAACATTTATGGGAAGGCTGTAATGTAAAAAGGTACGAGGTATGGGTCTTTCTCTCTAACGTTGGAAATTATACCAGCAATTAAGGAAAGACGCAATGGTTTTATCCGCTATTTTATAACTGTGCTCATAAATAGTTATCGATTTGTGAGCTTTGCAAAAAATATTGCTTTTGTCAAACGGTCAAAACGCTTGCAAATGCTTGACATGACGCAAAGCGTCGGCTATAATAGGCACGTCGATCACTCGGAAGGTACGAAAGCGTGCTTTTTGTGACGAACGTAGCAGGTTTTTGAGTTTCTTCGTCGGTCTTCTTCGTCTAACTGCTCCAAGCTCACTATTAAATAGCATGGGCAAAGCTGACGCAGCTATAATGTATTCACATCCGGCGAGAGCTTGTTATTCTGGGCAGTTACCAAAGTGGCCAAATGGAGCTGACTGTAAATCAGCTGTCTCCGACTTCGGGGGTTCGAATCCCTCACTGCCCACCCAAAAAGCCTGCCCGTGTGGCGCAGCGGTAGCGCACAGTCTTGGTAAGACTGGGGTCATG
>JRHI01001277.1_pt1 | contig 22120 bp, 18 predicted proteins | sample 215371 | NCBI WGS metagenome assembly JRHI01 (sample SAMN02929681, study PRJNA255918) | sediment metagenome | biome: cave system; feature: Ice Cave; material: Sediment; isolation source: sediment from deep within a dark volcanic ice cave with no known source of... ...
ACTTGCTTCACTTCGAATCTGGATGCGCTTTAATGAGTCGATGACCTAGAGCGCCGCAGAGCTGGAACGGGATTTTCCTATTTAAATCCGGACGGCATATCGGTGCGCGACAAACGCACGAACGTATTCGTAAGCCCCAAAGCGCCTGCGGGGGGTGCTCGCTGTGGAGCAAACCAAGTAGTCGGCTTTTCGCTTTGCGACGCTTGTCACCGCCACGGATGGGAACCCGCCCGTACGGCCTGCCCGTTCCTCCCGCAGATGATTGAACTGGGACGACCCATGTCCAGACCGGCCGCGCCTGTGCCAGCCGAATTTTTCGGCCAGACCCCCGATGGGCAATCCGCCATGGTCTACACTTTGGAAAACGCGCATTTGCGGGTGCGCATCACGGACTATGGCGGGCGCATGGTCTCGATCGAGGCGCCGGACCGGTTGGGACGGCGATGCGATGTTGTTCTGGGCTTCGACGACGCGGCGGCCTACGTGAAGGCAGGAGGCGCGTTCGGCGCCCTCCTTGGGCGCAATGCCAATCGGATCGCCGGCGGCAGTTTCACCGTCGATGGTCGCACGTACCATTTGCCGGCCAATGACGGAACATCGACCCTGCATGGCGGTCCCGTTGGCTTTGACAAGGTCTTCTGGAAGGTGGTCCCGGCGGCGGCCAAGTCAGCGCCGGCTCTCGTCCTGACCCATGTCAGCCCCGACGGCGATCAGGGCTTCCCTGGCGAGCTCTCGGTTCAGGCCACGTATCACCTCGACGACGACTCTCTCTGGCTGGAATTCGAGGCACACACTACGAAGCCCACGATCGTCAGCCTAAGCGCCCACCCGTATTTCAACTTGGCCGGCGCGGAGACCGGCGACGCGTTGGATCATGTTGTCACCATTCCGTCAGATACCTTCCTGCCCACCGACGACAAACAGATTCCGACAGGGGAGATCCGATCCGTCGCCGGAACCCCGTTCGACTTTCGTAAACCAACGCGGCTTGGCGCGCGCATTCGCAGGGCCGACCCTCAGTTAATTTATGGCACGGGTTATGATCAGTGCTTCGTGCTGGGCACCGGGCAAGCCCCGGCGCCGCGCCTCGCCGCCCGCGCTTTCGATCCGGCCAGCGGCCGGGTACTTGAGATCCACACCACGCAGCCCGGTCTACAGCTTTATACTGGCAACAAGCTGAACGGCTCCGTCGCCGGTCGCGACGGGGTCATTTATCGCCAGTCCGCGGGTTTCGCCTTCGAGCCGCAGGGCTTTCCCGATGCGCCCCACCACCCGGCATTCCCGTCCACCATCCTGCGCCCGGGAGAAAAGTACACCGCCATCATCCGCTACCGCTTCATGGTGAGCGAATCCAATGGCGATCCCGGCGCGTGATGGCGTGTGGGTCGCCGGACTTCGATGATTCGTCCCGGCGTCTTCGAACGCAGCGGATCACGGCAAAGAACCCGGCGGTCCAGCCGGCGGACCGTTGACACTATCTTGAATTTAGTTAGGTTTAGCGGACATAGCCCCGCCGGACAATGAGCATTCCGAATGGCCGCCATTTTCCAGCCCAGTGCGAACTTGGCGGCGACGCTGGCCTTGTCGGCCATTGCAGGGCTAGCCGTCGCTGGAGTCGGCTGGTGGTGGTTCTGGCCTCGCACTGACTACGCACGTCACGTCCGCTGGTTTGTCGGTCAACCGGTGCCATTCAGCCACGAACATCATGTCGCGGGTTTAGGGATCGATTGCCGCTTCTGCCATACTTCGGTGGAGGTGTCGTCCAGCGCTGGCCTGCCGCCGACCTACACCTGCATGACCTGCCATTCCCAGATCTGGACGAACGCCGCGCTTCTGGCGCCGGTGCGGCGGAGCCTCGCCGACGGCGCGCCGATCGTCTGGAACCGGATCAACGACTTGCCTGACTATGTTTATTTTAACCATAGCATTCACATCGCCAAGGGCGTCGGCTGCTCGAGCTGTCACGGCGTGGTGGACAAGATGCCGCTCAGCTACAAGGCCAAATCCCTGACGATGCAGTTCTGCCTCGACTGTCATCGCGACCCCGGCCCGAACCTGCGGCCAAACGATCAGATCTACAATACCGAATGGCGCCGGACCGCCGACACACCTTCGCCGGAGATGCTGATGGCGCAATACCACGTGGGCGGCCGCAATCTCACGGATTGTTCGATATGTCACCGCTGAGCCGCCAGTGGCGCACCCTGGAGCAACTGGCGGACGATCCGGACTTCGTCGCGCGTGCGGCGCAGGAATTTCCCAGCCTGGCCGAGGCGCTGGCCTCGCCGCAGGATCGCCGGAGCGCACTCAAGCTGATGGCGGCGGCTTTTGCGATGGCTGGGCTTGGCGGCTGCGACTGGGCACCGGAAGGAACGCTTATTCCAGCGGTGAGGGCGCCGCCAAACATCGTCCCCGGTCTGCCGAACTTCTACGCCACCGCCAATGTGCTAGACGGGTACGCGACCGGTGTCGTCGTCAAGCACCAGATGGGCCGGCCTATCAAGGTGGAGGGAAATCCTCGGCATCCAGCAAGCCTCGGCGCCACTGACGTGTTCGCGCAAGCGCAAGTGCTCGATTTCTACGATCCGGATCGGGCTTGGGCGATAACGGCGCAGGGCTCCCCCTCGGATCAAGCGAGCTTGCAGAGTGCTTTAACGGCGCAACGGGCAAAAATCGCGGCGAGCCGCGGCAATGGGTTCCACATCCTTACCGGCGCGATTACCTCGCCGACCCTGGCCCGGCAGCTGGATGCGTTGATTGCACGTTACCCGGAAGCGCGCTGGTGCCAGTGGCAGCCGATCTCGCGTGAAAACGTTTCAAAGGGCGCCGTGCTTGCGTACGGCGAGCCAGTCGAATCGGCGCCGAAACTCGACGCGGCGGACGTCATCTTCGCCATCGACAGCGATCTCTTGAGCTCGGCGCCGGGGCACTTGCGTTTCGCTCGCGATTTCGCCTCTCGGCGTAATCCCACGCGGACGCGGAAGATGAGCCGGGTCTACGCCGTGGAGCCGACGCCGACGCTGACCGGATCCGTCGCCGATCACCGCTTCATCGCCGGGCCGCATGAGCTTCACCAGGCCGTCATGGCGCTGGCAGCAGGAATCCTGGGAGGATCGCCTCCGTCCGAAGTGCCGAGCTGGGTGCGCGAGGTGATCGCGGATCTCACTGCAAATCACGGCCGCGCGCTGGTGCATGCCGGACCGGACCAGCCTCCCGAAACGCATGCGCTCGTGCATGCGATCAACGAGAAGCTTGGCGCGCGCGGAAACACGCTGGAGCTCCTAGCGCCAGTTGCATACCCAGCAGACCGGGCCGCGCCGCTGGCGGACCTGGCGGAGGACATGCGAACCGGGAAGGTCGGCACGCTGCTGATCATGGACAGCAATCCCGCCTTCGCCGCTCCAGGAGCGCTCGGTTTCGCCGAGGCGCTGAAGCGGGTCGATTTCAGCCTGGCGCTGACCGTCTCGCCAAACGAGACCAGCCAAGTAGCGACGTGGGCCGTGCCGATGGCGCACCCATGGGAAACCTGGAGCGATGCCCGGGCCTTCGACGGCACGGCGACGATCCTGCAACCGCAGGCGCTGCCGCTTTATAACCCAGTCAGCATTCATACGATGTTGGCGCTTTTCACGGAGCCTGCTCCATCCGCCACGCTCGAGACGGTGCAGGCGACATGGAAAACCCGGATAGGCGAGGATTTTGCGCAAGGCTGGAGAGACGAACTGGCCAGCGGCGTCGTTTCCGGCACCGCCAGTCCGAACGCCGATGTGACCTTGCGCGCAGATGCCGGACGGCAGACGCCCCCCGAGCCTGCCAACCATCCGCTGACGATCCTTTTCCGGCCGGACCCGCATTTATGGGACGGACGCTACGCCAACAACGCCTGGCTGCAGGAGCTGCCGCGGCCCCTGACGAAACTGACCTGGGACAATCCACTGCTGATCGCTCCAGAGCGAGCACGGCAGATGAAGCTCCGTAACGGCGACATGGTCCGTCTCTCCCTCGGCGATGCGAGCGTGACGGCTCCCGCCTGGATTATGCCAGGCCAAGCGGCGGATTGCGTCGTGGCGCTTCTTGGTTTTGGCGAGCGGCATACCGGGACCGTTGGAACCGGCGCTGGCTTCGATTTTTATCCGCTCACTGGCCGCGCAGGTGCGCCGTCGCTGCACAAAGTGCGTGGCCACATGGTTTTGGCCTGCACAGACCACCATAATCTGATCTTTGACGAGACGGGAGAATATGTCAGGCACGCAACACTTGCCGAGTATAGCAAGGACCCGCGGTTTCTCGCCACCGGCGAGCCGGAGCCACATCTTTATCGCTGGAAGCCGGAAGGACCCGCCGCCTGGGCGATGAGCGTCGATCTGAACGCCTGCATCGGCTGCAACGCCTGCGTTGTCGCCTGCCAGGCCGAGAACAATATTCCCGTCGTCGGTAAAGAGCAGGTGATTCGCGAGCGAGAGATGCATTGGCTGCGTATCGACCGCTACTACGAAGGCGATCCTGACGCCCCAGACAGCTATTTCCAGCCGATTCTGTGCATGCATTGCGAGCAGGCGCCGTGCGAGGTCGTCTGCCCGGTGGGTGCGACGGTGCACGATTCGGAGGGCCTCAACGTGATGGTCTACAACCGCTGCATTGGGACGCGGTTCTGCTCCAACAATTGCCCCTACAAGGTGCGGCGGTTCAACTATTTCGCTTTTTCAAACGAGGAGCAAAGACCGCCAGAAGCGCGCAATCCCGATGTCACCGTGCGTGGGCGCGGGGTGATGGAGAAATGCACTTTTTGCCTGCAGCGTATCGCCGAGGCGCGCATTGCCGCCGACCGGGAGAACCGGCCGGTCGGCGAGGTGCGGACGGCGTGTCAATCCGCGTGCCCCACGCAAGCCTTTACCTTCGGCAATATGGCGGACCCAGACAGCGAGGTCGCCAAACGCAAACAGAGCCCGCTCGGTTATGCGCTGCTGGCGGACCAGAACACGCGTCCGCGCGTCACCTACGAGGCGCGCATCCGCAACCCGAAACCGCCGAATGAGGGTAGCGGCGGATGACCGACATTCCGGCCTCACACGCACTGCATCCAGAGAGTCCCATCGGCGGTTCGCGCCTGCCGCGTTCGTGCGACCCAATTGTGCTGCCCGGTTCCACCATCGGTTCGATGACCGACCAGATATGCGCGATCGCCCTGCGTGAACGGGCCTTTTTGTGGTGGTGGATCGCGATGATTCCGGCCTCGGTCCTTACCGGCGTGCTGGTCGCCGCAATCCTCTGGCTGTTCTACGCGGGCGTCGGCATTTGGGGCATCGACTGGCCGGTGGTCTGGGGTTTCGCGATCATCAATTATGTTTGGTGGATCGCAATCGCGTCTGGGGGAACGTTTATCTCCGCGCTGTTCTATCTCGCGAAGGTGGAATGGCGCACCTCCCTTAATCGCATCGCCGAGACGATGACGGTGTTCGCGGCCGCGTGCGCGGGGATCTATCCGATCCTGCATCTGGGGCGGCCATGGTTATTCTATTGGCTATTTCCTTTCCCCAATACGATGACTTTATGGCCGCAGTTTCGAAGCCCGCTGCTGTGGGATTTTTTTGCGATCTTCACCTACGTCACCTCCTCCATCCTGTTTTGGTATCTTGGCCTCATTCCCGATCTCGCGACGATGCGCGATCGCGCGGCGACACGCAGCAAGCAGATCCTTTACGGCGCGATGGCGCTGGGGTTTCGCGGCTCGGACCGTCAATGGCGGCATTACCACGTCACCTATGGCGTGCTCGCGGCCATCATGGCGCCGCTGGTCGTGTCCGTGCATAGTATCGTCGGGTTGGATTTTGCCGGCGCCGCTACGGTCGGATGGCATTCCACCGAGTTCCCGCCTTTCTTTGTCTTCGGCGCCTTGTTGTCTGGATTCGCCATGGTGTTGCTCCTAGTGGTGCCGCTGCGCCGCTGGCTCAATCTCGAAGACTTCATCACCGGGCGGCACTTCGATATCTTGTGCAAGATGTTGTTGGTGAGCAGTCTCTGTCTTGCTTACGCCTATATGTTGGATGCGTTTACGATCTTCTACGGCGCAGACAAAGCCGAGCGAACGCAGTTCATCGACAAGATCCGCGGGTCCTACGCCGCCGTCTATTGGGCAACCATCCTGTTTAACATCGTCCTTCCGCAGCTCATGTGGTTTAGGCGGTTGCGCCTGAACCAGACGCTGATCATGCTCGTCTGTTCTGGCGTGATCGCCGGCATGTGGTGCGAACGCTACACCATCGTCGTGATGAGTCTGCGCCGTACTCACCTGCCGTCCGCATGGGGCGATTTCCACGCGACTTTTTGGGACTGGGCGACAATGTTTGGTACGGTCGGCCTCTTCGCTTCCGGGATCCTTTTGTGCGTGCGCTTTCTGCCAGTGATTTCGATGTTCGAGATGCGTGGGTTGCTCCGGCGCCGCCCACGCGAAGGAGAGAACCGATGAGCGGCGTCATCGTGGCGTCTTTTGAAACCGAGGCGGCTCTACGCAACGCACTGGAGCGCTTGCGCGCCGGGCGTATCGGCGGCCTGCAAACATACACGCCGAAACGTCTGGATGATGCTCCTTTGAATTCTCCTATTCCGCTGGTTATCCTTAGCGCGGGACTGTTTGGCGCCGCCGCCGGTTTTGGGATGGAAGTTTATGCGAATACGATCGGCTATCCTCTCGACATCGGTGGCCGTCCGGAATTTTCCTGGCCGGCTTTCCTCCCGATCGCATTTGAGATTGGCGTGCTTTTCGCTGTTCTGGCCGGAGTTTTCGGCTATTTGATCGCCGCCGGCATGCCCAGACTCTATGACCCGATCGACGAGTGCCGGTCCATGCGCCAAGCTATGCGCGATGGATGGGTCGTCGCGATCCGCCCCGGCGACGCGCGGCAAATCGAACTTGCCCGCCAAATATTGGACGGTCTCGATCCCCGCCTGATCGAGGAGGTGCCGACATGAGGCGCGGGCTCCTCCTGATCGCCGCGCTGATGCCGCTCGGCGGCTGCGACGACATGAGCGTGCAGCCCAAACAGAAGGCCTATTCGCCGCTCGTCGGGCCCGTGCGCATACCGCCTGGCACCGTGGAATATGATGATAAGCCGACGAGTGCGCCACCGGTGACCCTCGCGCTCATCGAGCGCGGCCAAGACCGCTTCCGGATCTACTGCACGCCCTGCCATTCGGAACTCGGGGACGGACGCGGCATGGTCGTGCAGCGTGGCTTCCCGCCGCCGCCTTCTTATCACATCGATCGTTTGCGCCAAGCGCCGGTGCAGCATTTCTACGACGTGATCACGAACGGCTACGGTGCGATGTATTCCTTTGCCGACCGCGTCCAGCCGAAGGATCGCTGGGCGATCGCGGCCTATATCCGCGCCTTGCAGCGAAGCCAGCACGCCGCCATCGCGGATGTCGCGGCGGACGAGCGGGGGGCGCTGCAATGACCCGGCACCAAGCGGAGCGCACGGCCTGGATGGCAGGGGTAACCGGCCTCCTTGGCGCGGCGATCGGATGGTTGTTTGCGCCGGCCGCATTCCCGCACGCCTGGCTGGCGGCGTTGACCGCCTGGCTCGGTTGGCCTCTCGGCTGCATGGGGCTTCTGCTGATTCACGCGCTGACCGGCGGGCGCTGGGGTTATGCGATCCGGCCGCAGCTGGTGGCGGGGATACGTACGGTATTGCTGCTGCTGCCCGCGGCGATCCCTTTGTTGATCGTGTTGCGCACGCTCTATCCCTGGGCACGCCCGGACTTGGCGGCGCATCTCGGCAACCGGTTTTACCTGAACCTGCCGTTCTTCCTCGGACGAGGAGCCGTCTACCTGATCGTGTGGCTCGGGCTTGCCGGGCTGATCCTACGGGCGCTTCGGCAGGACATCCCGGAGGCAAGGCTCGCGCGCATCGCGCCCGCCGGGCTGATCCTTCTGGCGATTACCGTCACCTTTGCGGCGATCGACACGACCATGTCGCTCGATCCGCGTTTTGCTTCCAGCGCCTACGGCCTGATCGCGATCGCCGAAATGGGGCTTTTGGCGCTGTCGGTATCCATCTTCGCTGCCGTTATTGGCGAGCCCCCGGACGATACCACGTTGCGCAACCTTGGGAGGCTGCTGCTGGCGCTGCTCATCCTGTGGGCATATCTTGACTTCATGCAGGTGCTGATCGTCTGGCAGTCCGATCTCCCGAACGAGGCGCCCTGGTACATCGTCCGATCGAGGGGCGGATGGGGTATCGCCGGCGCCTTGGTGGCGGGGTGCCATTTCGTGCTGCCCTTCTTCGCTCTGCTGTCGCCGCGGCTGCAAGGTTCGCCGCGCGGAATCGCTTGCGTCGCCGCACTGCTGATCCTGAGCGAGGTCGTCCGCTGCTGGTGGCTAGTGGTGCCGGCGTCCGGACGCAACTTCGGTCTGGTCGATGTTTTGGCGATGCTCGGCCTGATTGGAATGGCGGCAGCGCTGGCGCTACGTGCGCCGCGGTTGCCGGGCTTTCCAGAGGTGGTGCGACGCCATGTCTGAGAAATTCCTTGACCCCGCGCGTCATGAGCCGGCCGATGTCGGCGGCCGCTTCATTTGGGCCGGCCTGACGCTGGTGCTGGCGACGGTGGTCGTTTCGGGGTTGATCGTTCTGTGGCTTTACCCGGGAGCGACCACCGACCGCACTTTGCGCTTGCCCTTGCCGCGCTATCCGGATCCCCAGCTTCAACCGAATCCGGCGGCGGGCATGCAGCGTTTCCGCGACGAGGAAATGCTACAGCTCAACAGCGCGGGTTGGGTCGACAAGGCGAATCGCATTGCGCACATCCCCATTGCCGATGCGATGCGGAAAATCGCGCAGGAAAATATTCCTGGCTGGCCCGGCGCGGCGGAGCCGGCCGTCGCACGCAAGAATGCTCCTGCTTCGCCCGCGCCTGCCGGGCAGCCCCATGAAGCGCAGGAGACGGCAAGCTCGCCAGCATCGACGGAGAAGGCCCATGAAGTTGCGCGTCCTACTGCTTCTTCTACTCACGGCGCCACCATTCGCGGTTGCGGCGTCAACGCCGGATCTAAGCGGCATTGCCTACGACCAAAGGCCAGGCGTCCAACTCCCCGTCCAAGACATTTTCCGCGACGACACCGGTCGCATGGTGCGGCTAGCCGATCTTTTTGAAGGAAAGCCGTTGGTTCTTGCGCTTGGCTACTTTCATTGCCCCAATCTTTGCAGCGTCGTTCGCGCCGACTTGTTCGACGCACTCCGCGCGTCGGAACTGATGGCGGGCCGCGATTACGCGTTGGTCGCCTTGAGCATCGATCCGTCGGAGACCCGCGCTGACGCCGCTGCGGCCAAGGCGGAAGATTTGCAGCGCTATCCGGCCCCGGGCGCCGCGCAGAATTGGCATTTCCTGACCGGGACCTTCGACGCCGTGCAGGCAGTCGCTAACGCTGTCGGTTTTCGCCAGCGCTTCGATCCTGCGCTGAAACAATTCGCGCATCCAGCCGGCATCATCTTCGCCACGCCGACTGGCGCCGTGTCGAGCTATCTTCTTGGCGTCGGCTACCAGCCCGCCGACGTGCGGCTCGGCGTGACCCGGGCTGCGTCGGGAAACATCGCGGCCCTGGCATCGCCGGTCCTGTTGCTGTGCTACGACTACAATCCGGCGACGGGGCGGTACACGCTCGCCGTTATGAAGCTATTGCGCTTGGCCGCGGCGATCATGGTAGCCGCCATGGCAGGCGCGTTGTTCCTCGCGTTTCGCCGCGAGAAGGGACGCGCATGAGGTACTGGCTTCCTCAGGCGACGACCAGCGCGGCGGAAGTTGATTACCTGATCCTCGCTCTGCTTCTGACTTCCTGCGCAATCCTCGCGCTCGTCTTTGGTCTGATTTTGCTTTACATGATCAAGTACCGCGCTGGCAGCGATATTGATCGTGGTGTTCTCGCCGACAAGACTTGGCGGCTGGAGGCGGCCTGGACCGTCGCGACCTTGCTCATCTTCTTTGGACTATTCGTTTGGGGCGCGGATCTCTACGTCCGGCTTTTCCAACCGCCTTCCGACGCTTTGAAGATCTATGTCATCGGCAAGCAGTGGATGTGGAAAATCGAGCATCAAGGCGGCCAACGCGAGATCAACGCCCTGCATCTGCCGGTCGGGCGCGCGATCCAGCTGGTGATGACGTCGGAGGACGTGATCCATGACTTTTCCGTGCCGGCATTTCGTATCAAGCATGACGTGCTTCCAGGCCGTTACGAAACATTGTGGTTCGAGGTCAACGAGCCGGGGACGTATCGTTTGTTCTGCACGCAGCTTTGTGGGACAGGACACTCCGACATGTTCGGCGAGATCGTGGCGATGTCCGCTCCAGAGTACCAAAACTGGCTGCAACAGAACGCCGGCGGCCAGACGCTAGCCAACGCGGGCGAGACCTTGTTCATGCGCTATGGCTGCAGCGGCTGCCACGGCGGCAACGGCGCCGGCGGGCGCCAATCCGGCAGTACGGTGCGCGCTCCCGCGCTCGCAGGGCTGTACGGCAGCCCGGTGACGCTGATCGACGGCAGCATCGTCACTGCCGACGACCTTTACATCCGCGATTGCATCCTCTTGCCAGAAAGACGGCGGGTGGCCAGCTATCCGCCGTTGATGCCATCCTTCGCCGGACAAATCAGCGAAGAAGATCTTTTGAAGATCATTGCTTACATCAAGTCCCTGACGCCAAAGAAGCAGTCATGAGCGACACCGTCATCGAGGCTCCCGAATTTGCCGACGGCACGGCCTCATACCTGACCGACGGTTCCACCCTCCGCAGCTGGTTGTTGACGACCGACCACAAACGGATCGCGGTCCTCTATTTTGCGACGATTACATTCTTCTTCTTTATCGGCGGCGGCGCCGCTGCGTTGATCCGCTATAATTTGATCTTGCCGCAAGGCGTGATCGAGTCGGCGGAGACATACAACAGGCTGTTCACGCTGCATGGCGTCGTGATGGTGTGGTTCTTCTTGGTACCGGCCGTTCCGGTCACCCTCGGCAACTTCCTGGTTCCATTGATGCTCGGCGCGCGCGACCTGGCCTTTCCAAAGTTGAATCTGTTAAGTTGGTATCTGTTCGTCGCTGCGGGACTTGTTGTCCTCTATGCGCTGTTCGCTGGCGGCGTCGATACCGGTTGGACCTTCTACACTCCACTTACCTCCACTTATACCAACGGGCACGTGGTGGCGACGGCCGTCGCGATCATTATCGCTGGATTTTCTTCCATAGCAACCGGACTAAATTTCATCATAACTATCCATCGTTTGCGCGCGCCTGGCATGACCTGGTACGAGATGCCGGTGTTCTTGTGGTCGCTCTACGCCACCAGCGTAATTTTGGTGCTAGGGACGCCGGTTTTGGCGATGACGCTGCTCCTGCTGGCGTTCGAACGCATTTTTCACATCGGCGTGTTCGATCCGGCGCTGGGCGGCGATCCGCTGTTGTTCCAGCACCTTTTCTGGTTCTACTCCCACCCGGCGGTGTACATCATGATCCTGCCTGGCTTCGGCGTCATTAGCGAGATCGTTCCCGCCTTCTCGAGCAAGCGGTTATTCGGCTATAAATTCGTGGTCTGGTGCAGCATCGCAATCGCCGTGATCAGCTTTCTTGTGTGGGGGCATCACATGTTCGTCGCCGGCACATCGCTCTATTCCGCCCTTGTTTTCTCGATCCTGAGCTATGTGGTTGCGGTGCCGTCCGCGATAAAGGTGTTTAACTGGATCGGCACGATGCACAAGGGCTTTATCCGGTTCGACGCGCCGATGCTTTATGCGATCGGCTTCATTGGACTCTTCACGACCGGCGGGCTGACCGGCCTTTTCGTGGCCGCGCTCGCCGCCGATGTGCACCTGACGCAAACCTATTTCGTGGTGGCGCATTTCCACTACGTGATGGTCGGCGGCATGGTCTCCGCGTATTTCGCCGGTCTGCATTTTTGGTGGCCGAAGATCACCGGACGAATGTATCCGGAGATGTGGGGCCGCGCCGGCGCGCTGATCATCTTCATTGGCTTCAACATTACGTTCTTCCCGCAGTTCATTCTGGGCTATCTCGGAATGCCCCGGCGCTATCACTCCTACCCGCCGGAATTCGAGGTGTTGAACGTCCTCTCGTCGGCCGGCGCGACGATACTGGCCATGGGCTATCTGCTTCCGCTCGGCTATTTGACGTGGTCGTTGTTCTACGGCGAGCGCGCAAGCGCCAATCCGTGGGGTGCTACGGGGCTTGAGTGGCAAACGGCATCGCCCCCGCTCACCGAAAACTTCGTTTCTACGCCAATCGTAACCGAGCCACCTTATAACTATCCGCCACCCGAGGCCGTGCAGCGCCATGTCTGAAGCTTCGCTAGCGCATGAGTTCCAATATTCAAGTGCACGCCATCAAGCGGAGACGGCGATCTCCGGGATGTGGCTGTTTCTGGCGACCGAGGTGCTTTTCTTCGGCGCGCTTTTCCTGACCTGGATCTATTCCCGCCATTGGAATCAGGCGGGATTCGATGCGGGCGCGCGGCAGACCGATCTCGCGATCGGAACGATCAACACCGTGATCCTGTTGGCTAGCAGTTTCGTATATAGCGCGGGCGTCGCCTTTATCGAGGCAGGAGACAGGCGCTGGCTAGTACGGTGCTGCGCTATCGCCTGGCTGCTCGGGTTCGCCTTTCTTATCCTCAAATTCGGGATCGAATGGCGCGAGGATTTCAGCAAACACCTGTTCCCGGGACCCGGCTTCGCTATCAACGGCCCGCTTGGCGGCGGAGCACGCATATTCTTCGTCTTCTATTTCCTGGGCACCGCCGTCCATGGGCTGCATATGGTTGTTGGTTTGGTTCTTGTCGCCTGGATCATCGTACCTGCGTGGCGGGACGAATTTTCTCCGCGATATTACACGCCGGTTGGCGTGGTCGGTCTCTACTGGAGTTTTGTCGATATGGTCTGGATCGTGCTCTATCCGCTGATCTACCTTGTGGGGCGTGGCACGTGAGGCAACGTTTGCGCCGCTTGCTGTTGGCTTGGTTCTGGCTGATGCTTTTGCTGGCCGTAGAGGTCGGCGCGAGTTTCCTGCCGCTCGGCCGGTCTGCCCGGCCGCTCCTGCTGATCCCGGCGGTGCTGATGGTTGGCGTGGCCGGGACGGCCTTCATGGAGGTCGGACGGGGGCCCGAAATCATTCGCCTATTCGCCGTCGCTGCATTGCTCTGGCTGTTCATCCTGCTCGGCTTGGGCAGCTTGGACCCAATGACGCGTATTGAGTATCAGGTACAAGCCGCCTATCCAAGATAACGCGAAACATCCGTTGACCTGTTGCAGGCCGCGACAAATACACGATTTTTGCGGTAACCAGCCCACGCATCAGAGTCCGGTCAACCGTCGTGTTGAAACTCGGATGCGGCGTAATTGTAGCCGCGGATTTCGACGAAGCCGCATCCAATTTTCAATAATGCGACAACGCCGCACCGGGCGCAGCCGGATCCGCGGCCGAGGCGCTCGCCAAGGAAAACGGCCAGTCCGCGGCAGAACCTGTGAAACTCGCCCCACCGATGATCGCGCGCGTCATGGCGAGCGATCGAGCCTTTGCCGAGGCAAAGCACGCCAAGGATTAACGCATGATCCGCGAAGGTGGATCCTGGCTTCGCCTGGGCGTTGGTTTCGCGCAATCATGGTTATACTTGTCGCCGCTGCGCCGCCCATGCAAAGCTAGTTTGACCATCACCGGTGAACGGTTGGCTTATGGTTCTGACGATTCAGATTTTGGTGTTGCTTCTGGCCGTGGTCGCCGCGGTCGCGGTCGTCGCAGCGCGACTCGAGATTCCGCAGGCCATTCTTTTGGTGCTTACCGGAGTCATCCTGGCGCTCATCCCCGGCCTGCCGACGGTCGAGCTTGCCCCGGAGTTGGTGTTGCTCCTGGTCTTGCCGCCGGTGATCTACTCGTCCGCGGTGGCGATGAACTGGCGCGAGTTTCGATTCAATCTTCGCCCCATTTCTCTATTGGCGGTGGGGTGCGTCGTCTTTACGACGGTCGCGGTCGCCGCGGCAGCCCATTGGCTGTTGGGTCTCGCTTGGCCGGTCGGCTTCGTGTTAGGCGCCATTGTTTCGCCGCCGGATGCCATGGCGCCGCTCTCGATCGCTCGGAGAATGGAGCTCCCCAGGCGCATTCTTGTCGTCCTTGAAGGCGAAGGCCTGGCAAACGACGCCGCTGCGCTCATCCTCTATCGCTTCGCGGTAGCTGCCGTAAGCGCGAGCGCATTCTCATTCACCCACGCGGCCGGAATGTTCGCTGCGATCGTCGCTGGCGAAATCCTCTGGGGGATCGGTGTCGGTTGGCTGATGTTGCGCCTGCGGCGCTGGGTCCATGATCCGCGCATTGAGATCACGCTCTCGATTCTGACGCCGTTCCTTGCCTATTGGCCGCCCGAACATCTGGGCGGCTCCGGCGTGCTCGCCACCGTGACCGCCGGGCTCTACATCAGTTGGAACGGCCTCCGGCTGATCAGCGCCGCGACGCGGCTCCAGGGCATCTTCTTCTGGGATTTCCTCATTTACCTCATCGAAGGCATGGTGTTTCTCATCACCGGGCTGCAGGCGCGCACGCTGATCGCTCGCATCAGTAATGACTCGATCCCCGAGCTGGCTATTTCCGCCGCGATCGTCAGCGCCGTGGTGATCGTGGCCCGCTTCGTCTGGATGTATCCCGCAACCTATCTTCCGCGCTGGCTCTTTCCCCCGATCAAGCGGAGGGATCCATCGCCGCCTTGGCAGGCGCCGTTCGTTCTGGCGTTCACCGGGGTGCGCGGCATCGTTTCGCTCGCGGCAGCTCTCGCGATCCCATTTGCAACGGCGAACGGGCAACTCTTTCCCAATCGCGATCTCATTCTGTTCCTCACCTTTTCCGTTATCCTAGTGACGCTGGTAGGCCAAGGGTTGCTGCTGCCCTCGGTGATCCGGGCTCTCGGTCTCGCTCATGCCGGACGTCGCGAGCGCCGCGGCGATAGAGCCGAGTCGTATGAGGCTCGGCGGCTCGGGATCGAGGCGGCGCTTGGGCGGCTCGGCCAGCTTGCTGCGGAACGCGATCTTGCGGAGAACGTCGTCCAACCGCTTCTCGCCCGTCACCGCGCCCGGCTAAAGCATATCGAGCACCGCAGCGACGGCGATGATGGGCACAAAAAGCTCACCGAGCTTCACGACGAGATCGAACTCCTTCTGATCGCCGCCGAGCGGCAGCAGACCAACGACCTTTTCCGCGGCGGCAAGCTGAAAGACGCAGCGCGACGCGGGATCGAGCGCGAACTCGATCTGCGCGAGGCGCATCTCGCCAACCAGCGGGACGATGAATGACGATGCGGCGCGGTCGCTCAGTCGAGTCCATGCGGGTGCCAGCTTGGCGGTTGCTTGAACGACGGAAAGTTTCCTATCCGCGTCAAACCTTGCCATCTTTCGCGAGGGCCCAGGCGTGGAGGCGAGCGGGCCGCACGGTTGCCATGGCGTGCGTGGTCGAGACTTTGGGGGTCAGCGCCCCGGCGGAGCTCAATTGGCCGCGTTTCCGCCGGCGAAGGCCGCGAACAGCAAGGCCAGCCCCAATCCCAACACCGCGAGGGCGGCGCCGGCCTCGAACAGGCGTCCGGCAATCAGGGCCCGCCCGGAGCCCGCCGTGGAATATTTGACCGCCACGTTTTTGGCGAGCACGGCGGTGCTGGCGAGGGCCGCGGTGGTGATCGCGGTGCCGAGCGACATCGCCACGACGGCAAAAACGCCGGTTGAAAAAATCCCTTGCGCCAATGCGAAGACAAGAACGAGAATTGCGCCCGAGCAGGGCCGCGATCCGGCCGCCATCATCGTCAGCAGAGCGCTTTTCCAAGAAAATCCGGTCCCGAGCGTGCGCGGATCGGGCGCGTGGAAATGGGCGCAGCCTGGGCCGTGGACGTGATTCCCGGCGCAATCGTCGGCGAGAAAGGGGCCGGCCTTCCCCCGCGCCGCAATGGCGGCGGCGGGCGCGGCGCGCCAAACGGAAAGAAGAGCCGCGCCTTTGATGTAAACCAAAGCGCCGCCGAGAATCACTATCCCGGCATAGCTCGCGATCTCGACCGCATTCGCCGCCGCCGTCATGTGCTTGGCAGTCGCCTTGAAGACAATCGCGCCGAGGCCGACGATCGCGACCGCGCTAAAGCCTTGCAGGAGCGCCGCGCCAAAGGCAATCACGAGACCCCGCCGCAAGGCGCGCTCATTGGCGAGCATATAGGAAGCAATCACCATTTTGCCGTGACCAGGGCCCGCGGCATGAAAAATACCGTAAGCGAGGCTTAAACCCGCAAGACCCCAGGCGGCCGCGCCGCTTTGCTTGGCGGCCCGGATGGCCCCGCTTAACAGCCGGTAAAAGCCCGCCTCCCGCGCTAGGATCCAGCCGCTCACCCCTCGCGCGCTGCCCGCGGCGCCTTCATTGGCGCCGACCGCGAACGGGTGATGCGCCCCCTGCCCCAGCGATACGGAAGGCAGCAAGATGGCCATAAAGAGCAATGCGAGGGGTAAGACCGGCCGGGCGGCGGCAAGGACTTGCCGCACGCGCCGCCAAACCGCCGCGCAAGAAAACTCAATTGGGTTCAACAAGGCCTCACGGACAAGCGACTATAATCCGGCTCGCGAGCTTGACCCCGAAATCATAGCCGGGCGAAAGACCGCTGAAAAAAGATTCCGAAAGTTTTTTGGTGTCCCCGGCCGCCAAGGCCTTCGATCCGAGCAGATTGACCGAACATCCTTTGGGCGCGCCGGCCATACCGACAGGATCCTGCTTTTCCATCTCGAAAGCCACGAAATAGGTTGGATCATAGATTTGAAAGGAGAAGGCTTTCGCCGCGCTGGCGGGGGTTTTCAACGGAAGCGTAAACCGGAGAACCACGAGTTTGTCCTCCCGCTGTTCCAGCGAATAGTCGATGGGCGCCCCAAATTCGACCTTTGCGTTGGCCACTTTGGCATAAGTAAAAAAGTCGAATTCGGCCAGGGATTCAACATTTGTCTTGGCGAGCGGCGCCAGCTCTTCCTTGGTCATCAGCTGGCCCTCCTTTCCCTGCCCTTCCGTCACGAAGGCCGAATACATCTCGTCAAATGTCCAGGCGTGGCGGATGGCCTCGATCTCACCTTTTGGGTCGAAGATCACCTGCGCGCGTGCCGTTACCCATACGTGCGGGTGCGCCGCCGCGTTTTGGACGAGACCGGCCACAAAAACGGCGGCGAGGATAAACCTCAAACACAAACGCCTGTGCATGCGGAGCCCTTCGGCGGCGCATTTCGCGAAGCAACCACCAGCGGCGGACCACCTCCCTCGAGGCAGGCTTTAGACCGCGCAAGTCTGGCCGAAGAAAGGCAGCGATGGAACGTCAGCTGGCAAGCGGTATGCGGCCTTGAAGCTGTCGAAGCGCCAGCCCGGCCCGCAAAGCCTCGAATCAATCCTGACAAAAAAATAGCCGCTTAGGATGAGCGCGAGGCTTTTGACACGGGCTTGTTATGACCTTTTTTTGTCTTCGAAGGTGGAATATTCCATGCTTAACGGGTTGCATGGACATTTCGTTTCTCAGGCGAGTTAGATTAACATCCTAGAAATGTCAGGGCACAAAATCAAGACGTATTGCCACCATTTGCAGCAGGCTCTCATTGCTGGCGTCTGCAGTTCTGCATTTGGATGGGGCGCCGTTGCCGGAGCTGCCATTTTCGGTTTTTGGGGTCCTGTAAAGTTGGGCGGCCAAATCCCAGAATGGTTGCAACAACCTATCGCCAGCACTGCTTTTGCGATCCTATTTGTTTTTGTGATTCACTTAATTGTCATAGCGCCGTGGCGAGCTTTTTTTATGCTCCGGCCATTCTCGGTCAAAGTGGCTGCTGGATTTGTCGAAACTCAATATCCAATGGGTCGGTTTGAGCCCCAAAAAGTAGCCCTCGCCGTTACAAATAGATCATATCGTCCCCGCTCAAACTGTGTATTGCACATTATGAGCGCAAATGGTTGTGAAGAGAATTATTTCCCAAGATTTATCGAAGAATTTTCGCTCCCATCGGGGGATACGAAACCAATAACATTCATGGCGTGGACTTCTAGGCGCCCTCCATATGAAAACGACAAAACGATTACGTTGGTAGGGCCAATTGGATCTGGTTTTGGAGGTAATATTGTAACACTACCATGCGGTTCTTACGACATAGTTCTCAGGATTGGTATCCCTGAAGGCGATCCTAATGTCATACTTTGCAGGGTATGGATTGAAGGGGATTTCCTCAAAGCGGTCAGAATATGATGGTCATCGAGGTCGGATCTTCATCTTATGTCAAGCAACCCGTTAAACATGGAATATTCCAGACGTGACGGGATTCTTTCAAGTGCATCAGTGCAACAGTCACGAACCATTTTGCAAACATTTCCAAAAAGCCTCTTGCCGGTCGAATACCGGAAATCTAGTCTTCGGTCATGTTTGGCAGACCAAGAAATGTCTGGATTATGGGCGAGACATCATGCGGCGGGCATATGGTTTTTCGAGAATTCCATGGCTTGGCGCGGCGCTTTGGCTTTCCGGAATGGCGCGGGGCTTCGCGCAGGTCGCCTCACCCGGTGCGGCGATAGAGCTGCCGGAAGTGGAGGTGGTCGCGACGTCGCCCTTGCCCGGCGGCGGCGAAGATCGCGCCAACATCCCGGCCATGGTCCAAAGCGTACCGGCGGAGGATTTCGCCCGCACCAATTCGCAAAGCGTGACCGACACATTGCAGCAACAAATCCCCGGCGCCGTGTCGATCGACATCGACGGGAATCCCTTCTCACAGGATCTGCGCTATCGCGGCTTCGTCGCCTCGCCCAGGCAAGGCACCCCGCAGGGCATCGCGGTCTATCAGAATGGCATGCGGATAAACGAGGCCTTCGGCGACACCGTCAATTGGGATCTGATTCCGCCACAAGCGATCTACCGCGCCGACATATTTACCAACAACCCGGTCTTCGGCCTCAACGCGCTCGGCGGCGCGGTCAGCCTGCAAATGAAGAACGGTTTTCTCTGGCAAGGCCTGCAGACGCAAATCTTGGGCGGCTCCTTCGGCCGCGTCAGCGGCCTGTTCGAATATGGCAAAGAGATCGACGATTACAGTCTTTACGTCACGGGCGATGCGACGCGCGACGGCGGCTGGCGGTTTTTCTCGCCTTCAACCCTGTTCCGTCTCTTTGGCGATCTGGGCTACCGCGCGAATGGCAACGAACTTCATTTCACCGCTTCCGGCGCCCGCACCACGCTCGGCGTCGTCGGCCCAACGCCAGTCGAGCTGCTGGCCCAACAAGGCGAAAGCGCGGTTTTCACCAACCCGCAGACCACAGTCAACGCCGTGGGCTCCGTCGCCTTCACCGGCAAATTCGACATCAACCCGCAATGGTCGATCTCGAGCAATTTCTACATACGCACTTTCGAACAGCACCACACCGATGGCAATGACGCGGATCTCCAAGATTGCTCGGCCAATACCCTACCCAACAGTTTTGGCGGCCACCTGTGCCTCGACGACAGCAATTTTCCTGGCGTGACAAATGGAAATGCCTTTGTCATCTTGGATCAGAACGGCAAGCCTATCCCGTTCTCGCCGGGCACGATTTACGCGACCATCGATCGCAACTCCAATCATGCGACGACCTTCGGCATGGCGCTCCAGGCAACCGATAACGACAAATTCTTCGAGCACCAGAATTACTTCACTATTGGCGCCAGCGTTGACCGCAGTCTGCTGAGTTTCAGCGCCATCAGGCAGCTTGGCACCATCTTCCCGGATTTAGTTATCGGCAACGGAGACTTTCCGGGATCGGGCTCGATCATCGGCACCTTGGGAAGAATCGGCTTTGTGCCAACCTACCTCACCGGCACCACGACCTATTATGGCGTCTACACACTTGACACATTCAACATTACTCCGGAGCTCGCCTTGACCGCGGGCGCACGGCTCAACATAGCGCAGATCGTCAACGTGGATGCCTCGGGGCAGGCGCCGGAACTCGACATCAACGCCACCTTCTCGCGGATCAATCCGGTTGTTGGCCTGACCTATAGGATCATGCCCGCGGTCACCGTCTACGGCGGTTATTCGGAGGCAAACCGCGTGCCCACTCCGCTCGAACTCGATTGCGCCGATCCGATCCGGCCGTGCCTTCTTGAAAATTCGCTGGTTTCCGATCCGCCCTTGAAGCAAGTGGTGGCGCATACCTTCGAAGCGGGCCTGCGTGGGGCGCAGGCCATATTCGATACAGGCACCGTCGATTGGAAAGCCGGCTTCTTCCGCACGGACAGCACCAACGACATCGTTACGCAAGCGAGCAAACTCACGGGACAAGGCTTTTTCATCAATGTGCCGTCGACTCTGCGCCAGGGCGTCGAGGCCGGGGCAAACTTCCACTATGGCAATCTCTCGGCCTATTTGAACTATGCGTTCATCGACGCGACTTACCAGTTCGCTGGACCCTTCGCCTCGCCAAACAATCCTTTCGCCAATGCGGCTGGAGACGTATTTGTGACGCCGGGCGATCACATCCCGGGCATTCCGCGCCATCAGGCAAAATTCGGCGGCGACCTTGCGGTCACGCCCAAATTCAAGCTCGGCGCCGATGTGCTCGTCGCGGGCGCCCAATATTTTTTTGGCGACAACGCCAACCAAAACCCCAAACTGCCGCTCTATTGGGTCGCGAACCTGCACGCCTCCTATCAGCTGGACAACCACATTCAGTTCTTCGGGCTTATCAACAATATCTTCAACAACCGGAACGCGACCTATGGCGCTTTCTTCGATACCGCCACCGGCGCCCAGCTTGCGTCGCCGATCCCCTTCACGAACGATCCCCGCACAGTGACTCCATTGCAGCCGGTCTCCTTCTATGGCGGCGTGAAGGTCACTTTTTAGGGAAGATCGCGAACGGGTACAGGCTCTTTGGATAGGGGATGGCCTGGCGCGCGGGGCTTTGCCTTCCCCCGTGCCATGCGCTAATGCTTGGGGCACGCCGCAAGGCCTAGTCTGGCGGCAAGCATTTGGGGACTCCATGACGAATCAGGCCCGCTTCACGATCGCCAGTCTCTTGGAGGGAAAGAGCGCGCTCGTGCAAATCACGCCGGTCGCGGCCGATGGAAGTCCGCCCGGAATCGCTGGCCCCGGGCTCCAGGGATCGCAAGGATTAGGCCTCGAAATTGCAAATATCGCGGCTCTTCCAGACGCCGAGGACTATGCGCTCCACGAATTCTACCGCGCCACTTTCACGCCACCGGAGATTGCCTATTGCATCAAGCAGCCTACGGTAAAAGCGGCCTTTCAAGGTCTCCTCGCTTCCAAGCGCGCCATCGTCAAATCGGGTGCGGCGGCCGAATTGCCGGATGGGCCGCGAAGCGTCGAAATCGGCTTCGATGGGGAGGGCAGACCGGTCTATCCCGGCTGCTTGTTAGCGATCAGCGATACCGGCACGATAGCCGCGGCGGTCTCTCTCTGGCTAGGCGGGGTTACGCCGGCGGCGGCGCCTTCGAGCGGAGCCGCGCGTCCGCAAATGCGGACATTTCCGGTAAAAACCAGGCTTCTCGCGTTTCTGGTTTTGCTGTCGCTGTTGCTTCTGTTTGCATTGGGGCTCTGGAAAATCCTCGAACTGTGGCTGCACTAAATTTTCATCGCCGGTCCGCGCGGGTTATCCTTCCCGCGCAGCGTCGAGATCGCCAGCAAGGCGTAGCCATTCTTCTTCGGCGGCAACGAGCATTCGCTCGAGTTCGCCGCGCTGGGAGGATAAGTGCGCCGCCTTGGCCGGATCCTCGATGAACACCGCCGGCTCCGCGAGCGCCATGTCGATGCGCGAAACCAGATCGTGAAACTTCCGCATCTTTTCCTCGATCGCCGAAATGCGCTTGTCTAACTGGGCCGTGTTTCTTGCGGCGTGCGGGTTCTGATCGCGCTCCGGAGCCGCTTGCCTGGCCTCGCCCCGGTCTTTTTTCAAAGGCCTGCCATTGCCGCAGCCGGCTCGCTCGAGGACATAGTCGTTGTAATCGGCGATGTCGCCGTCAAACGGTTTGACCGTGCCTGCTTCGACGATCCAGAGGCGGTCGGCGCAGGCGTCGAGGAGATATTTGTCGTGCGACACCA
>JRHI01001278.1_pt1 | contig 22115 bp, 21 predicted proteins | sample 215371 | NCBI WGS metagenome assembly JRHI01 (sample SAMN02929681, study PRJNA255918) | sediment metagenome | biome: cave system; feature: Ice Cave; material: Sediment; isolation source: sediment from deep within a dark volcanic ice cave with no known source of... ...
TCGTGATCAGGTCTGTTCAGGATTGGTGAGCGCCAACAGGAGGAGCCCAGTGTCGCCTGAGGACACGCTGGGCCGGCTGGCCCGGCTCAGCGGCCTGCGCCGCCGGGAGCTCGTCCGCTGCGCGGAGCTGGAGTTGGTGGGGCTGGACAGCCGGGAGCCGGAAGACCGGCTGCTACGGCGGCTGCGCCGCGATTTGGGGCTCGAGCTGGAGGCAGCCGCCATCGTGGTGCGGCTGGTGGAGAGGATCGAGGAGCTGGAGGGCAGCCGACCACCGCCGCCCGTGCGCGCCAAAGTGCTGGAACGTCGGGCCGAGGCCGGGGGTAAAGGGCGGCCCTGACCGACCTCGGTTAGGCCTCAGCTCCCGTTTGCTGGGGACGCCACCGCTCCAGCAGCTCGCGCTTGAGGACCTTGCCGGCGGCGTTGCGTGGCAAGGAGTCGGTGAACACAACCGACTTGGGCACTTTGTAGCGGGCAAGCCTGGCCCGGCAGTGTTCGATGATCCGGGCCTCCGACAGACCCGCACCCGGCCTCGGCACCACCACCGCCATCCCGACCTCGCCCCAGCGCTCGTCGGGCACCCCCACCACCGCCGCCTCCGCCACCTCTGGCAGCTCGTGGATGGCGCTCTCCACCTCGGCCGGGTAGACGTTCTCGCCACCCGAGATGTACATGTCCTTCCAGCGGTCGACGATGTAGTAGTAGCCGTCCTCGTCCTGGCGGGCGGCGTCCCCGGTGTGCAGCCAGCCCTCGGTGAAGGACTCGGCGGTGGCATCGGAGCGGCGCCAGTAACCCGGGGTCACGTTGGGTCCCCGCACCCAGAGTTCGCCCACCTGGGCCCGTTCGACGTCCCTGCCCTGGGCATCCACGATCCGGACCTCCGTGTGCAGCACCGGCAGACCGCAGGATCCCTGCTTCTCGATCACCTTGTCCGCGCTCAGGACGATGGTGCTGGGACTGGTCTCGGTCATCCCATAGCCCTGCATCAGCGGGCAGCCTCGGCGAGCCCAGGTCTCCAGCAGCGGAGTCGGTGCGGGGGCGCCCCCGAGGCCGGTCGCCACCAGCCGCGAGAGGTCGGCTTGCTCGAAGTCGGGGTGCTGGGCCATGAACAGGTAGTTGGCCGGCACCCCGAAGAAGTGGGTGACCCCGAGCTCGGGGTCGGACAGCAGCCGCAGGGTCTCGCCCGGATCGAAGGCCCGTATTACCACCACCGTCCCGCCCAAATGGAAGGTGGGGTTCGCATAGAGGTTCAGCCCTCCGGTGTGGAAAGTGGGAAGGACGGTCAGGCAGACCGAGCGTGAGGTCAAGTCCACGGCCATGCCGATGTTGACCGCGTTGTAGAAGGTCATGCCGTAGGTGACCAGGGCGCCCTTGGGGCGCCCGGTGGTGCCGGCCGTGTAGAGGAGGCAGAGGACGTCGTCGAGGTGCACGGCGGCCGGCTCCCGGAGGCGGTCGGCCGCGGCGATCGCCCGCTCGTACTGGCTTTCGGGGCCGCCCCGCTCGATCCTGGTCCCGGGCAGCCGGGAGGCGAAGGCACCCTGCTCGCCATCGTGCACCAGCACCCTCGGCTCGGCGTCGGCGGTGATGAATTCCAGCTCCGGCAGCGCCAGACGCCAGTTGAGGGGGACCATGAGGGCCCCCAGTCTCCAGCAGGCGAACTGGACCTCGAAGACGTCGATCGAGTTCTGCCCCAGGAACGCCACCCGATCGCCGGCCTCGACTCCACATCGGTGGCGAAGGTGCCAGGCCAGGCGTGAGACCCGTTCGTCGAACCGACGATAGCTCAGACGGCGGCCGCTCGGGTGCTCCACCACTGCCAGCTTGTCGGGGGTCCGGCGGGCGTGGTGGGCGATCCAGTCGTAGGCCCGAACCCTCATCTGCTCTCCTCCCAACGGATGGCGGCAGCCGACCAGGTGTATCCGGTCCCCGCTGCCAGCAGCAAGACCACCTGGCCCGGCCTCACCAGGCCCCGCTCCAGGCCCCGCTGCAGCGCCAGCGCCTGGTCGGCCGCCTGCACGTGTCCGGTGTCCTCCAGATAGACGCTGCCACCCTCGGGGACTCCCAGCGCCTTCAGCAGCGACCGGTGCATGGACCGCTTGACGTGGGTGAGGGCCACGAAGTCGGGCCTGGAGGTCTTGGCCCCCGACAGGGCCTGCCGAGCCACCTCCAGGAAGTTGCCCAGGGAGACTCGATCCAACCTCGTTTTCATGCCCTCGGGATCGAGGACGTCCAGCGCGTTGGCCCCGCTGCCGAAAGGCGCCCCGCAGGGGCCGCCGGCGGTCCCGCCGGCCGGCATGACCACGTCTCGCGAGCAACTGGGGTCGGTTTTGAGGGCGGTCCCAAGCACCGGGTTGGGATGGTCGCGCAAGATGAGGAAGGCACCTGCCCCGGCGCCGAAGTTGATCATGAATCGTGAGCGCGGGTTGGAGTAGTCGATGAGGTCGTTCTCACGTGCGGCCGCCACCACCAGGACGCTGCGAATCCGCTCGTCCTCAGCCATGAGGCCCCGGACGGTTTTGAGGGCGATGGGGGTGCCGGCGCAGAGAGCGTAGACCTCGAAGGCAGCCGCCCGGGTCGCACCCAGCCGGCGCGTCACCTCGGAGGCGGCCGACCAGACGATGTGGTCTTTGAGCTCGCTGCCACAGTAGAGGACCAAATCGAGCTCGGTGGGGGGGAAGTCCCCCAGCGCGGCGCAGGCGGCCCGCACCGCCATGACCGACACGTGATCGTCGGGTCCGGGGACCCTGACCTCTCGAATGCCGAACTTCTCCTTGATCACCGACTCTGGGATGCCGGTTCTCTCGGAGATCTCGGCCGCGGTCCGGACCCGGGGCGGAAGGTAGGTGCCCACCCCGGCGATGCCGGCGGTCACCCTCAAGCCTCCAACTCATCCACGGTTGCCGGCTCCTCCACGGTGGCTTCTGGCAGCGCCCGCCGGGGCCGGCCGCGACCCAACCTGGAGACGGCCCCGGCGATGCCACCCGGGAAGAAGAGAACGAGGAGGACGAAGAGGGTCCCCAGGATGAACAGTGGCTCAGAAAGGGGCGCTCGCAGCCAGGGCGGGAGGCTAGCCACCTCCTGCGAGGAGGAGAGCCTCACCAGCCTGAAGTCCAGGTACTCGTAAAGGGCGCCCCCCAGGGCTGGACCCCAGAGCGTGCCCGCCCCACCCAGGACCACCATCAGGAGCAGGGCCAGGCTCAAATTGGCGGTGGTGACCTCGGGTGTGGCGCCGCCCACAGTCAGCAGGTAGACCACGCCGCCGGCCGAGGTTAAAAATCCGGACAGGACGAAGACCAGCAGTTTGAAGGTGTAGGGCCGCAGCCCCAGCACCTCCACGCGTCGCTCGTTCTCCCGGATCGCCTGCCAGACCCGCCCGGGCCGCGAGTTGACCGCCCACCAGGAGACGAGCAGCGTCAGGCCCAGGTAGGCCAGCGCCAGCCAGTAGAGGTTGGCCGTGTGGACGACGCCGACCAGGGCGGGGGGCAGGCTTTCGGCACCGAGCCCCAGACCCTCTTCGCCCCCGGTGAGGCCGCGGGGGTTGTTGTAGACGATGATGGAGCCGGCCTGGGCGAAGGCGAGGGTGACCATGGCGAAGGCGATACCGCTCACCCGCAGCGAAACCGAGCCCAGCAGTAAGGGCAGCAGCAGCGCGGCCACTGCCGTGAGGGCCAGCGATGCCCCCAGGCTCCAGTGCCAGCGAGTCAGCGCGACGTCGGTCAAATAGACCCCCAGCGAGAAGTAGAGGGCGTGGCCGAACGAGAGCAGCCCGGTGTAGCCGAAGAGCAAGTTGTAAGCGACGGCCACCCCCGCGAAGACTGCGCAGAGGGCCAGCAACTGCAGGGTGCCGGGGCGGTCGAGCGCACTGGGGAAAAGCCCCGGTACCTCGGCGTCGACGAAGGGCAGGGCCGCCAGCAGGGCGAAAACGACCACCCAGGCGGCCTTGCCCCCAAATCGGCCGAGCCTCATACCGCCCTCCCCAGCAGACCCTGGGGCCGCACCAGTAGTACCAGCGCCAGCAGCAGAACCACTGCCAAATCGCCGGCCGCCGAGAAGCCCCAGTACACGGAGGCGTAATAGTTGGCGAACTGCTGGACGAGGCCGACCAGGACGGCGGCCAGGGCCGATCCGGTGAGCGAGCCCAGCCCCCCGATCACGACCACGATGAAGGCGAAGATGAGGGTGGCGGTGCCCCGCTCGGGGTCGATGCTGCCGAAGTAGATGGCGCCCAGGGCGCCACCCAGCGCCGCAGCGACACCACCGATGGCGAAGACCATGGTAAAGGCGCGCTGGACGTCGATGCCGAGGGCCGTCACCATGGCACGGTTTTCGACTCCGGCCCGGATGATGAGGCCCCATCGAGTGAAGCGGAGGAAGGCGGCGAGAGCGGTGAAGACCAGCAGCGCGGCCCCGATCGCGACCAGCCGGCTGACCGGGATGGCAGCGCCCAGGAAGTGGGCCACGCCCTGGGTCCACGAGGGGGAGGGGAAGGGCTTGGGGTCGGGGCTGAAAGTGCCCTGCACCAGCGCCGTGATGGCGAGGGCGAGGCCGACAGTGACCAGGACCTGCTCGACGTGGCGGCGGTAAAGGGGCCTGATCAACACCACCTCTACCGAGGCCGCCACCACGGCGCCCACGGCCAGGCACCCGGCCAGCGCCGCCAACAAGCGCCAGGGCTCCGCCACCGGCAGACGGAGGGCGATCCACCAGGCAGCGTAGGCGCCCACCGTGAGGAAGGTGCCGTGGGCGAAGTTGAGGACTCGCATCAATCCGTAGGTCAAAGAGAGGCCGGAGGCGATCAGGTAGTAGAGGCTGCCCAGGCCGACACCGGTGGCCAGCAACAGAACGAAGGTGCTCATGCGCTGGCTGCCACCCCGAGGTGACGGTGTGCCAGCCGGGGATCCGCCAGCAGCGACCTCACCGTCCCCGTGTAGACCACCCGCCCCTGGTCCAGTACCACTGCCATGTCGGCCAGCTGCTCGGCCACGGAGAGGTTCTGCTCCACCAAGAGCACGGTGGTAGTCCCGGCGGCCGCGCGCAGGGCCTCGGCCGCCTTGGCGACCATGAGGGGGGACAACCCCTTGGTGGGCTCGTCCACCAGCAGGATGCGGTTGCGGTTGAGCAGCGCCCGCGCCAGCGCCAGCATCTGCTGCTGGCCACCCGACAGGGTGCCCGCGCGCTGGGCGGCGCGCTCCCGAAGCTCCGGGAAAAGGTCGAAGACCAGCTGGTAACGGGGCTCCCCGTCGCGCTCCGCCAAACGCAGGTTCTCCGCTACCGTCAGCTCGCTGAACACCTCCCGGTCCTCGGGGACGTAGGCCACCCCCAGGCGCACGATCTCGTGCGTGGGCAGACGGGTGAGCTCCTGGCCTGTGAGCCTGACCGAGCCCCGGCGCTCGACCAGGCCCAGGATGGCCTTGATGGTGGTGGTCTTGCCGGCCCCGTTGCGGCCGAGCAGGGCGGTCACCCCGCCCTCGGCTACCTGGAAGCTCACTCCCTGGAGGATGTGGGACTCGCCGAGGTGGACATGTAGGTCGGAGACCTCCAGCAGGGGGGATGCCATCAGCTGGCCCTGCCCAGGTAGGCCTGCTGCACCACGGGATCGGCCATCACCCGCTCCGGGGTGTCGATGGTGAGCAGCCTGCCGTGGTGCATGACCGCGACCCGGTCGCTGAGTCCGAGCACGAGGTCCATCCGATGCTCGACCATGAGCACGGTCTTGCCCTGCTCCCGGCGCACCGTACGGATGACCTCCATCATCCCGGGGACCTCCTCCATGCTGACACCGGCGGTGGGCTCGTCCAGCAGAAGGACCTCCGCTCCCCCACCCAAGAGGATGCCCAGCTCCAGCTTGCGCTTGTCGCTGTGCGGCAGCTGGCCGGCCGTAGCCTTTTCGCCGGAGAGGCCGACGGTGGCCAGGGCTCCCCGCGCCCTCTCCAGCACGGACCGGTCGGCGGCGGCCGGGCGCCACACCTTGAGGCTGCCTCCGGCTCGGGCCTGGACCCCCAGCCGGACGTTCTCCAGCACACTCAGGCCCACGAAGACGCTGGTGGTCTGGAAAGTCCTGCCCAGGCCGAGCCGAGCACGCCTGAAGGGTGGAGCAGCCGAGACCTCCTGTCCCAGCACCTCGATGCGTCCCCCGGTGGGCCGGTAGAGGCCTGAGATGAGGTTGAAGAGCGTGGTCTTGCCGGCCCCGTTGGGTCCGATGATGGAGACGAACTCGCCGGGCTTGACCGAAAAGGAGACGTCTTCGACGATGGTGAACCCGCCCACGCGGTAGCTGAGGTGCTCGACCCGAACTGCCGGGACCATCGCCATCCTTCCCCTCGGACCAGGCGTCCTACTTGATCGGTGGCGCCACCTCTGACGGTGGCAGAGTCTTCACCGGCACCGCGTCCCAGCCGGCCCCGGACTGTTCGAGCCTGACGATGAACGTCGGCTGCAACATGGCGTGGTCCTTCGCCCGCACCGTCTCCTGGCCCTTGGGGGCTATGAAGGTATAGCCCTCCAGGGCCGCGATCAGCTTGTCCACGCTGGCGTCGCCGTCGGCCTTGTCCACGGCGTGGACGATCATCTGCGCTGCCACGAACCCATCGGGGTCGAAGAGGTCGGGTACTTTGCCCTCCTTCTTGAGGGCGTTGATCAGGAAGGTGTTGGCGTCGTTCTTGGGCGCCTGATAGACGTAGTGGGAAAGGAACTGGATCTTGGAGGCGACCGGGCCGAAGGTGGAGTAGGAGGAGCGCTGGTCCAGCCCGGTTACGACGGTGGTGGCGGCGAACACACCCTGCTGGTCGAGAGCCTGCCACATGGACTGGGCGGTGGTGCCGGCCCAGGCCACGAAGAGGAGGTCCGGCTTGGCCTGCTTGGCCTGCAGCGCGAAGGACGTGAAGTCGTTGGCCGTCAAGGGGACGAGCACTTTGTCCACGGTGGCGCCCTCGCCTCCCAGCACGGCCTTGACCGCCGCCAGGTTGGCCTGGCCGAAGGCGCTGTCCTGGGCGAAGACCACTACCTTTTTGCCGCTGACGGCACCACCCAGGATGGCCTTGGCGGTCAGGATGTCCTGGTAGGTCTGCCGGCCAGAGCGGAAGGTGTAGCGGTTGATCCCGGTGATGGCGTCGGTGGCCGCTGGGCCGGAGATGAAGAGGACCTGGTTCTGGGCGGCGATGGGTGCCACCTGGGTGGCCACCCCGGAGGAGGTCGAGCCGGCCAGGATTTTGTAGCCCTGGCCGATCAGGTCCTTGGCCGCCGAGACCGCCTTGGCGGGGTCGCCGGCGTCATCCTGCTCGGTGACCTCGATCTTGTGATCGTTGACACTGCCGGTGCCCTTGGTGGCGTAGTCCAGGCCGACCCGGAAGCCCTCTATGTACTGGGCTCCGTAACTGGCCAAGAGCCCGCTCTTGGAGTAGATCAGCCCGACCTTGACCGGAGCCTTGGCCGGAGTCGGTTGCGGCTGGCCGCCGCCGCAGGCGGGAACTGCCAGGGCAAGGGCCGAGACCACGATGGCTAGCCGAGCTCCAAGCTTCCAACACATATCCGCCACCTTATGAGAGTTGAATCAACTATCTGGCAACGATAGCCGCCAAGCCGCATTTGTCAAGGGGGCGGTCATGTTCGAGATAGTAGAGTTGGAAGCTGAATCAATGACCAGGTTCTCTGCTACCATCCCTGCCGTGCTGCCGAGCAGGTCCCGCCCGCAGGAGTTCGACCTGGAGCTTGCCTCCGGCCGCCTCCACGGCAGGCGCTTCGGTCGGGCCGGCGCCCCTTTGGTGCTCTGCCTGCCGGGCCTGGCCGCGAACTCGACCTGCTTCGATTTCATCGGAGAGAGGCTGGGGGGGCGTCGTCGGCAGGKGGTCTCGCTCGACCTCCGGGGGCGGGGCCGCAGTCCGGCAACATCGGCCGGCACCTACGGCTGGCCCAGCCACGCCCGCGACGTCCTGGAGGTGGCAGCCCGCTTGGGCTGCCATCGCTTCTCACTGGTCGGCCACTCCATGGGTGCCTTCGTGGCCATGCAGGTGGCTGCCGTGGAGGGCAACCGCCTGGAGAGGGTTGCCCTGCTCGACGGGGCCGGTGTGCCCGACAGCGCGGCCTGGGCCTCGATCGCGGACGGCACCCGCAGGCCCGGCCGAGTGTTCAGCTCAATGGAGGACTACCTGGAAGCGGTACAGGGCACCGTCACACCCTGGAACCGGTACTGGGAGCGCTACTTCCTCTACGACGTGGAGCCGCTGGAGGGCGGCCTCCGGGTGGGGCCCGACCGCAGCGCGGTGCTGGAGGACGTCGCCTACGGCGGCATCCACGACCCGGTCGACCTCTGGCCCTCGCTGACGATGCCAGTGCTGCTGCTGCGGGCACGCGTCCCCTTGGGAGGCGGCTTCGTGGTCAGTCCGGCCACGGCGGAGGACTTCCGGCGTCGGGTGCCGCAGGCGAAGGTGGGGGAGGTGGACGCCGACCATTACGGCATCCTCATGCACCCTCAGACTGTCGAGGCGCTGAGGCTCTTCCTGGGAGGCTGATCCACTGCCGGCTGAGGGCTGCAGGAGCGGAGCCAGAAGCGAAAAGAGGGCCCACCCCGGCTGGGATGGGCCCTGCGGTGGTGCTAGTTGCTGGCTGGCGAGCTGCTGGGCTTGCCGGGCTTGGCTGCCTCCGGGGCCGGGGCCAGGGCCTCGACCCAGCGAAGCATGAGGTCCTTCTGGATCTGCAGCAGCTGGGTGGTGAAGACGTAGTTGGCCTCCACCAGCTGGGCCGCCGAGGGGAGACCGGCGGAAGGGTTGGTCTGCGCCTCCTTGAGGGCGCTGATGACCTGCTCCTGCGCCTTGGACAACTGCTTGGCAGCCTGCAGGACGCCCTCCTGCACCTGGGTCACGAACTTCTGATAAGTGGTCATTCCGGATGCCTCCTTGAACTTGGTTTCTTCGCGTTGACGTCCTCGTCAATATACCAAGCGCCTGCTTGGTCTGTCAAGAGGCTACCCGGATGAGCTCCCAACGAAACCCCGGTAGACCTGGATCAGCGCCTGCTTCTGCTCCTGGCTCAGCTTGGGGTCGAGCCGGATCGTCTCCTCGACGTCGGGCACTCGCTCCGGTTCTTCGCCCTCCAGCAGGCCGGCCTGGGCGTAGAGCGTCTCGGCCGAGAGGTCGAGGGCGTCGGCGATGCTCTTGAGCACCTGGGCCGAGGGCCGATAGAGGCCTCGCTCGATCTGGCTGAGGTAGGGGTTGGAGACCCTCGCGAGCTCGGCCAGCTGCCGCAGTGAGAGGTCGGCCAGCTGCCTCTGGGAGCGGATGAACTCGCCCAGAGCCTTCCAATGGAATGATTCCTCGCGCTCTCGCCTCGGCATGCGACCAACAGTCTACAGCGTTGCTTGGCGTGCCAAGCACGATCCCGCTCGCTAGACTTGGACTCATGGCCAGCCCCGAGGAGGTCGGCTATGGGCTGAGTCTGGCCGGCATCGACCCCGAGGTCGTGGCGGAGGGCCTGTCGCTGCTCGGTGCCGCCCTGGCGCGACGTCCCCAGGCCCTGTTGGAGTCGCTCTCGGAGCTGGCCTGGGAGGAGACGGAGGTGGCCCTGGGGTGCGCGCGCGCCCTCCTGGGTGGTCAGCCGGAGTCGTCGGCAGCGCCCGAGCCGACTGACCGGCGCTTCGCTCACCGTGCCTGGCGGGAGAACCCCTTCTTGCGAGGGCTGCTGGGGTCCTACCTGGTGGGCGCGGGCTGGTGGCAGCGGCAGGCTGAGGAGGCCGAACTGGCAGAGCCGGACCGCAGCCGGGCCCGCTTTGCGCTCGGCATGCTGCTGGACGCGCTCGCCCCCAGCAACCTTCCCTGGGCCAACCCGGTCGTCCTCGAGGAGGCGGTGGACACCGGTGGCCTGAGCCTCTGCCGCGGCCTCTACAGCATGGCCCAGGACCTGGTCCGGAACCGGGGCCAGCCGCGTCAGGTGGACGCCTCCACCTTCCAGTTGGGGGTCGACCTGGCGGCCACTCCCGGCAGGGTCGTCTACCGCAACCAGCTGATCGAGCTGCTCATGTACGAGCCCCGAGCTGACCGCGTTCACGCGCAGCCGCTACTGCTGAGCCCGCCCTGGATCAATAAGTACTACATCTTGGATTTGGCCCCCGGCCGCTCCCTGGTCGAGTTCGCCCTGGAGCGTGGCTTCAACGTCTTCGCCGTCAGCTACCGAAACCCCGATGCCTCCATGGCGGCACTGACCCTGGACGACTACCTGCGTCTGGGCCTGCTGGCCGCCCTGGACCGGGTCTTAGAGCTCACGGGCTCTGAGCGGGTCAACCTTCTCGGCCTCTGCGTGGGTGGCACCATGGCTGCCATCACCGCCGCCTACTTGGCCGCCCGGGGTGGCGGGGGCCGGATCGGCTGGCTCACCCTCGTCAACACCTTGCTGGACTTCTCTCAGCCAGGGGAGGTGAGCGTCCTCATCGACGAAGCCCGCCTCGGACGGCTGGAGGAGAAGATGAGGCAGAAGGGCTACTTCGAGGGCTCGGCCATGGTCGGCACCTTCAACTGGCTCCGGGGCCGGGAGCTGGTCTGGGACTTCGTGGTCTCCAACTGGTATTTAGGCAGGCGGCCGCCCGCCTTCGATCTCATGGCCTGGTGCACGGACAGCACCAACCTGCCGGCGGCCATGCACTCCCAGTACCTGCGGGCCTGCTACCTGGAGAACCTGCTCGCCCGGCCCGGTGCCTTCCGGATCGCCGAGGTCCCCATCGACCTCACACGGGTCACCCTGCCCGTCTACCTGCTGGGCTCGGAAAGCGACCACATCACCCCCTGGAGATCGACCTACCGGGCCGTCCGCTTGCTCGGCGGCCCCGTGCGTTTCACGCTGAGCTCGCGCGGCCACATCGCCGCTGTCGTCAACCCACCCGGCAACCCCAAGAGCCGCTACTGGACCAACCCCCGGCGCCCAGCCGAGCCGGACCGCTGGCTGGCCCGGGCCGCCCCTCACCAGGGCAGCTGGTGGGAGGACTGGGCTGCCTGGGCCAGGTCCCGGTCCGGCCCCCGGGTGCCGGCTCCGGCGCTGCCCCCGGGGGACCCGGCACCGGGCAGGTACGTGCTCAACCTGACTGGCCCTCCCCTGAAGTGACCCAGGTGGAGTGACCTGGGCCCGCAACCCGGCACCGGGAGGCCCACTCGCACCGGGCTCCGCTTGACAGCCGCTGCCGGGCGGGCTAGGTTGATCATCGATTCATCTCTCAGACAAGGAGCCCTGGTCCATGGTTCGGCTAGGCTGGCTGCGGTGGCTGGCGAGTGCTGCGGCGCTCGCTCTGGCGCTGCTACCGCTGGCGGCCGGGGCTGACTACGGCAGCGCTGCCGGCCAATTCGCATCGGTGGTCCAGCAGATCGTTGCCCTCCCCTACCAGGCGGCCTATCTCCCGACCGGGTACGACCGCGCCTTCGCCCCCGCCCAAGTCCCCAACACCTTCCCGGTCGAGGACTACACCTCCGGGTCGGTGCCGGGCGACCCCGACGCACCCGCCTGGCCGTCCGCCTTCAAGCAGGTGGTCCTCACCTCCGACGACGGGGCTAGGCTGGTGGGCATGATGGCCCTCCAGCCGGGCACGCACCCGGGCGTGGTCGTGGTCCACGGCTTCAACACCCACGGCATCGCCTCGGTGGTCCGCTGGGCAGCCATGCTGCACGCCAACGGGTACAACGTGCTGGCCGCTGACCAGCGCGACTTCGCCTTCGAGTACCAGGCCGGCTACGGATACCCCAACTTCCCGCAGACGTTGGGCTGGAAGGAGGCCGAGGACGTGGTCGCCGCCGGGCGGTTCCTGAAACAGCAGCCCGGGGTTGGCCCGGTGGGGGTGGTTGGCTTCAGCGAGGGAGCGCAGAACACGGTCCTGGCCCTGGCTTTGAGTGGGTCGTCCGTGTTCTCGGCTGGGCTCACGTTCAGTGGTCCTGCCGACCAGGACACCCAGATCTACAGCACTGCCGTACCGCCTGCCTGCCAGACCCCGGCCTGTACCTACCCGGCCACCGACGCTTTGGTCCAGCTGGTGGTGCCGCCCTACACCTTCGACGACCCCTGCCAGGTGCTGAGCTATGCGGGTCGCTACTACTCGATCGACCCCTTCCAGATACTGGCTCGGGAGACCGCTTTCCATGCCCAGCTCAGGGTGTCGGTGCCGCTGCTCAACTTCTATGCGGCGGACGACCCTCTGGTGGCTCCCTTCCAGGCGGCCATGATGGCCGGCTACGAGGCAGGCAACCCCCGCCAGCTCACGCTGGAGATCCAGCGTGGCAACCACGCCTACTATTACGACCGCTGGTGGCAGCAGATGGCCATCCTGCTCTACTTCAAGGCCATGCTGCCGGGCGCCGCTGGAGACCCCACCCTGACCATTGCTGCCACCGTCAACCAGACCCCGGGTGGGGCGCCGCTGGCGGCCCAGTTGGTCGACCTGGGCAGCCCCACCCGACAGCAGGCTGACTCCTACCTGGCTCCCTACATCTGCGACACCAGCCGCGGGGCCCCGGGCGCTTGGGCCACGTGAGCCAGGCACCCAGGGCGATCCCCATGCCGCGCACCGGGCGTGGCTGGAGGACACGAAAAAAGCTTTTGGACGCGGCCGAGCGGATCTTCGGTGAGCGGGGCTTCCACGACACCTCCATTGCCGACATCACCCGCGCCGCCGGGGTCGGTCTGGGCACCTTCTACGTCTACTTCCCCAGTAAAGAGGCCATCTTCGTGGAGCTGGTGAAGGACATGGGGCACGAGATGCGCCGCCGCCTGCACGAAGCCTCGGCGGCCGCTCCCGACCGCGCCCGTGCCGAGGAGGCGGGCTTCCGCGCTTTCTTCGACTTCGTGGCCCAGCACCCCAACCTCTACCGCATCGTCCGCGAGTGCGAGTTCGTGGCCCCCCAGGAGTATCGCGCCTGGTACCAGCGCCTGGCCGAGCGCTACCGCGCCCGCCTCACCGAGGCCGTGGAAGCGGGGGAGTTCCGACGTCTCGATCCCGAGCTGGTCGCTTACTGCCTGATGGGCATGGGCGACTTCCTGGGCATGCGCCTGGTGCTTTGGGATGGCCGTCGCCGGGTGCCTCAGCGGGCACTCGCGACCGTGATGGAGATGATGCTGGACGGGCTCAGGGCCAACCGTGGGGCAAGTGACTGACCTGGACCTCGACCTGCCCTCGGGCCGGCTGTACGCACGTTGGTACGGGAGCCCGGCCGGGCGGCTGGTGCTCTGCCTCCCCGGCCTGAGCGCCAACCTGGTTTCCCTGGAACCGATGGCGGAGCGGCTGGCGGCGGCTGACCTGGCTGCTGTCAGTCTCGACCTGCGGGGACGGGGCCTCAGCGAGACGACCGCGCCCGGTACTTACGGCTGGGTCAACCACGCGCAGGACGTGCTCCGGGCCGCCGAGGCACTGGGGGCCGCCAGCTTCGATCTGGTCGGCTGGTCGATGGGCGCCTTCGTGGCCATGCAGGTGGCCGAGCTGGCGGCGGCCCGGCTGGGCAGGGTGGCCCTGATCGACGCCGTTGGCAGGGTGGAGGCGGGGGCCCTGGAGCTGGTGCGGGCCAGCGCCGAGCGGCTGGAGGCTACCTACCCCTCGGTCGAGGACTACCTCCAACTGGTCCGCTCGACCAATCTGATCACTCCTTGGAGCGAGCTCTGGGAGCGCTACTTCCGCTACGAGCTGGAGCGCACCCCCGGTGGCGTCCGGCCCCGCACCAGTCGGCAGGCTGTGCTGGAGGACCTGGCCTACGGCGAGGCCCACGACCCCGGCCGGCTCTGGACGGCGCTGACCATGCCCGTCCTGCTGGTGCGCGCTTTGCGGCCGTCCGCACCTGCCCTGGGGTTCGTGGTCTCGGAAGCGGAGCGTGACCGTTTTCTCGGCGCTGTTCCAGGCGCTCGCCTGGTGGAGGTGGACGCCAACCATTATGGGGTCGTGGTTCACCCCCGCACGCTGGAGGCGGTTGTCCAATTCCTGGCCACGCGAGGTACCATGGGCCGGTGATGTCGAGTCTGGAAGACGTCAACTACGGTCTCAGCGTTGCCGGCCACGACCCGGAGTCGCCGCTGCGCTCCCTGGGGGAGCTGGCGGCGCGCCTGATACGGGAGCCTGGGGAGCTGACCCGGGCCACCGCCGACCTCATGCTACGCCAGACCGAGGTCGCCCTCGACGTCGCCCGCGCCGCTCTGGGGGTCCAGCAACCACCGGTGGTGGCTCCGGACCCCGGCGACAAGCGGTTCAGCGATCGTGCCTGGCGGGACAACCCCTGGCTGCGTGGCGTGCTGGAGAACTACCTCGTCGCCGAGCGCTGGTGCCGCGAGCGACTGGAGACGGTCGACCTGCCCGAGAGCGATCGCCGCCGTGCTCGCTTTGCCCTCAACATGCTGCTGGACGCCCTGGCACCCAGCAATCTCCCCTGGCTCAACCCGGTCGTGGTCAAAGAGGCGATCGATACCGGGGGGCTCAGCCTGGCCCGCGGCCTCCTCAACTTCGCCGAGGACCTGGTGCGCAACGGCGGCCGGCCCCGACAGGTGGACCGCTCGGCCTTCGAGCTGGGACGCAACCTGGCCGCCACCCCCGGTCGCGTGGTGCTTCGCAACGAGCTGATCGAACTGCTCATGTACGAGCCCCAGACCGAGAGGGTTTTCGCGCAGCCGATCGTCTGCAGTCCGCCCTGGATCAACAAGTACTACGTTATGGACCTGGCTCCCGAGCGCTCGTTCATCGAGTACGCGGTCAGATCCGGTTTCACCGTCTTCGTCATCAGCTATCGCAACCCGGACGCCAGCATGGCCGGTTTTCGGATGGCCGACTACCTGAAGAAGGGCCTCCTCACCGCCCTCGACGCCGCCCAGGAGATCACGGGGTCGCCGCGCGTGAATATCTTCGCTCTCTGTCTGGGGGGCACTATCACCGGCATAGCGCTCGCCTACCTGGCCGCCAGCGGGGGCCTCGACCGCATCGGCTGGGCGGCCCTGACCAACACGCTTATCGACTTCGGCGAGCCGGGGGAGCTGGCGGTGCTGACCGACGAGGCCAACATCGCCCGCCTGGAGAAAAAGATGGAACGCAGGGGGTACCTGGACGCCTCCAGCATGTCCGGCGCCTTCGACTGGCTGCGTGGCAACGACTTGGTTTGGAACTACGTGGTCTCGAACTGGTACATGGGCAAGCAGCCGCCCGCTTTCGACATCCTGGCCTGGAATGCCGACAGCAGTAACATGCCGGCCGCCATGCACTCCGAGTACCTGCGCGCCTGCTATCTGGAGAACCGCCTGGCTCAGCCCGGTACTTTCGCCATCGACGGGGTGCCCATCGACCTGAGCCAGGTCACCTCGCCCCTCTACGTGCTGGGGGCCGAGAACGACCACATCGCTCCCTGGCGAGCCACCTATCGGACCACTCAGCTGGTGAGGGGCGAGGTTCGCTTCACCCTCACCTCCAGCGGACACATTGCCGGCATCGTGAACCCGCCCGGCAACCCCAGGGCTGCCCACTACGTAAGGGACGACTGCCCCCCCGACCCCGACGAGTGGCGGCTGGGGGCGGAGCGCCGAGAGGGGAGCTGGTGGCCGCATTGGGTGGCCTGGGCTTCGGCCCGTTCGGGGGCGCTGGTCGAGCCGCCACCGATGCCCCGGGGGGAGCCGGCCCCCGGCCGCTACGTGAGAAACCAGGTGGGGCCACCCTTGCGCCTGCAGAGACCTCCGAGCCAGGCCCAGCGCCGCCGACAGCAGCCTGCAGCCGCCGTGGACCAGGTTCCGGCATGAAGGAGGGCCAACAGATGCAGTGGATCAGGCAGGCGGAAGAGATGGTGGGGGCCTGGAGCCGCGTCCAGGCCGAGATGTGGGAGAAGACCCTGGAGGCCCTCCGACAGGGAAAGGAGGAGGCCGAGGAGACAAAGGGTGCCGCGGCCGCGGCGCTGGGTCGGATGGCCGAGATCTGGCGGGAGTCGGTGCTCAAGGCACTGCAGGCCCAGGTCGAGTGGACCCGGATCTGGACCGAGCGGCTGGCCGAGCAGTCGGAGCAGCAAGAGCTGGCGGACTCCGCCCGGCGCTTTCAATCCATGGTAGAGCGTTGGGCCGCCCTCCAGCAAAACCTCTGGGAGGGTTGGTTCGACGCTGCCTCCAAGGTGGGCCCGAAGATCCCCAGCTCGGCCATCTGGCTGGATCTGATGAAGGAGTGGCAGCAGGCGGCAGCAGCCGCACTCCAGGCTCAGGCGGACTGGGCCAGAGCCTGGACTGAAAAGCGTGAAGAGGAGCCCAAGGAGCCTGGCTCGCCGAGGACTTCGGCTTCACCCGGCTCCGGGCGCCGCCGGCGCAGCACGTCCCGGTGAGAAGGCAGGAGCCGCGGCCGCACCTGGCGATCTTGGTCTAGGGAGGCTGGAAGGACATGCGCTTTCAGGGCAGGGTGGCGGTCGTCACCGGCGGGGCCCGCGGCATCGGCGCAGCCACGGCCCAGCGGCTGGCTGCCGAGGGCGCTGCCGTGGTGGTCTCCGACCTCGACCTGGCCCCGGCCGAAGAGGTGGTGGCCGAGATGTGCCACCAGGGGGCTCGCGCCCACTCGGTGGCCTGCGACGTCAGCCAGCGGTCGGCGGTGGAGGCCATGGTGGAGGAGACCCTGGACAGGTTCGGCCGCCTGGACCTACTGGTCACCTCGGCCGGCATCATCCGCGACAATCTGATCCACAAGCTGAGCGACGAGGACTGGGACGCGGTCATCGACACCCACTTGAAGGGCACGTTCCTTTGCGCCCAGGTCGCGCAGCGGGTCATGGTTCCCCAGCGCTACGGCAAGATGGTCTTCCTGTCCTCGATCTCCGCGCTGGGCAACGGCGGGCAGGCCAACTACTCAGCGGCGAAAGCGGGGGTGGAGGGTCTGGCCCGGACGCTGGCCATCGAGCTGGGCAAGTTCAACATCAACGTGAACGTGGTCGCCCCCGGGTTCGTGGAAACCAGGATGGCGAGGGCGGCAGCCGAGCGCATGGGGGTGGACTGGGAGGACTTCAAGGCCCAGATGGCGGCCGTCAATCCGCTGGGACGGCTCGCCCAGCCCGAGGACGTGGCGTCGGTGATCGCCTTCCTCTGCAGCGACGAGGCAGGCTTCATCTCCGGTCAGACCGTCTACGTCAAGGGTGGGCCTTGAGGCTGGGGGCGACCCCGACGCCACTCAGAGTTCCAGCTCGAGCAGGCGACGTAGCCTGAGGGCCACCAGCAAAGTCGCCGCCTTCTCCCCGTCCGCCAGCAGTCGGTTGCCCACTTCCCCCAGCTCGCGCAGACGGTACTTGAGGGTGCTCAGGTGGATGCCGAGCATGGCCGCCGCCTCCTTGAGGCGGCCTTGGCGTGCGATGTAGGCCTCCAGGGTCGGCAGCACCCAGGGTCGGTGGGCGAGTTCGCCCAGAGGTTCGAGGGCGGTCTTTGCGAAGCGCAGAGACTGTTCGCGGTCGTGGTGGAGGGCAATGATAGGGGCGAGCTCCTGGTAGTCGAAGACCTCCTTTTCCTGGCCGTTCAGGGCCGGCCCCACCTGCAGCGTCTCGAAGGCCTCCAGGTAGCTCTGGCGGCTGTCCTGGGGCCCGCGGGCGTTGCCACCCAGGCTCACGGCCGCTACCCCTGGTTTGTCCAGCAGCTGTCGAAGACGGCGCAGCACCAGCCGACGGTCCACCGGGCCCTTCATCGGTGCCACGCCGATGACGCTGCGGAGCCTGATCGTCCATAGGGTCGCCCCCACCGCCGCCTCCATGGCGTAGCCGATCTGCTCCAGCTGCTCCAGCGTGAGGTCTCCGCGGGCGCTGGCGATGGCGATGGCGTGGGGTCGCCGCAGCTCGGCCGGCCGGTCGACCGGTTCACCGGCAGGTCCCGAGAGGATGACGTTGAGCAGGGCGGAGCGGCGGTGCTCGCGCTCCCGAGCCACGTGGCCCAGCTCGTCGAGGTAGGCGCCCGCCACCTCGGTGTTGGTCCGGTCGGCGAAGTCGAGGGCCAGCTCGGCCACCAGGGGCAGGGCCGCCCGGAGGCTGGGGTCCCGCCACTGCGGTGCGCTCATCAGCTCCCGCCACATGACCCTGACGCCGATCCGGAAGGCCCTCAGCACCGAGTGCAGGTCGATGCCCTGAGCGGCCCGGCGCCGAGCCCCCTGCAGCAGCGTTATCAGGTCCTCTTGACTGAGCGCCCGGCCCGTCGACATCGCCTGCAGCCAGAGTCTGACCACGGCCGCCGAGACCGCCCTCACGTCCTCGATCAGGGCAACGTCGGCGATGCGGGCGTACTCGGCGATCTCGGCCTTGTAGGCCGAGACCATGGTCGCAGCTATCGACTCGGCCTCGGGCTCCTTCTGACGAGCTATCTCCTGCAGCAGCCTGATAGCCCGCGGTGAGGCCGAGGCCAAAATCTCGCTTGGGCGGGGCCCGAAAGGCTGCGCTGGCACCGGACTCATTGTCCCAAATGGACGACGTCTGCACCAGAAACCTGTCCAAGACGAGCGTAGCCGGGCTCGAAGGTGAGACCTACGCTGGTCGAAACGGACGATTCAAGGGAGGCGGGTCAGGTGCAGCAGACGGTGGCGGCGCAGCCCCAGGCCAGTCCGATCGGCAAGGTGGTTGGGGCCAGCCTGATCGGCACTACCATCGAGTGGTACGACTTCTTCGTCTACGGCACGGCTGCGGCGCTGGTCTTCAACAAGCTGTTCTTCCCCAAGTTCGACCCCTTGGTCGGCACCCTTCTGGCCTTCTTGACCTACGCCCTTGGCTTTGGAGCGCGGCCCCTGGGCGGAATCGTCTTCGGTCACTTCGGCGACCGCCTGGGCCGTAAGTCGATGCTGGTGATCACGCTGATGATGATGGGGATCGGGACCTTCCTGATCGGGGTGCTGCCGACCTACGCCACCATCGGCTCGGCTGCCCCCGTGCTGCTGGTGCTTCTGCGCCTGGTCCAGGGCTTCGCCCTGGGTGGTGAGTGGGGCGGGGCGGTGTTGATGGCGGCCGAGTACGGGGAGAGCGGAAGGCGGGGGCTCTGGGCCAGCGTGCCCCAGGCGGGCGTCCCTCTGGGCAACTTGAGTTCGGTGGCCGTGCTCTCCCTGATGTCGGCCATCGGCACCGAGTCACAGTTCCTGACCTGGGGCTGGCGGGTCCCCTTCCTGCTCAGCGCAGTGCTGGTCATCATCGGTCTTTGGATCCGGCTGACCATCATGGAGACACCCGTATTCAGGGTCGCCCAGGAGACCGAGAGGGAGGTGGCGCCGCCCTCGCCCCTGCTGGACGTGGTGCGGAACTACTGGCGGGAGGTCCTGATCGCCATGGGCGCCCGCTTCGCGGAGAACGTCTGCTACTACATCTGGACCGTCTTCTCTATCACCTACATCCTCCACCTCAAAGGCTCCCGGGGCCTGGTTCTGAACGCGCTCTTGGTGGCCTCTGCCGTGCACCTGCTCGCCATCCCCTTCTGGGGCTGGCTTTCCGACCGCGTCGGTCGCCGGCCGCTCTACCTGCTGGGTGCCGTCGGAGTGGGGACCTGGGGCTTCGTCTTCTTCGCTCTGCTGGACACCAAGACCCCAGCCTGGGTCACCCTGGCGGTGACCGGTGGGCTGGTCTTCCACGCGGCCATGTACGGACCGCAGGCCTCTTTCTTCTCCGAGCTCTTCCAGACCCGCTGCCGCTACAGCGGCGCCTCGGTCGGTTACCAGCTGGCGTCCATTTTCGCGGGCAGCCCGGCACCCATCATCGCCGTCGCCCTGCTGGCGGCCTACAAGTCCTCGGCGCCCATCTCCCTGTACCTGCTTGGCGGCTCCATCATCACCGTGGTGGCGGTTCTGCTTGCGAGGGAGACGAGGGGCGCCGACCTCACCGCCACACGACCAGCAGCTGGCGCTGAGAGCGTCACCGCGCCCAGCCAGGCCACCTAGGGCGGGCACGGGCAGCCGCCAGATGGGACTCCTCGACGGCTCGGGCCACCGAGTGACCCTGGCCCGTCCCGAGCCGCGGCCCAGGCGGAACAAGATCGTCTCGGCGGAGGATGCCGTCGCCGTCGTGCTCGACGGTGACACCCTGGTCACCGGCGGTTTCGTCGGCATCGGCTTCCCCGAAGAACTGGCGATAGCCCTCGAGCACCGCTTCCTGGGCACGGGCTCGCCCCGGGACCTGACCCTGGTCTACGCTGCCGGGCAGGGCGACGGCAAGACCCGTGGTCTCAACCACCTGGCCCACGAGGGGCTGGTGGGGCGAGTGATCGGCGGTCACTGGGGACTGGTCCCTGCGCTGGGTGCCCTCGCCCTGTCGAACAAGATCAAGGCCTACTGTTTGCCCCAGGGGGTGATCTCCCACCTTTTCCGTGACATCGCCGGCCGCCGCCCGGGCGTCATCTCCAAAGTCGGCCTCCACACCTTCATCGACCCCAGGCTGGAGGGCGGCCGGATGAACGAGGTCACCCAGGAGGAACTGATCAGGCTCGTCGAGGTGGATGGGGAGGAATACCTCTTCTACCCCGCCCTACCGCTCAACGTCGGCTTCCTCCGCGGCACCACCGCTGACGAGGAGGGCAACGTGACCATGGAGCACGAGGCCGTTACCTTGGAGTCCCTGGCCATCGCTCAAGCGGTCAAAAACTCGGGGGGCGTGGTCATCGTGCAGGTGGAGCGGGTCACGGCCGAGCGCACTCTCGGCCCCGACCAGGTGAAGATCCCGGGCATCCTGGTGGACGCGGTAGTGGTGGCCCGGCCCGAGAACCACCCGCAGACCTTCCAGGAGCACTACAACCCGGCCTACACGGGGGAGATCAAGGTGGCGAGCGAGTCTTTGGCTCGCATGCCGCTCGGTCTCCGCAAGGTGATCGCCCGCCGCGCAGCCATGTTCCTCAAGATCAACGCGGTGGTCAACCTGGGGATCGGGATGCCGGAGGGGGTGGCCGAGGTCGCCAACGAGGAAGGCATCCTCGACCTGATCACGCTGACGGTGGAGGCAGGTGGCATCGGTGGCATCCCCGCAGCGGGGCTCAGCTTCGGCGCTGTGGCCAACGCCCAGGCCATCATCGACCAGCCCTACCAGTTCGACTTCTACGACGGGGGCGGGCTCGACCAGGCCTTTTTGGGCATGGCCGAGGTCGACTCTGAGGGCAACGTCAACGTTAGCCGCTTCGGGCCCCGCTTCGCCGGTCCTGGGGGCTTCATCAACATCAGCCAGAACGCAAAGGCTGTCTACTTCATGGGCTGCTTCACTGCGGGGGCCGAGGTGGCGGTGGAGGAGGGCAGGTTGCGCGTGGTCCGCGAGGGACCGGACCGCAAGTTCGTGCAGAGGGTGCGCCAAGTCACCTTCAGCGGTGCCTACGCGCGTCGGCGCCGCCAGACCGTTTACTACATCACCGAGCGGGCCGTTTTCCGGCTGGGGGAGTCCGCGGTGGAGGTGGTCGAGATCGCACCTGGCCTGGAGCTGGAGCGCGACATCCTGGCTCAGATGGAGTTCCGGCCGGTCGTCTCACCCGAGCTCCGTCTCATGGACCCTGTCATCTTCACCGAGGCCCCCATGGGCCTGCGCCACCGGCAGCCGCTGCCACTGGAGGAGAGGGTGAAGTACGACGCCGCCGAAAACATCGCCTACGTCAACTTCGAGGGCTTGCGCATCTTGACCGAAGAGGATGCGCGCGAGCTGGCAGCTTTCCTCGATCGCTGGTTCGCCTCGCTCGGTCAGAAGGTGCACGTGATCGTCAACTACGACAACTTCGAACTCGGCCAGGCGGCGGCCGAGGCCTACCTGGCCATGGTGAAGCACAACCGGGACAACTACTTCCTCTCCTCCACCCGCTACTCGACCAACGCCTTCTTCCGGCATCAGCTGCGCGAGCGCTTCACCGAGGCCAACCTGGCCCAGAGCTTCTATGCCAGCTTCGAGGAGGCCAAGCACGGCCTCCAGGCCGGCAGCGGCTGAGGTCAGAAGCCACGCACCCTGGTCACCTGGACGCGGACGGCGACCGGGTAGTCGGTCCCGAATCCCTCCAGGCTGCCGCTGACTCGGAGCATGTGCTGTCGGTACTTGGCCAGATAGGCGGTGTTTTCGTGGGCGAGGGGGTATCCGTCCAAGATCTCGGCTTTACCGGTGAAGACTGACCTTGACCCGGTTTGGTGGACACCTCAACACTTGGGACCACAAGTCCCTGATGAAGGAGGTCGACCGTGCCGACGA
>JRHI01001279.1_pt1 | contig 22104 bp, 22 predicted proteins | sample 215371 | NCBI WGS metagenome assembly JRHI01 (sample SAMN02929681, study PRJNA255918) | sediment metagenome | biome: cave system; feature: Ice Cave; material: Sediment; isolation source: sediment from deep within a dark volcanic ice cave with no known source of... ...
CTGGCGCGCGCCGGCGTCGACGTGACCGTGCTCGAGAAGCACGCCGACTTTCTGCGCGATTTCCGCGGCGACACGATCCATCCCTCGACGCTGCAGGTCATGCAGGAGCTTGGGTTGCTCGGCGAATTGCTGAAGCGGCCGCACAACGAGGCGACGAAACTGACCGTGCAGGTCGGCGGCACGCCGCTTACCATTGCCGATTTCTCCTGGCTACCGCGCGAGCGCGCGTTCATCGCGCTCATGCCGCAGTGGGACTTCCTCGATTTCCTCGCGAGCGAAGCCAAGCGCTATCCGGGCTTCCATCTGCTGATGAAGGCGAACGTCACCGATCTCATCGAAGAGAGCGGCCGCGTTGTCGGCGTGCATGTGACCACTCCGGATGGTCCGCTCGACGTGCGCGCGCGCCTCGTCGTCGGCTGCGACGGCCGCCATTCGACGGTGCGCGCCAAAGCCGGCCTCGAGATCGAGGACATCGGAGCGCCCATCGACGTGCTGTGGATGCGCATCTCGCGCCTGCCGGGCGATCCCGGGTTCGGGGGCAGGATCGACACGGGCAGCTTCTTTGCCGTGCTCGACCGCGGCGGCTATTTCCAGCTCGCCTATGTCATACCCAAGGGCGCGGCCGAGCGCGTGATGCAGGCGGGATTACCTGCTTTCCGGCAGTTCGTCGCCAAGGCGCTCCCCTTCGTCGCCCCCCGCGTGGACGAGCTCAAGAGCTGGGACGACGTCAAGCTGCTGAGCGTCAGCATCGATCGACTGCGCAAATGGTACCGGCCCGGGCTTCTGTGCATCGGCGACGCTGCGCACGCCATGTCGCCTGTCGGCGGTGTCGGCATCAACCTCGCCATCCAGGACGCGGTAGCGACCGCGAACCTGCTGTGGAAGCCCTTGAAGGACGACACGCTGACGGAAGCGGATCTGGCGCGCGTGCAGAAGCGGCGCGAATTTCCGATGCGCGTCACGCAGCGCATCCAGGTGGCGGCGCAGAACAACATCTTGCAGCCGGTGCTCAACAGCACCAAGCCGCTGGAGCCGCCGTGGGTGCTCCGCCTCATCGATCGCACTCCGCTGCTGCAGCGCATCCCGGCGTGGCTCGTGGGCGTTGGCGTGCGGCCCGAGCACGTTCATACGCCCGAGGCGTAACGCACCCGCTGAGCTTTCCCACGAGAGAACTTCCGAGCGGCGTTGAGATCGCCTCTCCGAATCAACTAGTTCAATTTCTGGTTGTGCGTGCTCGGTCAGCATTGGTTCCTGCGGGGGGAGGATGCGATGGTCGCGCCAAGGGGCGGTCGCGGGATAGCCGCGGCGTTGGCGGGTGCGTGCGTGGCTGGAGGCCTGACCGCGGGATTGACGCCCGCGGTGGCAGGCGAGCCCACCTACAACTGGTCGGGCGTTTATGTCGGCGCGCACATGGGTGGCGCCATCGACTACAGCGAATTCTCCAATCCTTACGGCCCCACGCTGTTCGGCGACACGGTGCGCAGCCCCGGCCCGTTCGGCGGCTTGCAGATCGGCACGAACTACCAGTCGGGGCTCGCCGTATTCGGCCTGCAGGCCGACGTGAGCGGCGCCAATATGCAGGGCACCTTCACGTGCATGCAGCCGGAGCGTTCGGTGCCTGGGCCGCCGCCGGCGGCGAATTTCATCGGCGGCGCCTTCGGCGCGACCTGCCAGTCTCAGCCTGACTGGTTCGGTACCCTGACGGGCCGCGCCGGCGTAGCGCTCGGGCCGCAGGGGCGCATCCTGCTCTACGGCAAGGGTGGTCTCGCTTGGATGCACAACTCCATTGACATGGCCGTCAACAACATCATGGCGGGAGACTTCGGCCCCGAAAACGAGAGGAGCAAGACCAACTTCACGCAGCTCGGCTGGACGCTGGGCGCTGGCGGCGAAGTGGCGCTCACCGGCCGCTGGTCGCTCGGGCTCGAGTACGACTACCTGCACTTCGGGGTCACGACGTCGCCACGCCTCCGGCGGGACCGATCTCCGGTGCGGGCCTGCCCGGCATCGTCGGCTCGACGGCCCCAGATGGACGAGCGGCGAGCGTGAGCCAGGACGTGCATGCGGTGAAGCTCGCGCTCAATTACCGGCTCTATGACTACGGCGCGCCGCCGTCCCTCGACGAGCTTGCCGGCAATGTTCAGACGGTGCACGTGCCCGGATTTCAGAGCGAGTTCGGGGCCCACTACGTCTACGGATGGACGCGCTTCCAGAAGGATCTCGGCAATCTCGTCACGGGCCTTCCGGTCAACAATTCGCGTCTGACCTGGGACAACATGACGACAGGCAGCGGCGAGCTCTTTGCCCGCATCGATACGCCCGAGAACGTCATGGTGAAGGGCTTCCTCGGCATGGGCCGCGGTGACCAGGGGCACATCAACGACGAGGACTGGGGCAACCGGGTACCCGATCCCCCCGCGCCTGCGACGCTCGTTACGGGCTACTCGAACACCGACTCTCCCACCACCGAAAAGCTGCGCTACTTCACACTCGATGTCGGCTACGACGTGCTCCGCGCGCCCAACTACAAGATTACGCCGTTCATCGGCTACAACTACTTCCGCTACATGCTGAGCGCCTTCAACTGCACCGATCTCACGCTGTCGCCGCCCAGCAATTGCAACCCTGATTTCGCATCGGGGCGGCAGCTCTTCCCCAGGAAAAGGACAGCTGGATCTCCTGGCGGCTCGGCACCTCAGCCGAGCTGAGGCTGACGCCATGGCTGCGGATATCCGCCGACGTCGCCTATCTGCCCATCGTGAGCTTCGGTGGAGTGGATTTTCATCCGCTGCGTACCAGCGAGCCGAGCCAGTTTTCACCGGCGAACGGCCATGGCAGCGGCGTACAGCTCGAGGGTGTCGTCTCCTACGATGTGACGCCGGAGTTCAGCGTCGGCGTCGGCGGACGCTACTGGGCGATGCAGGGGCCTGGCAGAACGGCCTTGTTCAGCAGGACGCCCGAACAGCTCGTGGACTTCCAGGTGGAGCAGACCGCCCTCTTCGTGCAGGGCTCCTACAGGTTTGCCAGCCCCGTGGACTAACGGCGGCGCGGCTCAATCCATGTGGTCGGTCAGCGCGATGAACTCGTCGTCCTCCTGCGCGCGGCGCTCGAAGGCCAGAAAGTCGTAGTAGCCGCAGCGGCCGGCGCCGGGAAACGAACGGCATACGCTCGGGCGTGCCTTGTAGACGGTGCAGCACCGCTTCTCGGTGTCGAAGAAGCGGCAGATGCGGCCGTAAACCGTGTCCTTTTTACGCCGCATGGCATATTTCCGCCCATGCGCCACCTTGGTAAATTTCGCCCTGGCCACCTTGAAGGTCAGCCCGAAATGCTTCGCAAGCCGCTCCACGTCGCGCCCATCGAGCGGGATCAGGGGGTAGGAACAGCAATAGCCGGGGCACTTGCGGCAATTGTATTGGGGGGTGCTCACGCGCGCAGCTCGTCGTTGAGAGGAAGGCACTGGTCCGCCCTTAACCTTGGGCGGCCGGCGGACGCTGACGGGGGCTTAAGCTTGACTCATGCAATGGTCCGTGGGGAAAGAGCAAGGGGCAGGTCGGGGAACCGCCCACTCTTCGTGGCGAGCGTCACACTTTTTCCGTTAAGTTTCGCGCAATCTGCGCGTGGGTTTGGGTGGGGGCGTACCGGATGGTGGAAATGGCGCGCGTTGATCCGGACATCGAAACGCCGGTCAACCCCTACAGCTTGCTCGAGGCTGTCAACAGCTCGAGCGACACCTCCCATACCGGCTGGCTGCTGTTCCTGGCGGTCATGACCTACCTCGTGATCGCCGTGGCGGGCGTCACCCACGAGGCGCTGCTGCTCGAGACGCCGGTACAGCTGCCGATCCTGCAGGTCAAGATCCAGCTCAAGCAGTTCTTCCAGTTCGCCCCCATCGTGCTCGTGCTGTTCCACCTCGGCATCATGGCGCAGCTCGTGCTGCTAGCCCGCAAGACGCTCGAGTTCGATCACTCGATCCGCCTGTTGGAGACGAGCTCGCGGCGGACGCACCCCTTGCGGCTCGAATTGCACAACTTCTTCTTCGTGCAGGCGATCGCGGGCCCGCAGCGCAGCGTCGTCATGAGCGGCTTCCTCAACATCATGTCGTGGCTGACGATCGTCATCCTGCCGGTGATCCTGCTGCTCTACATGCAGGTGGCCTTCCTGCCCTATCACGACGTGACGACGACGTGGATCAACCGCATCGCGCTCTTGTTCGATATCGTGCTGGTGCTGATGATCGGCGTATTCCTGATGCGGCCAGAGCCATCCTTCTTTCAGGCCCTCTGGCGCTCGACCGCCGCGCATCCCTTAGGATCGATCGCGACCACGGCGGTGCTGGCGCTCGTCGCCTACCTGTCGCTGTTTGCCGCGACCGTGCCGGGCGAGACGCTCGACCGCGTCAGCCGCCACTGGGTGGGAGGCAGCGGGACCGACGCGGCAAGCCGCGCCCAGCAGATCGGGTTCGTGCTGCCGTTCCTGTCGGCGCGCGCCGACGGCACGCTGTTCGGCGTCTTCCGCCGCAACATCATCGTCACCGATTCCGATCTCGTCGAGGAGAACAAGCTGGAGGGCGGCGACAAGCGCCTGAAGCTGCGCGGCCGCGACCTGCGCTACGCCAAGCTCGACCGCACGGACATGCGCGGCGCCGACCTCACCGGCGCGGCTCTCGACGGGGCGAGCCTCGTCGGCGCCAATCTCGAGGACGCCTGGCTCACCTGCGCCGAGATGGACCGGCTGTTGCTCGCCAACGACCGCGCGGCGGCAAATTGCGCCTCCGCCCACAACGTCGATCTGACGCGCGCGCAACTCGCCAACGCGCATCTGTCGGGGATCGACCTGCGCGACGCGAAGCTCGACGAGGCCCAGCTCGAAGGCACCGATCTCAGCAACGCCTCGCTCATCGGCGCGAGCTTTTCCAGCGCGCACCTGGAGAAAGCCGACTTGACGGGCGGCGTGCAGGCGCAGGGCACCAACTTTCTCAATGCCGCGTTGCAGGGCGCCGACCTGACCGGCGCGGAGCTTCAGTCGGCCGATTTCTCGAGCGCCGCCTTGCAGGGGACCGTGCTCAACTTTGCGCAGATGCAGGGGGCCGTGATGCGCGGCGCCGATCTCGAAGCGGCGAGCCTGCAACGGGCGCGGCTCGAAGGTGCCGACCTGACCGGCGCCAGGATAGCCGGCGCCGATCTGCGCGGCGTCACCGTATGGATGACGACGCTGCCGGAGTGGAGCCCCGCTGGCCTCACCGATATTTCCGCGATCGCGATCCAGGCCCCCGACGAGGCGCAGCTCGCAGACCTCAAGAGCAAGATCCAGGGCATCGCCAACGACGACGTGCGCGTGCGCTCGGCGGAGGCGGTGGCGTCGCTGCTCGGCGGGTCAGTGAACTGGCAGGGGAGCGCCGACCAGCAGCGCTGGCAGAGCCTGACCAGCGCGCCGGCCCCGCAGCCGGTGACGACGTCGGCGTTGCCCGGTGGGGTCGCCGGCTTCGCACCCGCACCTGTAGCCGTCGACAACTACAAGACCGACCTGACCACGTACCTGACGAAGATGATGTGCAGCGCGCGCTGGAGCAACGGATCGGTCGCGACCGGTGTCGCGCGCCGTGCGGTCGCGCAGCAGTTCCGCGGCGACGTGGTCGCGGTCTACGACGGGCTCAAGAACAACTCCTGCCCGGCGTCGGCGAAGATGCCGACGAAGGTCATGCGCGACCTGTCGTCGGCGGCCGAGACAGCGCGCTATCGCTGAGTCTTGCCCCGTTCCCGGTCTTGCCAACCCGACCGGGGTGGCCTATGTCTAGAACATAAGCGGAACATAAGCACCGCGCCGCCCGCCGAAATGCGTGGACAACCCGAAGCGAGCGCCAGGATTTGGGCAGGCGCGGAAGGCGCGGCGCACTAGGGTTGAGGCGGCGACTCGGGGGTTTTCCCGGGCAGGGATTTGCGGCCAGCGCGAGCGCGGCCGCGGCAGATCGAAGGAGTTCGACATGGCTGGTTCCGTCAACAAGGTGATCCTCGTCGGCAACCTCGGCAAGGATCCCGAGATCCGCCGCACCCAGGACGGGCGCCCCATCGCCAACCTGCGCATCGCGACGAGTGATACCTGGCGCGACAAGGCGACGGGCGAGCGGCGCGAGAAGACCGAGTGGCACTCGGTCGTCATCTTCAACGAGAACCTGTGCAAGATCGCCGAGCAGTACCTCAAGAAGGGCGCCAAGGTGTTCATCGAGGGCTCGCTGCAGACGCGCAAGTGGCAGGGCCAGGACGGCCAGGACCGCTACTCGACCGAGGTCGTGCTGCAGGGCTTCAACGGCAACCTGACGATGCTCGACGGCCGCAGCGGTGGCGCCGGCGCCGGCATGCAGGAGAACGGGCAGGCCGACTACGGCGGCGGCTCGGAGACGAGCTACAGCGATGCCCCGCGGGCTAAGGGCAAGGGCGCGGCCATCGACAAGCAGCTCGACGACGAGATCCCGTTCTAGGGGCTATCGAGGACGCGAGTTTCGGAAGTGCAGAACAGCGCCGCAATCCAGTGCCTGCCCTGCAGAGGATTGCAATCAGCGCAACGATCGGAACGCTGCTCGCAGCTCCGCGCTGAACAGCTCCGGTTGTTCCCACGCCGCGAAGTGACAGCCTTTGGGTAGCCGGTTGTAATGGATGAGTTTGGGATAGGCCCGCTCCGCCCAACTCCGAGGGCACTGATAGAGTTCGTCGGGAAAGACGCTCACGGCAACCGGGATCGAGACGTGCTTCGGGGCGAAAAAAGCGAACTTGTTTTCCCAATACAGACGAGCCGAAGAGACCGCCGTATTCGTCAACCAATAGAGCGTGATGTTGTCGAGGATGTTCGTCTCGCGTAAGGCCCTCGGACTGGCCGTCAAAGACGCGTGCCATGAGCGCCTCACTGGCGGCGTCGTGGTCGAGTATCCAGGCCGCCAGTCCGACCGGCGAATCTGCGAGCCCGCACAGCGTCTGCGGGCGGTTCGCCATCTCTATGGCGTAGCCCAGGCCGTGCTTGTAGAAAAACGCGAGCTGATCGAAGGCATGTTTCTCGTCGGCTGCCAGACCGGATGGGGCTGGCGCACCGGTAAAAGCCGCCTTGTCAACGTCGGGTGGAACCGCGCCCGGCATGTTGTGTGAATGCCGAGCAATTCCGGAGGCGCCTGCGCGCCCATTTGATCGGTGATGAGCGCACCCCAATCGCCGCCTTGCGCCACAAACTGCGTGTATCCCAGGCGCTTCATCAACCCGGCCCAGGCGCGCGCGATGCGGTCGGGGCCCCAGCCGGTGGTGGTCGGCTTGCCTGAAAATCCGTAGCCCGGCATCGACGGAATCACCAGATGGAACGCATCCGCTGCGCTCGCGCCATGCGCCGTGGGATTGGTCAGTGGAGCGACAATCTTCAGCTGCTCGATGACCGAGCCGGGCCAGCCGTGCGTGACGATGAGCGCCAACGCATTCTCGTGTTTCGAACGAACGTGAATGAAGTGAATGTCCAGCCCATCGATCTCGGTGATGAATTGCGGCAGGGCCTTCAGTTTCGCCTCGCACTTGCGCCAGTCGTGCTCGGTCGCCCAATAGCGCGCGAGTTGTTGAACCGTCGCGAGCTGCACGCCTTGCGATGCATCCGCGACCGTCTCCCGCTCAGGCCACCTCGTGGACACCACGCGCCGACGCAGGTCGACGAGGTCCTCGTCCGGAATATCGATGGAGAAGGGGCGGATTACCTCGGCATTGGTCGTACCCATCTGCGAATCTCCTTGGTTTGCTGGCTGGCTTGGACGCGCGCCGCCCGCTGCGGCCGAATGCATGGGAGGAGGCTGACGGCATCGGCTGCGACTGAGGCTGCAAGAACGCTGCGCCGGGTCCGTGACGACGGACTTGTGGCCATGGTCGGTCTCCTTCGTTAAGCGCGAGCTGGCCCCTAGTTCACTCATCGGAACAGGTGGGTCGACGTCGCCACGAAATATCCGATCGCTCCGGCTCCGAGTACCACGAGAGTTGATACCGCCCCGCGGATTTGCCGAAACTCCTTCAGCATGGCCGCTAACTGGTCATCTGTCATTGGTTGGGCGGCCCTAAGTCACCTCAGACCTACCACTCGTCGTAGCCGTGACGGAGATCACCGCCGCTTCGGCCGCTTCTTCGCCTTGCGGCTCGCGGGCGCCGCGTCGGCCGCCGCCTCGGGCTTTTGCTTTGCATCGCTTGCGGGGTGCGCTTCGGCCGCCGCCGCGGCCGCGGTGTGACCCGCCGTCGACTGCGTCTCGATGTAGAGGCGCCGCACCTCCGGAAAGCGCGCTTTGATCGTGCGCTCGAGCTTCGTCGTCAGCGCCTCGACCTTCTCGGCCGGCAGCCCGTCGACGGCGTCGACGCTCGCCGCCACCAGCACGTCTTCCGGCCCCAGGTGCATGGAGCGGATCTCATTGATGGCCACGAGCGGACCCTCGGGCCGCACCTCGGCCACCAAAATCGCCTCGATGCCGGCCTGCACCTTCGGATTGGCCGCCTCGCCCACGAGCAAGCTCTTGATCTCGACGCTCATGAAGGCCGCGACGGAAGCAAGCAGAAGTCCGATGGCGATGGAGGCGATCGCGTCCGCGCGGTCCCAGCCGAGATGCTGCACGCACAGCAGCGCAACGAGCGCGATCAGCAGGCCTGTGACCGCGGCGAGGTCTTCCAATACCACGGTGAACAACGCGGCGTCCTTGGAGGCACGCAGCGCAGCGAACCAGCCGCGCGAGCCGCGGCGCGCGCCGAACTCCGACAGCGCTTTGTAAGCGGAGACGCTTTCGAGCGCGAGCGCGACGCCGAGCACGATGTAGTTGATCCAGAAGTCACTGATCGGATGCGGGTCGCGCAGCTTCGTGATGCCCTCGTAGATCGACACGCCGGCGCCCATCGAGAACAGCAGCACGGCGACGACGAAGCTCCAAAAGTAAAGCTCCCTGGAATGGCCGAAGGGATGGTTCGCATCCGCGGGGCGCTGTGAGCGCGCAAGCCCGTAGAGCAGCAGCGCCTGGTTGGAGGTATCGACGAGCGAATGGATCGCCTCCGACAGCATGGCGGAGGAGCGCGTCCAGGCGGCGGCGGCGAATTTGGCGAGCGCAATTCCGAGATTGGCTGCCAGCGCAATCAGCACGACTTTTTTCGAACCGCTTGATGACACGCCCGTTTCTCCGCGTACGCCGCAGCGCCGCCCCAGAACCGCTCGCCGGCCGCCGCTATTGAGTGCGCTGCAGTAACACAATTCGGTCGATGGAAGCCTGCAAATTGGGCTTTGTCGCGGAGGCGAGATAACTGGTTTTCGATCTGTTGGGAGATACGAATGTTGTGCCGATACATCCTGGCGCTTGCAGCTCTCCTGCTGCTGGCGCCGGCAATCATAAGCCCGGCCGCCGCGCAGCGGCCCGGCGATTGGAACCGCACCGCGCCGCGTGACCCCGGCTCGCCGCGCGATGCCGCCCGGGGCGAGTGGGTGCTGCTCGGCTCGACGCGCGTCGGCGGGATCGGTGTCGATCGCGACACGATCGACGTGGGACGCCGCGATGGCCACTTTGCCCGCATCGGCCTCGAGGCGGCGGAGAGCCCCGTCTTCGTCGTCGGCGTCACGGTCGTGTTCGGCAACGACGAGGTTCAGCAGATCGACGTGCGCCAGAAGCTCAACCCCGGCGAGCGCACGCAGCCGCTCGACCTGCAGGGGCGCGCCCGTCCGATCAAGCGGATCGAGATCGCCGCGCGCGCGGGCCACGACTTCCGCCGCCGCGCGGTGCTCGCCGTCTACGCCGAGCAAGTGCGCGAGCGCGAGAATTGGGAGCTGCTCGGCCAGCAGCAGGTCGGCTTCGGCGTCGATCGCGACGTCATCCGCGTCGGCCGCCGCGAGGGCCGCTTCGAGAAGATCGCGCTCGAAGTATCCGGCAACGATATCGAGCTCCTGGATCTCAGGGTCGTCTTCTTCCACGGGCCCCCACAGGATCTCAGCGTCCGCGAGTTCATCCGCGCGGGCGGGCGCACGCGGCCGCTTGATCTCATTGGCGGCGATCGCACGATCGATCGGATCGAGCTCGTCTACCGCTCGCGGCCAGGCTTCCGCGGTCAGGCGACCGTCGCCGTCTATGGTCTGCAGGGCGCCGGCGCTCCGCCTCCTGGACCGCCGCCCGGTCCACCGCCGGGGCCACCGCCCGGTCCGCCGCCCGTCGCGCGCTGGGAGGAGCTCGGCTGTCAGAAGGCGAGCATCGGCGCCGACCACGACACCGTTCCGGTCGGGCGCCAGGAGGGCCGCTTCAGCGCCATCCGTCTGCGGGTTGAGCGGGCTGATCTGCTGCTCATAAGCCTGCGCGTCGTCTACGAGCGGGGACCGCCCGACGAATACCAGGTCAACAACCGCATCCGCGCGGGCACTGAGACGCAGCCGCTCGATCTGCGCGGCGAGCGCCGCTCGATACGGCAGGTCGATCTCGTCTACTCCTCGATCCCGAGCTTCAAGGGAAGCTCCCGGGTGTGCATCGACGGTCGCTAGCGACCAGCGAATTGCGCCAATGAAAAAGAGCCCCGCCGCGAGGTGGGGCTCTTTCCGTTTCGACGGGCCGTGACAGGCCTCAGGGGGCCGGGGCGGGCGTAGCCGGCGTCTCCGGCGGCGAGGCGGGCTTGGCCTCGGGCGCTGGCGTCGCAGGCGCGGTCTCCGGCTTCGTCTCCACGGCCTCGCGCGCCTTCTCGTAGGCGTCCTTGGCCTGCTCCTTGGCCTTCTCGAGTGCGGGACCGGCCTCCTTCTTGATCTCCTCGTAGGTCTCCTTGGCCTGTTCCTTGGCCTTCTCGAGCGCGGGGCCGGCCTCGACTTTCGCCTTGTCGTAGGCATCCTTCGCGGTGACGCTGCCCTTGTCGGTCAGCTCCTGCGCCTTCTCGATGGCGCGATCGAGCAGCGACTTTGCCGGTGAGGTGCGCTGGAACGGCTCGAGCGCGTCGAGCACCTCCTTCGTCGCCTGCGGCAGGCTGATGGTGATCTTACCGTTCTCGTTCTTGATCTGCAGCGCCGACAGGACGACCGCGACGCGCTTCTCGCCGAAGCCCGCGAATCCGCCCGTCCCCATCACGACGCCTTCGATCTGATTGTTGGAGTTGAGGATGAGGTCCTCGATGTCGCCGATGATCTTGCCCTCGGAGTTGTAGACCTTGCCGCCGAGCAGCAGATCCTTGGCGAGGTACTGACCGCCGCCCTGCGTCGGCAGGAAGATGTTGGCCGGGATCGCAACTGGATCGGCCGCGGCCGCGACCGACCACAGCGCGATCGCCGCCGCCGTGGCTGCGAATCTCAACACGCCTCTGTTCATCGAACTCTCCATCCTGTCTCTGCGGGCACGCCCGCCCCCCGGTTATGCGCGGCAACGTTAACCATGTTGAGGCGCGCTGCGGCATGTAGCGGCTCGCGCCTTTGCGGACAAGTCGCCGCCATGCCGCAACCGAACCAGCTTGCCTCTTGCAAGATATTGATTTTACGCTTTGATTTGCCCGCATTTTGCGGTGCGCGCAAGCGCTTGCACGCATTGCTTCCGAAGCCCCCTTTGGCGTAAAATACGTCAAATCAATTTCCCCTCGTGACGCACGCCCTTTGGCGTGCGTCGGCGTTCCAGCGAACCCTCTTCAGCGGACCTCAAATACGTGGCCGACAAGATCGACGACCAGCAGCCCGCCGGCAAGGAGCCGAGCGACATCCGCCCCATCTCCATCGCCGAGGAGATGAAGCGCTCCTACCTCGAATACGCGATGAGCGTCATCGTCTCACGCGCGCTCCCCGATGTGCGCGACGGCCTGAAGCCCGTGCACCGGCGCATCCTCTACGCCATGCAGCGGCTGGGGCTCGACTGGAACAAGAAGCACATGAAGTCGTCCAAGGTCGTGGGCGATACGATGGGCGATTTCCACCCGCACGGCAACCTCGCCATCTACGACGCGCTCGTGCGCATGGCGCAGGAGTTCTCGCTGCGCGTGCCGCTCATCGACGGCCAGGGCAACTTCGGCTCCGTCGACGGCGATCCACCGGCGGCCGAACGCTACACCGAGGCGCGGCTGTCGAAGATCGCGCAGTACCTGCTCGACGATCTCGACAAGGAGACGGTCGACTTCAAGGCCAACTACGACGACCGCCTGCTCGAGCCTGTGGTGCTGCCGGCGAAGTTCCCCAACCTGCTCGTCAACGGCGCCGGCGGCATCGCCGTCGGCATGGCGACGAACATCCCGCCACACAATCTCGGCGAGGTCATCGACGCGTGCCTCGCGCACCTCGAGAACCCCGAGATATCGATCGACGAGCTGTGCCAGATCATCCAGGGCCCGGATTTTCCGACCGGCGGCCTGATCATCGGCCGCAGCGGCATCCTCGCCGCCTACCACAAGGGCCGCGGCTCGATCCTGATGCGCGCCAAGGTTGAGGTCGAGCAGATCCGCAAGGATCGCGAGGCGCTGATCGTCAGCGCGATCCCCTACCAAGTGAACAAGAAGACGCTGATCGAGAAGATCGCCGACCTCGTGCGCGAAAAGCGCGTCGAGGGCATCTCCGACATCTGGGACGAGACCAACCGCGAAGGCATGCGCATCGTCATCGAATTAAAGCGCGATGCGGTTGCCGACGTCGTGCTCAATCAGCTCTACCGCTTCTCTGATCTGCAGACCACGTTCGGCGCCAACATGCTGGCGATCAACGGCGGTCGGCCCGAGAGCCTCAACCTCAAGGACATGGTCGAGGCGTTCACCAACTTCCGCGAGGAAGTGGTCAGCCGCCGCACCAAGTTCCTGCTGACGAAGGCGCGTGAGCGTGCCCACGTCCTCGTCGGCCTCGCCATCGCCGTCGCCAACATCGACGAGGTGATCAAGCTCATCCGCCACGCGGCGAGCCCCGCCGCCGCGCGCGAGCAGTTGATGGAACGCGACTGGCCGGCGCACGACATCGCTCCGCTTGTCATGCTGATCGCCGACCCGCGCCACAAGGTCTCCGACAAGGGCACCTACAAGCTGTCCGAGGAGCAGGCCAAGGCCATCCTCGAGCTGCGCCTCGCCCGCCTGACCGCGCTCGGCCGCGACGAGATCGCCGACGAGCTGAAGAAGATCGGCGAGGAGATCAAGGAATACCTCGCGATCCTCGCCTCGCGTCTGCGCGTCGTCGAGATCGTCCGGAAAGAGCTGTCGGATATCCGGGACGAGTTCGCGACCCCGCGCAAGACCGAGATCGTCGAGATGGAGGGCGACCTCGAGGACGAGGACCTCATCCAGCGCGAAGATTGCGTCGTGACCGTCTCGCTCAAGGGCTACGTCAAGCGCGTGCCGCTCGCCACCTACCGGGCGCAGCGGCGCGGCGGTAAGGGCCGCTCGGGCGTGTCGACGCGCGAGGAGGACGTCGTCACCAAGATCTTCGTCGCCTCGACGCACACGCCGGTGTTGTTCTTCTCCTCGCGCGGCATGTGCTACCGCATGAAGGTGTGGCGGCTGCCGGCGGCAACGCCGCAGGCGACCGGCAAGGCGTTGGTCAACCTATTGCCGCTGCAGCAGGGCGAGGTCATTACCTCCATCCTGCCGCTCCCTGAGGATCCGGAGACGTGGGGCGCGCTGCAGCTCGCCTTCGCCACGCGCTCAGGCAAGGTGCGGCGCAACGCGCTCTCCGACTTCGAGAACATCAACCGCAACGGCAAGATCGCCATGAAGCTCGACGAGGGCGACCGCATCGTGCGGGTGGCGATCTGCAGGTCTGCGGGGCCGGGTGCGTCGGACGGCGACGAGCCCGAAAAGGCCGGTAGCGACACTGCAAACGCTGAGACCGGCGATACAGCAGAAGGGCCGAAGCTCGAGACATTGGACAACGTGCTCCTGACGACGGCGGCCGGCCGCTGCATCCGCTTCGCCGTCGACGATGTGCGCCTCTTCAAGGGTCGCGACTCCTCGGGCGTGCGCGGCATCAGGCTCGACCAGGGCGACGAGGTCATCTCGATGGCCATCCTGCGGCATGTCGGGGCGACGCCGGGCGAGCGGGAGGCCTATCTCAAGCAGGCGCTGGCCATGCGCCGCGCACAGGGTGCCGAGGTGGCGGAAGGTGCACCGGAGCCCGACGCCGAGGCGGAAGCTGCAGAAGGCAGCGTCGAGCTGACGCCGGAACGCTACGCCGAGCTCGGCGCGCACGAGCAGTTCGTGCTCACCGTGTCCGAGCGGGGCTTCGGCAAGCGCTCGTCGTCCTACGAGTACCGGATCTCGGGTCGTGGCGGCAAAGGCATCACCGCCATGATCGTCAACGACCGGAACGGCCGGCTGGTGGCCTCCTTCCCCGTCGAGGACAGCGACCAGATCATGCTCGTCACCGACGGCGGCAAGCTGATCCGCTGTCCGATCGACGATGTGCGCATTGCCGGGCGCAACACGCAGGGCGTGCGCATCTTCAAGACCGAGGAGAGCGAGAAGGTGGTCTCCGTCGAGCGCGTGCCCGAGGACGGCAACGGGGCGGCCGGGAACGGCGAGGGGGACGCGGAAGAGCCACCGAGCGCATAGGGCGTAGGGCGCAATAGCAATCGCTTATTGCGCCGATACATCCCGACACATAAGAGCGGCGCAATACGGCTTACGCCTATTGCGCCCTACTTCGCCGCCTTCATCTTGTCGACGGAGAACACGAAGTCCTGCTTGTCGAGCGGCTTGTGGCAGGTGAAGCAGGCCTTGAGGTTGGCCTTGTCGTTCACGGTCTTGTCGGCCTTGAAGGCCTGGTATTCCCACTCGCCGTTGCGCACGTCGTCGGGGTATTCGGCGCCCCAGCCGGCGCGCTTCTCCATCACCGCGATGCCCGCGATTTCGTCGGTCTTGATGAAGCGGCCGTTGGCGTCCTTCTCCGGCTCGCCCGCGGCGTTGAGTTTGGCCTTGAAGTTCACCATCGTGAACACCGTGCCGCTCGGAATGGGCTGGCCTGCCTTGACGGCCGCGACGGCTTCTGCCGACGTGTAGAGCTCGCGGAACTGCTTGACGTCGGGGCGGTCGACGGTGGTGTAGAGCACGCCCTTGGCGTAGCTCTCCGGGAATACCACCTTGTCGCCGCCGGCGCGGACAGCCACGGTGAGCGACAGGGCGGCCAGCGCCGCCACGGACAGCACGTGCATCAGCTTCATGAGTTCCTCCCTCGTGATGCGAGCCTACGGACCATACGCGTATCGACTGATGTCGGATCACCACGAAGGCCGGGGTCTGATCAAAAATTCGTGACAGGCGGCTGGCCCGGGCGCAACCCTCTCATAGGAGAGAGCAGGATTCACGCTTCAGCTCCATGTTGCATTTGGGAGCAGTGATTCAATCTGAAGCCATCCTGCTCCGGCGCTGCGCCGCAACAATCGGAGGCCCGCGATTGCCATGCTCGGGCGGGCGAGCTGGCTCCCGTTCTGCGCCTAACGCGGCGAGGACATGCCGCTTGCGTCGGGCTATCGTCGACAGGGCGTGGAGCTATTGATCGGAGGCTACGGACCATGCCAAAGCTGGAGGCGTACTCGGGCGGTTGCCACTGCGGGCGGGTGCGCTTTGAGACGACGACCGATCCCAGCCAGGCCATTGCCTGCAACTGCTCGATCTGCGCCAAGCACGGCCTGTGGCTGACGTTCGTGTCGCCGCAGCAGTTCAAGCTCCTGTCGGGGCTCGATGATCTTGCCGACCACCAGTTCAACAAGCACGTCATCCATCATGTGTTCTGCCGCACGTGCGGGGTGGAGTCGTTCGCGCGCGGGAAGACGAAGGACGGCAAGGATATGTTCGCCATCAACGTGCGCTGCCTCGACGGCGTCGACATCGCCAAGCTCAAACCGAAGCCGTTCGACGGCCGCAAACTTTGATCGGGCCGCTCTACGAGAGGCCCATGCCGGCCGCCGAATCGGCATGGGCGCCGATCGCCCCACTTGCCTTCCACCCCGCCGCAGCAATAACACTTGCCGGCTGGATCGCCGCGTGGCGTTTGAGCTAGATCAAGTTGGACGTGGTTGCATGAGTATATGCTGCTCAGAAAAATCCTGAGCGTCGAGGAGCCCGAGCCACATGGATGACTTCTACTCTCGCGCCGGCAATGATGCCGACCCGCCATATCTCTCTCCCGACTACGTGGGGACGCGCACGCGCTCACCGAAGAGGCCGCTGATCCTCATCCCGCAGACGCTGTCGGAGACCACCGGCCCGGTCTACGGCCACTCCGACGTCAAAGTGGAGGAAGCCGACCTCACCATCCATCACGCCAGCGAGCCTTTGGGCGAGCGCATCATCGTCAAGGGCCGCGTGCTCGACGAGCGCGGGCGGCCCGTGCCGAACACGCTGGTCGAGATCTGGCAGTGCAACGCCGCCGGCCGCTACCATCACGCGGTGGACCAGCACCAGGCGCCGCTCGACCCCAACTTCACCGGCGCCGGCCGCTGCGTCACCGATGCTGCCGGCAACTACGAGTTCGTCAGCATCAAGCCCGGCGCCTATCCCTGGCGCAACCACCCCAACGCCTGGCGCCCGGCGCACATCCACCTTTCGCTGTTCGGGCCCTCGTTCCTGACGCGGCTCGTGACGCAGATGTACTTCCCCGGCGACCCGCTGTTCCCCTACGACCCGATCTTCAACTCGGTCCCCGATCCCAAGGCGCGCGAGCGCATGATCTGCCAGTTCGATATGGCGGCGACGAAACCCGAGTGGGCGCTGGGCTACAATTTCGACATCGTGCTCAGGGGCAGCAAGGCAACTCCCAGGGATCCCGACCATGCCTGAGCGTACACCCTCCCAGACCGTCGGTCCCTACCTGCACATCGGCCTCACGCAGGGCGCGTACGGCGCGCGCGAGATTTTCAGCGCTACGGTGGCCGAGGCCGGCATGCCCGGCACCCGTATCCGCATTGAGGGCCGCATCCTCGACGGCGAGGGCAACATCGTGCCCGACGCGCTGGTCGAGATCTGGCAGGCCGACCATCAGGGGCGCTATGCGCATCCGGCAGATGGACGGGCGCTCTCCTCCAACTCGTTTTGCGGTTTCGGCCGTTGCCCGACCGACAAGGACGGGGGCTTCGCCTTCGACACCGTCAAGCCGGGCTCCGTGCCCGGTCCCGGCGGCACCACGCAGGCGCCGCACATCAACGTCGGCGTGCTCTCGCGCGGGCTGCTGAAGCGCCTCTTCACGCGCATCTACTTCGCCGGCGAGCCCGCCAACGCCGCCGATCCGATCCTCGCGCTGGTTCCCGCCGACCGCCGCGACACGCTCATCGCCAAGGCCGATGCGGCCAAGCCCGACCTCTTCCGCTTCGACATCCGCCTGCAGGGCGGCAACGAGACGGTGTTCTTCGACGCGTGAGGCAGGGCATGCGGCAGGATGCGCCAGGTCGTATCCTGCATCTCGAACTAGGGGTAGGGTGCTCTTCGGCAAAGCGCGTCGTTTGCGAAAATCAATGGGGAAATCCGGCGCGCTCGGCTCTTCTTGGCGACACCCGTTTCTCACCGGATGGCCGATCGAACAACTGGCGTTCTTCGGGAGTGCGAATAAGCGCGTTTTTATTTCTGTATTATTGGCTTTTATCGCTTCTTTATTTCTTTTGGTCCGGCTGCTTTGGCGTCGGCGGCTCGTCGGTCTCGAGGGCATTCATGATGTAGAGAAGGCATGCGATCATCACAACGCCAAATAGTGCGTAACCCAGATACTCCAGCATTCGTCGCTCCCCCATACGCAAAACACAGGCCGACGTGTCGACGCCCTTCGGGATGCGCCAGAGCAGGATCGCTTCAGATTGAATCATTTGCCCCAGAATTCAACGTGAGGCTGAAGCGTGAATCCTGCTCTACTTMTCTAGTTTAGAGCGAGATTCACGTTCCTGCATGGAAGCCCCGGTGCTTCCATCAGGAACGATCTCGCTCTAGTCAAAGCTCCACCGTGTCGCGGTCTGCTCGAACTTCTTCTCGAAGAGCCCGAACCCTAGTTTCGGCTGGAAGCAATAGACCGGCTGCCCCATCTCGCGCACGTCCCAGTTGTATTTCTTCTCGTACGCCTTCGCGAACTGGGCGTACTCTGCGCGCTTCGAGTCGATCAACTCCGCAACTCCTTCGAGGATCACGGCTTCCGCCGCATCATCGGTGCCGATCACGCACTTGGGGTTCGCTGCAAGATTGCGTGCCTTGCGTGACGCCGATCCCGTGCTGAACCAGAAGCTCTCTTCAAACCACAGGCCCCAGATGATCATGAGGTGCGGAGTCCCATCGAGGCGCGTGGTGGCAATCCAATATTGTCGGCTCTTCTTCAACCGCTCAACCGCCCACGTCCAAGGCAGCAGCCCCTTCCTGTTCGCCGAGAACTCATACCCCGGCACCGTGGGTCGCGTTGTCTCAGGTTCTTTGCTCTTCGCTTGCGTGGTCTTTTTCGCCATGCGCACATCCTAGATGCTTGATCATGTGCGTGATCGAGCGATCACTCAAGGCCTCGATGCGCTCGATCGCGAATCCGTGCCGGCCGTACCAGGCCACGAGGTGGGCGAGCGGCGTACCGGTATAGAGCCGGACGACGGTGCGGCCAAGCTGGCGCGCCCGGTCCTCGGCCGCAGCAAGCAGCGTCCGGCCGAGGCCAGCTCCTTGCTCGGTTGGATCGGCGGCAATGCTCCAGATCAGGAGGTCGTCGGTGCGCGGCTCGAGGATCAGCGCGCCGACGAGCCGGGTGTCTTTCTCCGCCATCCAGACCTCCATGTCGCGCATGATGGCTGCGTAGTCGGCAAGGAGCGGCAGGGGCTCGACGCCGAGGAGCGGGCGGTTCTTCGCGTACGCCGCCCGTTGCAGGGCTTGCAAGAACGACAGATCGGCAGCCTCCGCCCGCCGCAGCGCGAGGTCGCCCGACCGCAACAGGCCGCTCTGCGTCACAGCGTGAAGCCACCGTCGGAGAAGATGGCCGAGCCGGTGGTGTAGAGCGACTCGTCGGAGGCCAGATAGACGGCCACGTGCGCCATCTCCTCGGCCGTGCCGAGCCGGCCCATGGGCTGGCGCTCGATGAACATCTTGCGCGCCTTGTCCTCGCCGCCGACCTGCCGGCCCAGCGCCTTGACGCGCTCGTCCAGCGACGGCGTCTGGATGGTGCCGGGGCAGATGCAGTTGCAGCGGATGCCCTTGCCGATGAAGTCCATCGCCACTGCCTTGGTGAGGCCGACGACGGCGGCCTTGGTGGCGCCGTAGACGTAGCGGTTGGGCGCCGACTTGCTGGCGCCGACGGTGGAGGCGATGTTGATGATGGAGCCGCGGCCCTTGGACAGCATGCCGGGCAGGAACGCCTTGATCGTGCGGTGCATGGACTTGACGTTGAGGTCGAAGGAGAAGTCCCAGTCCTGGTCAGAGGTGTCGAGCACGGTGCCGTGGTGGACGAAGCCCGCCGCGTTGAAGAGCACATCGACGGGTCCCAGCCGCTTCGCCAACGCCTCGACGGCAGCCGTGTCGCGCGCATCGAGCTTCACGCACTCGGCAACGCCTGCCTCCTTCAGCCCCGCCATTGCCGCCTCGTTGAGGTCGCTGGCGATTACCTTGGCGCCCTCGCGCGCGAAGGCCGTTGCCGTCGCCCGGCCGATGCCGGCACCCGAGGCCGTGCAGAAGGCGAGCTTGCCCTTGAGCCGATCCGTCATCCTTGCGTCCTCCTGGAGATCCTTGTTGGCGAGGACAATATGGCGGCGCGACGCCGCTGGCCACCACCGCATGCTCTGGGCTCCCTCTCCCCATGTTGTCATCCCGGTGCTTGTCACCGGGATCCATCTATCCGCGCGCGCTGGAGCTATCCGTAAGCTGGATCCCGGCAACGAGTGCCGGGATGACACGTGCAGCGGCTACGCAGCTGCCCCGGGCGGGGAACGCGTAGCGGGCTGCGGCGCGGGAGCGCCGGGGCGGCCGGGCAGCAGGTCCTTGGCGAAATCCACCGTGCTGCGACGGCCGATGCTGGAACGGCTGCGGGCCAGCCACTTCTCGGTCTCGCCGCGGCCGGCGCCGTGCAGGTAGAGCAGGAGATCGAGCTCCGGCTTGCCCTTGCTCTCCGGCGGCAGGGAGCTGGTGAACCGACCCGCATCGATCAGGTGAAAGCGATGGCGGGCAAGGCGCGCATCGCCCGCATTGTCCAGTCCCGACCATCGATGGTGATGGACGCGCACCGTCTCGATCAGCTGCATATCGCGCAGCATCGGCTGGTTGAAGGTGATCTGGTTGATGCGGGCGGTGATCTCGCGCGCGGTCATCGGCACGCCCGGCTTGTCGATTCCGTTGAGCTTGACGATCAGCGTATCGCCGAACGGGCTCTCACGCCCGAGCGTCACGAGATCGGGATTGGCCGAGAAGCCGCCGTCCCAGTAAGCGTGCCCGTCGATGGTGACGGCATGGTGGATGGTGGGCAGGCAGGCCGAGGCCAGCACGCACTCCACCGTCATCTCGCGGCGGCGGAAGAGGCGGGGGAGGCCGTTGGCGACGTCGGTGGCGGCGATCAGCAGCTCGGGACCGGAACTGGCGCGCAGCTGCGCGAAGTCGACGTGCGCCTCGAGCAATTTCCGGAAAGGATCGAAATTCAGCGGATTGAAGTCGTAGGGCGAGAACAGGCTCGCCATCTGGGCGACCGCACTGGATTTGCTGATGCCCGCGAGCCAGGGATTGTTGCGCAGGAGATCGGGCACGCCGGCCTTTGCCACCGCCTCCCACACGGCCCTGAGCTTGGCGCGCGCAGCGGTACGGCCGCCTTCAACGAGCCCCGCAGCAACCGCCACGGCGTTCACCGCCCCGGCGCTGGTGCCACTGATCCAGCCGACGTCGATCGTCTCCTCCTCGAGCAGCCGATCGAGCACGCCCCAGGTGAAGGCGCCATGCGCCCCGCCGCCCTCCAGCGCGAGATTGAGACGTCGTTTTCGCCAGAACGAAATCAAAGAAAGGGTGCCCCACTCGCCGCCGTGCTAGAGCGAGATCGTTCCTGATGAAAGCACTGCGGCTTCCATCCAGGACGTGAATCTCGCTCTAAGACTCGATAAGTAGAGCAGGATTCACGCTTCAGCCGCATGTCGAGTTCCAGGGCAGGTGATTTCATCTAAGCGATCCTGCTCTAGGTCTTCTTGCTGCAGCAGAGCGCGAAAACGTACTGGCTCATCGGGTCGGCTCCGGCGTGGATGATCTCGTCGGACATCGAGAAGAGAAACACGGCATGGAAATAGCGTTCGAGCAGCCTCTTGAGCTCGGCGCCGCTTCTCGGGAATACCATCCTGCGCATTTGCGTGTTGGTGGAGTAGCCGCGCGCCACCGAAGCGCCGATCTGCCCATTGGTGTCATCGGCTGAGGTGGCCGGGCCCGAGCCAATCCCATTGGCAATGTGCGTCGGGCGGCAATGCGACGCGCAGCCGACGATCAAGACGTCGTGGTCGCGGCCCAGCGAGTCGCGCAAGTTGCGAGCGAATACGTCCTCTTGCTCTGGAGAGACATGCTCGAGAGCATTCAGGCTGTAGATGGAGTCGTGGGGGATCGGCAGCGGCCCGCTCAGGATATCGTGCACGGCGGTCTGCAGCGGCCATTCCTCCCGATAGCGACGTCGCACATCTTCGATGAAGACGGGGTTGGCGTCGTACACCGTCACCTTCTTCGTCGCCTGCAGGACGATGCGCGTGCCGAAGGCATCCGCGCAGCCGAGCTCACCCACGTCATGTCGATCGACCAGCATCTGCGCGACGAATTTGTAGCGCGCGAGCAGCACGCCCAGCTGACGGGGATCGTCGTGCCAGATCTCGTTGGTCACCAATCCGAGCGGCTCGAGCCCGATCTGATCGCGCAGCTCCAGCGAGCGATCGTAGGGCGGCGTTCTATGGGAGGATCGCATGCGATTGATTTCCCTGCTGGCGAAACGAGGTAGCCGCGGCGCGGATGATCCAGGCGGCGAACGAAGGATCATGAAAACGCTCGAGCACAGCCCATCGCGTGGCGGCTCGGGGACAGTATCGATGGACTGCTTGTTGCAGATATAGCTGGCAAGCGCCAGCGCTGTGCCGCTCGCCACGGTGAGCGGCAGTTGGACGATGGATCGGCCGAACAGGCGCGAAGCCATCTGCGTCGTGGCAGTGCGCCCTGACGGCGCGGATCATCAGTGGAGGAGGGT
>JRHI01001170.1_pt1 | contig 22088 bp, 15 predicted proteins | sample 215371 | NCBI WGS metagenome assembly JRHI01 (sample SAMN02929681, study PRJNA255918) | sediment metagenome | biome: cave system; feature: Ice Cave; material: Sediment; isolation source: sediment from deep within a dark volcanic ice cave with no known source of... ...
GCTGTTCGGCAGCGCCATCCACAAGCGCTTCGAGAGAATCCAGGCGCAGCTGTCCGAAGTGAGCGCCGTCGCCCAGGAGGCGCTGTCGGGCGTGCGCGTCGTCCGCGCGTACCGGCAGGAAGAGGCGGAGCTCGAGCGCTTCCGTGTGGCGATCGATGAATATCTGCGCCGCAACCACCGCCTCATCCTGCTGCAGGGGTTCTTTTTCCCCAGCATGGGCTTTTTTCTCGGTCTGGGCGCGCTCGTGGTCGTGTGGCTCGGCAGCCGGGAAGTGATCGCCGGCCGAATTACAGTGGGGCAGTTCGTCGCCTTCAACTCGTATTTGACGATGTTGAGTTGGCCGATGATCGCGTTCGGCTGGGTCACGAACATGCTCCAGCGCGGAATGGCTTCGTGGAAACGGATGTTGGAGGTCCTCGAGACAGAGCCGAGTATTGCGGATTGCGGATTGCGGATTGCGGATTCGATTGCGGATTCCGTTCCGCAACCCGGTCCGCCGCCTAATCCGCAACCAATCCGCAATCCAATCCGCAATCCAATCCGCAATCCGCAATCCACAATCCTCAATCCGAGGAGCCCGCCGTGTCGCGCGGCGTCGAGCTCGGGCTGATGGCGTTCTCCGTGATCATCGCGGTCATCGGTATCGCCACCGCGCAGCGGTTCTACGTGACGAGCCCGGAGATTGCCGATTCGCTGAAAGAACGCTGGGCGGCGGCGCACCGCGTCCTGTCGCACAAGTACTACGTCGACGAGCTCTACAACGCGACGATCATCTCCGGCACCTTCGCGGCGGGGGAGGGACTCTGGGCCGTCGATCGCCACGTCGTCGACGGCGCGGTCAACGGCTCGAGCAAGCTGACCGTGATCAGCTCCTGGTTCTCCGGCCTCACGGACCGCACGGTCGTCGACGGGCTGGTGAATCTGGTCGGCTGGATCGTGCAGGAGTCGAGCCTCGCGTTCCGGAAGTTCCAGACCGGCCTCGTGCAGAATTACGCGCTGTTGATGCTGTTCGGCATCTTCGCGTTCGTCGGCATCTATCTGTTCGTGAGGTGACGCTCGCCTCCGGCCTCGACGCTCACGCTCGGCTGAAGCCTTCGCGCTACACCGAGTCGGTAGGGCGAAGGCTGTAGCCGAGCCAACGACATATGACTCACTACCTCTCACTCATCCTGTTCACGCCGCTGGCCGGCGCGCTCGTGCTGCTGCTCGTCGACAAGCAGCGCGAGAACGCCATCCGGTGGATCGCGAACCTCACCGCCCTGGCCGGCTTCGCGGTGTCGGTGCCGCTGTGGTTCTGGTTCAATCCCCAGGGCCCCGACTTCCAGTTCGTCGAGCGCGCGCCGTGGATTCCCTCGATCGGTGCGGACTACTTCCTCGGCGTCGACGGCCTGAGCACGCTCCTGATCCTGCTGACGACGATGATGGGGTTCATCGCGATCCTGTCGTCGTGGAACGCGATCACCGAGCGCGTGAAGGAGTACTACATCTTCCTCCTCGTGCTGCAGACCGGCATGCTGGGCGCCTTCATGTCGCTCGACTTCCTGCTGTTCTTCCTGTTCTGGGAGGTCATGCTGGTGCCGATGTACTTTCTGATCGGGATCTGGGGCAGCGCGAACCGCCTGTACTCGGCGATCAAGTTCTTCCTGTACACGCTGGTCGGCAGCGTCATCATGCTGCTCGGCATCCTGGCGCTGTACTTCTACGCGCACAGCGTGACCGGCGTGTACACGTTCGACGTGACGCAGTTCCACAAGCTGCAGATTCCGTTCGACCTGCAGTGGTGGATCTTCCTCGCGTTCTTCTTCGGCTTCGCCGTCAAGGTGCCGATGTTCCCGTTCCACACCTGGCTGCCCGACGCGCACACGGACGCGCCGACGGCCGGCTCGGTGATTCTGGCGGCCGTCATGCTGAAGATGGGCACCTACGGGTTCCTGCGGTTCAGCCTGCCGATCGTGCCGGAGGCGACGCGGCATTTCGTGCCGATGATGGTCGTGCTCTCGATCATCGGCATCGTGTACGGCGCGCTCGTCGCGCTGGCGCAGAAGGACTGGAAGCGGCTGGTCGCCTACTCCTCGGTCAGCCACATGGCGATGGTGATGCTGGGGATGTTCGCGCTCAACCCGGTCGGCCTCACCGGCAGCATCATCCAGCAGCTCAATCACGGCATCTCGACCGGCGGGCTCTTCCTGCTGGTCGGCGTCGTGTACGAGCGCCGCCATACGCGCGAGATTTCCGAGTACGGCGGCCTCTCGAAGGTGATGCCGGTCTACGCGGCGATCTTCCTCGTGATGACGATGTCGTCGATCGGCCTGCCGACGCTGAACGGGTTCATCGGCGAGATCCTGATTCTCCAGGGCGTGTTCGTCGCCAACAAGATCTGGGCCGTCTTCGCCGGCAGCGGCGTCGTCCTCGGCGCGGCCTACATGCTGTACCTCTACCAGCGGACGATGTTCGGCAAGGTCGAGAACCCGAAGAATGAGCGGCTGCTCGACCTCAGCCACCGCGAGTTCGCGACGTTCGCGCCGCTGCTGATTCTCGCGGTCTGGATGGGGATTTATCCGGCGCCGTTTCTGCGGCGGCTCGAAACATCGGTGCAGCACATCGTCCTGCGCGTGAGTCCGCAGTACGCGGCGAAGTACGCCGAGTGCAGGGCGGCGCCGCCGACCGCGGAGGCCATCGCCGCCTCGAACAACCCGGCGGCGAAGTTCCTGTCCGCCATGCCGTGCGACGCGAACGGCAACCCGCTCCCTTCGACAGGCTCAGGGCAGGCCCCTGAGAGGCGCTGATGCCGGCAGGGGTTTCGCTCTCCGACTTCTATTACATCCTGCCGGAGCTCGTGCTCACCGGCGGCGCGCTGCTCGTGCTGATCGCCGACGTGCTGCTGCCAAAGGGGAGCCGCGGCGCGCTGGCCTGGGTCACGCTGCTGGCGCTGGCGGCGACCGCCGCCTCGCTGATGCCGTTCGGATCGACCCGCGTCGAGGTCGCGCACGGCCTGCTCGCCGTCGACCAGTTCGCCCTGTTCTTCAAGGTCGTCTTCCTGCTCGCCGCCGCGATTACGGTGCTGATGTCGGTGCGCTACCTCGCGATCGAAGGCGCGTCGCCCGGCGAGTACTACTTCCTGATCCTGTGCGCGACGCTGGGCATGATGATCATGGCCGGCGGCATCGATCTCATCACGATCTTCATCGGTCTCGAGACGATGGCGGTGTCGTTCTATATTTTGGCGGGGTTCATCAAGCCGAACCAGCGGTCGAACGAGGCGGCGGTCAAGTACTTCCTGCTCGGCGCCTTCTCGCTCGGCATCCTGCTCTACGGCATGTCGCTGATGTACGGGCTGTCGGGCACGACGAACCTGCGGGTGATGGCCTCGGCGTTCGTCGGGCAGGAAAAAGATCCGCGGCTGGTGCTCGCGGTGATCCTCGTCGCGGCCGGCGTCGGCTTCAAGATCGCCGCCGTGCCGTTCCACATGTGGGCGCCCGACGTGTACGAAGGGGCGCCGACGCCCATTACCGCGTTCCTCTCGGTCGGATCGAAGGCCGCGTCGTTCGCGATGCTGATCCGCATCTTCGTCGAAGGGCTGCCGTCGATGAGCACCGACTGGCGCCTGCTGTTCCAGGTGCTGGCCATCCTCACGATGACGGCCGGCAACATCGCGGCGGTCACGCAGTCGAACGTGAAGCGCATGCTGGCCTACTCGTCGATCGCGCACGCCGGCTACGTCCTCATCGGCATCGTCGCCGGCACCTCGCGCGGGATCACCGCGACGCTCGTGTACCTGTTCATCTACGCGTTCATGCAGCTCGGCGCCTTCGCCGTGATCACGCTGCTGCGGCGGCAGGACGTGGCGGGCGACGAGCTGAAGGACTTCAGCGGGCTGGCGTTCCGCAACCCGTTCGCGGCGTTCGCGATGCTGCTGTTCATGTTGTCGCTCGGCGGCATCCCGCCGACGGCCGGCTTCATGGGCAAGTTCTGGCTGTTCAGCGCCGCCATCGACGCGCACTACTACTGGCTGGCGGTGATCGGGGTGCTCAACAGCGCGATCTCGCTCTACTATTACGTCCGGATCGTGGTCTTCATGTATGTGAAGAAGGAGACGATGGGCTCCGCGCCGGTGACGAGCCCGGCCCTGGCGGTCGTGCTGGGTGTGGCAGTGGTCGCAACCCTCCTGCTGGGCGTCTACCCGCGGCTGCTGTTCGAGCTGGCGGACGCGTCGGCCCGGACGCTCGGGGTCGCGGGCATTACGGCCGCGCTGCGTTAAGTGAAGTTTTTCACAAGGTACGGTATACTGCCCGGCCAGTGGGTGGGAGACAACCTGTGATAATGGTCTGCGGTCATGGCTGACAACGACCGTGAATCACCCCTCACCCGCACGACCAGGGCCCTGCAGAACAACGCCGAGCAGGCGGGGCCGGCGGCCGGGGCCAGTTACACGTTGATCGGCGCGATCATCCTGCTCGGCGGCATCGGTTACGGCGTCGACGCGTGGCGCGGCCGCTCGCAGCACTGGTTTCTGCTCGGCGGCCTGATGCTCGGCATTGTCGTCGGGATGTACGAGCTGGCAAAGACCGTCTTCAAGCGATGAAAACGGTCGCGTGGATGGTGGGAGTCAGCGCCATGTCGTGGCTGGCGCCGGCGCTGCTGCTCGATGCGCCGGCCAGGACGGCGGCGCTCTTCGGCATGATCGGCCCGCTGGCGGTTGCGGTCACGGCCTGGCTGCTGGCGGAACGCACGTATCGCCGGAATCCGGCGGCGCTGAGCGGGCTGCTGATCGCGGGGTTCGCCGGCAAGATGGTGTTCTTCGGCGCGTACGTGGCGGTCATGCTCAAAGGACTGTCGCAGCCGGCCGTGCCGTTCATCGTGAGCTTTACGGGATATTTCATCGCACTGCATCTGATCGAGGCGCTCGCGCTCCGGCGCCTGTTCGCTTCATAACACACAACGATGTTCGTCCAGGAAATCGCGCAGGAGCACGCCGCGTCAGCGGTGGAGGGGCACGCCGGCAAGTTCGACGCCGGCGAGACCATCATCCACCACGTGGCCAACAGCAGCATCGACGAGCCGCTCGTCCACCTCCCCAGGATCCTTGGCATCGATTTTTCCGTGACCAAGCACGTGCTGATGCTGTGGCTGGTCGCGGCGACGCTCTTCGTGGTGCTCACCTGGGTGGTCCGCCGGTATCTGAAGCAGGATCGGCTGATCCCCTCCGGCTTCATGAACGGGCTCGAAGCGGTCGTCGAATTCGTGCGCGACGAGATCGTGCAGCCCAACGTCGGGAAGAAATGGGTCGCCACGTGGGCGCCGCTCATGCTCACGCTGTTCTTCTTCATCCTGGGCGCGAACCTGATGGGGCTGGTCCCGCTGTTCGACGTGCTCGGTCTCGTCGACCACTTCGTCCTCCACACCGGCGAGCACTCGATCGTGAAGCAGCTGCTGCACGGCGGCACGACGGCGACGGCGAACTTCAACGTGACCGCGGCGCTGGCGACCATCACGTTCGGTGCCATCATCGTCGCCGGCTCGAAGGCCCACGGCGTCGTCAAGCACTGGATGAACCTCGTGCCGCACGGCCTCGCGTGGCCGATTTACATCCTGCTCATCCCGATTGAAATCATGGGCATGTTCGTCCGGCCGTTCGCGCTCACGATGCGACTCGCGGCCAACATGACCGGCGGCCACATCGCCATTCTGGCGATTCTGTCGTTCGTGTTTCTCTTCGCGGAAATGGGGGGCGCAGCCGCCGGCATGGGCGCGGGCGTGATCGCGTCGGTGCCGCTCGCCGTCGGGATCTCCGGGCTGGAAATCATCGTCGTCCTGGTTCAGGCGTACGTCTTCACGCTGTTGACGGCCGTCTTCGTCGGCATGGCCATTCACGTTCATCACTGAGACAACAAGGGAGAAGCAGAGGCAATGGATAAGATTCACTATTTTGGCGCCGCGATTGGTCTGGGCATGATCGTCATCGGCGCGGCCCTCGGCATCGGCAAGTTCGCCGCGGCGGCGGCCGAGAGCATCGCCCGCCAGCCGAGCGCGGCCGACAAGATCACCGGCGCCGTGAACCTGCCGCTCTTCCTGCTCGAAGGCGTGGCGATTCTCGCGGAAGTCTTCGTGCTGATGATCGTGCTGACCAAGTAGTCCGCGAAGGAGCGCCATGAATAACCCATTGATCCAGCTCGATCCCGGGCTGTTCATCTGGACGATCGTCACGTTTCTCGTCCTGCTGACGCTGCTCGCCAAGTTCGCCTGGACGCCGCTGCTGCAGGCGCTCGAGACGCGCCAGCAGGCGATCCGCAAATCGCTCGACGATGCGCAGCAGGCGAAGGTGGAGCTGGAGCGGCTGAACGCCGAGTCGGCCCAGATCATCCAGCGGGCGCGCGTCGATGCGGAGGCGATCATTTCCCAGAGCCGCACCGACGGCGATCGGCTCAGGGAAGAGATCCGCGCCAAGGCGCGGACCGAAGCGGACCACATCGTCAAGAACGCCGAGCGGCAGATTCAGCTCGAGACGAGCCGCGCGCTGGAGCTGATTCGCCGCGAGGCGGTCGACCTGTCGGTGATGATCGCCTCGAAGATCATCCAGCGGAACCTCTCGAAAGAAGACAACGAACGGCTGATCGATCAAGCGCTCGAGCAGGTCGAAAGTCGCCGAAACTAGGCCGGGCCGGCGAGTCCGGATCCGGCACGCCGGATCCAGGACAACCAAATTATTGGATTACAGCTGCCTGTCTCGCTATGTAATCCGTAAGTTTCCTTCTAAACCATTGCCTAGGCTAACCTTCGGTGCTAAGCTCATCGACTCAACCGACGAGCACGGCGTTTGCCTGTCCGTACTAACTTACTAGTCAGAAAACGCACAGCGACTGAACAGTGCGCGTGGTCAAGAAAGAGGAGGGCGGCGATGAAACGTCGAGGATTCCATCTGGTTGTTGCGGTGCTGGCTGCGTGCCTGCTCGCCTCAACGGATGCGTTTGCGCAAGGTGGCGGCGCAAGCACCACCGGATCGATCAACGGCAAAGTCGCTGACACCAGCGGCGGCGTCCTCCCCGGCGTCATGGTCACTGCGTCGAGCCCGTCGTTGATGGGCGTGCAGACGTCGGTGACCAGCGCAGAGGGTCTGTACCGCTTCCCCTCGCTTCCGCCTGGCAGCTATACGGTGTCGTACGAACTCAGCGGCTTCAACACGCTCAAACGGGAGAACATCGTCATTTCGATGGGCTTCACGGCGACGGTCAACGTCGAGCTGAAGGTCGCATCCTTGTCGGAGACCGTCACGGTCACAGGCGACTCGCCGGTCATCGATACGTCGGCGACGCGCGTCCAGCAGAACTTCAAGCTCGAAGAACTGAACTCGATTCCGAACGCGCGCGACATGTGGGCGCTCCTGGCAGTCACGCCCGGCGTGGCCATGAGCCGCATCGACGTCGGCGGCAACCGTGCCGGCACGCAGACCGGTTACACAGCCTACGGTTATGGCGGCCAGGATCAGCAGGTGCGCGTGCTCGTCGAGGGCATCAACACGACCGAGGGCACCGGCGGCGCAGGCTTCTACTTCGACTACGGGTCGTTCGAGGAAGTGTTCCTCGGCACGGCCGGTCAGGGCGCCGAGATGCCGAATCCGGGCGTGCAGAGCCAGTTTCTCGGCAAGTCGGGCGGCAACAAGTTCCAGGGCGCGATCTATCAGGATTATGAGAACAACAGTTTCCAGGGCGCCAACATCCCTTCGTCGTTTACCGCTCCAGGCGCGTTCAATGGAAATCCGCTTCGAGAGCACAGCAACGAGATCGAAAAGTACCGCGACTTCAATCTGAACGCCGGCGGCCCGATCAAGAAGGACAGCGTCTGGTGGTACGGGTCGTATCGCTACCAGGCCAACGCCGTCAACCTGGTCAACTTCCAGTTCCCGCAGCCGCAGACTTTCGACACCGCGTTGTGGAATCTGTCGGGCAAGGGCACATACCAGTTGAACAGGAACAACAAGTTCATCGCGTATTACCAGTATGGGCAGAAGATTCAGCCCTATCGGACGTGGAGCGGCGCTTACACGTTCTTCTCCAAGGACGACACGACGCGCCAGGATTCAGGCAGTTGGGTCTGGAAGGGCGAGTGGAACGGCACCGTCTCGAACAACCTGTTCGTCGAGGCGCGCTACGGCGACTTCGGCTATTACTTCCCGCTCCTCGGCTATAGCGATCAGGCGTTTGTTCGCGATCAGGGCACGCTCGTCAGCCGAGGCGGCGATCGCCGTTGGCAGCAGGACCGCGACCGCCGGCAGTTGACCGGCGCGGCCACATATTTCAAGGACGGCTTCCTGGGCAGCAGCCACAGCATCAAGTTCGGGGGAGAGGCGAACCTCGAGAAACAGTGGAACGGCTTCCTTCGTAACCGCGCGGGCGCGGGCGGCGCCGACATCGAGACGATCTTCAACAACGGCGCCCCGTTTCGCGTCATTCTGGGATTCCCGACGGCCAGGGGCGAAGTCGGCCACAAAGCCGACAGAGACAACCTCTTGTCGATCGCCGGCCTGAACCAGGTGAGCGCGTTTCTGAGCGATCAGATCACGCGGGGGCGGGTGACCCTGAATCTCGGCGTGCGCTTCGATCACAACCGGTCGTACCTGCCGCCGCAGGAGCAGATCGCGTCGACCAACGGGCCGGTGGCGTTGCGGGCCCTCACGTTCCCGGAGACCACGCTCTTCACGTGGGACTCGGTCGTTCCACGCTTCGGCGCGGCCATTGATCTCGCGGGCAACGGCAAGACCGTGTACAAGGTCAACTACGGCTACTTCAGGCACAATCCGGGGCCCGGCGCCGCGGCGAACTCCAACCCGAATCAGGCCGCCAAGACGATCACCTACACCTGGAACGATCGCAACGGGGATGGCGTGTACCAGTACGGCGAAGAGGGTACGGTGATCTCGGATCTGACTGGTCCGGGCGGCGTGCGAGTGGACTCGAATCTCAGGCAACCGTACACGCACGAGTTCAGCACCTTCCTCGAGCGGCAGCTCGGTAGCCAGGTCGGCGTCAGGGTCGGTTTTGTCTATAAGACGAACGACGATCTGACGCAGCGCTACCAGCCGTTTCGTCCGATCGAAGCCTATACGGTCCCCTTCACCGTCGTGGATCGCGGGCCGGACGGCCTGTTGAACACGAGCGACGACAGGACGCTGACCTTCTTGGGCATCCCGAACAGCCTGCTGGGAGCGTCAACCACGGTGTTCCAGAACGTGCCGGCGATCGGACGCTACAAGAGCGTCGAGGCGGCCGTGACCAAGCGGTTCGGCGACCGGTGGGGCGGGGGAGTCGGCGTCGGGCACACCTGGACTCGCGAGCACAACAGCGGGTACGCGTCGGGGAGCCCGAATTCGAATCGTGACGCCGGATACCCCAATTCGCCGAACGAAATTCAGTTCAGCGGAACCAGCGACGGGTCGTACCAGCTCACGGGGTGGGGCTTCAACGCCCACGCGAGCTACGAGGCTCCGTGGGGCATTCATATCAGCCCCGTCTTCCGCAATCAGGCCGGGCAGAACTTCGGGCGCACGCTGAATGTCAACGCGCCCGCAAGCTGCGCCTGCTTCTTCTCGGGGACAGTGCCAGTCGAGGCGATGGACACCAGGCGGATGGACTCGTTCTACATCCTCGACGCGCGAGTCGAGAAAATTATTGCCTTTTCGACCGCCGCCAAGGTCCGTTTGTTCCTCGATCTGTTCAACATCGCCAACACGCAGTCGGCGGAGGTCATCAGCTGGTCGACGGGCTTGACGTTCCTACAGCCGCGCAACCTCGTCGCGCCACGCACGGCGCGGGTCGGGTTCCGGTTCGAGTGGTAGGGCAGTCGAACGGGTAGGTGAGTGGTCAGGCGGCCCCGTGGGGAATTCCCCGCGGGGCCACACACGCGTCCGCGCGTTCTGACGCCGCCGCCGCGCCCCGCCACCAGAGCCAGCCCCACTGATCACGACTGCGTCTTCCGCCGGTTCTGCGTTTGACGTTGTGAACCGGAGCCATGCTCACCGGGGCGCGACGCCGAGTCCGCGGACCCTGGCGCCCACGATCCGCACGCCCACCTTCACGTCGTTCGGCTTCGATCCCACCGGCACCAGGTACTCGATCATCATCTCGCTCGTCAGCCGATCCGCCAGGCGATCCAGCGCCGCCTGGTATGACCCTGCCGAGTAAATCACCGTGTACTCGCCGCGCGTCTGCTCGGCCACCGAACGCAGCGCCGCGCCGAAACCGCCGGTCGCCGCCCCCGGCGAACGATTGGCGATGACGTGCAGAATCGCGCCGCTCTCCACGACCGGCGCGAGCATCTCGTTTGGCAAGTTCCGGCTGGCGTCGGCGGCCGTGGCCGACACGATCACGATCGACGAGAAAAGCGTCCCGCTGGCGCGAATCGTGTCGCCCGCCAGCGCCGCGCCCTGCAGGAGGAGGCTGCCCGCCGTCGTATTCGCCGCAATCGCCGCAAGCCTGGCCATGACCGTCTGCCGATCGTCCTCGAAGGTGGCAATCATCTTCGGCGTGTTGCCGAACGTGCCGATCGCCATCGGCCGCTGACCGATCCGTTCGATGAAGTGTACGACCGCCTTCTGTATCAGCTTGAAGTCGGCGCGCGCATCGATTCCCGTGTCGATCAGCACGACGATGGGGTAGTCGGCGGGGCGGACGGAGAGGATCTCGCGCGCGGTGCCGGCTTCCTGAATCACGAAGTCGTCGGCGCTGACGTCGATCACCGGCCGGTTGCGCGGGTCGGTGACGGCCGCCAGCGCGACCCGGCTGGCGCCGGTCTGGGGGTCGGCCGATCCGGCTTGTCCGCCGATTGAAACGGCTATCACCAGCGCGAGCAGTAGGGAAATCACGCGCTCCGCATTATACGGCCCGCTCTCGGCGATAGCTCAGCGGATAGGTCTGATTCCCGGCAGCCTTTTGCGCGGCCCGCGCTCAGATTGACCGCTATCATGGCCCCCGCCGATACCAGACGATGTGATCGCCATCGTCGGGTCTGTCCGAATATTGAGTGGTCACGTAGCCGACCGAGCGTATGCGCGAGATCGGCAGCTCGAGCAAGGCGTTGTTCGAGAGCAGGAAGCCGCCAGGGCTGAGCATGGTCTCGATGTTGGCAAGTGCGAGGCTCTGATCCAACACGTCGTAATAGATGAACACGTTCGTCGCCACCACCAGATCGAACGGCGGACCGGAAAAGCGCTCTGTGACGATGTCGAGGTCATTGGGGACGACTTGTAGCGTCGTCTGCGGCCGGACGCGGATGGTGCGGACCTCGAGATGCTTGCCAACAGAGGGCGGCTTCGGCCCGGCTGTTTCGACACCGATTCGATCTCCCACGCGCTTCCAGTAATCCACGACGTCCGGCTTCCACGCAACGCCGAGATCCAGGGGCAGGCGTAAAACATAGGGCGAGCCGCGTCGCGCGCGCGCTCGGGCACGCAACAAATGGTCGTTGACGCGAGGGCTGATGTCCAGCGTCGTGACGTGAACGTCCGCGGTCGGATCGCTCAACCCTAGCCGGCGGAGCGTGTCCAACAGCGCGAAAGGCTGCAGCGTTTGCTGGGGATAAAAGTCGTAGCCGGAGCTTTTGTCTGAGAAATCGAGGCCCGGGCCGATGACGGCCACACGCCGCACGCTGCCCGGCTTGACGAGCCCGTCCGCCTGCATCTGCTGCAGCGATCGCTCCAGCGCAAAGCTCGGCAGGATGGATGTGTCGAGCGACAGCCCGCGCTCCCGAAACAGCTTGGAGCGGGTGGCGAACTCCTCGCTCGAGTTCCCGGGCCGGCGCGCCGCGTCGAGTTCGCGGGCATAGTCTTCCCGCTCTCTGAGCACCCGCATCACCTCGGAGACCAGGTGTTCCTGCAGCCTGACACGGTCGGGTGCCGTCGCCCAGCGATACCCCGTCCGTGCGAACAGTCGTTGCGCGAAGAGCCGCCGCTCATCGTTGCCGGGCGCGACGATCGCCGCGACAAAATCGCCGACACGGCCGGCGATGACCGGCGACAACTGCTCCGGATCGGCGGCTGAACCCGCAGTGTCGGGTCTTGCAGCCGCTGCCGCCGGCGGATCGAGGAACGCACGAGGCTGGCGTGTGAACGACGTGCCGAAGAGCAGCCAATTGACGATCGTGTCTTGGTCGCCCCGGATGAGACGACTGCGAATCTCGCGGTCGTGCTTGACGATCCATGCCGTCCACGCGGCATCGAGCTGTGCGGGGTTGCCGGCTTTGAGCTCCGCCGGAAGAATGTCGGCGAGGGAATCAAGGACCGCGCGTACGTCGGCGTACGACGAGAACACCGGCCGGCCCGCCGGGCGACTCGCGGCGAGCGACAGTAGCAGAAGGGAAAGCGCAGGACGTGCCCACGCGTGACGAAACATCACTGAAAACGAAAGGGGGGAGCTTGTGGGCTCCCCCCTGAAGGCTCCTCGGGTTCCTTCCTGTTGCTAGAACTCGAACTTGAACCCGAGCTGCAGTCGGCGATTGCCATCCTTATACCCCGTGATCGCACTCGTGCTGCTGGCATCGGCGTCATCGGTATGCACGAACATGTTCGCGTGGTTGAACAGATTGTACGCCTCGAAGCGGATCTGAGCCGCCTGGTGCTCGCCGAACCGGAAGCGCTTGCCGAGGATGAAGTCAAAATACCAGGCGCCAGGACCGCGGAAGGCGTCGCGGGCGGTCATGGTAGCTGGGTACGGTCCCCAATCCGAATTGCCGGTCTTGGGGTTGGTATAGCTGCCGATCGTGCCGAGAATCGGCTTCAGGTCGATCAAGGTGTACTCGTTCGGGTTGCCTGTGGCTACACCGGAGGTCACGTTCTTGTTGATGCCGGCCGTGTCGAGCACGCGCATGCAGTTGGCGAACTGCTCGTTCTCACAGTCGAACACCGAGAACGGATAGCCGCTGCGCGCGGTGAAGTTCCAGTTCAGCGCCCAGCCGCCGAGCACCGTTCGCTTGACACCCGCGCCATCGCGAAGGAACGGCAGTTCCCAGATGCCGGCGAGGCTGAGACGGTTCCGGACGTCGAACTCGGCGTACCCGTAGTCGAGCATCGGGTTGAACGCGTCGAGATAGCCGAGGTTGTAATTACCGTTGTTCCCATCTGAGAACGTGTTGCTCAGGTTGTCCTTCGCCTGGCTCACCGTGTATCTCCCGGTGAGCTGCAATCCCGTATTGCCGATCTTCCGGGAATCCAGCGATAACGTGAGGCCGTGGTACTGCGACTGGCCGCGATTGCCGCGTGTGTTGAACGCTCCGAACCTCGTGTTCGACCGCTGACTGGCCGTGCCAATCCCCTCGTAGATCAGCGCGGCTCCGCGCTTGTTGATGTCCGCGAGGTCGTAGAGCTTCCGCCCGCTCGAGCCGTTGTACTCGACCGACGCCGTCACTCCGCTCCCGAGCTCCTTCTGCATCGACAAGCCGTAGAAGTGACTGAAGGCGGTTTCGATGTTCTGGTCCACGTGACGCAGGCTGCCCGCCGGAATGGTCTTCCTCACGCCCGCAACGCCGCCGAACGGGCCGCTGATGTCGGTGTAGATCGGCTGCGAGGGCACGTCGGCCGGCGCGTCGATCGACGCCACGAGATACTGCGGCGGGTTGAACAGGACGTTGAACGTCACGTTGCCGAAATTCCGCTCGTAACCAATGCCGTAACCGCCGCGGAGGCTGGTCTTGCCGTCACCGTTCACGTCCCAGGCGAAGCCGACGCGCGGCGCGAAGTTATTCCAATCTGGTTTCCAGAGGTTGCCGATGGGGCTCTCGTTCGATGGCAGCGGCGCCCCGCTGCGAACGGCGTCGATAATCTGCGTTGGCGTACTGGTGTTCACCGACACGTTCGGATCGCCGTAGTAGAAGTTGGAGTCGTACTTGGGCTGGCTCTTCTGCTGGGGACCGTAATATTCGTAGCGGAGGCCGAGGTTCAGCTTCAGCCGGTTGCTGATGCTCCAGTTGTCGGCGGCGTACAGCCCGAACTCGTTGTACTTGTTGAAGCTCGTGAAGCTCGGGAGTTGCACCGGGGTCACGAACGAGCCGCCGGGATAGCCCTTCGGGTTGATGGCCGTCTGGAAGCGAAGAATCTGCCCGAGCACGAGGTTGTTGAGCGAGACGAGGGAGTTCGATCCGGTGTTGAGCGCCTCGACCGAATTCGCGTAGGCGCCGAACGTGCGATCGTCCGCGATGTGAACGAACGATCCCCCGAACCGGAAGTCGTGATTGCCTTTGAGCAACGTTTGATCCTGGTACAACTGCGTCAGCTTCTGCGGGCCGCCGAACGGGATGGCGTTGCCCGGGCTCCAGGGCCCGTAGCCCGGGAAGGTGATGCGGTACCCCTGCAGTCGAACCGGGCCGCTCGGGTTCATGAACAGGGTCGGCTGGTTGGGGCCGTTGAGCGGCTGGTCGTTGAACAGGCGGTTATAGACCATTTTCGTCTGGGTCGTGAAATTCGACGAGAACACGTGCGTCACCGACCCGAGGATGTTGTCGTTCTTGTTCACAAAACCGGTGTCGAATCCAGAGTAGGGGCTGGAAACGTTCGTCCCCGGTTCGGTCTGCTGGTTCTGGTACGCATACCGAACGTAGACCTGCGTGCTCTGGCTCGGGCTGAGATCGACACGCCCGACGAACTGATAGTGGTCCTGGGGATCGCCGCCGCCAGCGTCGCGGGCCAACGACTTGTCCACGCGGCCGAACACCGGCAGATCGGCTGGGAGCGAGTTGAACGCGCCGGCGCCGGCGCCCACGATGCCCGAGACCTGGGCGCGCGTCAGGGTCGGTCCGTTGATGGTGACCCCCTTGCCGTACGTGTTGAAGAAGTTCTGCGTGGCGGCGGAAGTGGCGGCGAGGAACTGCGGCGTCGGCACCCATGAAATTTGCGTGTCGGCGCTGCGCACGCGGATGTACTCCAGGCTCGAGAAGAACTGAATCTTGTCCCTCTTGATCGGCCCGCCGAGGCTGTAGCCCGTCTGGTTCCGGTTGAACTTGCCTTTCTCGATCTTGTTGGCCACGTTCTGGACGGTGTTGTTCGCGATCTTGTCGCTGCGGTAGAAATCGTAGGCGGTCCCACGGAACGCGTTGGTGCCTGCCTTGGTGATGACGTTGACGATGCCGCCCGAGGCGCGCCCGTACTGGGCAGAGAAGTTGTTGCTGATGACCGAGAACTCCTGCACCGAATCGAGCGGCACGTTCTGTCCGACGCCGGCCGCGAACTCGTCGTTGTTCGCCGCCCCATCGAGCAGCACGTTCGTGCTTGCCGAGCGCATGCCGTTGATGTTGAAGCCGGTCCCGCGCGCCGTCCCGTCCACTGGTGTGTCCGCGACGTTGCCGGCCAGGCCCACCAGATCGTACACATTGCGCGTGAGGGTCGGCAGTTCGCGGATCTGCGCCTCGTTGATCGTCGTCGCCACCTCTGAGCTTCGGACGTTGATCGTCTCGGCCCCGGCCGTGACCGAAACGGTTTCGCTCAACCCGCCAACTTCGAGCTTCGCGTCGGCGCTGACTTCCCGGCCGACGGAGACGGTCAGTCGTGTCGTGGTGGTCTTGAATCCGCTCAACTCGAACTTCACGTCGTAGACCGAGGCCAGCACGTTGGCGATCACGAAATGACCGCTGGCATCCGTGACCGTCGTCCGCAGGGCGCCCGTCCCCACCGACGTGGCGGTGACCGTCACGCCGGGAATGACTCCGCCCTGCGGATCGGTGACCGTTCCGGATATCCGCCCTGTTTCGGTCTGCGCAACGGCCTGCCCTGCCGAGACCACGAGCCCCACAGCGACAAACAGAATTGCTCGAATAATTTTCATTGCTCTCCTCACGTATTGGCGATCACTGAGCGTCATATCGAACGCATGTTATCGCGATATTGGACTCTCAACGGGGCCAATTTCCTGGGCTATTCCGTTAAGTCGGGCTGGCGATCCAAAAATACCTGGCGATCCAAAAATACGTAGATTGCACGTGGTCGCGCATTCTTGCGTGGCCGGGGACGTTCAATTTCATCACCTCGCGTGAAGCCCGAGGGCTGTGGCCGGAGTGCTGGTCATGCCGACGACGAGGCAAGACGCGGACTGCGGTGGCGGCCTCGTTCCGGTCGTCCGCGCTATGATGGCAGCGCTGAAGGAGCGCGGGTACATGGACGGTTCGATCAGGGTCGCCGCCGTCGCGGCGTGGATGTTCGCCTTTGCGATGGTGTTGCCGGCGGGCGCTCAGGTGTCCACCGGCCGCGTCGACGTGATCATCCAAGATGCCACCGGCGCGCGGCTGCCGGGCGCGAGCGTGGATCTCACCGGCCCGGTGGCGCAGACGCAGGTCGCCGACTCGCAAGGGCAGGCGCACTTCCTGAATCTGCCCGTCGGCATCTACGCCGTCAAAGCGTCGCTGCCGGGCTTCACGCCTGCCGCGAACAGCAACGTCGAGGTGCTCAGCGGCGCCAGCACGCCGCTCGCCATGCGGATGGCCGTCGCCGGCGCACCTGAGACGATCGACGTCACGGCCGTCACGCCGGCCATCGACCTCAAGCGCGAAACGACGACCACGCACGTGACCGTCGAGGAGCTCCAGAACCTGCCGAACTCCCGCGACCCCTGGGTCGTGATGCAGACGGTGCCGACCGTCTACATGGACCGCGTCAACGTCGGCGGCTCGGAATCCGGCCAGCAGTCCAACTACAACGCGAAGGGCGCGCAGGCCACCGACAACACGTGGAACATCGACGGCGTCCCCGTCACCGACATGGGCGACAGCGTCGTGCGGCCCGAACACGCCACCGGATCGTCCGCGTTCTACTACGACTTCGACAGCTTTCATGAAATCGCGATTACAACCGGGGGCGCCGATGCCCAGAACCCGACGCCCGGCGTGCAGCTCAACATGGTGCTGAAGAAGGGGCTCAATGCGCCGCACGGCGGCAGCCGCTTCTACTTCGAGAACGAGAAGCTGCAGGACGTGAACTTTCCGCAGGCGCTGTCCGACGCGCTCGGCGACACCAGGGGCAAAGGCAACCGCACCGACAAGTACCAGGACTACGGCTTCGACCTGGGCGGCCCGCTCCTGCAGGACGTCGTCTGGATCTGGGGGACGATGTCCCGGACCGCGATCGATCTCCTCACCCTGACGGGGGCCCCCGACCACACGGCGTTCAGGAATTACGCGCTGAAAGCCGACGGAAAACTGAACGACACGGTCCGCGGCAACTTCACCTTCTACGAGAACGACAAGAGCAAGTTCGGCCGTGACGCCGGCCCGACCCGCCGCCCCGAGACAACGTGGGACCAGACCGGGCCGTCCCGGTACTACAAAGGCGAGGGGAACTTCATCGTCGGCAAGAATCTGTTCGCGTCGGCGAAGGGCGCGTACATCGACGCCGGCTTCCTGCTCGCGCCGGCCGGCGGCCTTGCGAAGGACTACTACGTCGACGACGGCGGCGTCACCCACAACACGTACTACCAGTACCAGAGCACGCGTCCGCAGCATTACGCCGGGGGCGACGCCAGCTACTTTGCCGGTTCGCACGAGCTGAAGGTCGGCGGGGGATGGCGCAAGACGCCGGTCCAGACGCAGCAGACCTGGCCGGCCAGCCACCTGATCGCGAACTGGGACGGCTACCCCAACATGCTGGTGCAGGTGGCGCGCGACTACCAGTCGAACACCGACGCGCGGTACCTCAACGGCTACGTCACCGACACGATCTCGCTCGATCGCCTGACGCTGACCGGCGGCGTGCGATTCGATCATCAAGTGTCGTCGCTCGCGGCCGCCTCCGTGCCGGCCGTCGCCGGCTTCGAGACGCTCCTGCCTGCGCTGAGCACGCCCGCGGTCGCCGGCGTGTTCGTCTGGAACAGCCTGACGCCTCGCGCCGGCTTCACGTTCGCCGTCGACGACGCGCGCAAGACGATCGTCCGCGGCAGCTACGCGATGTTCGCGTCGCAGCTGCCGGGATCGCAGGCGGCGTTCGTCTCGCCGATCCAGTATTCCTACGCGTACTACAACGCGGTCGACAAGAACGGCGACGGCGTCGCCCAGCTGAGCGAGATACTGATCAACCAGGGGCTGCAGGGCTACGCCGGTTTCAATCCAAAAAATCCCTCGTCTGCCGTGAACCGTGTCGCGCCCGGCACCAGGCCGGAGGTGACGCACGAATTCCTCGCCGGCTTCGACAAGGAGCTGACGCCGCACTTCTCGGTGAGCGGCACCGTCACCTATCGCCGGATGCAGGATCTCTCGTGGACGCCGCTCATCGGCGTGACGCGGGCGAACTACTCGCAGACGTCCACGCTGACCGGCACCGCCGCCGAGATCGGGGCCTTCAGCGTGCCGCTCTACGCCTTGAGCCCGTCGGCCGCGCCTCCGGGCGGCGGCAAGGTGTTGGGGGTCCGGGAGGGGTACCGTCAGCGCTATCTGGGGCTCGAGCTCAGCGCGACCAAGCGCATGTCGAGCCGCTGGATGGCGCGCTTCGGGTTTTCGACGAATGACTGGCGGGAGTATTTCGACGATCCGTCGCAGTCGATTCTGGATCCGACGCGCGCCCCCGCGCCCTCGTCCGCCTGGCCGTTCGCCGGCCCGCAAGTAAACGGCGGCACGGTCGTGCGGTTGTCTACGGGCAGCGGCAAGAGCGGCATCTACATGGTGGCGCCGGCGTACCAGATCATCGCCAACGGGCTGTACGAGGCGATCTGGGGCGTCAGCGTCAGCGCGAATCTCGTCGCCCGCCAGGGCTACGCGGAGCCGTTCTTCCAGAGCAACGTCGCAACCGGCGATCCGCTCGGGCGCAAGACCGTCCTGCTCGTGGGGCACGTGGACGACTTCCGGCTGCCGGCGGTGACGTCGCTCGACGCGCGGATCGAGAAGAAGTTCACGTTCGGCGGCGCGAAGCTGGCGCTCGATTTCGACGTCTTCAATCTCCTGAACGAGGGGACGGTACTCGGCAGGCAATACGACGCGCGCCTCACGGGCGCGACCGGCTTCGGGAGGACGCTCGAAATCATGAACCCGCGGATCGCGCGGCTGGGGGTCAGGTTCACATTCTGATGATGAGGAATGTGGAATTCAGAATATTCCTAGTGATTCCTGCTGCTGATTTTTAATTCCGAGACCGCGCGCCGTGCCTCCGCGCGGACGACCCCTGCCTGCTTGCGATTGCCGAACATCGTGTACAGACGCGCCGCCAGGGCATAGCTGTCCGGGGTCGGCGTGAGGCGCGTGAGGTCGCCGAGGACGCGGGCGGCGGCGTCGGGTTGTCCGCTGGCCTGATAGAGCATGGCCAGCCCGCCGCGCGCGCGTGTGTTCTGCGGGAATGCGCGCAGCTCTTCGATGAACTGCGCCTCGGCTTCGGAGTACCGTTCGAGCCGCCCAAGCGTATCGGCTGCGTAGAAGTGCAGCTCGCTGACCTGCGGCGCGCCCGGCTTTTCGAGGTCGGCGACCGCCTGCAGGAACAGCGGCAGCGCGTCGGCATACCGGCCCTGATCGTAGAGCGCCCGCGCGTCGACGTAGTCGGGCAGCGGCAGGAGAGGATTCTCTTCGCGGGCCTGCCGCGCCTCGTCTCTCGCCGTGTCCGTATCGTGTCTCGCCAGCGCGATTCTCGCCAGCATCTCGTGCGCGGACGCGCGCGAACGGTGGTCCTTCTCGGCGGCGACGTCCACCGCCAGCTGCGCGTGCTCGCGCGCCTCGTCGAGTTTCCGCAGCTTGAGCAGCCCGGCGGCGGCGCCGATGTACGCGGTCGGTTCCCCGGGCTCGAGCGCGATGTAGTGGGTGTAGGCGTCGACGGCGAGGTCGTGGCGATCGAAGCGCGTGGCGAAGACCGCGAGCTGGCTCCAGACGTCGGCCATGTCCGGATCGTCGCGCAAGATCTGCTGCAGCAGCACGATGGCCTGACCCCACTTCCGCTGACCGGCGAAATCGACCGCCGCGCGGTAGCGCTCGAGGACCTCGCGCTGATCCTTGGGATCGCGCAGCAACTCGCCCGGGCTCGTGGAGACACCGCTGCGTCCGCCGAGGTATCCGAGCGACTGCAGGCGCTCCCGCGCGTCGGCCGACACCTCCAACGGCGGAGCAATGGTCGCACCGGCCGCGAGTCGGTCCAGCGCGCCGCGCAAGGCCTGCCGCGGCTGCGGCCGCTCCCCGGCGATGTTGGTCCGCTCGTGCGGATCGCGCTCGAGGTCGTAGAGCTCTTCACGCGGCGCCTTGACGTAGCGGTAGCGCTCGTCGGTCAGCGCGGTCAGCTCGCTCCAGCCGAAGTGATAGCGCGCGTACAATGCCTCGGAGTAAATCGTCGGCGGCCGCAGGCGGMCTGTGCCCTCGAGCACCGGCTTGAGCGAACGCCCGCGCAGGTTGCCCGCGCCCGGCGCCTTCACCAGATCGAGGATCGTCGGCACGAGGTCGATGAGCTGCGCAAGGTCCGCGATCCGGCGCCCCGCGCCGGCGTTGCTTTCCTGCTTGATGATGAGCGGCACGTGGATCGCCTCGTCGTAAAGGAAGAGACCGTGCTCCTGCTCGCCATGATCGCCGAGCCCCTCGCCGTGATCCGACAGCAGGACGATGGTGGAGCGATCGTAGAGCTGATGCGATTTCAGGTACCGCACGAGGCGGCCGACGATCTCGTCCGCGTAGGCAATCTCGCCGTCGTAGGGCGCGTACCCGGCGAAGCGGTCCGGCGGGGCGTACGGCTTGTGCGGCTCGTACAGGTGCAGGAACAGGAACGCGCGCGACGTGCCGATGGAGGCGAGCCAGTGCTCCGCGATGGCTTCCGATTCGCCGCCGTCGCGCTGCACCTGGCCGATCGACAGCTCCGGCGAGCCTGGCGGCATCTCGCCGTCGAAGAAATCGAATCCCTGGCCGATACCCGTGTCCTTGCGCAGCACGTAGGCCGACACGATGCCCCCGGTCGTGAACCCGCGCTCGCGCAGCATCTGCGGGAGGAGGCGCTCGCCGTTCCGCACCGCGAAGCCGACGTTGTCGCGGACGCCGGTCTCGAACGGCAGCTGGCCCGACAGGATCGACGCGTGCGCCGGCAGCGTCTGCGGCGCGTGGGAGTACGCCCGGTCGAACACCACGCCGTCTGCGGCAAGGCCGTCGATCGCCGGAGTCTTCACCTTCCGGTAGCCGTAGGCCGGCAGGTGATCCGCCCGCAGCGTGTCGATCGAGATGACGACGATCGGTCCGCTGATCGGGGCCGAAGCCCGCGCGTACCGCCAGCCGCCCACGGCCGCCAGACCGGTACCGAGAGCCGCAAGAACGAGAATGAAGGTGAAACGGAGCGGACGGGACACTGCGTGCAGCGTTCAAGGCTAAAGGGCGACGTCCTGCTATTTCTTCAGCTGTTCGATGACCGTCTTGGCCTGCGCGGCTTCCGGCGACGTCGGGTCGGCGCTCATCACCTTCTCCATCATCCGGACCGTGCCGTCCTTGTCGCCTTTGTTCAGCGCGACCAGCGCGAGCTTGAAGATGGGCTTGCCCCACGACGGGTCGAGATCCGCGGCCTTCTGATACCACTTGGCCGCCTCGTCCGCGTCGCCCTTGGAGAACTTCACTTCCCCCAGGTTGTAGAACACCTCGCGCGTCGGCTTCAAACCTTCAGCCGCCTTCGTGAGCGTCTCTTCGGCTGCTTTCAGGTCGCCTTTCTCGAGGTTGGTCATGCCGACGCCGATGATCGCCTTGTCGTTGTTGGGGTCCGACTTGAGCAGCTCGTTGTACGCGGCAATCGCGTTGTCGTATTCCTTTTTGTTGCGGTACGCGGCGGCGATCTGCAGGTTGATCACGTTGAGCGACGGCGCCTTGACCATGATCTGGCGATAGGTCGCGATCGCCTCGTCGTATTTCTGCGCGTTGTAGAGCTGATCGGCGACCGCAAGGTCGGCCTGCAGATCTTTGGCCGCCGTGCTGCCGAGCGCGCTCATCGGTCCCGCGCCTCCGCCTTTTTTCAGCGTGAAGGTGAGCGGCGGGTTGGGCGCCCCGATGGTCGACACGTTCAACTTGCCGGACTCGGGCGCGAAGCTGGGCGCCTGCGCCGTGAAGGCCCACCCGCCTGACTTCAGGCCGATGATCGAGAACCGCCCCTTGTCGTCGGTCGTCGCGGTGAAGCTGCTGGGCGAGGCNCG
>JRHI01001280.1_pt1 | contig 22076 bp, 19 predicted proteins | sample 215371 | NCBI WGS metagenome assembly JRHI01 (sample SAMN02929681, study PRJNA255918) | sediment metagenome | biome: cave system; feature: Ice Cave; material: Sediment; isolation source: sediment from deep within a dark volcanic ice cave with no known source of... ...
ATCAGACAGCCCTCCCCTCTTTGTTGAGGGGATACCTTTTCACGCTCCCTTCCCCTATTCGCCATCCGCAACTGTCGAGCAATGTGCCGGAGGTCGTTATACTCGACAGCGAGGTGGAACGCGCCCGCCGGCGGAACCCGAATCACGGGAACGTGACGGCAAGGTACCGGTCAGGCCGGTCAGAGCAGGTCGTCGATGTCTGAGACGCCTCTGAAAACGCGCATCTATAGTGTCGTCTTGGTGATCGTGACCGCGGCCGCGTTGGTCTACCGATTCCATCGCGACGGTCTGGTCTGGACCGATCAGGATATCATCGGGGCGCTCCTCCTCGGCGGGATGATCGTCGCCGCAGACCGATTCCACATCGACTTTCCCCATCCCGCGATTCAGTTCTCGATCTCGGCCGGCGCGATCCTCGCGCTAGGATCGGGTCTCTACCTTGGCCCCGTCGTCGGCGCGTGCGTCGTCATTGCGTCGTCTCTGATCGCCGACGCCTGGGCACGGCTTCAGCCGATTCAAGTGGCGGTCAACGCGGCCAACCTGGGGCTGGCGACGTTGTGCTCGGCCGCCCTCTACCTGTGGTTGGCGAGTGGCGCGCCTACGCCCTTATCCGGTCCGCGCAGCATCCTCGCCGTCGTCGTCGCCGGTTTCGTCTACACCACGGTGAATCTCAGCGTTCTGGCGATCATCATCGCTCCAGTCGTGAGCGATTCTCCATTTCGGATTTGGCGTTCAAGCTTTAGTTCGTCGTATGTCTTTGTCAGCCTGCCGACGCTGGGCAGTCTGGTTCCCGTGGTCGCGGCCCAGAGTCCATTCAGTGTCTTGATCCTCCTCGTGCCGCTGATCGGCTCCCACGTCGCGATGCGTTCCCTGCGCAAGGTTCAGGACGAGACGCAGGCGACTATCGAGAGTCTGGTCGATGTCTTGGAGCTGCGGGACGTCTACACGCATCACCACTCGCTCAGGGTGACCGAATACGTTCACGCCATTCTCGAGGAGATGCCGAACCTACCGGCAAACACGAAGCAATTCATCCTCGACGCATCGCGCGTTCATGATTTGGGCAAGGTCGGCATTCGCGATACCTCCCTCCTGAAGACCGGTCCGCTGACGAACGAAGAGCGCCAGGAGATGCAGCGGCACTCCGCGATTGGCGCCGATCTGGTTGGCCATCTCGACATCTACCGGCAGAGTGCCGCCATCGTCCGGCATCACCACGAGCGGTGGGACGGCAGAGGCTATCCCGACGGCGTCGGCGGCGATGCCATCCCGCTGGGAGCCAGGATCATCGCCGTCGCCGACTCATTCGACGCAATGACGTCCAACCGCTCCTATCGGCGCGGCATGTCCGAAGCCGATGCCCTCGTCGAGATCAAGCGGTGCAGCGGGACGCAATTCGATCCCGAGATCGTCGCCGCATTCGTGCAGGCGATGGTCAAGACGCAGTCACACGCCACAATCGGTCAGCCGGAGACGATGACCGCGACCTCCCCCGCCGACTGAGACGAAGCCGGTTGCAAGCGTCTCGGTCCTGGCGCCAACCCGCACCCCCGGCCGGGGGATGAGGGCGTTCAAGCGGAGCGGCATGAGAGGCTTCCTCTTCGCCACTCTCCGCATCGGTTCGCCGGCCGGGGGCTCCTGGGCACGGTTGGGGTGAAGGCCGTCGACCAACTGCCTGCCACGTCGCCCGACTCTTGCTCGAACCGGCCTCGAGTGGTACCTTCCCCTTCCATTGGCTTGCACCTCGGAGGAACCGCCACGTTATGGTCCAAGGGGCGATCACGTTCGACTTCCACAACACCCTCGCCTCCTGTGACGACTGGTTTCACCTCGAAGTCCGTTGCCTCGTCAGCGATTTCATGCGTTGGCGCTCCCTCGGGCGCGGTGAGACCCCCGATCCGGCCGCGCTCCACGCCGCGGACGATGCCTATCGGCGGCTGCGCCGCGCGATCCTCGTCCATGGCCATGAGCTTGCGGCCGAACGGTGCGTCGCGACGGTCCTCGAGGCGCTCGATCTGCGACCGAAGCCAGCCGAGATTAAGCAGGGCGTCGAGCGCTTGATGCGGGAAACCTTGGTCTCGGCAGCCGCGATGGACGGCGCGGTCGAGACGATTCGCCAGCTCGCTACCGTCGGCGTCCCGCTCGCCGTGGTTTCCAGCGCCGTCTATCACCCGTTCCTCGAATGGACGCTCGATCGGTTCGGCATCCGCGACGCATTCACGCTGATCGCGACCTCCGCCGCCACGGGCTACTACAAGTCCCGCCCGGAGATCTTTTGGCACGCCTCCGAACGGCTCGGGGTGCAACCGGCGCGATGCGTCCACGTCGGCGACTCCTACCGTTTCGACGTCGACGGCGCCCGCCGTGCCGGGATGCGGGCCGTTTGGGTCTCGCGCGGCGCGGCGGTGCCCAACGGTCATGCGTTTCCGCCCGACCTGACGGTCCAAGACCTGGTGGCATCGGCCCGACCGATCCTGTCGCTGCTGTGACCGCGGACCGGCCTGGACCACCCATTGATCGATCGATGAGATTGGCGAGGGTCGGAGCCGATGCCTGAGGTGTCTCCTGGCCGTGACGTCCAGGACGACAGCGACGATGTTGCGCCCCAGCCCCAGGGTTGCCTGCGCATCGACGTCTTCACGCTGTTCCCCGCCATGTTCGCCGGGCCCTTCGACGAAAGCATCCTCCGCCGTGCCCGCGACCGGCGCCTGCTTGACGTCGCCGTCCACGATATCCGCGACTGGACGACGGATCGCCATCGCACCGCCGACGATACCCCGTACGGCGGAGGCGCCGGCATGGTGATGATGGCGGCGCCGGTCGTCGCCGCGGTCGAATCCGTGCTCGGCCCGGACCTGGTCTCGACCTCGGTCATTCTGCTCTCGGCCGGCGGGCGGCTCTTTACTCAGGCAGTCGCCCGCGAGCTCGCCCAACAGTCCCGCCTCGCCCTGATCTGCGGTCACTACGAGGGCATCGACGAGCGTGCCGCAGAGTTGTTGCACGCCGATCAGCTCTCGATCGGCGATTACGTTCTGACAGGAGGCGAGCTGCCGGCGATGGTCGTCGTGGACGCCGTCGCGCGCCTTCGCCCGGGCGTCATCGACGCGGCGTCGATCGACGACGAATCCCACGGCGAATCGCTCGTCGAGTATCCCCACTACACGCGACCGGTCGCGTTCCGCGGCCTCCACGTCCCTGCGATCCTGCTCAGCGGTCACCACGCCAACATCACCCACTGGCGACGGGAGGCCGCGCTCCGCCGCACCGCCCGCCTGCGCCCAGACCTGCTCCGGCGAGCGTCGCTGCCCCCCCGAGAGCGCGAGTTGGTCAACCGCCTGACCGATGAAGACGAGGCGGAGCCGCCATCCAGCGAACCGTCACGGCGGCGCCGCGCTGCCGAACCCTGAGCGCAGCGCCCTGCTCCCAGCGCCCCGTCGAGGATAGACGGACGGGGCCCGGTTCGGGACCTAGGCCCTATGGCTGGGTCATCTGCACCCTGATAGGCTCCGGATGTCACGGTCGCGAGTGCGGGTCCCGAGCACGGACCGACGACCCATGTTGCCGGGTTGCCGCCAACGGCTCCCGATGCGGAGCGTCTTGCTTCGCGCTGCCGTGCCACTCAGGAGCGGAATCGATCCATGGCCACCGGCCTCCTCGAACCTGCACCCGCCGCGGCCGTCGTCGCCCGCGAACCGAGCTCGGTCGAACAAACGGGGCTCGACCTGTCGCTGATCGCCGATCTCGCCCTGAAGGTGATCTTTTACAACAATCAGGTCAACGCGCAGACGATCGCCGACGAGATCTGCCTCCCCTTCTATAACGTCGTCGACAAGGCGCTCGCGATGCTCAAGAAGGAGGAGCTGATCGAGGTCAGCGGGAGCAACGGCTTCGGCGAGCTCGCCTATCAATATGCGATCACGCCGAAAGGCGCGCTCCGCGTCCATGGCATCTTGGAGCGCACGACCTATGTCGGTCCGGCACCGGTCACCCTCGACCAATACAAAGCGGTCATCAAAGAGCAAGCGATCGCCGACGTCCGCGTCAGCCCAGCCGGCGTCCGTCAGGCGATGGCCGATCTGGTGCTCGAGGAACATGTGATCGACGCCCTCGGCCAGGCCGTCAATACCGGTCGCTCGCTCTTCCTCTTCGGCCCTCCCGGCAACGGCAAAACCGTCCTGGCCGAGCACATCATCAGCCTACTCGGCGGCGCCGTCCTGATCCCCTACGCCTTCACCGTCGACGGTCAGATCATCAAGGTCCTCGACCTGCACAACCATGTGCCGATCGCAGCCAACGGCCGGCCCGACTTCGACCGCCGGTTCGTGCTCTGCCGGCGCCCGGCCCTCATCACCGGCGGCGAGCTGACACTCGAGGTGCTCGACCTCGTCTACGATCGATTCGCCCGCGTCTACGAAGCCCCGCTCCAGGTCAAAGCCAACGGCGGCATGCTTCTGATCGACGACTTCGGTCGCCAGCAGGTGCAGCCCCGCCAACTGCTCAATCGGTGGATCGTCCCCTTAGAGAAGCGCGTCGACTTCATGACGCTGCACACGGGCAAGAAGATCGAGATCCCCTTCGACCAGTTGATCGTCTTCTCGACCAACCTCGCACCGAAGGACCTGGTCGACGAAGCGTTCCTGCGCCGCATCCAGAACAAGATCCACGTCTCGAACCCGCCTGTCGAGATCTACCGCGAGATCTTCCGCCGCCAGTGCGCCGCGCTCGGCATTCCGTTCGATCAGAACGGGCTCGTCTACCTGCTTCGCGAGTATTACGTCAAACCGAAGCGCGAGCTGCGTTCAGTCCACCCGCGCGACATCCTGCGTACCCTGCTCGGTATCGCCCGCTATCACGACGTTCCCCCGATGCTGTCTCAGCAGTTACTCGACCGAGCTTGCCAGACCTACTTCGTCGACCTGTAGTCGACGGCCACGGTGTAGATCGGGGACGGCCGCGCCGGTCGGGGCGGTGCGTGCTGCGTCCCCCTCGCGATCACGGTGGCCACGAACCAGACTGCGACCCTCTTCGTTTGGCGGGTTGGCCCGCGACCAGGGCGCAGCAAGCAGCGCTCCGCCGACCCGTCAAACCCGTCTGGTCGGAAGACCAGCGACCGACGGACCGGAGTGGAGCTAGCCAGCACCGACCGCGCCGTCTCGGATGGCGTGCCAGACGCGCAGGCTCGACAGGTCGCGCTCCGCCACCTGCCGAATGTACGCCCCGATCGCCCCTTCGATCTCCGCCGCCAGGGAGGGTTCGACGTGCAGCGCGACCGCGTCCGCGAGCTTGCCGCGGTTGAGCAGGCGCAGATACTTCTGCGCATTCACCGACAGCGGCCGGGCCGAGACATCGGCACTTCGGCACCGCGGGCAGATCATGCCGCCGAGCCGCGGACTCAGGGAATTGATCTCCGCCTGGACCTCGGTGTCGCAGACCACGCAGCGATAGAGCTCAGGGCGATAACCGAGCGTCGTCAGCAACAACAGCTCGTAGTGGCGGGTGACGGCAAAGGCGTCCACGCCGTCGCTGAGCAGCCGGAGCGACTTCGTCAGCAGATCGTAGGCCCGATAATTCTCCTGCCCTTCCTGGGTGAGCCGGTTGACCAGCTCCACCAGATGGGAGGCATGACCGTAAGCATCGATGTCTGAGCGGATCGCCAGATGGGGGTCGACGGTTTCGGCGCCCGTGACGACGTCGAGGTCCCTCCCCTTCGCCAGCATGAGTTGACAGCGGGTGAAGTATTCGAGGTGGGGGCCGAGCCGGCTCGTCGGCCGGCGGACCCCTTTCGCGATCAGGCGCAGCTTGCCGAGCTGGGGCGTGAACACGGTCAGGATGCGGTCGGCCTCGCCAAAGTCGTTCCGGGCCAGAACGATCGCCTCGGTCCGATAGATGCGTTCACGATTGCGTGCCGTCACCGGAAACCCCGCCCACGGAAACCAACGTTATGTAGAATTCTACCATCGCGGGGTACGGCACCGCTGCCTGTCCACCGGGTGCGCGCCGAATTGACATGGCTCGTGAGCCGGCGGTAGGGTTCGGCTCTGAGGTCCGACGTTCCCATCAGCGCCCCGTTCGTCACCGGTCTCCTCTCGATCTCCTCACCTGAGCGTCGGCGAAGCGATTCGGAACGCCATCGCGATCCTGCCTATCCCCGCCCAGTCACAGCCGCCCTTCAGGCCCGGCGGGCGGCAGCAACCGCGCTGGTGAGTCGCCTCGCTCGTTCGGTCAGGGTTGGCCAATCCGCGTTAGTGACCGTTGCCTGGTCGACGAGGTTGCTCCCCAGGGCGACCGCGACCGCGCCGGCCCGAACGAAGTCGCCGGCGTTGTCGAGTGAAACGCCGCCCGACGGGATCAGCTTCAGTTGGGGCAGCGGGCCCAGGATATCGCGGAAGTACCTCGGCCCGCCGAGGCTGGCCGGGTGGACCTTGAGATAGGTCGCCCCGGCCTCCCACGCGGTCAGCATCTCAGTGGGCGTGAGCGCGCCGATGATGGTCGGGATCCCGTACCGGTTGCACAGCTCGACAGTTGCTCGCTTGTAGGTCGGCGTGACCACGTATGCGGCGCCGGCCAGGATAGCGATCCGAGCGGTCTCCGCGTCGAGCACCGTACCGGCACCGATCACGCCATCGTCCCCCACCGCGGCCTTCGCCTCTTCGATCGCACGCGCTGCGTTCGGATTGGTGAACGTGAACTCCACCGCCCGCACGCCGCCCTCGACGAGTGCCCGCGTCAGCCCGACGGCCGCTGACAGATCGTCGAGACGGACCACCGCGATGACACCACCCCTGTCGATCAGTCCTACGTTCGCCACCCAGCACGCCCTCCCTGTCCGACAACCCACCAACTCCAGCGCCCGGTTACGGGCGGGAAGGCTACCATGAGATCAGCCAGGCAACGCCGACCTGGCCGAAGGGACCCGAGAGGGGCAAGGGGGACATCCGCGCGGAGAATCCCGACGCCGGTCATTGCTCACCCCTTCGCGCTCACGTACACTCGATTCGTGGTCGCGGCCCATCGCTGGAGCGCACAATGCTTTCATCTCGACGCGGCGTCGCGTCAACCCAGGACGCCTGCGGTGCCGCATCGATCCGGCCAGCCGGCCCCGATCGTGCCTGCCAGAAGGCGCTGGCACAGCCTTCGGACACCCCGACCCCGCTGGTCGATGTCCGCGTCATTCTCTTCACCGTAGCAGACTCCCGTCTGTTGGTTGCCCTGCAGGACCCAGGCGACGATCGACGTCTCCCGCGCGCCGTCCCGGCGCCGGGCGAGCCCCTTGACACGGCGGCGCGCCGGGTTGTGCGAGAGACAACCGGTCTTCAGGAGCAGTATCTTGAGCAGCTCTACACGCTCAGCCACGGGGAGCCGCCGGCCTGGACGATTATTGTCAGCTACGTTGCCCTGATTTGCTCGCAACTGGATCCCGCCGCGACATCCGGCGCCACCTGGCATGACGTATCCGCCCCGTTCCGGCTCACCGACGCCGACCGCATGGTGATCGATTACGCCCTCGTGCGGCTCCGGGCCAAGCTCGGCTACACCAACATCGCGTTCTATCTCTTGCCGGAGACCTTCACCCTGTCCGAGCTTCAGGGAGCCTACGAAACCATCCTCGACCGTCGCCTCGACAAGCGAAACTTTCGGCGGCGCGTGATCGCCTCGGGCATTCTGACTCCGACCGATGCCAAGCGACGCGACGGCAGCCACCGACCGGCCGCGCTCTATCGTTTTCGGTCCGAACACGACCCAGCGACCTATTTAACGCCTCCGCGGGAGGACGGCAGCTAAGAGCCCCGAAGCACCGCGCCGGCGATTGGCGACCGCCCACACCCGAGGGAGATGCTGCGTGAACTCCACGATCGGCCTGGTTGCGGCCCACAGCAAAGAGGAGGCCGCTGCCCTCGGCGATGAGATCAATGAGTGGCTTGCCCGACGTGGCTGCACCGTGGTGCCCGAGGCGGCGCTCGTCGGCGCTCGGCTGAGTCAGGTCGACGCCATCGTCGTCCTGGGCGGCGACGGCCTGATGATGCGCGCAGCCAACGCCTACCCCGACGTTCCATTGCTCGGAATCAACCTGGGCAAAGTCGGCTTCCTGGCGCTCGTCGAACGGCGGGAATGGCAGCAGGCGCTCGAATCGTTGATCGAGGGGCAATACTCGATCCAGGAGAGCGCGACCCTCGCCGCCGCCCTCGAACGCGGCGTGACCCTCGACCAGGGGTGGGCGATCAACGACGTGGTGATCCGCGGCGGTGTTCGGATGGTCGACGTTGAGGTCTACATTGACGGACATTACGTCAACACTTACCCCGGTGACGGCATGATCGTCTCGACGCCCCGCGGCAGTACCGCCTACTGCATGGCCGCCGGCGGACCGATCCTGACCGCGGGCGTGCATGGGTTTGCGATCGTCCCGATCTCCTGCCACTCCCCGATTCGGACGCCCTTCGTCACCGCCGAGTCCGCGTTGATCGAGCTGCTCTTAGCGAACAAGCACGACGCCGCGCTGATTCTGGACGGCCGCCCGATGGCTGAGCTGCAGCAGGGAGACGTCGTCAAGGTCCGGCGGGGCGACCATTCCTTTCGTCTGGTCTCCTTGGGTAGCACGAACTTCTACGAGGCGTTCCGGACGAAATTCAACTTTCGCATCCGCCCCGACGCGGTGCCCAGTCTGCATCCGGACGCCCAGGAAGACTATTAGGCCAGTGTGCTGGTATGACAACGACGGATATTTGAAGATGGATGATGGTACGATAGGGTCGGTTTACCTGGCCCGCGACAAGAGCTCCTGGGCTCTGCCGAGCGTCACGCTCGGGTAGCCGGCCAACCTCTTTAATGCCGGTGAGGCCCTGCGCGAAGAGCTGCCCGGAGGACGGCGTTCCCGGACGAAGCTCCGGAATAGCGCGGGGCCTCACGCTCTCTCGTAGGGTTGCCAGACTCACAAATCCCCTGTTGGGCTATGGTGATCGCTCCGCAGCCCGTCCGCGAATGTGCCCGTGCTAACTCACGAGTGCCAGATCGCCCACTTCCTCGCGGACACGCTCAACTGACGCGTGCTCGTCGATGTCAGGGGGAGACTCCGGCGCGAACTGTGCCAGGTCGGGGGGCGTCTTCTTTAAGAATTCTGCCTGACGCAGCCACTCCATGGATTGGTGCGCCTTGCCTGAGAGGTTTGCGACGAACGCTGGGAAGACGTAGCCGAGCACGACCTGCGTTTCAGGGTCGATCAGCAGATAGGAACCCATGAGCCACGGCATCGGTAGCCCAGACTGCCCGTCGTCGACGATCGCGATGTGCAGGAGGTCGGTGTCTTGGTAATAGCGCAGCTTAGGAACGACTCCCTCCGAAGGATCAGGCCACCGCGGACGGATCGTCTTGAACTGAAAGGTCTGAATCTGTGTCGCTGCCCACGATTGTTGGTCGGCCTTCGGCGTGCTGACGACGCGCAGCGTCACCTTCTTCCCCTGGTTCGCTTCCCGCCGCGCCGCTTCAAGGTTGGCGCGAGCCAAATCGGGGCGGTCCCACGGAAGCAGCACTAGGGTCGCGTCGTCCGGGATTCCGTCGAACGCCAACGGGTCGTCGAATGCGTCGCTCATGAACGCGGACACGAGATCCACATTCGCGTCAATCATGGCTTCCGCCTGAGCGGACAGTTTGTGCGCGGACGGACGCGACTTGGTCATCATGAAAGGTGCTCCACAAAATCGTCGCGATACCGGCGCCAGTTTTCCTTCAGATTGGAGTCGGCCTGCTCAAAGGCTTCCTTCCGGCTGAGATGGACGGGCCGCGGCACCTTGGCGCGATTTTTACCACCGGCATCGAGGATTTCGTAGTGGGGGTAGCCATGCGCGCAGTCGCAGCGTACTACCGGATGCACCTCGCCCGCAATCGTTGTTTCGTACTGGACGCGGAAGTCGGTGATCTCGTTCCTCTCTCGGTCAAAACCATACGGAGGTAGTCGCCCTCTGTGCTGAGCGGGATCTCAAAGCTCGTATGGTACAGGCGGCGACCGGATGGGACCGCCGTTGCTCGCTGCGACGGTTGTATCCCGACGGGCGTCGTGCTGACCAACGCATCTACGCCGACATGAGGATCGAGGCCAGCCGCAGGACGGTGCTGGATCGCGCTTGTTGAGCGCCCGCTTCCAGTCGTCGGATGTCGCGCGTCGCCATCCCTGCCAGCTTGGCAAGCTGTGCTTGGGTGTAGGGTCGGCGCTCGCGGCATCGGGCCAGTCCGGGTAGGTACGGCATCACGATTCCTCGGGCGACGAATCCATCACGCCCCCCGCACAGCCCGTCTGCCCCGTTGGGTCCACGCACCCGAGCGGCGACGCAGACCCTGACGAAGTGGATCCAATGGTGGCCTGTCCTCTACGATCACGCCCCCCCCTGGGTAGGGTCGGACCATTGGGACAAACGGCTCACGCGGCGGGCGTAGTCGTTGTAACAGGCCTCGAAACGCGCCGCGGCCGCCTCCCCAATAAAGTAGGACGAGCTGAGCACCAGCGGCGGCACTCCATGGCGGACGAGGCCGTCGGCCACCTGCACCTTGAGCGCATTGACCACGGCCGCGTAGCCCACCGTCGAGCCGGGTCCGACCGGGTCAGACAAGCCTTTGACGGCGACCATCGCGTCGCCGGCGGGCGAGCAGTTGTCGATCGTGACGTCGGCGAGGTCCGGCAGTCGCTTGCCGGAGGAGTGCCCCGGGCGCGCTTGCCGGCAGTGGTCGAGTGAGATGACGGCGATCAGCGGCATCCCACGCGCTTTGGCGCCAAGCGCGACGTCGATCACGACGGCGTTCGCGCCGCTGTTGGAAAAGATCAGCATTACGTCGTCGGGACCGAAGTTGAAGTTTCGCAGAATGACCTCGCCGAACCCCTCAACCCGCTCCAGCCACATCGCCTGCCGCTGGCCGTTGGCGCCGACGACCTGCGTGTGATGGGTCAGCGACAGCTCGACGATGGGGTGGAACCCCGGGAAGCTGCCGTGCCTGGGGAACAGCTCCTCGACCGGGATCCGCGAATGCCCCGTCCCGAAGCAATGGACGAGGCCGCCCGCCGCGATCGCCTCCGCGCACAGCTCCGCCGCCGCCGCGATCGCCGGCAGTTGCGTCGCGAGGATGCGGTCGAGCATCGCCTGTGCCTTCTGGAGATACGCGACCGCCGGTTCCAGGTCCGCATTCGCCACGATTCGGGCTCCCACCGTGCTCAGCCCCGGAGGGTCTCGTCGTCTCAACCCGGCGTCTCGACGCCAGCCAGGCTGGTCGCTGGTCGCGTATCGCTCTCCGCTAACCGATCGCCTTCATCCCCCAGAGCGCCGCGCCGATGACGCCGGCGTCGTAGCCAAGTGCCGCGGGTTTGAAGACGATGCGGTCGACATCGGTGACGTGTGAGTGCGCCCGCGCAGTCGCCTCGATCGCGCGCCAGTAGAACCCGCCTGGCCGGGCCGCACCGCCGCCGATCACAACGACCTCCGGCGCGATCGTCGCGATCGCCCCCGCGACGCCGAGGCCGAGGGCGTAGCCCGCTTGCTCGAGGATCTCGATCGCGACCGCATCGCCCTCGGCGGCCGCCTGTTCGACGATCGCCGGGGTCATCTTGTTCAGGTCGTCGCCGACGAGCTGAACGAGCGTTGTCGTGAATCCCTGCGCGATGCGCCGGTTCGCCTCCGAGAGGATCGACGGGCCGCTGGCAAACGCCTCGACGCAGCCGCGGTTGCCGCACGAGCAGGGCGGACCATTGGGGTCGATGATGATGTGACCCAGCTCGCCGGCCGCCCCCCCGAGACCGAAATGCACCCGCCCATTGGTGACGACGCCACCGCCGATTCCAGTGCCGACCGCGTAACAGATCGCCGTCGCGACGCCCCGCGCCGCCCCCAGCTCCGACTCGGCCACCGTGAAGGCGCGCACATCGTTGATCAAGAACGTGGGGTACCCGGTTGCCCCGCGGATGCGCGGTCCGACCGGCACCCCGACCCATTTGCCCGGCAGGTTTGGCAGATCTTTGGTGACCCCCGCGTCCATGTCGAGCACGCCCGGCACGCCGACACCGACCGACGTCACCTTCCCGCCGCCGGGGACCGCAGCCGCGATCTCGCGCACGCCGACGGTGATCCGTCCGAGCACGGCGTCGTGCCCCTCGTGCCCATCGGTCGGGACGGTGTTGCGTTTGAGGACCTTCCCGTCGCCGGCGATCAGGGCGAACTTGATGTTCGTTCCGCCCAGATCAACCCCGATGTGGTAACTCCCGTCGGTCATGTTCACGTCTCATCCCCGGCGCCGGCGAGCCGCCTCGCCGGTGCCCGGGTGTCCGCCCTTCGCGCGCCCCAGACCGCGACCTTCGGAATCCTGCCCTAGCCAGTCCTGCCGAGCCAGCGGTCGATCGGATTCTTGAACGGCGGCGAGAACGGTAGCTCCACGACGCGGCCCGTTCCCGCCGAATGGTACGCGGCGCGGACCACCTCCAAAACGGCGCGTCCGTCCTCGCCGGTCACGAGTGGCTGTTCGTCCCTGCCGACGCAGTCGGTGAAGTGTTGCATCTCTGGGGAGAATCCGTCGTTCCAGGCCTCCTCGAACGTCCGCGCGTCCAATGAGTCACACGATGTACGCCTTGAGCACGTCCCGCGTCAGAGCGAAACCGCGTTTGACGAGCTCCTCGGTGGCTTCGAACGCGCGGTCTTCGTGCTCCACGCTGATCACGAAATCGTAGCCGGCGGCGTAGAGGGCGGCGAAGACCTGCGGCCACCGCACCTGGCCGAGCCCCGGCAGGCGGGGAATCGCCCAGCGGAAACCGGAGCCGAGGACGCCGTCCTGGTCGAGGAGCTCGCGGTCGATCTCCATGTCCTTGGCGTGGACGTGGAAGATGCGGTCCTTGAAGTCCTTGATGGGCCGGACCTCGTCGATGAACTGCCAAATGAGGTGGGACGGATCGAAGTTCAGCCCGAAGTTATCGTCGGGGACGATCTCGAACATCCGCCGCCAGATGGCCGGCGAGTAGGCGAGGTTACTGCCGCCCGGCCAGGTGTCGGGCCAGAGCATCGGACAGTTCTCGATCGCGATCTTGATCCCGCGCTCGCGCGCGTACCGGACGATCGGCGGCCAGATCCTGGCGAACTCCTCCAGGTTGTGCTCAGCACTCTTAACCTGGTCGGCACCGACGAAGGTGCCGACGATTCCGACGCCGAGGAGCGCGGCGGCGTCGATGACCTTCTTCAGGTGGCCGATTGCTAACTCGCGGTGGGCTTGATCGGGAGTGAGTGCGTTGGGGTAGTAGCCGAGCGAGGAGATCGCAAGGCCGTTGTCCGCGATCAGCGCGTTGATCTCCCGCGCGCCCCGCCTGTCCAGGCCGCCGACGTCGATGTGGCTCACGCCGCCGTAGCGCCGGTCCTTCTTCCCGACCGGCCAGCAGGCGATCTCCAACATCTGGTAGCCGCTCTGGGCGGCCCAGGTGGCAAGTCGAGCCAGGTCCATGCCCGGCAGCGCGGCGCTCATCAAGCCGAGTTTCATGGTCTGCCCTCACACGGACATCCATCGCCCCTCGCCTGCGCTTCGCTGGATCGCCTCTCCCAGGCGCAGGGCGGAGACACCGTCCTCAAACGTCGGATAGTCGGGTGCGGCCGGTGGACGGCCCGCCTCGATCGCACGGTAGACGTTGCGATCGAGCAGCATAAACGTATCGCGGAACCCCTCGGCGTGGCCACCCGGCGCCATCGTCGCCGCCCGCCCCTCGGGGGTCATCAGCGACGGGTCGCGCAGAAAGGTTTCGCTCGACTTGTCACGGTGCCCGATCCAGAGCTCCTCGATCCGCTCCGAGTTCCAAGCGAGCGACGAGCGGGCGCCGTTGAGCTCGAACGCGCAGTGGTTCTTACGACCTGGGCTGACCTGCGAGACGGTGAGCGCGCCGCGCGCGCCGCCATCGAACCGGAGCAGGATGCTCGCGTAATCCTCGGTCGTGATTGCGCGCTCTTGGTACTCGTCCGGACGCAGCGTCTTGCCGGCGAACGTCGCCAGTGGTTTAGTCGGCTTCTTCCGCAGCGGCAGGAAGGTCGCGAAGTCGGCGCACACCTCGACCACCGATTGGCCGGTGATGAAGCGCGTCAGGTCGAGCCAGTGCGAGCCAATGTCGGCCACCGCCCGCATGTCACCGCCCAGCTCGGGTTCCAACCGCCAGTTCCAGTCGGTGTCCTTGAGCAGCCAGTCCTGCACGTACCGGCCGTAGATCTGATAAAGGTCGCCGAGATCGCCGCGCCGGACCAGGGCCCGCGCCTCCTGGCAGAGGGGGTAGAACCGAAAATTGAAGTTCACCGCGTTGACGACGCCGGCCGCGTCGGCGAGCTTGAGCAGTTCCCCGCCCTCGGCCGCGTTCATCGCGAGCGGCTTCTCGCAGACGACGTGCTTGCCGGCGGCGATCACCTGCCTGACCTGCGGGGCGTGGAGATGGTTCGGCGTCGCGATGTGGACGGCGGTCAGCCCGGGCACCGCCAGAAGCTCGTCGAGCGTCGCGTACGCCCGCGGCAACCGCAACTCGGCGACCTTCTGCTGGGTCGCCTCGAGACTCGACCCGACAAGCCCGACGACCTCGATGCCGTTTCGCCGGAGCGCGTCGACGTGGACCGGTCCGATGAACCCCGTCCCGACGACGCCGACTTTCACGCTGTCAGCCATCGGCCCTCAGCCCTCAGCTTGCCGCCGCTCAAAACGGCGTTTCATGCGGACACAGCAAGCAGCGCCCTCGCAAAGCTCCTGCTGCTCGGTTGTTAGGACTCGCTGCTCAGCGTTTGCCCGTTGGTCGAGAGCTGGGCGTCCCCGGCAACGCGCCTCTTGAACTCATCCAGGATCGCGGCGGTTGCCGTTGCGCCGACCCGGGTTGCACCCGCCTCGCGCGCCGCGAGCAGCGCGTCGAGGGTCCGCACTCCGCCGGCGGCCTTGACCTGAACGTGGGGCGGCGCGCTCGCCCGCATCAGCTGCAGGTCACCGGTCGTCGCGCCGGACGGCGCAAACCCGGTGCTGGTCTTGACGAAGGCGGCTCCTGCCTCGGCCGCGAGCCGGCAGCCGCGGACCTTCTCCTCGTCCGTCAGGTAGGCGTTTTCCAGGATCACCTTTACGATCGCGCGATCGCCGGCGGCCGCGACGACGGCGGCGACGTCGGCCTGCACGATGTCGTCGTGCCCGGAGCGCAACTGACCGATGTTGAGGACCATGTCGAGCTCCAGCGCGCCACTGGCGATCGCTTCCTGTGCCTCGAAGACCTTCGTGGCCGTGGTGTGCGCGCCGTGCGGAAACCCGATCACGGTGCCGACCTTGACGTCCGACCCCGCCAAGAGCCGCACGGCCAGCGGCACGTCGCAGGGCCGGCAGCAGACGGACGCGACGTCGCACCGCTTGGCGAGCTCGCACCCGGCGATTATCTCTTCCTCGGTCAACTCTGGTTTGAGCAGCGAGTGGTCGATCGTCTTCGCCACCTGCTGAAAGGTCAATCGTGCCCCGGTTTCGCGCGCGGTCTCGGTCATCCGCCCCTCCTTGCCGATTGCCCCATCGCTCAATCCGATGCGCCGCTCGCCACCAGTTGCGCGCCCGCCGCCAGTTCGATCGTCGGCGCCTCAGCCACCAGGCTGATTCGGTAGCGGCAGCGGTCCGGCCGCGCGTACTCCTCGGTCAGCTCGAGCGGCACGTCGTCGTGGGTCAACGCCAGGCGCCGCATCAGGATCAGCGGCGAACCCGCCGCCACCTCGAGCGTCGCGGCCAGCTCCGGACTGGCGGCGATCGCCTCGATCGTATCCGTCGAGCGCAGCGGCGGCAGCCCGAAGCGCTCGGTCAGGAGCTCGTAGAGCGAGCCGGACAGGTCGACCTCGAGCAGGTCGCGGCAGAGGCGGTAGGGGACGTGGACGAGATCGACCATCACCGGCTCGCCGTCGACCAGCCGCAGCCGCGCCAAACGGATCAGCGGCTCCCCGGGTTCAAGCGTGAGGATCGCCGCTTGTTCATCGGACGCCGGCACGACCGAGCGTTCGAGCAGACGCGTTCCCGGCGTTCGCCCCTGCGCGCGGATACCAGCCGTAAAGGAGTAGACCCCACGCACGACTTGCTGGATCCGGGGTGAGACGACGAAGGTACCGCGCCCATGGTCCCGCCTCAGCAGGCCCTCGTGCGTGAGCTCCGCGATCGCCTGTCGGACCGTCATCCGGCTCAACCGGGTTGCGCGCATCATCTCTCGTTCGGACGGGATCGCCTGCTCCGGTTGCCACTCCCCGGCCGCGATGCGCGCCCGCAACTGCTCGGTCAACTGCCGGTAGACGGCACCCGGACGACTCCGATCGATGGACAGGGTCGATGCGTTCACGTCGCCACTCGTGCTCCGAGTCGCTACGCCTCGGGAGCCGGCGCTAACTGGTCCGGACCAGTCGGTGACCCCATTATCGACGTGGCGTCCGCCGTGTCAAGCTCCATCGAGGCGCGGCAGTCGACCGGGGAGCGGGTGCCGAGCTCCCCTGTGGTGGACGTTGCCGGAACCGGCGACGGCTGAGCGCCGCGTATTCCCAGCAAATTCCCAGAAAACATGCGGGGCGCGTTGAGATTGGGGGGGTACTCTAGACACAGATGAATCGATGGGCCCCCGTTCACCGCCGTCCTTGATGGAACGACCGATCCGATACCACGAGGAGAAATTCGATGAGCTGGACGAACCTTCGCAGAATGCTCTCACCGAGAGCAATGATCAGCGCTGCTGCGGTTCTCGTTGTCGGTGCTCTGCTGTCGTTTGGTGTGCTGAGCCCGCCCTCCCTTGTGGGCGCGCAATCGGCGAGCACCTTCTCAGCAGGAGCGGCCCTGGTCGTCAACACCGACGCGCTCAACCTGCGGTCTGCCGCCACGATTAGCTCAACGGTGGTCGCGGTGCTCCCGACGGGCGCGAGCGTCACGATCACGAGCGGCCCCGTCTCTGCCGACGGCTCCTCCTGGTATCAGGTGACGACGGGCTCCGGATCAGGCTACGTCGATGGCGCATTTCTCTCGACCACGACGACTCCGTCCTCGCTCGGTTTCACGGTCGGTGAGGCCCTTGTGGTCAATACCGATTCTCTCAACCTGCGAGCCGATGCGACGACCTCTGCGACGAGCTCCGCGAAGCTGGCCAGCGGAGACGCGGTCACCGTCCTGGCAGGCCCCGTCTCTGCCGACGGCTACTCCTGGTATCAGGTTTCGACGACCGCCAATGGCAGCGGTTGGGTCGCTGGCGACTACTTGGCGACCGCGGTGAGTACGACGAGCGCCACGACGTCGCTCGGCTTCGCAATCGGTGACGCTCTCGTTGTCAATACCGATGTCCTGAACCTCCGAGCCGATGCAACCATTTCGGCGGCCAGTTCCGCGACGTTAGCAAGCGGCGATTCCGTCACGGTCCTTGCTGGACCGGTCTCGGCAGACGGCTACACCTGGTATCAGGTCAGCACGGGCGCTGGCACGGGGTGGGTGGCCGGCGACTATCTCGCAATGACCGTGACTGTCTCGAGCGCCGTCGGCTTCTCCGCCGGACAGGCGGTCGTCGTCAACACCGACGCCTTGAACCTCCGGGCTGACGCCACGATGTCGGCAACCGTCGACTTCGTGCTGGTCACCGGCGACCAGGGGACCATCGTCTCTGGTCCGGTTTCCGCCGATGGCTTGAGCTGGTACCAGATCTCGACAAGCGCCGGTACCGGCTGGGTCGATGGGGAATACCTCGCCCTGGCGTAACCGATCGCCCGCGGCTGGAGCGGGCGACGAACGCGGATCTCGGGAGTGGCGGACTCCCGAGATCCGCATCCTCACGGGTTTCCACCTTGGAAACGTCGGCCTCCGGCCTGGCAATCGGCCATCAGTGACTGGGTATCACGACGTAACCAGCCGAAGCTGTCATGGTCTCTGGTTCGCAGAGACTGGTTTGGAGAGAAAGGTTTGAGATGGCTGCGCATGGTGCTGACCCGGGCGGGGATCGCGGCGGTGGGCCTCGCCCTCTGCTTGGCGAGTCTGGCGGGGCGCTGCCGTGGCAGCACGATCCGACGCGGATCCCGATCACACCGTTCGCGAACGTCCTGGGGTTCACCTTACCGACGGTGGTGACGACAAAGAACACCACGGCAACGACCGCGAGCTCGCCGAGTTCGCCAGCCGTCGCTCCGAAGAAAACAGCGATACCCTGACCGCGCGCATGCCGGACCGCGTTTTCGCGGTCCGGCTCGCACAATGGACAATCATCCAAGGAGCACCGGCGTGGCCGCGTTGGGACTGAACACGAGAGACGAAAAGATCCTGGTCGTCGAGGACGAAGAGGCGATTCGGGAATTGGTCGCTACCGCGCTCCGCTTCACCGGATTCGGGGTCGAGACGGTTGCGTCCGGTGTCGAAGCCCTGGCCGAGATCCGCAATGGCGCCTTCGATCTGGTGGTGCTCGACGTCAACCTGCCGGATCTCGATGGCTTTTCGGTGTGCCGCAAGCTCCGCGCCGATGCCAATCTGGTGCCGGTCGTCTTCCTGACCGCCCGGGATGATCCGGCGGATTTACGGGCGGGTTTCTCTGGGGGTGGGGATGACTACGTCACCAAGCCGTTCAGCCTCGAAGAGCTGATGCTGCGCATCGACGCGGTGTTACGGCGCACGCGGCCACCAGAGGGCGGCGCCACCCAGCTCGTTTGTGGTGATCTCATCTTGGACGAGGACGCCTATCTGGTCTGGCGCGCCGGGCAAGAAATCATGCTCTCCCGCACCGAGTTCCGCTTGCTGCGCTATCTGATGCTCAACCGCGATCGGGTCGTCTCCAAGACGCAAATCCTGGACCACGTCTGGGATTACGCCTACGCCGGCGATGCCTCAGCGGTCGAGACGTACGTCAGCTATCTGCGCCGAAAGATCGACGACCGTGAGGCCGAGATGATTCGGACCGTGCGGGGATTTGGGTATTCACTGCGGTGTCCAAACGGGCTGCATCGCGATCGACGATCGTAATCTGCGGACGTTGGGAGCGGAGCGGAGATGAGCATCCGACGTCGGTTGGCACTCGCGATCGCCCTGGTGCTGTTCGCGACCCTCGCGCTCCTCGGCGTCATCCTCGTGCAGCGCACGAGGTCGACACTTGTCAGCCAGGTTGACCAGCAGATCGTGACGAATGCGACCCACAGAGGTGGGGGGAGATTTCGCTCCGCCGGTCCGGGCCCCGCTCCGCGCGCGACCGATGGCTCCGCTCCGGATCCCGCAGGACCTATGCCGCGGTCGCCCTCGGCGACCGCCCCGTTTGCTCAGGAGCGCGTGGTCGCGCGTTTCGTCTATGACGCGAGCGGAACACTGACGCTCAACGAACCGGCCGGCTTCTCGGACGCTCCGAAGTCACCTCCGCTGCTCCCCACGATTCCGAGCCCCGCTCTCGATCTCCTCCTCAATCGCATTGCCACCACATCATCGGTGGACCATTCCACCTCGTATCGTGTGCTGGTGACCCGCGACACCGACGGCGATATCCTGGTCACCGCCGTGTCGCTCGATCGCGTCGATGCGGCGGTCTCCCAACTTACCCATGTTTTCCTCCTGATCGGTGCGCTTGCCCTCGGCGCCGCCACCCTCGCGGTCTGGTTGGTGATCCGGCGGGGACTGCGGCCGGTGGATCGGATGATCGCGACCGCCGCTGCGATCGCCGGCGGTGACCTCACCCAACGGGTGCCCGATGCGAACCCGCGGACCGAGCTGGGCCGGTTAGGCACTGCGCTCAACGACATGCTTCATCAGATTGAGGAGGCGATCCAGGTCCGCGCGAACAGCGAGGCGCGCCTCCGTCGCTTCGTCGGCGATGCGGCCCACGAGTTACGAACGCCGCTGACCTCGGTCCGCGGCTACGCCGAACTCTACCGTCAGGGGGCGATTCCGAACGAAGCCGGCATCGCGAGTGCGATGGGGCGCATTGAGGCGGAAGGCAGCAGGATGGCACGACTGGTCGACGAAATGCTGCTCCTCGCCCGGCTCGACCAGCAGCGCGGCCTGGAGCAACAACCGGTCGATCTCGTACCGCTGGCCCAGGAAGCAGCCGCCGACTTCCGAGCAACGGCTCCAGACCGAACGCTGACGGAGAATCTGGTCGGGCAGGCCATCGTCTCCGGCGATCCCCTGCGGCTTCGCCAGGTCATCGACAATCTCTTGGCGAATGCGCGAACTCATACCGCGCCGGGAACACCCGTTCACCTCCGCGTCACCCAGCAGAGGAACGATGTCCAACTGGCGGTCACGGACGAGGGCGGCGGCATCTCCGCCGAGGACCAGGAGCGTATTTTCGAGCGCTTCTGGCGTGCGGATCCGGCTCGTGCGCGGAGCCGGGGAGGGAGTGGCCTCGGACTGGCGATTGTCGCATCGATCGTAGAGGCCCACGGAGGCACAATCACGGTCGAGAGCGACCTGGGGCATGGCGCGACGTTCGTCGTCCGTTTCCCGGCGATCAGGACGATCCCCGTCGGTATGGTCGCCCTCGAATCGGCGACAACCAGCGGGCGGCAGAATGCCACTGCCGGTCGGTCGCGGCATGACCCGGCATGGTCTGCCGCCGTGGCCGACCGTGCTGCTTCGGACCATCCATCCGCGTCGCATCCCTAACCACGGTCACCCCGACCGCGATCACGGGGTAACTCCCCAGCACATTCCCTGGATCGTTCAATCGAGCTCCGAGGTTGTCGTGTCATCTTGGTATCGGACCAAGCGCGCCTACCCGCGGCGATGACGCGAGAGCGAAGACCGCCGCGGACGAGGTTGGTACCGGTTTCCCGCATTGCCTTCAAAAAGCGAGGCACGATCGTCGGATCTCGCCTCACTGGCGCATCTGGAAGGTTCGACAGAGAGCGGTGTTCGGCGCCGTCGCCGGGCGCGGGGCTCAATCTCCGCGCTCACTCCACAAAGCCGGCTGAAGCCGGCTGCGCACCGGACGCGGGGAACCCACATGAACGTAGCAGAGGCACCACCAACCAGATTGCCGAACGTCCTGTGACACCCGTCGTGCGCGGCCGCGCTGTTGCTTCTGGCTCAGTCGTGGCGACTGCCCGGGCGGCAAGGTGTCACAAGACTTCTGGCACCGTGTTTAGGGGCGTGTTTGCCAACCATTTCCGACGGCTGAACGACTCGGTTTGCATTACCCATTCGCCGCCGGCACGACCCATGCTTGAGGTCGCCAAGTCCGGGCGATGCCGATTTGGAAGACCCGCTCGACCCGCGCCATCATTGCGGGTTTCAATCCGCGTGAGCGGAAGATCTCTTTGGACGGCAGGGCGCAGCCGGGGTTGCCCCACATAGGCGTTGGGCTCCGGTGGGCGCGGCTGACCGGCCCCGTCCGCGATCCGCGCCGCGCACTCGGCGCAGAGCGGATCGGAGCGCACCTTGTCCCGGCGGGGCCGGATCAGGCGGGCAACACCAGAGTCCATTCATTGTCCTGCGTCGGGGTCCTCGACCAGGGCGGACATCGCCCAGAGGGCACCCGGTCCGCCCGTTCCGCGTCCGCCTCGCGTCGACAATGAAGAGACCCTGGATCCGGCCTCCACAACCTTGACGCGCACCACGGGTTCGATATGATGCCGCGACCTGCCACGGGACTGGCGGAGTGGTCGAGACGGGCCGGGTGAAAGACTGAGGCAGGTGAGCGACGGCACGTTGCGCGACGCGGTCCGGGCAGCGCTGGCCACCGACCGTTACCGGCGATGCCTTGTGCTCGTCCACCACGACCTGAATCGACTCGAACGGGTGGTGGACGAGATCCGAGCGGATGAGGGGTGGGTGCGGCTATCGCTCGGTCGCCCACTGGCTGAGGCGTTGCGCGACAGTGCGCCGGGGCTGCGCGGGCGGGAGGCGGATCGCTGGCTCAGGGGGGCGGCTCGGCGAGGAAGCGCCCGGTCCCGTGCTCTGCACGGAGATCGACCTGCTCTTTGAGCCGAGCCTGGGTCTTGACCCGCTGGCGTTGTTTCGCCAGGTGAGCCGGGAGACCGCTCTCGTCGTGGCATGGCCAGGCGGGTGGGACGGCGGGGGCCTGACCTACGCGACGCCGGAGTACGGTCACTACCGAGCCTGGGAGCGACCGAATGTATCAG
>JRHI01001281.1_pt1 | contig 22074 bp, 16 predicted proteins | sample 215371 | NCBI WGS metagenome assembly JRHI01 (sample SAMN02929681, study PRJNA255918) | sediment metagenome | biome: cave system; feature: Ice Cave; material: Sediment; isolation source: sediment from deep within a dark volcanic ice cave with no known source of... ...
GCAGAGCGCGGCGATCGCCGCCCAGGGGTGCCTGCCGTAGAGGCGACGCTCTGGCAGCGGAAGGCAACGGGGCCGGCCGCACGCCGGCCCCGTTTTTTGTCGGGTTTCGCGATTCGCGTTTAGCTGCTGGCGTGTACGGCAAAATCGAGTATCGCGCGACGGTCGAAGCGGCGGCCGGTCGATGCACGGCGCGAATTCTGCTTGCGATGCCTGCGGCCGAGATGATGAATATGCGTTTGAATTGCCTGACTGTAGCGGCGCTTGCCCAGCCGGCGTGGATGGCAGCCGCGGGTCCCGCACAGGCGCAGATCGTGGGCATGCCTTGGGCGGACGCCGCCGGCATCTCCCACACCACGACGGAATTGCAAAGCCTCGACGCCAGAAGGGCGACCGGGTTGTATTGGGGATCCGCCTTCGTACTCCCATAAAGAGGATTCGAGATGATCACAAAAGCTCCATGGCCGTTTCATTTTCCATGCGCTCGCATCGCGTACATGTCGCTGAATTTCCAGGTGGTATCGACGAGCAACAGCGGGAATGGTGGCGGGACCGCGTAAGACACCTTCCTGGCTAAATGCAGCATCACCGAACTGTCTTTGCCCATCGAATATAGCATCCCCGGCTTTTCCACCTCGGCGACCACTTCGCGCACGACGTGGATGCTCTCAGCTTCGAGACGTTGAAAAGGGGTCAGATTATCATTTGTTATTGCCGGTTCGCGAGGACTTGGTCAAAGGCTGGCCCCAAACTCCATCAACGCTACAATAGGAACGCAGCGAACCAGTGATCCCCGACATGAGTCTTCCCGACCTCGACCACATCCTGACCACGATTCGCGCTGAAGCCGCCCGCCGCGGCGGATCGACGCGCATCGGTGTCGAAGCGACCGAAATGACGACGAGCGGCATGCGTCTCAACCGGCCCGCACTGGTCGGTGAACCTCGCCACGTGCGCGATTACCTCACGCTTTCCAGCGAGCGGCTGCTGGACGTCGCGTATCGGCGCCTGCTCAATCGGCCGCCGGATGCGACCGGCGTTGCGCATTACCGCCGTGCCATGCGTACCGGGCAGTGGACCAAGGCCGAAGTACTCGGCCGCATCCGCTATTCGGCCGAAGGACGGGCCAAAAGGGTGGCGGTACCCGGACTGGCACTGGCGTTGTCGTTAGCGCTCGTGTATCGCGTGCCGGTGCTGGGGTGGTTGGGTGCGCTCGTCGCCGAGGTGCTCCGCCTGCCGCCTCACCTGCGTGACCGGAGCCGCGCGGAGCGCGCCGCGCAGGAGACTGCGGCCGAGCTCGAGGGCTGAAGAAAGGCATGCGCGTCGCCGTCGCGACGGTTCAAGTGCCGTTCGTTGCCGGCGGCGCGGAAATTCTCGCTCAGGGCTTGGTGACCGCCCTTCGATCCGCGGGGCACCCGACCGAGTTGGTTACGCTGCCGTTTCGCTTCTTTCCCGTCACCGAAGTCGAGCGCGCGATGCACTCGTGGGAGGACGAGGATTTCACGCAGCTCAATCTATACGAGCCGGACGTCGTGATCTGTCTGAAGTTTCCAAGCTATGCGCTGCGGCATCCCCGCAAGGTGGCATGGCTGCTGCATCAGCATCGCGATGCCTACGATCTCGCCCACACCGATGCCCCACCCGCCCTGCAGGCTTGCGCGCAGCAAATCAAAGCGTTCGATGATCGTCATCTGCGCGGCCTGCAACGGTTCACGATCTCGGCGCGCGTGTCGGCGCGCCTGCAAGAGTTCAACGCGCTGGCGTCGACGCCGCTGTATCACCCGCCGCGCGAGCCGGAACGCTTCTATGGCGGTGACGCGATGCCGTACATTTTTGTTCCGAGCCGGCTCGAATCCGCCAAGCGGCAAGAGTTGCTGGTCCGCGCAATGGCAGCGGTGCGCACACCAGTGGGTGCACTGCTGGCGGGCGAGGGTGGGCAGTATGGTTACTTGCGGAACCTGATCGGCGAACTCGGCCTGCAATCGCGCGTGTGCCTGCTGGGTGCGGCGTCATGGGACTTGATGCGCTCGCTGTACGCCCGTTCGCTCGCCGTGTTCTTCGGCCCGCGCGACGAAGACTACGGCTACGTCACACTCGAAGCGATGCTGTCACACAAGCCGGTGATTACCTGCACGGATTCCGGCGGCCCGCTCGAATTTGTCGTCGATGGCGTCACCGGGCGTGTCGTCGCGCCGGAGCCGGCCGCGATTGCCGACGCCATCGATACGCTGTGGGCGGACCGGGCACGCGCACGGCAGATGGGCGAGGCCGGCCACGCGCGGTATCACGCGCTCGACATCCGCTGGGACCGCGTCGTCGCGCGTCTGCTGGAACCGACGTGAAGATCGCCGTTGTGGCGCCATGTCCGGTGCCCTATATCGTCGGCGGAGCAGAGAAGCTGTGGTGGGGTCTTGTCTCGCACCTCAACGAACGCACGGCGCATCAGGCGGACATCATCAAGCTGCCGTCGCCGGAGGCGGATCTGCGCTCGCTGCTCACAAGTTACCAGCAATTCTCGACACTCGATCTCTCCGGCTTCGATCTGGTCATCTCCGGCAAGTACCCGGCGTGGATGGTCGCGCATCCGCGCCACGTCTGCTACATGCTGCACCGGTTGCGCGGACTTTATGACGCGTATTCCGGCGCGGTCGATCTGCCGCATGACCTCGCCGTCGATCCGCAAATCGCGGCGCTGTACGGGTTCCTGCGCCGGGCAGGAACCAGCCGCAGTGCGTTGCCGGAATTATTCGATCGTGTGCGCGAGATCCTCGCGCGCGCCGAGTCGCTGCCGGGCCTGCTCGATTTTCCGGGGCCGTTCGCGCGCGACCTTGTGCATTGGCTCGATAGTGTTGCGCTCGCACCGGGCGCGATCGAGCGCTACGCCGCGATCTCGCATACCGTGGCGCAGCGCCCGGGCTATTTCCCCACCGATGTGGAGGTGCATGTGGCATGGCCGCCGCCGCACACGCCGCGCGTGCAGAGTGTCCCTGGCGACTACCTGTTCACCATAAGCCGTTTCGATGCACCCAAGCGGATCGACCTCATCATCGAGGCGATGCGCCACGTCAAGGCGAACGTGCCGCTGCTGATTGCTGGAACCGGACCCGAAGGGGACCGATTGCGCGCGCTTGCGAGCAATGATGCGCGCATCCATTTCTTGGGCTTTCAAAACGACGATGAAATCGAGCGCCTTTATGCGGGCGCGTGCGCGGTGCCCTTCGTGCCTTACCAAGAGGACTACGGGCTGATCGCCGTCGAGGCGATGCAGGCCGGCAAGCCGGTAGTGACGACGCGCGACGCCGGCGGTCCGTGCGAGCTGGTGGTCGACGGCAAGACCGGTCTGGTGTGCGATGCCGATGCGTTCGCGCTCGGGGCCGCGCTGGAGCGTTTGGTAGGCGATCCCGCACTTGCCCGCACGCTGGGCGACGCGGGACGCGAGCGAGCGGCTGCGATCACCTGGGAGCAGGTAGTTGCGACGGTTGTGCCACCGGAACTCGCGCCAACCTCCGTGCCGCGCGTCCGCGGCAACGCGAAAAGACTGGTGGTCGCCACGACGTTTGGCATTTATCCCGCGCGCCATGGCGGGCAAAGCCGCGTACTCAATCTCTATCGAAATCTGGCACCGGAATACGAGACAACGATCGTGTCGTTCGCGGACGCGGGCGCGGCGCCGATGGACCGCGAGATCGCGCCCGGCGTACGAGAAGTCCGGGTCCCGAAAAGCGAACGCCACCACCAGCGCGAAGCGATAGTGACCCGCGAATTGGGCGTGCCGGTCACCGACGTGCTGATGCCGAAATTGTGGCGCCTCACACCCGCCTATGAATCCGCAATTGCCGCCGCCGCGGAAGGCGCCCACGCACTGGTGGCGTGCCATCCATATCTTTATCCGGCTCTCGCCGGACGGGGTGTGCCAGTCTGGTACGAGGTGCAGGATCTCGAATGGAAGCTGAAGCGCCAGGTATTGGGTGACTCGGCCACCGGGCAGCGGCTGCTCGCGGCCGTACACTCGATCGAGAGGGAGTGCGCCAACGCCGCCGACGTTCTGCTGTGCGCCTCTACCTCGGATGCGGACGATCTGGTCACGCTATACGGCGTGGCGCGCAAGCGCATCATCGCTGCCCCCAATGGCACCGATTGTTCACGCATTCTCTATACCGGCGCGGCAAAGCGCGAAAAATTGAAGGCGCACATGGGATTGTCGCACCAGCGACTCGCGCTGTTTGTCGGCAGCGGCCATTGGCCGAATATCGAAGCGGTCAACCAGATCTTCAACTTCGCCAGCGAATTGCCGAAGGTCGCGTTCGTCGTGGTCGGCAGCGTGTGCTACGCGTTTTCACCGGCGGCCATGCCGCCCAATGTGTTGTTCCTTGGCGAAGTCGACGACGTGACGCGTAACCTCGCGCTGGAAATGTGCGATGTGGCACTCAATCCGATGGCCCACGGTACTGGCACCAATCTCAAGATGCTCGATTTTTTCGCCGCCGGCATTCCGGTGATCACGACGCCGACCGGCGCTCGCGGTATTGATGTCGACGATAATCGTTACTGCGGCGTCGTCGAGATGGACGGCTTCGTGCCTGCGATTGCAGCGCTGTTGGAGGCGAACGCGACAGTGCGCGAGGCACTTGCGCTGGAGGCCCGGGCCCTGGTCGAGGAGCACTTCGACTGGGAGCGCATCGCGACCAAGGTCAAGCAAGCGCTGCGGGACGGCCGCTGATCCTGAGCGCTGGTTCTTCGGGATGATCGTCGCAGGTCCGATGCGATTCGCCTTCTCGAGTAATCGACGTTCGCCTCGAGCGACACGCTGCTGGCCCACGTGCAGAGTAGGTGACGGTAATCGTGCAGGCGTCGAGGAAGCGTTCGACTGGGAAGCCATTGCCAAGCACATCAGACTCCGGCTTATCGAGGTTGTGCTCATGTTTCGCGCAATGCGTTCGCCACCTCCCGAGACAACTCCGAGGGCGCGGCCGCATAGTCCCACACCTGCTGCACCCTGCTGGATTCCACGAATTGTTGCGCTCCCAGCGCTCGTCCGAGAATGTCCATGACGTGGAAATCGCGGCTCCGGAAGAACTCGAATACTTGGCTCGGATCCACACCGTACTTCTCGTAGGAGTTGAACCCGAATTCAAAGCCGATCACCGGCCGGCAGCGCTCGATGAGACTCGCCGCGCCGCGAATCACGCCCCATTCGCCGCCCTCGACATCGATCTTGATGAAACGCAGCGCATCGACGTGCGACAGCACGATATCCAGTTTGCGGGTCCGCACGCGAATGCGCTCCAAGCGAGTCGGCGTGTCGTACACGCGCTCCCGGAGTCCTGAATAGCCGAGATTGTCGAGGGCGAGGACAAACTCGGACTCTCCTTCGTTGTCCGAGGCGGCAAATGGGAACAACTCGACGATCGGCCCCTTCACGCGTTTCGGAATCTCGCCTCGCAAGGCTTCGAACATCCCGGGAATCGGCTCGAACGCGAAAACCCGTCCGCCCGGCGAAACGCATCGCGCCATCGGAAACATGTGGCGACCCTCGTGGGCGCCAACGTCGATGCAAGCGTCGGCGGGGCGAAGGACAGCCTCGTATAGCCGCTGAACTCTGGATTCGTAGTCGATCATGATGGATTCGGGGTCAAGGCGTGACGAGGCTCACCTTCAAGGAGTGATAGTCGACGCGCGCCCGCGCTATCTCGAGGCCGGCCTTGCGAAAAAAATCCGCGTACTCGGGAAGAGTCCACATCTGCTCGTTGATGCCACGCCGCAGCTCCTCGCGATATTCCGGATCTCGCGGATTGGGCACGCAATTGTCGCAGCCAATGAAAATAAATCCGTCTTGACGCGTAACCCTCTTCAGCTCGCGAAGCAGCGACAAAGGGTCCGCGAAATGGTGGAACGCCGCGAACAGCACGATACCGTCGAACGCCTCGTCCGCGAAGGGTAGGTCGGTGCCTTCGCAGGAGATGAAAGCCAGCGTTTCGCCGAGAGCCGGCATCGCATGGCGGAAAAAGAGCGCCCCGAGGATCGATTGCGAATGGCTGATATCGGAAGACACCACCCGGTGTCCTTGTGCCGCGATCAGGTGCCCCGTCGGATGGACGCCGCCGCCGATTTCGAGCACCGAGGCGGACCTGCCGTCGTAGCGCTCCTTCAGGAATTCGAGCACCTCCTGCCCCGCGACGCGATGATCGGGCTCGTATTCGAGCAGGTCGGGAAAATACACGTACTCGAAGACCGGCAGGTCACAGAGGATCGTCGCGACCGGTACGCTGAGAAACGGCGAGCCCACCGTGGCACCTGAAACCACCAGCTGCGCGTGAAGGACATGGCGGCCAGGTTTGTCCGGCGCTCGCACGCGCAAGATGAGCGTGATCTCGCGACCCGGCTCGATGTCGACCGGAAGCTCGTTTGCAACGAATGCGTTCGGCACCGCGCTGCCGTCGGGCGCCGTCCAGCGGGTCTCGATCTTCGCGACGGCGCCCTCGGCGGCCCGCAGGGCCGTATTGCCGCTGTTCCTCACCCGGACGCTGCGGGAGACTTCCTGCCCGGCGGTGAGCCGTTCACCGATCGAATTCGACAGGTGTTCCAGTCGATCCTCGCCGCGCGCGGGCTGGAACAGGACCCGGCCGATCGCGGACACGAGGCGGTTCACCTTCGACGCAGCTTGCGTCCCGTCAGCTCCGAGATTGAAGGCGGGAATGCGGAACCGCTCGGCCAGGATGCGAGCCTCTGCGGATAGATGGGATTCCTTGAATCGGCCTCCCGTCGCGGCGATCGCCTTCGCGATTTCCGCATGGACCTCCGCGCTTGCCGGGAGGGCGAGATGGGCGCGGACACGCTCGATCTCGCTGGCGGGCACGCTTGAAGCGTCGAGGGTTTCCTCGCACGCCTTCAGGAAGTTCAAAGGCCCGGAGAGAGAGCCGAATTCCCGGCCCGATGGCGAAACGATTCGCCCTTCGCGAATCTGCACGGGGTCCTTTGTATCCGGGCACAGCAGTTTCTGCTGGCGCGCCAACTCTTCGAAAACATGCATGTTCGGGATTCCTACAACTCTGCCGGAGGAGGAGCGTTTTGAATAGGTAACCGCAATCCTCACGAGGCGTGCGTCGAATGCTCGATAATACTAGCCGCGGGGCAATGCACGAGAAGCCGATCCGAAAATGCGGGAGCGAAGCGCGGTCGCCGCGGGGCCAACGACCACCGCCGTCGAGTGCGCCGAGCGCATCGTGCCAGCGGATTAAGTCAGAAGGACTAAGCGGGTCTGCAGCGGCACGGCGGCCAGGCGTCGCCCCACCGCGAGCGCGAGGACCTTCGCTCCGCCGTTCTCCCCGCCAGGGAGAACGGGAGTCAAATCCACTGCGATGGTCTGGAGCAGAGCCGGGGGCGAAACCTTCCGCCGCCGACCTCCCAAGGTCATGAAAAGCAGCCCTGCGTGATGATCGCGTTCACGCGATTGGTGAATTCCCCGCTCGAGATGAAATCCTGCCGCACGGTGTTGCGGGTCTTGCCACCCGTATTGAGCTGGTTGATCCAGAACTGCACCCCACCGAGATCACCGCCTCTGCGCAGGAAGGCATTGTAGAGATCGCCCACGTACTGTGCGTTGGTGCGGTTGCGCGCGAGGTACTCGCCGCTGTTGGCGAAGCTGCTCGAGATCGACTCCACCGTCGCGTAGACCGCCCCCGCCCCCTGGCACTGCGCCGTTCGGAAAGCGTTAACCCAGCTATTGAATCCGCCGGTATCCGGTAGCCGCGAGAGCATCCCGCGGTAGAAGTCCACCACCGTGTCGACTTCCGCCCTCGCCGCCGTATTGCCGAAGATGCCTTGAGTGAACGTCACGAACTCGGGCGAGAACATGAAGGAGACCAGCACCACTTCGCGCGGCATCCCCTGGGCGATCTGCCCGGTCCAGTAGGAGAGCCCGGCAGCGTCCGGCGGCCGGTTGAAGAAGGTGTAGTAGAGATCGGTCACGAAGCCCGTGTTGTCGCGATTGAACGATGCGTACTCGGGGCTGAAGTAGAAGAACGTCGCCATCGCGTACCAGGTCTCGTTCACGTTCGCGGCGAGCCCCTGCATGCGCACCGCTTCGCTTTCCCAGAAGGCCTTGCCACCGGAGTCGGGCGCGCGCCGCAGGATCGAGCGGTAGTAGTGCGTGACCAGCGACTTCTCGCCGATGCCTGTGAGGTTGACCCTGTGGGGGCTGCCGGACGCGTTGCTCGCGATCGTGAGCGGCCCGGAAACCGATGAAGTGGAATTGATCGCCCCTGCCGTCGGTGCCGGCGTGAAGGTAACATTGATGGTGCAGCTGGCCCCGGCAGCGACGGAACCGCAGTTGTTCGTCTGCGCGAATTCCGTGCTCGAGGCCGAGACGTTGCTCACAGTGAGCGTGCCCGAGCCGATGTTGGTGATGGTCACCGCCTGCGGAGGCGACGTCGTGCCCATCGACTGGGCGCCGAAGACGATGCTGTTGGACGAGAGCAAAAGCGAAACCGCCGCGGCCGCGCAGGTGCCCGTGGTCACGTTGCGGTAGTAGATCTCCGCGCCCGTGTTGTTGTCGCGCCAGTCCATCCACACGATGTGGAAGCGATTGTTCGCGTAGACGGCGCGGGGCTGCGCCGTTTCCGCCTGACCGGTTGCGAGCTGGCGAGAGACCCACGTCACGCCCCCGTCGTTCGAGCAACGGTAGTAGAGCGGGCCCGATTGAAAGCCTTCGCGCAGGTGGTTGTTTTCCCCGAAGACGACGTGCACCTTGCCGGCGACGTCCTCGCCGAGGCCGAAACCGGTGAGCTCGGGCACCGTGCCGTCCCATTGCAGGTGGTTGGCGCCAAGACTCGAGATGTCGATGGGCGTCTCCCAGCCCTTGCCGTTGGGAAAACCGCGCCGGTAGACGAGATTGGTGCCGAGCTTGTCGCTCCAGTACGCCGCGTGCAGCACGTTATTCGCGCCGGCGGTGATGTTGCCGCCAAAGGTGTTGGCGAATTCCTCCGGCAGGCCCACCGAAACCTTCTGCGGAGGACGCAGCCAGTTCACCGGACAGCTCGTCACCGGAGCAGAGGACCGCATCATGTACTGCTCGAACGGGGGGAAGCCGCCGAATGGCAGGCCCGCGCGGCTGGTGCGGAACAGCAGGTAGAGCGTTCCATCGCTGCCTTGCGCAAGGCGCGGCGCCTCGTTATCGACGGCGCCGTCGAACTGCGTGATGTTGGTCGCCGCACTGAAGGTCGCGCCCAAGTCGGCCGAGCACTGGTAGAAGATCTGGCCGTAACTGTTCGCAGGCGCACGATCATCGTAAAAAGCGAGGTGAACACGGCCACCGGAATCGACCACAGCGCCGGTGGGGCGCGAATAGTGGCCGTCGGCGGGAGTCATCTGCACTTCGGGGAAGAAGCTGGCGCCCGAATCGGTGGAGCGGCGGTAGAAGATATCGCCCGTTACCGGGTCGTCGGTCCAGAAGACATGAACCTGCGAGCCGCCAACGGCGATCATCGGAAGCAGGTCGTTGCGCGTCGGCGTGGTGGTGAGAGCGATGGGTGCCGAAAAGGTCGCGCCGCTGTCGGTGGAGCGGCTGAAGTAAATGTCGCCCTTGTATCCGAAGCCCGAGTCGAAGTTCTCGACCCACGCGACGTAGACGTTGGTGCCCACAGCCGCGACCGTGGGGTGAATGGAAGGACCCGCGATGCTGGAAATGCGCACCTCGGCATTGAAAGTCTGGGCGATCAATGCACCGGGGGCGAAGAGCGCCACCGCGACGATCGTGCGCAGGAATCGGAAGAAAGTTTTCATGGTGTTGGTCTCGGCGCTGGCGGCGTTCACGGGCACACCGCGTCTTTCTTCCAGAACCCCGCGCCGTCGGTGATCACGTGGACCTGACCGTTGAGGACCTTCAGGTCGCGGATCGAGGCGCCGAGATTTCCGCCCACGACCGCGAGCCACGTTCCTCCGTCGTCGGAGGAGCACCAGAGCTGCCCGCCAGAGTCGCCGCCCCAGAGCACGTTGTTGGCGGTGTAGACGACCGCGGTGAACGCGGTCTGCGTGAGTCCCGACGCCGAGATGCGCGCCCAATTTAAGCCGCCGTCGGTGGAGCGAAAAATGCCCTTGTTGGAGCTCGCCACGAGTGTCGAGGTCGCGGGGAAAGGCTTCTCCGCGATGTCGAAAAAAGCGAGGCGCTGGAATCCGGCATCCGGAATGACGATGCGCGTCCATGTAGCGCCGCCGTCGTTGGAACGGTAGGGCAGCGAGTCGTACATCATGAAGAAAACGCGCGATTCGGGAATGGAAGGGCTTGGCCGCACGCGCGCGGATCCGGGCGCCACCCCGAGGCCGGGGGCCACCTCGAATATCGGCTTGCCTGTGGAAGACAGCGTTCCGATGGTGGTGCCCGTGGCGCTCGCTCTCCAAAGCCCGCCGGGCGTGGCCGCTCCCGCATCGAAAAGCGCGTAGTACACGGTGCCGGCCGGCGTGATCGCGAGCGATTGCGGCTTGTGGTCCACCGCGTTCACGAAGCTCGGCGGGCCGGAAACTTGCGCCCAGGTCGTGCCGCCGGAGAGCTGGTAGAGGCCGAACGCGCGCATGGCGAGCGCCACGACGTTGCCGTTGTTGGGATGCGCGGCGATCACTTCCACATTGCGCACGAAGTTGCTGGTGCTGAACGAGTACACCATGCCCAGGCCGGCGTTGAATTGCGCCCAGCTGGCGCCGGCATCCAGGGATTTCAACACGCCGCCATTCTTCAGCGCCATGTAGTAAGCGTTCGGCAGGCCGACGGCATGGTTGGTGAGATCGTTCACACGATCCGCACGCACCGGCGACGCAGGCAGGCTCCAAGGGCTCGCGCCGGCCGTGGTGCGAAAGAGTCCCAGGCCATTGATGCTCGCGATCCACGTCGTAGACGTGAAGGCGCCCGCCGCATAGGCGAGCGCCGTGAAGTCCGGATCGGTGCCTCCATTGAAGATCGGCGCGAAATTGGCGCCGCCATCGGTGGAACGATACGGGCCGAACTGGTTCGAGCCCAGGAAGAAAGCGCTTGTGTTGCTGAGGTCGGGTCCCAGGAACTCCACGCCGAAGGGCTGGGGATTGGAGGCCGAGGCGGTCCAGGAGGCTGCCCCGGAACTCGTGATGCGATAGGTGGCGCCCTGGTTGGTCGAGTAGTCCTTGATCCCCGCGACGACCACCGTGCCGTTGGCGGCGATCGCGTTGACGCAAGGCACGGTGGAATCAACCAGCGGCAATCCGGTGTTGAACGCGGCCCACGCCGGCGTGGCCGCATTCGCAGTCGTCGTTCGATAGACGCCGCCCCAGTTGCCAGAGAGAGGTGCCGGCGCATCCTCGACGTTGCACTGGAGCACCGCGAAGGCCGTGGTCGAAGAGCCGGGGTAATACACGATCCCGAGCACATCGGTGGAGTCCAGGCCCATGGATTGGCGCACGATCGTCGCACCGTTATCGATGGTCTTCAGGATGCCCACGCCACGCACGCCAATGAGCACGGTGTCCGGCCCGCCCGCGGCGCTATTGGGATCGACTGTCGCGGCACGCGTCGGATCCTGTGTAAGCTGCGTCCAGGTGCCGCCCGAGTCAGTGGAACGAAAGAGGCCCGATTCGGTGGCCGCGTAGAGTCGCGCCCCGGCGGAAGCAGGATTCGCCGATATTTTCCAAACGCTCTTCGCGATGAGCGAAGTCTTTGTCCAGTTTGCGCCCGCGTCCGAGGTCTTCCACAGGCCCCCGCCTAAAGTGGCGGCGTAACCCACGGTCGTGGATACGGCGACGAAATCGCGCACCTCGCCCGCCCCCGAGGCGAACATGGTAGGGGCAGCGGCGTGCGCGGCGTCAAAACAGGCGACCGCGGCAAAGACGAAGGCGCCTAAAAATCGTTGCGGTCTCACCGCAGGCGCGCTCCTAAATGCCGGCCCATGCGCGGTTGCCCGCATGGCGACACATGCGGCCCGCCAGCGGCAGTTCCGGCGCCGCGATGGGGTGGAGGGCCTATCGCTTGGGATCATCATGGGGTCGCAGATGCGTATATGTTTCGGCAATGGTGTGCATCGGGGCATGGTGCGCAATTATTCGAGCGTCATCGTCCCGCCGCCAAACCATCGCGCCCGGGATATGACAAATGGGTACAGCCTATCAAGCAAGTTTTAAGCCAAACGGCGTCCCACGCGAACATCAGGCGGCGAAGATTTCACGATCGGCGCGAACACCAGCGGTCAACGTCTTGCTGGACAGCGCTGCCGTGCGTCACGCCACCGCGCGGTAGACGGTCCGCGCAACATCCGCGCACGCGGCCCAGGTGAAACCGGCCGCACGTTCGATTCCCCGGCCCGCCAAGACGGCCCGGGCCGCCGGATCCTCCAACAACGAGGCTATGGTCGCGGCGGTGTTGTCCGGTTGTTCGGGGTCGATGGTCCGGCCTGCGTTGCCTATCACTTCCGGCAACGAGGCCCGGTCGGAAACGAGCACCGGCACGCCGGACGCCATCGCTTCGAGCGGAGGCAAGCCGAACCCCTCGTAAAGCGAGGGGAATACGAATAGCACGGCGCCGGCGTAGAGGTCGGGCAACTGAGCACCGGCAACATGGCCCAGGAATCGGACCTGGCCTTGGCTCTCGAGCTGCCGCAACCGGGCCACCATGTCCGATGCATACCACCCGCTCGCCCCCGCCACAACGAGTGGGTAACGCGCACGGAGCGCCAAGGGAAGCTGAGCAAACGCCTCGAGTGCGTGGGCGAGGTTTTTGCGGGGCTCGATGGTCCCGACGGTGAGAAGGTAGCCGCCGTGGGCGAGGCCCATCGCTTGCAGGGTGGCTGCAGTCTCGACACCGGTGCGGGGATGAAAGGCGGCGGAAACGCCCAGGTGCGCGGTGCGAACGCGCTCCTCGGCAATCCCGAACGTGGCCACCACCTCATTGCGGACAAAATCCGAATCGACGAGGATCGCCGCCGCGCGCTCGATCGCTCGCGGCAGCCCCCGTTCGAGCCAGCGCACGCGGTCCACGGGATGCGTCTCCGGATAACGTATCCATGACAAGTCGTGAATGGTGATCACGACTGGAGCACCGTACCCTAGCGGGATATAATTTTGTTCGTGGTAGACCTCGATTGCGTGCTTGCGCAAGCCCCGGGCGAAACCGAACTCGCGTACGGCGTGGCGAAGAAGGCCTTTCAACGGAAGCCATGGCTTGATCCGCTCGACTAAGGGGGGTAGGGAGCCCCCGGAATCGGCGGGGCGCTGCGGCGACTCATGTCGCCAGCGAAAGCGGTAGAACGAATAGGCGTCCACATCCCCTGTCGCGGCCAACGCCGCGCCGAGTTCCACGATGTAGTTGCCGATGCCGGTCAGCGGCGACAGCAAGGGAGTCGCGTTGAACGCGACGCGGATTGCCATGGGGGAAAAGCGGAACGGAGCAGAATGCGAAGCGAAGCGTTGGAACGACTATAACACTGCATGCCATCGCCAGCGCGACCCGGGCCAAACCCAAAACTGTCGGCGGGTGGTCCTGCAAGAGTAAAAATGATCAAACCTTCGCCAACAGCGAAAATCCGCTCCTCACCTCCATTCCTCGAACAGCCAAGCGATCATTCGCACGAAAATTCGGCGCTACGCCCGGACCCGCCTCCGCTCGGGCACCCGATGAAGATTGCCCTGGTTCACGACTGGCTCGATACCTGGCGCGGCGGGGAAAGCGTGCTGGCCGAGTTCTGTCGGATGTACCCGGAAGCCGATCTTTATGCACTCGTGGATTTTCTCGGGCGCGTCGATCGAGAAAAATTAGCTGGCAGGCGAGCCGTCACGTCATTCCTGCAGCGCCTTCCCTTTGCTCGCAACCACTTTCGCGCTTTCCTGCCGCTGTTCACGCGGGCGATCGAGTCGCTGGACGTATCGCGCTATGACATCGTGATTTCGAGCTCACATGCAGTGGCAAAAGGCGTCAGGACGCATCCCCGACAACTTCACATCTGCTATTGCTACACTCCCATGCGCTATGCGTGGGACCTTCAGGACCAATACCTCGCGCAAGTCGGACTTGCCACGGGCCCGCGTGGCTGGCTGGCGCGCAAGATGCTGGCCCGTCTTCGCACCTGGGATCGCGATACGAGTGGGCGCGTGAACGACTTTGTCGCGATCTCGCATCACGTTGCCGACCGGATCCGGCGATGTTACGAGCGGGAATCCAGCGTAATCTACCCCCCGGTCGCCGTGGCAGCGGATGGCCGGATGGCGGCCGAGCCTCAGGACGGCACTTATGTGACGGTCTCGCAGCTCGTCCCCTACAAGCGCGTCGATCTGATCGTCGAAGCCTTCAGATCTCTGCCCGATCGAGAGCTCATTGTGATCGGAGAAGGTCCGGAGAGCGCCCGCATCCAGGCGATGGCCGGCTCTAACGTGCGACTGCTCGGCCGCGTGCCGGACCACGAGCGCGACACCTGGTTGGCTCGGGCCCGGGCATTCGTCTTCGCGGCGGAAGAGGATTTCGGTATCGCGCGTATCGCGCCTTTGGAAGCGCAAGCGCGTGGGACGCCGGTGATCGCTTTTGGACGCGGCGGCTCATCCGAAACCATCCGCCCACTCGATGACCGCTCTCCTACCGGAGTGCTATTCGATGAGCAGACTGCATCTTCCATCGCGCAGGCGGTTCGCACTTTTGAAACGCATGAGGCACGCATCCTTCCGGACGCGTGTCGCGACAATGCCGCTCGCTTTTCCGTGACTCGGTTCCGCACTGAGTTCGGCAATCTGATACAGGCGCGGTGGCAGGCATTCGATGCGTGGATCAAACCATGAGCCGCAGCCTGCTTAAGGACAACGCCCCGCTTTTCGAATGGCTGGTGCGCCTCCTCGCTAACCCGGATATTTCATACTGAAATGCAAAATGAGGTCGGCGGAATCATAACTTCCCACGTTGAATCGGTTGTCGAGACTGATCGCTGTGGAGATTCCGCCGATGCCAAATTGTACCGTGACTGAAGTGCCGTTTGCGAAGCTGGGACGGCGTGAAATTGATGTTCGCTTTGATGGTGGCGAGGTCACCTCGGATGGTGGCTTGTTGTTGCTGCGCCAAGTTGAGCGGCGACTCGGGCTGCTGAAGGCGGTGGCGAAGGCGTTGCCCGATCCGCGGAACCCGTGGCTGGTGCAACACAGCACCGAACAACTGTTGCGGCAGCGGGKGTTCGGACTGTGCCAAGGCTACGAAGACTTGAACGATCACGATCGGCTGCGCGACGATCTGGCGATGCAAACCGCGGTTGGCAAGGATCAGGCGGCGGCTTCCAGCCCTACCCTGTGCCGGTTCGAGAATCGTGCCGATCGCAAGGCTGCGGTAGCGATGCAGCGCATCCTCGTTGACCAATTCATCGCGTCGTTCAAGAAGGCGCCGGAAGAACTGGTGCTCGATTTCGACGCCACCGATGACCTGGTTCACGGCAACCAGGACGGCCGCCACTTCAGCGCCTATTACGACAACTATTGCTTCTTGCCGCTGTATGTTTTCTGCGGCGAGCAATTGCTGGTCGCTTATCTGCGTCCGGCGAAATACGACGCCGCACTGCATGCGGCCGCGATTCTGAAATTGCTGGTGACCCGGCTGCGCCAGGCGTGGCCGGGCGTGCGCATCATCTTCCGCGGCGACTCCGGTTTCTGTCGTCCGCTGCTGTTGTCCTGGTGCGAGCGCCATCACGTGCGTTACGTCATCGGCATGGCCAAGAACAGCCGCCTGCTGAGCGAAGCCGAGTGGTGGCGCGAGCAAGCCGCGTACGCCTTCGCCTGGACCCAGCAACCGCAACGGATCTTTGGCGAATTCCCGTACCGAGCGCGCCGCTGGCCGTGTCACCGCCGTCTGATCGCTAAAGCCGCGCACAACGCGCAAGGCGCCAACCCCCGCTTCGTGGTCACCAATCTGCGCGACGCTCCGCAAGCGCTGTACGAGCAGATGTACTGCGCCCGCGGCGAGATGGAGAACCGGATCAAGGAATGCCAGTTGGGCCTGTTCGCTGATCGCACCAGTTGTCACCTGTGGTGGCCCAACCAGTTCCGGCTGTTGCTCGCTTCCCTCGCCTACGTGCTGCTGGAGCGCCTGCGCAGCATCGGTCTGGCCGGCACCGAACTCGCGCGCGCCCAAGTCTGGATTCTGCGTTGTCGTTTGCTCAAGGTCGGTGCCGTCATCGTGCGCAATACGCGCCGCATCCGCTTCTTCCTCGCCAGTGCCTTTCCACACCAAGCCGCTTTCCTCGTCGCTGCCCAACGTTTCGCTTCCGGATAAGCTGCCCCCGAGTGCCGTCCCCGTGCACGATGATGATCAACGGGGGTTGGGGGGAGTCCGTCCAAAATCGCCCCACTTGCTCAAAAGTCAGGCAGCAACCCGCAACCGCCCACCGATGCACACCCATTTCTCCATACACGTGCCAAAATCCACAGCGCTATGAAATATGCAGGCTAGCGGCGCGAGTGCGCGGCGAGGGGCCCCGCACGGAGGGCGGGGATCGACGCGGAATTGCGAGTCGACGCTGGCGATCGACACGCGGCGATTCGCATTCGCGACGCTGGCGAGAGGAGATAGAATTTGGCCTTGGCGCAGCGCTCGATCCGGCTGGCGCCCGTCGTTTGCCAAGGAGACAGGCCGGATGGCCGAGCAGCAACGCGTGGTGCCCTTCGAACGGCTCGGCATGTCCGATCTGGCGCAAGTCGGCGGCAAGAACGCTTCGCTCGGCGAAATGATCCGGCATCTCGCGGCGGAGGGAGTCCGGGTCCCCGGCGGATTCGCGACCACCGCGTTTGCCTTTCACGAATTCATCGATGCGTCGCAGCTTCGCCCGCGAATCGACGCGGCGCTTGCCAAGCTCGATGTCGACGATGTCAAGGTGCTCTCCAGCGTCGGCGCCGAGATTCGCGCCTGGATCGTCGATGCGCCGCTTCCGCGGCCCCTCGAGCGCGAAATCGCAGACGCCTATGGGCAACTCTTGACGCAGTCATCGAATGCACCGGTCGCCGTGCGCTCGTCCGCCACCGCCGAAGACCTGCCCGATGCGTCCTTCGCCGGTCAGCAAGAAACATTCTTGAACGTCAAAGGGTTAGAGAATGTTCTTAAGGCGGTAAAGGAGGTATTCGCATCCCTTTACAACGACCGCGCCATCGCCTACCGGGTCCATAAGGGGTTTGCCCACGCGGACGTCGCGCTCTCCGTCGGGATCCAACGCATGGTACGCAGCGATCTCGGCGCCGCCGGAGTCATGTTTACTATCGACACCGAATCCGGATTCGATCAGGTGGTGTTCATCACTTCCGCCTACGGCCTGGGCGAGACCGTCGTTCAGGGGGCAGTGAATCCGGACGAATTCTATTTGTACAAACCGAATATCGCCGCTGGCCGACCCGCGATCCTGCGCAAGGAGCGCGGCAGCAAGGAACACAAAATGGTTTTTGCCGACGGCGCCGCAGGGGCGCCGGTCGCCACCATCGACGTGCCGGTCGAGGACCGGCGGCGCTTTTCGATCACCGATGCGGAAGCCGCGGAGCTGACACGCTATGCGCTGATCATCGAGCGGCATTACGGCCGTGCGATGGATATCGAATGGGGACGCGACGGCGTCGACGGCAAGCTCTACATACTGCAGGCGCGACCGGAGACGGTGAAATCGCAGCAGCAGGATGGGCAGCGGCTGCGCCGCTACCGGCTCGACGCGCCGACCAAGGTGCTGGCGAGCGGACGCGCCATCGGCCAGAAGATCGCGCAGGGACCCGTGCGCCTGATCACTTCCGCCGCCGAGATGGACCGGGTCAAGGCGGGAGATGTTCTGGTCACCGACATGACCGACCCCGATTGGGAGCCGGTGATGAAGCGGGCGGCGGCGATCGTGACCAATCGCGGCGGCCGCACCTGCCACGCGGCGATTATCGCCCGCGAGCTGGGCGTCCCGGCGGTGGTCGGCTGCGGCGATGCGACGAGCGTTCTTACCGAGGATCAAGGGGTCACGGTTTCGTGCGCGGAGGGCGACACCGGGCACATCTACGAGGGCTTGCCAAATATCGAAGTCATCGATGTCGCGTTGGACGAGATGCCGGCCGCGCCGACTAAAATCATGATGAATGTCGGGAACCCTGAGCTGGCCTTCGAGTTTTGCAAGCTTCCCAACGACGGCGTCGGGCTCGCGCGCCTCGAGTTCATCATCAACCGCAACGTCGGCGTGCATCCCAAGGCGCTGATCAACTTCGATACGCAAGCGGCGGAGCTCAAGGCACAGATCAGCGAGCGTATCGGCGGCTACGACAGCCCGACCGAATTCTACGTGTCCAAGATCGCCGAAGGCGTCGCCACGATAGCCGCCGCGTTCTCGCCGAAAAAAGTCATCGTGCGCATGTCGGACTTCAAGTCGAACGAATATTCGAATCTTCTCGGCGGAGCGGAGTACGAGCCGCACGAGGAAAATCCGATGATCGGCTTCCGCGGCGCATCGCGCTATGTCGCGCCCGAGTTCTACGATTGCTTCGAGCTCGAATGCCTGGCCTTGAAGCGCGTCCGCGACGATATGGGGCTGACCAACGTCGAAGTCATGATCCCGTTCGTGCGCACGCTTACCGAAGCCGGGCAGGTGATAGCGATGCTCGCCAAGAATGGCCTCAAGCGCGGCGAAAATGGATTGAGGCTGATCATGATGTGCGAGATTCCGTCGAATGCGATTCTCGCCGATCGATTCCTGGAGCATTTCGACGGCTTTTCGATCGGCTCCAACGACATGACCCAATTGACGCTGGCGGTCGACCGCGACGCCGGAGGAGCCATCGCGGCGAGCTTCGACGAACGCGACGACGCGGTGAAGGCGATGCTGGCGATGGCCATCACCGCGTGCAGAAAGGCGGGCAAGTATGCCGGCATCTGCGGCCAGGGCCCGTCGGACTATCCCGAGCTTGCGCAGTGGCTGGTCGAGCAGCACATCGAGAGCATTTCGCTCAACCCGGATACGGTCGTCGATACCTGGCTCGCGCTGGCCAAAAACAATCGCGCCTGATCGCGGCCCGCCGCGCCATCCGCATCGTCCATCCGTCTGATTGACGCTCGCGAGTCGTGCGCGCCCAATAGGCGCGATGAAGGCGGCTCGCACGCTGCGACTATCGTTGGGACCTTCGCGGCTGGCGTCGGCGCTGATCTGCGTTACGTGCCTGGCAACTTGCCTACTCGTTGCGTGGCTGCCGGGTGCGACCGCGCTTCGCGGAGTGCTGGTGATCGGTATCGGCGCTTATGCACTCCTGACGATGCGGCACTGGGCGACACGCAGCGCGTCGCGCGCGGTCATCGGCATCGAGCTCGACGCCGATCGCGCGGTGCGCCTCATCGAGCGCACAGGCCGCCACATCGAAGGCATAGTGCAGCCCGACTCGTATGTCGGTGCGTTGCTGACCACCTTGGTGGTGCGCCCTGAAGGTAAACGTCGCCTGCGAACCATTGCCATCCTGCCCGACATGCTGCCCGCCGACGACTTCCGGCGGCTACGCCTGCTACTGCGTCTGGGGCACGCTGCAACTACAGCGGCGGATTCGTAGCCTGCGCGTTTCGCAACCAGCGTTCGCCGTCGATGACGGCGCCGCTTTCGCTTTTCGGCTGGCCGCTGATGAGATAAAGATAGAGCGGCAGGAAAGCTCCGGGCGGGGGTAGCCGCGTGATGTCGTCGCCCGGATGCGTCTGCGCCCGAAGCGGCGATCGCATCGGGCCGGGCACCACACCGTTGACACGCAGCGTAGCGACGTTTTCCCATTCGTCCGCAAGGATGGCGAGAAGCGCCGACAATCCCGCCTTGGCTACGGCGTACGCTCCCCAGAACGCTTTGGGTTCCTGACCGCGAGTATCGAGCGTAAACGTCACACTCGCATCCGGTGCGGCGCGCAGCAAAGGCAGCAACGCCCGCGTCAGACCGAACGGTGCCAGCAAGTCCACGCGCAGAGTCGCGAGCCAGCTGTCGAACGCCTGATGCTCGATCGGCCCCAGCGAGCCCAGCAGCACCGCGGCGTGCACGATGGCGTCGACGCGTCCGTGCTGCGCTTGCAGCGCGCTGGCGACGTTGGCAAAGTCCTCGGTTTTAGCGATCGCGAGATCGAGTGGCAGTATCTTCGGCTCAGGATACCCGGCGCCGAGGACCCGGTCGTACAGCGCCTCCAGCTTGCGCACCACCCGGCCATGCAGCACTACCGTGGCGCCCTGTGCAGCGCAGCCCATGGCGAGAACCGAGCCCAGCCCGCCGCTCGCGCCGGTGATCAGTATCACCCGGCCGGCGAGCCGTTCATGAGCCTGCGATGTGGAATTCGGCAACGGATTGGCGATGACGCAAGACGGCTGCCGATGATAGCGGATAACGCTCGATGTGATCGCAGCGCCGGGCCCGCCACGATGTAGACACACGCGTCACAAACTCTTCACAGGTTTGCAAAAGGACGCGCCGGGTCCTATAATTCGCGCCTTGCTGTGGGGCTATAGCTCAGCTGGGAGAGCGCTTGCATGGCATGCAAGAGGTCAGCGGTTCGATCCCGCTTAGCTCCACCAAACGCCCGCCGCAACAGCCGCCTCGTCCCCATCGTCTAGAGGCCTAGGACATCACCCTTTCACGGTGAGTACCGGGGTTCGAATCCCCGTGGGGACGCCATACAAACCAACGAGCTGAATAACACGTATGGCTGCATGAATGACTGCGGCGGTTATTCATTGCGCTCCGGTTAATGTCGACTTGCCTTACATAAACGACATTGATCCATGCCGCACCGTAGCCAATGCACTGTTTTAGCGTCATTCGTGCGAATGGCTCGATGTGTGCTTGCATGCAGCGACGCGCCATTGCGGCCCAGGAATTGTTTCCCGCCGCGACGTGAAGGGGTGGTTTTCTGGGAGGGGGACTTTACGATGAGTCGATTCGACCAAGACACGAGCACCATGCGTATGCGCATGGAGAACACGCTGATCGAGCTGCGTAAGCCGGAGATTGGACCGCAGTCAAAGTCAAGCGGGATTTTGGTTGGCGCAGTGCTGGGAGTGCTGGCGTGGGCCGCGATAATCGCGCTTTGCCTTGCGGTGTGGAGGTGGCTCGAGTAGGGCCATCGCCCGCCGGAGCCATGGTCAGGCCTTGGCGGCGCTCGCGAAGGCGCGCTATCCGTCATCGACGGTGGCGGGCTGCGCAGTGTGCTTTACCCCTTTGCCTGTTGTATCGGCAACAAGTGACAGGCTATTGGCCTCACGCTGCAATTTGAGAATAGCCCGACACGGGCCGCTTTGCCTATCGCGCGCAGGCGTCAGCCGAAAGGATCTACATACCTACGCCCTTCGGTGGCAAATGGATGCTGCCACGCTGCATCATATCGTCGATCCCTTGCTTGTTTTCGATCGACTTGACCGAGGCGCTCGAGTCCCGGTCGCGTAAAGGCAAGCGGCTGCCGGTTACATAATCCTTATCCTGCTGTGGCTCGGCCGGTTGTGTTGCTACCGACGCGCAGCCGGCAACGAAGGTGACCCCGATTGCGGCAAGCAGCTGACCTGCTCCGGGAAATTCGGACCATTAGCTACTTGAGGATGGCCCCCTGGTGGATGGACTTGTGATGCCGGTGGAACTCGTTGGGTGTGCGGTACTCGAGGCTCGAGTGCGGCCGGACTTCATTGTAATGCCGGCGCCAGATTTCGATCAGGACGCGGGCTTCGATCCGGTTGCGAAACCACTCCATGCTCAGGCACTCATCGCGGAACTTGCCATTGAAGCTTTCGTCGGCGCCGTTCTGCCACGGTTTGCCGGGATCGATCCAGGGCGGTGTCGATCTTGGCCTCGGCGAGCCACGCCAAGATCGCGTTGCTGACGAATTCCGGGCCATTGTCCGAGCGCAGGAACGTCGGCGCGCCATGCTCGCTGACCAAGCGGCTGAGTACTTCGATGACCCGCGGCGAGCGGATGCTGCCGGCCACATCGATGGCCAGGCTCTCGCGCGTGACTCGTCGATCACGGTGAGGCACTTGAGCTTCTGCCCGCTGGCGCAGGCATCGTGAATGAAGTCGTAGGCCCACACCTGGGAGCTATGATCGAAAGTTGTGTATGACTTGAAGTGAGAGGGCGGCGTATT
>JRHI01001282.1_pt1 | contig 22061 bp, 25 predicted proteins | sample 215371 | NCBI WGS metagenome assembly JRHI01 (sample SAMN02929681, study PRJNA255918) | sediment metagenome | biome: cave system; feature: Ice Cave; material: Sediment; isolation source: sediment from deep within a dark volcanic ice cave with no known source of... ...
CCGCGCAGTTGCCGGCTCCGAACGGGCTTACGATTGTACGTAATCAGGACAGGGTTTGGACCGTCTATAGCAGCGCTCACGCAGGCGGCGCGAATGCCGCCGTGAGATCAGGCAGGAGGGGTTCATGTCGATACGGGAGGGATTGGCGCTGTTGCCCTGGCTGCGCGGCGCCATGGCATCGCTGGCGATGAGCGCGTTCTGGATGCTCGGGGTGCAGGACGGCAAGGTGAGCGCCTTCGCGCTCGTGCCGCTCATATGGAGCGTGGCGCTGGGAGCGGGATTTGTGCACCACCTGATGGAGTCGGGTCTGCTCCAACGATACCGCCTTGGGTCAAGCCCGCGGGTGGGACAGCCGCTGGGCGCGATGATGCCCCAGTAGCGCCGGCACCCGCTCGGATGTGCAGGGTCAGACCCGCGGGGTCCGACCCCTTAGGCCATCGCCTTCTTCAAGTTCTCGTCGACCTTGTCGAGGAAGCCCTGGGTGGAGAGCCACTTCTGGTCGGCGCCGACGAGAAGCGACAAGTCCTTCGTCATATCGCCGGCTTCGACCGTGTCGACGCTCACGTGCTCCAGCGTGTCCGCGAACTTGGCCAGCGCTGGATTGTTGTCGAGCTTGGCTCGATGCGCGAGGCCGCGCGTCCAGGCGAAGATGGAGGCCATCGAGTTGGTCGAGGTCTCCTTGCCCTGCTGGTGCTGGCGGTAGTGGCGCGTGACCGTGCCGTGCGCGGCCTCGGCTTCCACAGTCTTGCCGTCGGGCGTCATCAGCACGCTGGTCATGAGGCCGAGCGAGCCGAAGCCTTGCGCGGCAGTGTCGGACTGCACATCGCCGTCGTAGTTCTTGCAGGCCCACAAATAGCCGCCCGACCATTTGAGCGAGGCCGCCACCATGTCGTCGATCAGGCGGTGCTCGTAGGTGAGTTTGCGCTTGTCGAACTCGGCCTTGAACTCCTTGTCGAACACTTCCTGGAAGATGTCCTTGAAGCGGCCGTCGTAGACCTTGAGGATGGTGTTCTTGGTCGACAGGTAGACCGGATAGTTGCGCGCGAGGCCATAGTTGAAGGAGGCGCGCGCGAAATCGCGGATGGACTCGTCGAGATTGTACATCGCCATGGTGACGCCCGAGCCCGGCGTCTTGAACACCTCCTTCTCGATCACCTTGCCGTCCTCGCCGACGAATTTCAGCGTGATCGTGCCCTTGCCGGGGAAGCGGAAGTCGGTGGCGCGGTATTGGTCGGCATAGGCGTGGCGGCCGATCACGAACGGCTTGGTCCATCCCGGCACCAGCCGCGGCACGTTCTTGCACAGGATCGGCTCGCGGAAGATCACTCCCCCAAGGATGTTGCGGATGGTGCCGTTGGGCGACTTCCACATCTCCTTCAACTTGAACTCTTTGACGCGCGCCTCGTCGGGGGTGATGGTCGCGCACTTGACGGCGACGCCGTGCTTCTTGGTGGCGTTGGCGGCGTCGATCGTCACCTGGTCGTTGGTGGCGTCGCGATGCTCCATGCCGAGGTCGTAGTATTCCAGGTTCACGTCGAGGTAGGGGTGGATCAGCTTGTCCTTGATGAGCTTCCAGATGATGCGCGTCATCTCGTCGCCGTCCATCTCGACGACGGTGCCGGCAACCTTGATCTTCTGCATGTGGCGACCCCTCTATGATGCGCGCCTCGACCTTGCCGTCATTCCCGCGGAGCGAAAGCGGAAGCGCGAAACCAGCCCAGCCTCGACGCCGAAGGCGTGCGGCTGGATTCCCGCGCAGCGTTTCGCTTGGCGGGAATGACGGCGATAGGGCGACACCTTGAAACTCAGCCCGGCTATAGCATTCGTGCCGACGGCCGGAAAGGCGTACGCTCGTCGCAAGTCGTGCAGCGCTGGAAATGTGCACGCGATTTGAGCAAATTGCAGTTTGGCGAGGCCAGCATGCGACATGAGACCCTCAACTTGAACGGTATCGACCTGCATGTGCGCTCCATGGGAGAAGCGCAAGCTCCGCTGGTTCTTTTCCTGCACGGCTTCCCGGAATACTCGGGCGCATGGGACGAGGTGCTGCCGGCCTTCGCAGGGGCGTTCCATGCGGTGGCGCCCGACCAGCGCGGCTACGCGCGCTCCTCCAAGCCCGAGGGCGTGGAGGCGTACCGGATCAAGCACCTCGTGCGCGACATTCTCGCGTTGGGCGAGCACTGCTCGCCGGGCAGGCCGTTCGTGCTGTTGGCGCACGACTGGGGTGCATCGGTGGCCTATGCGACGGCGATCGCTGCTCCCAGCCGCGTCGCCAAGCTGGTGGTGATCAACGGCGTGCATCCGGGCCCATTCCAGCGGGCGCTCATCGAGGACGAGGCCCAGCGCCGTGCCAGCTCCTATTTCCATTACCTGCGTGCGCCCGAAGCCGAGGCGCGCCTGTCCGCCGACAATTTCGAGAAGCTGCTCGGCATGCTGAGCCGCTTCGGGCCGCAACCGTGGCTGACGCCCGAGAAGAGGGCTGGCTACCTCGAAGCATGGTCCGAGCCCGGCGCGCTGACGGGCATGCTCAACTGGTATCGCGCGACGCCGATCGTCGTGCCGAAGGAGGGCGAGAGGGTGGACCCGGCAAGCGTGCCGAGGCTCGATCCCGCGCAGCTCAGGGTGCGCGTGCCGCATCTCGTCATCTGGGGCATGAACGACCAGGCGCTGCTGCCCGTCACCCGCGCCACGCTCGCCGACTACTGCGACGACCTTACGGTGCGTGAGATCGCCGGCGCCGACCACTGGGTCGTGCACCAGAAGACCGAGGAGGTGATCAGACACATCCGCAGCCTCCTCGGCGCTTGATGTCATCCCGGCACTTGTTGGCCGGGATCCAGCGATCAGCAGTCGCCGACGCTCGTAGATGGCTGGATACCGGGGACAAGCCCCGGTATGACCTCTCTTTGATGGGTCGCCACAATGACCACGCGAGGCGAACGTGGCCGTCGTCGCCGTCAAGGATGGACAACCAGTCGTTGCTGGCACCGCGCTGCCGGTCGCGGCGATCGTGCACGCGTGCCACGAGAAGACGATCGACCTGGGCCTGGCCGAGCTTGCTGTGCCGGGCACGGACCGGACGACGCTGGAGCCGATCCTCACCTACTGCGCGGAGCGGCGCTGCGAGGCGGATAACGCCACTTGTCCCGGCTGTCGCCTGCGGATGGAGCAGCGGGGGATCAAGACATTCGACGACTTCGTCGCCCAGCATGGGGAGATCAGTTTCAAGGTGTCGTCCCTGACCCTGCACGGGAGCGGAACGCAGACGCTGGCGGCCTGTAGCCTAGAGGCGCTCGCCAAGACTTGGGCCGGGGAGGAGTACTGGTTCTGGGCTCGCCGCGTGCTCCGCAAGCTGCGACACGGCATCCGCCGCGCCCGCCAGAGCGGCGCACCGCCGCCGGGCGCCGGCACGACGCCGGTATTCATCCTCGTCCGACCGCAGCTCGCCGACAACATCGGCATGGTGGCCCGGGCGCTGGCGAATTTCGGCCTCGACGAGCTGCGCCTGGTAGAGCCCCGCGACGGCTGGCCCAACGAGAAGGCACGTATCGCCGCCTCCGGGGCCAATTTCATTGTCGACGAGGCTCGGGCCTTCCCTGCACTCAAGGAGGCGCTGGGCGATCTAAATTGGGTCGCGGCGACCAGCGCGCGTCAGCGCGACCTCGTCAAGCCCGTGCTCACGCCCGAGCAGGCTGTCGCAGAGATGCGGCGGCGGATGGCCGAGGGGCAAAGGTGCGGCATCGTGTTCGGGCCCGAACGCAACGGCCTCGAGACCGAGGAGGTGGCCAACGCCGACGCCGTGGTGATGGCCCCGGTCAACCCCAATTTCGCCTCCCTCAACCTCGCCCAGGCCGTCCTCCTCGTCGGCTACGAGTGGGTGAAGCAGGCAGGAAGCGGCACGCTCGGCCGCGTCACCATCTACGAGGAGGCGCTTCAGCCGGGGCTGAGGACGCGGGGCTCCCCTCCCGCCAGTAAGGAGGACCTTATCGGCCTGTTCGAGCAGATCGAGGGCGAGCTCGACCGGCTCGGTTACTTCAAGCCGCCTGAAAAGCGCCCCAGCATGGTGCAAAACATGCGCACCATGTTCACGCGCATGGGTGCAACGGAGCAGGAAATCCGCACCCTGCGAGGAATCGTGAAGGCCCTCGTGCAGGCCAGGCGTTCCGGGCGAGATTCGCCTTAGTTATGCCTCCTTTTGCATCGAGCGATGCGCGCGTGCCGGGCAGGTGTGAGCCGCCGCTACAAACGCCATGAGAACGAGCGGGCAACGGGCTGGACAAGTAGGGGCAAGTGGCATGATGGCGAAAGGTGCGAAGGCGGGCGTGATGCTCTTGTGGGCATGCGCCTTCATGGCTGTCGTAGCGGGTCCCGTGTTCGCGCAGAACAAGGAGCTCAGCGACAAGTCGGTGCTGACGCTGATGCGTTACGCCTGGGGGATGGTGCCCGAGAAGTTCACCACGCCGACGGGCAAGACCATCATCGTGGACAAGTCCAAAGCCAGCGAAGCCATCGTGCCGCTCGATATCGCTCGCGAGGTGATCCGCGTGGCGCGCCTCTCGGCCTACGCGCAGCTCTGCGAGCTCCCCGAGGAGCAGCGCGCCAACTTCCAGACGTTCATGCGACGCGAGGAAGCCAAGAGCAAGTGGACGGACCAGCAGATGCTGTTCATCAACCAGCTGCACCTCTTCACCGTTATGACGCTGACGGGCAAGGTCGCGCTGATCGAGAAGGACGGCGACAAGCAGGTCGTCGTCCAAGAAAGCCGGCCCCTGAAAACCGAGAGCTGCACGGACACGGAGCGCAAGAAGGTGCAGGAGCAGGTCATGACCTTCGTGAACTCTGCTCCCACGCCCGGGCCCCCAGCGGCTGCCGCGACCGCTGCACCCCCTTCCCCACCCGCCAAGCGCGCCGAGCCGACGCCCACCAGCCAGAAGAAGTAAGGCGCAACAGCGTTAGCGTATTCGCCGATCCACCTCGTCGGTGCCGATCTACCGCGTCCGGTAAGCGGCGCAATACGGCTGACGCCTATTGCGCGCTACGAGCGTTGCGCTATAACGCGGGCGCGCGCGGGCCGTTGGTCCCCGCCGATAAGCCACATGCGCACCTGCGGTGGTTGATGCTTAGGCATCGGCAACCTGTCGGTCCAAGGCACCGCTGCGGACAGAGGAGGGAGCGCTCGACAGTTCACGTTGCCATTATCTCACCCGACTTTGGGAGTGCCACGCATGACGAAGCGCGCCCGCGCCAAGTACAAGATCGACCGCCGGCTCGGCCAGAACATCTGGGGCCGGCCCAAGAGCCCCCTCAACAAGCGCGAATCGCGCCCCGGCCAGCACGGCGAGCGGCGCCAGGCCAAGCTCTCCGACTACGGCCAGCAGCTGCGCGCCAAGCAGAAGCTCAAGGGCTACTACGGCAACATCGGCGAGCGGCAGTTCAACCGCGTCTACAAGGAGGCGCGGCGCTTCAAGGGCTCCACCTCCGAGCACCTGATCGGCCTGCTCGAGCGCCGGCTCGACGCCATCGTCTACCGGGCCAAGTTCGTGCCGACCGTGTTCGCCGCGCGCCAGTTCGTGAGCCACGGTCACGTGACGGTGAACGGCCGGCGCGTCAATGTGCCTTCCTTCCGCTGCCGCGTCGGCGACTTGGTCGAGGTGAAGGAGAAGGGCAAGCAGATGACGCTGCTGCTCGAGGCCATCAAGAGCGCGGAACGCGACGTGCCCGACTACATTGAGGTCGACCACAACAAGATGACGGCCAAGCTCAGCCGCGTGCCGGCCTTGAGCGACGTGCCGTTCCCCATCCACATGGAGCCGAACCTGGTGGTGGAGTTCTACAGCCGGTAGGGGTCCGCACCTGTCATCCCGGAATTTGCGGCAGCAAATATCCGGGACCCAGGAGCTGAAGGCACGGATGGAGTTCACTGCCCTGGGTCCCAGCTCTCCGCGCTTGGGCGCTCCGGCCGGGATGACAGTTCTGGGCAGTCACCCCGCCCGTTGATGCGGCCGCTGGCTGGTCGGCGGGGCGAGATCGGCGAGGCGGGACTGGAGGCTGACGGGCTTGGGGCCGGCTAGGCCGGGGGTGACGGAGTTGGCCCAGCCGTAGGCCAGCATGGTCATGATGGCCGACGCGGCGAAGAAGTAGATGCCGGGCAGCACCGTGGCCTCCGTGTAGCCCGAGGCATTGATGTAGAAGATCATCAGCGCCAACACCATCACGTCCGTCATCGAGTAGCGCCCGAGCCATTCCATGGCCGAGATCGACTTGTTGCGGAACTCGGCCGGCATGTCGGGCGAGGTCACCAGGGTCAGCAGGTAGAACAGCTTCATGAACGGGAAGAAGATCGAGAACATGAAGATGACGAAGCACAGGAAGAACTCCTCGTTCTTCCAGAGCGCCCAGATGATGGTGGCGACCGAGTGCTGGTTGGTCCACACGAAGACGGTCGTGAAGCGGATGGCGGGCAGCATCACGCCCAGCGCGAAGAATACGGTGGCGAGGATGATGAGGAAGCTGAAGGCGAAGTTGCGCATGGTCGAGGGTTGCTGCTGCGGCTTCTTCACGGGAGCTTGGGCGGCCGGCTCGGCTGTGGTCGCGTCGGTCCGTAGCCACGCGTAGGACAGGATCATGAACAGCACCGCGGCGGTGAAGAAATAGACGCCGTTGAGGCTCTTGGCATCGTAGACGCCCTGGCTCTTGATGAAGAAGATCGAGAGCGACAGCACGAGCACGTCGTGCATCGACCACTTGCCGAGCCATTCGAGCGCCCGCAGCTGGCGAGCGAGGCGTTTGAGCTCGCGGTGCGGCAGCGTGGACAGCAGCAGGAGATAGAGGAGCTTGGTCACGGGCAGCACGATCGAGAAGATCAGCACCGTGATGCCGAGGAAGAGCTGGCCCGAGCGGATGAGCGCGTTCACCGTGGAGATGAGCGAGTGCTCGTAGGTGAAGAACACGAACTTGGTGAGCTTGATGATGGGCAGGCTGACGCCCAGCGCCAGGCAGACGCTGGCTGCCACAATGGCCAGGGTCAACAGAAAACGACGGCCGCCGAGCGTCATGATCCCCGCCGCGATCCTCTCAAACAAAGGCAACGCCGCCCATCCTAGCCGAGGAGAGGCGGCGGCAATATGTCGGCAAGAAGCGAACTTTCGGGATGGGCCGCCGCGGGCCTCAGGCCGTCATTCTGGCCTTGTCGTAGGCGACGCCCTTTTCGTCGAGGAGCTGGGTCAGCTCACCTTGCTGGAACATCTCGCGGATGATGTCGCAGCCGCCCACGAACTCGCCCTTGACGTAGAGCTGCGGGATCGTCGGCCACTGCGAGAAGCTCTTGATACCCTCGCGGATGCCCATGTCCTCGAGCACATTGATGTCCTTGTAGTCAACGCCCACGTGACCCAGGATCTGGGCAACCTGTGCCGAGAACCCGCACTGGGGAAAATTCTTGTTCCCCTTCATGAAAAGGACCACGTCGTTGTTGGCGACGGTCTTGCGGATCCAGTCCTGGACGGCTTGCTCGCTCATTGAGCTTCCTTTCGCGGCTTGATGCGGTTGCGGCCCCGCGAACGCGGGCCACGAGAACCCCTTATTCGCTCGAACCAAGATGTGGGCAAGGTCTGCGCAAAGTCAATCTTTCGGGGCCGCGGTCGTGAGCGCCAGGGCGTGCAAGACGCCGCCCATGCGCCCCTGCAGGGCCTCGTAGACCATCTTGTGCTGCTGCACGCGCGTCTTGCCGGCAAACTCCTTGGCGACGACATGGGCGGCATAATGGTCCCCGTCGCCGGCGAGATCCTTGATGGCAACCTCGGCGCCGGGAAAGCGGTTCTTGATCAGCCGCTCGATTTCCTTGGCATCCATGGGCATGGGGTGGTCGTCCAGGCGAGCTGCATGACTTGCGCATATCATACGCGAAGCTATGTGTTCGACGCCACCGCCTGCTCAGAGATCGGTAAGCTCCAGTCGCCGCTCGATGCGTTCCAGTCTCTCTTTTATGCGGTCGATTTCGATGTTCTGCGACGCGTCGGCGACATGGAGGCTGACAACATTTCGCTCAGCCAATCCCATGCGCATGATGAAATGCTTCATCTCCGCGCGCATGTCGTCGACGACGCTGCGAATGTGGCACAGGTGTTCGAGCACGATGTTGGTCGTGTCTTCGGTCATGGCATCAGCAACGCAACAGACTGCTGGTCGCAACGCAAGAACAATAGGCGAACACTCTAGCTTGCACTGGACATGAAGCTCGGTATCCAGCCCTCGTGTGCGGTGCGCAGCTCCTCCAGCGCCAGCACGGACTCGTTCTTGAGGGTGAGCACATCACCGCCGACTCGGCCGACCACGCGCGCGGGCAGCGCCAGCAGACGAGCGCGCTCGATGATCTCCTCGGCGAGGCCGGGCTCGGCCTCCATGACGTAGCGGGCCTGATCCTCGCCGAACCAGGCGCCGTGCGCGGGGAGCTTGCCCTCGTAGGGGAAGAGCTGCACGCCGATCTCGCCGGCGAGCGCCATCTCGGCAATGGCGACCAGTAGGCCACCGTCGCTCACGTCATGGACGGCGCGCACTTTGCCCTCGCGGATCAGCGACCGGACGAGGTTGCCGGCCTTGATCTCGTCGGCCAGGTCCACGGGCGGCGGTGCGCCCTCGAGCTTTCCCGTGACGATCAGCTGATAGAGCGACTGCCCGAGGTGGCCCGCCTCGCGGCCGATGGCCACGAGCAGATCACCTTCGGCTTTCAGCGCGAGCGAGGCGGTGTGGGCGAGGTCCGGCACGAGACCCACGCCGCCGATCGCGGGTGTCGGCGGAATGGCCTGGCCGTTGGTCTCGTTGTAGAGCGAGACGTTGCCGGATACGACTGGATACTTGAGGACCTCACAGGCTTCTTTCATGCCGGCGATGGCGCCGACGAACTGGCCCATGATCTCTGGTCGCTCCGGGTTGCCGAAGTTCATGTTGTCAGTGATGGCGAGCGGATCGGCGCCGACTGCGATCAGATTGCGCCAGCTCTCCGCCACGGCCTGCTTCGCCCCCATGACCGGATCGGCTGCCACGTAGCGGGGCGTCACGTCGCAAGTGAGAGCGAGGCCCTTGGTCGTGCCGTGCACGCGCACGATGGCCGCATCGCCGCCGGGGCGCTGGATGGTGTCGCCCATTACCATGTGGTCGTACTGCTCCCAGATCCAGCGGCGGGAGCAGAGGTGCTGCGTGCCCAACATGATTTTCAGCGTGTCCAGGATGGCGTTGGGCGCCGGCACCCATTCGGGCAGGATGGCTTTGGGCGGCACGGTCGCGATCCACGGACGCTCGTAGAGCGGCGCCGAGTTGGCGAGCTTGTCGACCGGAAGATCGGCCTCCACATGTCCCTTGTGGGTCACAATCATGCGCCCTGTGTCGGTGGTCTTGCCGATCACCGCGAAGTCGAGGCCCCACTTCCTGAAGATCGCCTCCGCCTCCGCCTCCCGGCCGGGCTTTAGGATCATCAGCATGCGCTCCTGGGACTCGGAGAGCATCATCTCGTAGGCCGTCATGCCGGGCTCGCGCTGGGGCACCTGGTCGAGGGTCAGCTCGATGCCGACGCCGCCCTTGTCGGCCATCTCCGAGGTGGAGGAGGTGAGGCCGGCGGCGCCCATGTCCTGGATGGCGACGATCATGTCGGTTGCCATCAGCTCCAGGCAGGCCTCGATCAGCAACTTCTCGGTGAAGGGATCGCCAACCTGCACGGTGGGGCGTTTCTCGTCCGACTTGTCGTCGAACTCGGCCGACGCCATGGTGGCGCCGTGGATGCCGTCGCGCCCCGTCTTGGAGCCGACGTAGACGACGGGCAGGCCCACGCCTTTGGCGGCGGAATAGAAGATCTTGTCCTTCTTGGCGAGGCCGACGCACATGGCGTTGACGAGGATGTTGCCGTTGTAGCCGGGATCGAAGTTGGTCTCGCCCCCGACGGTGGGCACGCCCGTGCAGTTGCCGTAACCGCCGATGCCCGCGACCACACCGGCCACGAGATGGCGCGTCTTGGGGTGACTCGGGTCGCCGAAGCGCAGCGCATTCAGGTTGGCCACGGGCCGCGCGCCCATCGTGAACACGTCGCGCATGATGCCGCCGACACCGGTAGCGGCGCCCTGGTAGGGCTCGATGTAGGAGGGGTGGTTGTGGCTCTCCATCTTGAAGATGACGGCATCGCCATCGCCGATGTCGACCACGCCGGCGTTCTCGCCGGGACCCTGGATCACCTGCGGGCCCTTGGTGGGCAGCGTCTTCAGCCACACCCGGGACGACTTATAGGAGCAGTGCTCGCTCCACATCACCGAGAAGATGCCGAGCTCGGTGAGCGAGGGCTCACGGCCGAGGATGCCCAGCAGCCGCTGATACTCGGCTGGTGTCAGGCCGTGCTCGGCGACTGTCGCGGGTGTGATGCTGGGCTTGGCGTCGTTCATGCGTGCCGCGACTGTGGATCTCGTGAATTTTGCTGCGCCGCTTATAGCCGTCCGGCCGTCGAGTGTCCCGCAGCGGTTGGAAAATCCTCGGGTTTTCCAAGGGTTCTGTCGCGTTTCTGCGGCGCGTCGACCCATTGCCCAGTGCGGCGGTGGGCATTTCGCCGATAGGCTGTCGCGCTACAAGCGCCTATATGGCTGGCAGGCAACGCGATTCATCGGCATGGGCCCACATCACCAGCACGCGCACCGCCACCACGAGCTTGGGCGCCGCGACCACGCGGCGCACGGTCACACGCGCAATGAGCAGCGGGTCGGCTGGGCGGCGCTGCTGACGGGCGGGTTCATGCTGGTGGAAGCGGCGGGCGGCCTCTTGTCGGGCTCGCTGGCGCTGTTGGCCGATGCCGGCCACATGCTCACCGATGCGGCGTCGCTGACCCTGGCATGGCTGGCGTTCCGCGTCGCCCACCGTCCGGCCGACTGGCGGCGTACCTACGGGTTCCATCGCTTCCAGGTGCTGGCGGCCTACAGCAACGGCTTGGCTCTCTTCTTCATCGCGCTGGCGATCGGCTATGAAGCGCTGCACCGCTTGCGCGAGCCGGTGCAGGTTCTGGCGGGCCCGATGCTCGCGATTGCCGTCATCGGCCTGCTCATAAATCTGGCAGCAGTCGCCGTCCTTCACGGCGCTGAGCGCGACAACCTCAATGTGAAAGGGGCCATGCTGCACGCGCTGAGCGACCTTTTCGGCTCCGTCGCCGCCATTGTCGCTGCGTTGGTGATCCTCTGGAGCGGCTGGACGCCGATCGATCCGCTGCTGTCCGTGCTGGTCGGGGTTCTGATCCTGCGCAGTGCCTGGTCTCTGACGCGCGAGGCCGGTCACATCCTGTTGGAGGCGGCGCCGGCGCACCTCGACGTGCGCACCCTGAAGGAGGAGTTGATGACCGTGATCCCCGGCGTCGGGGACATCCATCATGTCCATGCGTGGTCGCTGACGCAGGACAGGCCGATGGTGACCCTGCACGCCAAGATCAGGGATGCCGCGGACGGCGGTCGCATCACGGCTGCCATCAAGGGCCACTTGCGCACCCGCTACGGCGTCGACCACGCCACCGTCGAGATCGAATGCGCCGCCTGCGCCGACGAGCATCGGCCATGCTGACACATCCCCACCTACTTCGCTTCCTCCATCTTGACATTGGCCGCAGCGAACATCTTGGCGTAGAACTCGAACTGCTCGGTGAGGAACTTGGCGTGCGCGGCAGGCGAGCGCATTTCGGGCGGGAACGGCACAGTGCCGGTCGCCGCGAAGCGCTCGATGATGGCCGGATCGGCGACGAACTTGCCGATCGCCGCGTTCCACCGGTCGATCACCTCCTTTGGCGTGCCTTTCGGGGCATAAGCGCCGTTCCAGATTGTCACCTCCAGCCCCGGCAGCCCGGCCTCCTTGTTTGAGGGCACATCCTGCAAGCTCGCCAGCCGCTGCGCGGACGTGACGGCGTAGGCCTTCACAGTGCCGCCCTGGATCTGCGGGACTGCCGTGGTGGCCTGATCGCACAGCACATCGATCTGGCCGCCGACCAGATCGTTCATGGCCGGGCCTGTGCCGCGGTAGGGCACCATCGCCAGCTTCACGCCGATCTGCTGCTGCAGAACCGTGGCGCACACGTACGAGTTGGACCCGACACCGGCAAAGGCGATGGTGGCCTTGTCACCCTTCTCCTTGAGCCAGGCGACCAGCTCCGCCAGCGTCTTGGTCTCGAGCGTCTTGCGGCTGAGCACCACCATCGGACCCGTATTGATGAGGCCCATCGGCTCGAACGCCGTGCGCGAGTCGAATTTCAAGTTCGAGTAGAGCGCCGGCGCTGCCGTCAACCCGCTGTGGTGCGTGAGGATGGTGTAGCCGTCGGGCGTGGCATTGGCCGCTCGATCGGTGCCGGTGGTGCCGCCGGCGGCGGCGACGTTTTCGACCACCAGCTGCTGGCCGAACTGCCGGCCGACATGATCAGAGAGCAGACGCGCGATGGTGTCCGAAGGGCCGCCTGCGGCGAATACGACGATCACGGTGATCGGCCGCGAGGGATAGCCCTGCGCGAGCGCCGCCAGGGGTAACGCTGCCGCCAGGATCGCTAATCCCAGCACTCGTTTCGCTTTCGTGAGATACATGCTTGTTGTCCTCCCGCAGTTTCGTTTTGTGTGGCGATTGTTTCGGCTCTTGTTCGATGGATGCGAAGAGGGTCAACAGAAAAACCTCGATGTCAATTGCTGGAGTGGCCAGGCGGGTCAGGCGGCGGAGTTGGGCCTTTGCGGAATCCGCCATGCCAGCGCTATCAGGGACGAGTTGGCCCCCTGCAGCTGACGCTGCTCGGAATACGCCCGCGCTCAGTGCAAGGTGGCGAGCAGGCTTTCGAACAGCTTGCGGCCGTCGCTGCCGCCGAGCATGGGCTCGAACAGGCGCTCGGGATGCGGCATCATGCCGAGCACGCGGCGGGAGCGATCGCAGATGCCGGCGATGTTGCGCTGGGCGCCGTTGGGGTTGGCGGCCGCGGTTGCATTGCCGGCCTTGTCGACGTAGCGGAGCACCACGCGGCCCTCGGCCTCGAGCTCGTCCAGCGTCGGTTCGTCGGCGAAGTAGTTGCCGTCGCCGTGGCCGATGGGGATGCGGATCACCTCGCCCTTGCCGTAGTGGCTGGTGAAGAGCGTGTCGGGCTGCTCGACCTTGAGATGCACGTCCCGGCAAACGTATTTCAGCGAGGCGTTGCGCATGAGCACGCCGGGCAGCAACTCCGTCTCGGTCAGCACCTGGAAGCCGTTGCAGATGCCGAGCACGGGGGTGCCCCGCTTGGCCCTGGCGACGACGTCGCGCATGACGGGCGAGTGGGCCGCCATGGCGCCGCAGCGCAAGTAATCGCCATAGGCGAAGCCGCCGGGCAGCACGATGATGTCGCAGGCGGGGACTGTCGTGTCCGCGTGCCAGACCATGCGAACGGGGCGTCCGGCCACCGCCTCCAGTGCCACCTTCACGTCGCGGTCGCAATTGGATCCGGGAAAGACGACGACACAGGCGTCCATCGATGTCTCTGCCTTTCGTCCTAGGGCAGGATGCGGAAACTCGCGAAGAAGGCGTCGATGGCCTCCTTGCGCTGCTCGAAGCCCTCCTTCGGCGCACGCGCCATGAGCCGATAGCGCAGGCCAGGCGTGATCAGAAACTGCACGGTGGCGCGACGCTCGCCGAGCCCCAAGAACTTGATCTCGGGGCAGGCGACGTCGGCCGTATACACGACTCGTGCCGCTTCGAGAACTTGCTTGGCGCTGTCGATCTTGACGCGCGCCTTGTCGGACTCGCCGCAAATGGCCTCGGGCAGCTCGGCCTTGAACTGCGCCTCGTTGTAGCGCTGCGCCAGATCGGCAGGCGTCTTGCCCGCATCGTCGGGGACGGGCTCGGCGCCCACCTCCAGGACCAGCGCGGACGCGGCGCTTGCCACGGCGCTCTTCTCCGGGTCGAGCTCGGTCGAGCAGACGGCGTCGAGCGTCCCAGGTCCCTCGTCGTGCCTACAACCTGCCGGCAGCGCCACGCTGTAGCGGTATTGGCTGCTCTCGAAGGCCTTCGTCTCGGCCGTCGACTGGGCGAGCGCGAAGGAGGCGAGGAGCACCGCGCACAGCGCCAACGTGCCGCCGCTCAGCGGCATCAGCGCCACGCCCCGGGTGGGCAATGCAAGAAACTTGGCAACTGGCATTACTGCACGAGCTCGTAGGCGTAGTTCTCGATGACCGTGTTGGCGAGAAGCTCTTTGCATATCCGCTCTACCTGCTCGCGCGCCCTGCCCTCGTTGGCTTCGGCCAGGTCGACCTCGATGTATTTGCCTTGCCTGACATCGTTCACGCCGGTGAAGCCGAGGCTCGCCAGCGCGTTCTGGATCGCCTTGCCCTGCGGGTCGAGAACGCCGTTCTTGAGCGTGACCCTGATGCGCGCTTTCATGGCTTCGCCAGGGAATAGGGGCGTACGGAATAGGGAATAGGGCTTTCAGCGTTCACCCGACTTTCCCTATTCCCCATTGCCTACTCCCTACTCCCTACTCCCTACTTCTCAGTTCGGCTTGGAGCTGACCAGCACCGGCCCGCTGCCCTTGGGACGAGGGTTCTCGGTGAGCACGCCCAGGCGGCGCGCCACTTCCTGGTAAGCCTCGAGCACCCCTCCGAGGTCACGGCGGAAACGGTCCTTGTCCAGCTTGTCGGAGGTGGCCGCGTCCCAGAGCCGGCAGCAGTCCGGGCTGATCTCGTCGGCGAGCACGATACGCATCTGCTCGTTCTCCCAGAGCCGGCCGAACTCCACCTTGAAGTCGACGAGGCGGATGCCGATGCCGCAGAACAGGCCGACGAGGAAATCGTTGATCCTCAGGCCCAGCGCCATGATCTCGTCGATCTCGGGCGGGTTGGCCCAGCCGAACGCCGTGATGTGCTCCTCGCAGACCATCGGATCGCCCAGGGCATCGTTCTTGTAATAGAACTCGATGATCGAGCGCGGCAGAGGTTTGCCTTCCTCCAGGCCGAGGCGCTGGGCGAGCGAGCCTGCCGCGACATTGCGCACGACCACCTCGAGCGGGATGATCTCAACCTCGCGGATCAGCTGCTCGCGCATGTTGAGGCGGCGCACGAAGTGCGTGGGCACGCCGATCTCGCCGAGCCTGGTGAAGATGTGCTCGGAGATGCGATTGTTGAGCACGCCCTTGCCTTCGATCAGCGCGTGCTTCTTGTTGTTGAAGGCCGTGGCGTCATCCTTGAAGTGCTGGATGAGAGTGCCGGGCTCGGGTCCTTCGTAAAGCACCTTGGCCTTGCCCTCGTATATGCGACGCCGCTTGTTCATTCTTCGCATCCTCGTGCCTACGTTTCTTTCAGCCGGATTGGCGTTAGGGACAAATGCTCCCCATTGAAATTGCAGCGCGTTTTCCTATGCTGCAGCGCAGGACGAGGGCCAGCCCTGCGCGTCGAGCCATGGTTGGACAGTAACCGAACGTAGGGGCGGAAACAATCAAAACGCCAGGTCGCATGCACAAGGCTCTACCCCGCTGGAATGACACTTGATTGATTACGACGGCGCCATCAGGTAATTGCTCGGGGAGGCGCCGGCAGAGCGGAACATCCCGCGAACGCACAAGGCCCCACGGAGATTGCGAATGACCAGCTTCAGTGATCGCGAAAAGTCCTTCGAAAAGAAATTCGCTATGGACGAGGAGCTCAAATTCAGGTCGGAAGCGCGCCGCAACAAGATGCTTGGGCAATGGGCGGCCGAGAAGCTCGGCCTGTCGGGAGCGGCGGTGGACGACTACATCAAAGCCGTGCGCAAGGCCGACCTGCTCGAGAAAGGCGACGAGGACGTCTTCCGCAAGATAAGGAAGGACCTGGACGACAAGGGCGTGCGCGTCTCGGACGGCGAGTTACGCAAGGCCATGGCCGACTTCCTGCATACCGCGCTCGAGCAGATCGAAGGCGAGGGCAAGAGCAAGTCCTCCTGATCGGGCCCATGCAACCCAGCTTCGGCGCCGCCCGCGAACGGATTGACTTGGCCTTTGCGCCTGATTACCTGCTTGCAAGCGAACACCTTTAGGCCGCCGCCCCTGAGGAGAGGCACATGGCAACCAAGTCGCGCATGGCCCAGCGGGCCAACATCGCGTCGGTCGACCCGATCTGGGCGGAGCTGCGCCAGGAGGCCGAGGAGGCCGTGCGCAACGAGCCCGCGCTCGGGGGCTTCATCTATGCAACGATCCTGAGCCAGGACAGGCTCGAGGATGCCGTCTGCCACCGCTTGGCGCAGCGGCTCAATCACTCCGACGTCGACGCGGGCCTCATCGGCCAGACTTTCATGCAGGTGCTTGCCGACCGCCCCGAACTCGGCCGAGCCTTCCGGGCCGATCTCGCCGCCGTCTACGATCGCGATCCCGCCTGCGGCCGCTACATCGAGCCGTTGCTCTATTTCAAGGGCTTCCACGCCCTGGTGACGCATCGGTTCGCCCATGAGCTGTGGAAGCGCGGGCGGCGCGACTTCGCGCTCTACCTGCAGAGCCAGAGCTCGCGCATTTTTGCCGTCGACATCAATCCGGCCGCGCAGATCGGCATCGGCATCATGCTCGACCATGGCACCGGCATCGTCATCGGCGAGACGGCGACGCTGGGCGACAACTGCTCGCTGCTGCAGGGCGTGACGCTCGGCGGCACCGGCAAGGAAACCGGCGACCGCCATCCCAAGATCGGCGCCAACGTGATGATCGGCGCCGGCGCCAAGGTGCTGGGCAACATCACAGTCGGCAACTGCTGCCGCATCGCCTCGGGCAGTGTCGTGCTCAAGGACGTGCCGCCCGAGACGACTGTGGCGGGCGTGCCGGCCAAGGTGGTGGGACCGGCCGGGTGCCCCGAGCCCGCGCGGACCATGGACCAGAGACTGCTGCCCGACGACTGCGGTTGCGGCGGCTAGAGCAGGATCGCTTCGGACTGATTCACTTTGTCCAACTGGAATGTAGCCGCCGAGGCGTAGATCCTGCTCAATTCATGGCCTCGCTAGCAACATTCACGTTCCATGATCGAAGCGGAGTGCTTCGAACAGCAATGATCTTTCTCTAGGAGAGCGACCCTCGTGGATCCGCAAGAAATGGTGCGCGTGCAGGCCTACATGCGCAAGGTGTTCGGCACCAAGACGCTGTCGGTGCGGGCGCGGCCGAAGATCAAGGACTCGGCCGAGGTCTACGTCGGCGACGAATTCATCGGCACGCTGACCCGCGAGGACGAGGAAGGCGAGCTGTGTTACCAGTTCCAGATGGCGATCCTCGAGCTGGATCTCGAGGAGATGTGAGCGCGCTGCGGCTATCGGCCGGGCGCGCTGCGCACGCCGGCGATCGGCAAGGACGAATTCGCCTCCCGCGGGTCCAGCGTCATCCAGATCATCGGATTGAGATAGGACTGCCGCATGATGTACTCGTAGCGGGTGCGGTTCCACGACTTCACCTCGTCGACCTTGTTGTCGAGGATGAAATCGCCCTGCACCGTACGAGCCGTCAGCACGGCGTGGCCCTCGCCCTTCTCGTCGCGTACGACCGTCATCAGCAGGGCGCTTGCAGGCCAGCCGCGAGCCATCAGGCGCTTGCGCTTCAGGAGGGCGTAGTCCTCGCAGTCGCCCCTAGTCGTCGGGATGGTCCAGTATTCGGCCACGCCGTAGATTTCCATGTCGGTGGCGGGCGCGATCTCCCGGTTCACGGTGCGGTTGAGGTCATCGAGCTCGCTGAGCCGCTCGGGCGTCGCCGAGAAGCGTTGCTCCTCCTGCGGACCTTGCCTGCACTCCTCAGGCATGCGGTCGCAAAACTGTACGAAGCCGTAGGGCGGCTGCGTCACGCCGAACACGCGCATGTAAGGCGAGCCGCGGTCCTGATCTTTCGGCMKGCTCGCGGGATCGGCGAATGCCGCCGAGCCCAGAACCGGCGCACCCACGATCGCCGCCAGAATTATGACGCGTACCCGTCTCATGTCCGGCCCTCAACTCCCACTGCCAATCTACTGCTTACGTTCTGCGATTTGCTGAGCGACCGGGCTGCGTTTCGAGACAAGTTTCAGGCGTTATTGACTCGATTTGCCGTCTACTCGCGCACCGTAACTTAACCACGTCGCCGCTTCCGAGTTCCCGCCCTCGCCGTTCCTGTTTCCGCCGCGGAACTCGCGCGGAAGTTGCAGCCGCTCAACCGAAGTAGCGCCGCAGCGCGGCCGGGTTCTGGATATCGAGGAATTGCACGCCGAAGCCTTGTGAGTGATGTCTGACGACACGCGCGCGCAGCTTGCCCAGCATCACCTCGGTGCCGAGCTCCGGGCGAGCCGGTGTGGCGATCGAAGCACCGGAAATCGACACGTCGAGCACACGGCAGGTGAGCGTTATGCCTTCCGATAGCTGCAGCGCGGAATCGCCGATCTTCGGCGTGATGCGATCGTGGCGGCGGCCGTCGACGGCAAGCTCGGAGCGATTGGCGAGCCAGGTCAGCTGTGCCGCCAGCTTCTCTCGCTTGTGCTTTGTCGCATTGATCTTGAAGGCGAACCCGCCCTCGAACTCCCGCACGACTTTGCCTTCGATGCCGCCGATGTGATCGAAGTAGGCGACCACGCGCTCCCCCAGCGGCACCGCGACTGGGGACATCACCGCTGCCCCGCCGGCCGAGATATCGACGAGCTTGCAGGTATGCTCTTCCTTGTTCTCGCGCATGAAGCGGCCCAGCAACGTGACCGAGATGCGCTTGTGACGGCGCCGATCCGGTACAATGCGCGAGAGAACGCCCTGTGGGCGCCGGGCAAATGTCATGGGACTGGCGGGCATCTGATTGTGCAGGTCCCCGGTCGCTCACAGGTCCATGCTCGGGTCGTTCCATCGAGCACAAGCCAGGTTAACGAGCGGTCTACGCGACTATGTCGGGATTGGCTTAAGGAAGCTCTAACGCTTGCCCCGTTTAGGACCACACGGCAGCCCGCCGCGCCGCGCGCATGCCAAGGGCTCTAGGGGGAGTAGCCCGATCCATTAACTATCCGTCCGCGGCTAGCGTTTGTCGTACTTGCCGTCGACGCGGCCACCTTCAAGCACGCGAAATCGCCGCTGGTCGGTTTTGACGGTCTGCACGCCTGCACCCGTCAGCACCGGCCGGAATGGCGCCTGCGTGCCTAGCCGCGCCGCGATCGCGTGCGGCCGCCCATCGGGCCAGATGATCTGATGGTGCTTGAGATGCCGGCCGCGCAAGGGCTCGCTGCCCAACCAGTAGGGCGCTGACGTAGGGCTCATGGCGCCGATGATGCGGGTGATCTTGTTGCCGGTGTGGAGCAACGGCAGCAGGTTGACATCGATCTCGACACGGTGCCGGTTGTTGATGGCGCCTTCGACGGTGAGAACGCCTGCGGCCCCCTGATCGCTGATGGGCGTCAAAAGACGCTCGAGCACGAGACGGTCCTGCTCGCTCCAGCCCTCGAGGAAGTTCTTGCCGCGCAGCTCCGACCCGAACAGCTCACACAGCCGCGTGCCGGCGAGCCGGAATTGGTACGTGCCGGCCTCGACCCGCTCGAGCATGAACGTCTCGGCCAGTATGCCGGCGATGCGCGAGGGCTCGATCTCCAGGCGATGGGGCGCGATGCGCCCCGCGCGCACCTGGTTCCAGTAGTTGAAGAGAGTTTGAAGGGATCGTTGCATGATGCCGATGGGAACCCGTGTTGCCTCTGACCGCTCAGGGTCATCTCCCCGAAGCACTTCCCTGCCGCCTGACCGTACCGAAATGAGACGACTGCCGGCCAGTGCATGAGGAGCTGGAGCACCATTCGTGCCACCGACGCCGCCGGGATCGGCGTGCAACGGTGCGGATGGGACTGGTTGCCGTTAGGGTTGTCAGCACCGAGCCCGGCGTGTTAGCGGGCTGGGCCACCCGAACGCGCCGGAGCACGGCCAGCCTTGGATCAACGTCAACCGATCTTCAACGTGCCGGGCGTCGTGCTGGGGCTGCTGGTGAGCTTCGTTGCCGTTCACCTCTTGCGCTCGGCCCTACCGGCGGAGGACGGCGCATGGCTGACCGCGGCGCTCGCGTTCATTCCGGCGCGCGAGACAGGGCTGGCGGACGATCTGCCGGGAGGCCGCATTGCTGCTGTCACCTCATTCATCACGCACCAGTTCGTGCACGGCGACCTAGCCCACCTGGGCATCAACTCTGCATGGCTCCTGGCCTTCGGCACCCCCGTCGCGCGGCGCACCGGTGCCGTGCGCTTCATTGTCTTCTTTCTGCTGGCCGGGACCGCCGGAGCCCTGCTTTATCTTGCCGTCAACGGCGGCGCGCTGATCCTCGTAGTCGGGGCGTCTGGTGCCATCTCGGGGTTGATGGGCGCGGCGTTCCGCTTCCTGTTCCGCAGCATGGGGGGCGGCGGGCCGATGGGCTTGGCGCGCGCGAGCAGCACGCCGCTGATGCCGCTCGCCGAGACGCTGCAGGACCGCCGCATCCTGATGGCGATCGCCGGCTGGACCGTCCTCAACGTACTGCTGGCGTGGGGGGCAGCGGGGCTCACCGAGGCCGCAGGCATTGCCTGGGAGGCGCATCTGGGCGGATTCTACGCCGGGCTTCTGCTCTATGGTTTCTTCGACCGTCCACCACCCCCCGAGGACGATGCTGCAGGCGCGGAATAGGTCTATTGCGCATCCTACTAAAGTCGAACACTATCGCCCTCTAGATGGTGGGCCAGGCCGCGAGACAACCGGCCGGCGAAATACAGCACGACAGGGAGGGCACTTGCCCTGTGCTGTAGATCGTCCGCGGTTGCAAGCGGATGGGAGGAAAACGCGATGAACGTATCGGCAATTCTGAGGCAGAAGGGCAGGGCGGTGACAACCGCGCATCCCGACACGCCATTGCTGGAGATTGCCAACAAGCTTGCCGCCAAACGCATCGGCGCGATCGTGGTCGTCGGGGCGGGCGGCGAGATCTGCGGCATCGTCTCGGAGCGCGACGTCATCCGGGCCCTGGCAACGAGCGGGATCAGCTGCCTGAAGGAGCCCGTGGCGCAGACGATGACCCGGCAGGTGGTGACCTGCCTGGAGACCGATACGCTCGACGAGCTGATGGCGATGATGACCGCGCGCCGGTTCCGGCATCTGCCGGTGGTCACGGACGGCGCCCTGGTCGGCATCGTCTCCATTGGCGACGTCGTCAAGCATCACGTGGCGGAGGTGGAGATGGAGGCTACGGCGATGCGGGACTACATCACGCACAGCTGAGGCTTAGAGGGGGTCAGACCCTTGCCTCCACGCCGAGAGCATTTCCCCAGCGAGCGCAAGGGGTCTGCCCCCCTCTAACCCTCATGCCATGCGCACCAGCGCGGGGCTCACGCTGCGGCGCGCCCCGATCTCGCTCTTGATGTCATCGATCTCGCGCTTGGTCGCGGTGATGCCGCACTCGATCAGCGCCTCGGCGCGGTGGAAATCGAAGAGGCCGAACGCGGGCAGGCGCGGCTGGATGATGATATCGGGCGGGTCGCCGGCAAGCCGCGAGCGGGAGATGCGGTCCTGCACGATATTGAAGGCCTCCATCATCACGCGCGAGATGCCGGGGCCATTGTCGGTGCGGCCGAAGAATTGGCGCTGGAGGAGCTTCTTCATGGCGCGGCCGTTGCGAGCGATGACACCGGACTGGGGCTCCGGCTCCGGCTGGTATGGCTGCTCCGGTGCCGCCTCCATGTGAGCAACGACCGTGCCGCGGCCGGATGTGTCGCAGGCGAGGTTCACCGCGATCACGTAGCGCGCGCCGAGCGCGCGGCACACCGAGACGGGGATCGGGTTGACCAGCGCGCCGTCGAACAGCCAGCGACCATTGATGGCGACGGGACGGAAGATGCCGGGCAGCGCATAGGACGCGCGCATGGCGTCGACGAGCTTGCCGCGCGACAGCCAGATTTCGTGGCCGGTGCCAATCTCCGTGGCAACCGCCACGAAGCGCTTCGACAGGTCCTCGATGGTCACGCCTTTCAGCGTGTCGTCGAGGATGTCGCACAGCCGCTGGCCGTTGATCAGGCCCGAGCCCGAGAAATTGATATCGAGGAAGCCCAGCACCTTACGGCGTGTCAGCTCGCGTGCGAACTGCTCGAGGGCGC